>Ga0123338_10005927_pt1 | contig 10351 bp, 7 predicted proteins | sample grotaG_FD_89793 | JGI IMG/M metagenome (GOLD analysis project Ga0123338, IMG submission 89793) | Glacier valley bacterial and archeal communities from Borup Fiord, Nunavut, Canada, to study Microbial Dark Matter (Phase II) -... | ecosystem: Environmental > Aquatic > Freshwater > Ice > Glacier ...
CCCCGCCACGGTGGGCGACGGCCACCGGGCCCGGCTCCGAGCCGTAGCGGGTCATGCGGCGGCACCGTGCAGGGTGAGCAGAGCCTGCGTCGTTCGGGTCCAGGGGAACTGCTCGGCCCGCGCCCGGGCCGCGGCCCGCCGCTCGTCCTCGGGCAGGGCCAGCACGTGGGCGATGCCGGCCGCGACGTCGGGTCCCTCCGGGTTGACGAGCGCCCCGGCCCCCGGCACGACCAGCTCGGCCAGTGCCGACGTCCGCGAGGCGACCACGGGGGTGCCACAGGCGAGGGCCTCGAGCGCCGCGAGTCCGAAGGTCTCGATGGGTCCGGGCGCCACGACGACATCGGCCGACCCGAGCAGGCGCGCCACCTGACCGCGACCGGGCAGGTGGCCGACGAAGTCGACCGGCAGGCCGTGCGCCATCCGCTCCAACGACCTGCGCATCGGCCCGTCGCCGGCGACGACCAGCCGCGCGTGCAGACCGAGGGTGGCGAGGTGGGTCAGCGCCTCGATCGCGAGGTCGGGTCGCTTCTCGCGCGACAGGCGGCTGCACAGCACCAAGAGCGGTCGGTGGGTCGGCCGGGTCGCCCGCGTCAGGGGCGGGGAGAAGCGCTCGAGGTCGACCCCGAGGGGCACGTGGAGCGAGGGTGCGCCGATGCGCTCGAGCTCCTGCGCGGCATACCGGGTGGTGGTGACGACGGTGTCGAAGCGCTCCACCGTGCCGGCGTTGTGCCGGTCGACGACCCCGCGCCACTTCGCAGGACCGAAGGGGGAGAAGGCGGCGAGCACCCCGGCGAGCTGCTCGTGCAGGAAGACGGTGGAGGGGATCCCGTGGGCACGGGCCCAGAGCCCGAGGGCCCGCAGGGTCAGCCGGTCGGAGACCTCGAGCCGATCGGGCTGCAGGGCCGAGAGCGCGTCGCGCACGGGCGCCAGGCGCGTGAGGGCGCGGTAGCCGCCCGAGCCGGGCACGGGGGTGCCGGCGAGCTCGAGGTGGGTGCCCCAGTCGTACGACGACTCGCCCGGCACCTCCCCGGGGGTGACCAGGACGAACTCGTGCCCGGCGTCGAGGTAGCCACGGCCGAGGGCGCGCACGGCCGTGCGGATGCCTCCGCTGTGCCCGGCGTACGCGTTGGCGACGTGGACGATCCGCATCACAGTGGCCGGACCCTCACGGCGCACACGGCCTCGTAGTGCTCCACCAGCCGGTCACAGACGCTCTCCCAGGTGCGCGAGCGCACCGACTCGTGCGCGGCCGCGCCCATGGCCCAGCGCTTGCGCCGGTCACCCGCGAGGTCGGCGACCCGGGCCTGCAGGCCCAGGAGGTCACCTGGCTCGTAGAGCCAGCCAGTGCGGCTGTTGTCGACGAGGTCGAGCAGCCCCCCGGCGCCGACGGCGACCACGGGCACCCCGCTGGCCATGGCCTCCTGGGCGGCCTGGCAGAAGGTCTCGTGCGGCCCGGTCTGCACGGCGATGTCGAGGCTGGCGGTCTCGCGCGAGAGCTCGGGCCCGGTGAGCAACCCGGTGAACCGTGCACCGGGCAGGACCTGCTGCAGCGACCCGCGCTCAGGCCCTTCCCCCACGACGACGAGCTCGACTCCGGGCAGGTCGGAGAGGACCGCGAGGTGCTCCACGTGCTTCTCGAGGGCGAGGCGACCGACGAAGCCGACGCGCACGAGCGGGTCGAGCCGGTCGCGGTGGCGTCGGCCCGGGTGGAAGGCGTCGACGTCCACCCCTCGGGGCCAGACCTGCACGCGGGGGACACCGTGGGCCTCGAGGGAGCGCGCGACGGTCGCCGTGGGTGCCAGGGTGACCTCTGCTCGCTCGTGGATGGAGACGACACGGCGCCAGGCCGCGCCGGTGACAGGCGCGACGTTGTACTGCGCCGCGTAGCCGGGGATGTCGGTCTGGTAGACGGCGACGACGGGGATGTCGAGGGCGGCGGCCGCCCGCATGACCGGGCCGCCGAGGACGAACGGGGAGGCGAGGTGGATCACGTCGGGTCGTTCGCGGGCGAGCTCGCGGGCGATGCGGCCGGCGGTGGCGAGGGAGACCCGCACCTCGGGGTAGCCCGGCAGACCCATCGACGGGAGGCCGGTGACGGGGACGCCCTCGCACGACGGTGGCGGGTCACCCGGTGTGAGCACGTGGGCCTCGTGCCCGGCGGCCACGAGGTGGCGCAGCACCTGGAGCACCGACCGGGTGACGCCATTGACGTGTGGCAGGAACGACTCGGTGACGATCGCGACCTTCACGCCCCTATTACGACAGGGTCGGACTCCTCGGCGGGGGGCGTCGGGTGGCGCGGTGACGGCCGGGTCGTGAACGGTTCGCGTCGCAGGCCTGCGGCACCTGAGCCGGCCGGCCGGCCGAGGTGGTCAGGCGACGCGCTGGACCTCTCCCTCGAAGGGGGTGGGGCGCAAGCGGTCGGGCGCGGACTCGTGGTCGAGCCGGTCGAGCAGCCCGGTCTCGGGGTGCGGGTCGACTGCGACGACGTTGCGGCTCCACCAGGCGCGCAGGCCACCCTCGGTGTGGGGGCTTGTGGCGGGGGTGGTGGCGGCCTCGTCGGTCAGGGCGGTGCGGCGACGGAGAGCGTGGGGCATCAGGTCGTCCTTCGGTGGGGGGCGTGTCGACATGACGGTCCCGGACCAGTGTTCGGCGGCACTGTGGAGAGCCTGCGAAAGCCGGTATGGGGGCTGTGCGGCAAACACTACTGAGTGAATAGTCTGTTTTGCACTTAATGACTGCAGGGCTGACCGTTCGGCTGATGGGGAGTGCTGATCGGATGAGGGGTGGGCGCGGACGCGAGCCTGTCGGGGGCAGGCGCAGGGTCTTGACAACGCGAGGATGCTGGCGAAGGGCCGGCCGCGACCACGTGGAGCGGCTCCGGACGACATCGAGCTCGCAGGCAACGGGCGGCGCCCTGAGGGACTGACGTCAAGGGGCCTCGGCCGTCTGCAGGAGAGAGGACACCATGGCAAGCGTCGACATCCTGGTCACCGGCTACGTGAGAGAGGCGACAGGCGGAGACGAAGTGCAGGGCACGATCTCGCTCGTGCGCTCGGGTGATGCCGTCATCGTGGTCGACCCGGGCCTGCTGCGGGACCGGACGGACCTCGTGGCCGCGCTGCAGCAGCACCAGCTCGAGGTCGGCGACGTCAGCCACGTCTTCCTCACCCACCACCACGTCGACCACACCCGCAACGTCGGCATGTTCCCCCGGGCCGTCGTGGTCGACCACGACTCGACCTACGCGGGAGACGTCTGGAGCGAGCACTCGGGCGACGGTTACCTGCTGGCCGACGACGTGACGATCCTGCAGACGCCCGGGCACAGCCTCGAGTGCGCCTCCCTGCTGGTCGCGACCGCCACCCAGACGGTGGTGCTCACGCACGCGTGGTGGTTCTCGGACATGACCCCGGTGGAGGACCCCCTCGCGGCCGACCAGGGCACGCTCGAGGTGAGCCGCCGACGCATCCTGCAGGCCGCCGACGTCGTCGTGCCCGGCCACGGAGCGCCGTTCTTCGTGAAGTCCACGCCGTTGGCGACGTCGTGACCAGCGAGGGTGCGGCGCCCAGCCCGACGCGCCGCGTGGCCGACCTCTTCGACGCCCTCTCCGACACCTACGACCAGGTCGGGGTCGACTTCTTCGGCCCCATCGGCTCCGGTCTGGTGCAGGCGGTCGCGCCCCAGCCCGGTGAGCGGGCGCTCGACCTCGGCTGCGGCCGCGGCGCCGCGCTGCTCCCGCTGGCCCGAGCCGTCGGGACCGCGGGGCACGTGGTGGGGGCCGACCTGTCGGCGAGGATGGTGCAGCAGTGCCGCAGCGAGCTCGCCGCCGCGGGGCTGCAGGACGTCGAGCTCGTCGTCACCGACGCGCAGGACCCCGTCTGGGGCGACACCGACGTGACGGGTCTCGACGTCGTCGTCTCCTCGCTCGTGCTGTTCTTCCTGCCGGACCCCGCCGCGGCGGTGGCCCGGTGGGCCCGCCTGCTGCGCCCCGGGGGCCGGCTGGGGTTGGCGACCTTCGGCAGCCCCGACCTCGCCTGGGCCCGGGTCGACGAGGTCTTCCGCCCCTTCCTGCCGCCGGGCATGCTCGACGCTCGCACGAGCGGTGCCTCCGGCCCCTTCGCCTCGGACGGGGGTATGGAGGACCTGCTCACCGCAGCGGGCTACGAGCAGACGACGGCCACACACCTGTCGCTTGCGGTCGAGTTCGCCGACGCCGAGCAGTGGTACCGCTTCTCGATGTCGGTCGGCCAGCGCGCGATGTGGCTCGCGGTGCCGCCCGAGCAGCGCGAGTCGGTCAAGCGAGACGCCCTCAACCGGCTTCGGGAGACGGCCCGAGCGGACGGCTCGCTGGGCTTCGTCCAGGATGTGCGCTACACCGTGGCCCGGTGGCCCGGGGTGGCCGGGAGTGAGCGAGTGACCGGCTGACTCCTGGACGAGTGATTGCGGCTGTTGCTGGTACTACCGACTGCATCGGCGCACCCGTCGAGCGCTCCCTGAAGGTTTACGACCACTGAAGCCCAGGACTCACTCGCCCAGGAGCCTGCCGAACCACATCCCCTCCACAACTGTTCAAGGTTTTCTCAAGGATCTCCCAGTTTGGTGGACTCGGCGACGCAGGGGTCGCCCGACCACAGCGAAGAGGTGTGTCATGGCTCGGTCTCTCGTGTCCCTTCCCGTGCTGCGTAGATTTCGGTCTGCGCGACCGCACGTTATCGACCTGCCACCGAATCGGTGGGCGATGTCGCCGCTCGGATGGCTGCGGTCCCGGCGGGCCGCTACCGTCTCGGTAGGGGTCCTCGCGGCCGGCCTGCTCGTGCAGCTCCCCGCGACCACCAGTCAGGCTGCCGTTGTCGGCAGCGGTTTTACCGTGACCCCGGCTGACCTGGCGTTCATCCTCAAGCAGATCAAGATCTCGGAGCAGCACGCGGCGACACTCACGCCGGCCAACCCGTGCGGCACCCTCGTCGGAGCTGGTCCCAACCAGATTCCCGACCGGCTGACCCCCTACGGCCTGCGCACGGTTGACGGCTCGTGCAACAACCTGTTCCCCGGCCGTGAGACCTTCGCTGCCGCCGACCAGCCCTTCCCGCGGCTGACCACCCCGAGCTTTCGTGACGCCGACAACAACGACGGGACCTTCGGCCCGCCCGCCGGGCCCACCAGCTACAAGCAGAAGCTCGCCGGCAACGTCGTCGTCGACTCCCAGCCGCGCGAGGTCAGCAACCTCATCGTCGACCAGACCTCGACCAACCCGGCGGCCATCCAGGCAGCCGGGTTCCCGGTCAGGACCCAGGGCAACCCGGGCCTGTTCCCCTGCACCACCGACCCCGACCCGACCGCGGTCCCGCCGGTCGACGGTGTTCCGGCGAACTGCATCCCCTCGCACCACACGCTGTTCATCCCCAACGTGACGACGGACGTCGGACTGTCGCCGCCGTACAACTCGCTGTTCACCTTCTTCGGTCAGTTCTTCGACCACGGGGTCGACCAGACCGTCAAGAGCAGCGGGACCGTCTTCGTCCCGCTGCACGCCGACGACCCGCTGGTCACCCTCGGCCCGGACGGCAAGCCCAACACGGGTGACGAGGTGCCCGCGAGCCAGCGCTTCATGGTGCTGACCCGGGCGCAGAACCAGCCCGGCCCCGACGGCATCATCGGCACGGCGGACGACAAGACCGACGCCACCAACACCGACAGCCCCTGGGTCGACCAGAGCCAGACCTACACCTCCCACGCCTCGCACCAGGTGTTCCTGCGCGAGTACGACATGAACGCCGCCAACCACCCGGTCTCGACGGGCAAGCTGCTGGGCGGACTGGCCGCGGGCCTGACCTACAGCGGCTCCCCGGACGGCACCGACGGGATCGGCACCTGGAAGGCCGTCAAGCAGCAGGCTGCCACCAAGCTCGGCCTTCTGCTCGTCGACACGGACGTCACCAACGTCCCGATGCTGGCGACCGACCCGTACGGCAAGTTCATCCCCGGGCCCGCCCGCGGGCTGCCGCAGTACGTCACGACCGCCGGCACCCTCGTCGAGGGCGACCTGGCCGCCCCGGTTGCGCCACCGGCCAACGTCAGGTACTTCGACACCCCCTTCCTCACCGACATCGCCCACAACGCCGACCCCAGCCCGCAGGACGCCGACCACAACCCGGCCACCCCACCGGTCGCGCCGAAGCCTGACGCGGACAACACCCCGTCGGCCAACTTCGCGGCCCAGACCCCGGGCACCTACGACGACGAGATGCTCAACGCGCACTTCTCCTGTGGCGACGGTCGCTGCAACGAGAACATCGCGCTGAGCACGATCCACCAGGTCTTCCACTCCGAGCACGACCGCCTGGTGGACTACATCAAGGGCGTGCTGACGAGCGACACGACGCCCTCCGGTGCCACGGCCCTGGCGCAGTGGCAGCTCGCCACTGCCGACAGCCCCTCCGGGTGGAACGGTGAGCGCCTTTTCCAGGCGGCCCGTTTCGTGACCGAGATGGAGTACCAGCACCTGGTCTTCGAGGAGTTCGCGCGGAAGGTCCAGCCGGCTGTCCGGCTCTTCCACGTCTACAACCCCGACACCAACCCGGCCATCCCGGCCGAGTTCGCGCACGCCGTCTACCGCTTCGGTCACTCGATGCTCAACGACGACGTGAACCGGACCAACGTCAATCCCACCACCGGGGCGAAGTCCGACAACTCCATCCCGCTGCTGACCGCGTTCCTCAACCCTCCGGAGTACTTCAACGGGGGCTCCGCCGGCACGTTGACCCCACGGCAAGCGGCGGGCAGCGTCGTCATGGGCTCCTCGGACCAGATCGGCAACGAGCTCGACGAGTTCGTGGTGGAGACCCTGCGCAACAACCTGCTGGGCCTGCCTCTCGACCTGCCCTCCCTCAATATGGCGAGGGCCCGTGACGCCGGGATCCCACCCCTGAACGACGTGCGGCGGCAGATCAACGCGGCCACCAACGACGGGCAGCTGGCTCCCTACACGAGCTGGTCGGACTTCGGCCAGCACCTCAAGCACCCCGCATCGTTGATCAACTTCGTGGCGGCCTACGGGCTGCACCCGTCCATCACCAGCCAGACCACGCTGGCCGGCAAGCGGGCGGCGGCCAAGCTGATCGTCGACCCGGCCGACCCGGCCGACCCGGCGATCCCGGCGGACGCTGCTGACTTCATGTTCAGCAACGGGGCCACCTGGGGCAACCCGCCGAACACCAAGACCGTCACCGGGCTCGACGACGTCGACCTCTGGGTCGGTGGCCTCGCCGAGGTCACCAACCTCTTCGGCGGCCTGCTCGGCAGCACGTTCAACTACGTCTTCCAGAACTCGTTGGAGAACCTGCAGGACTTCGACCGGCTCTACTACCTCAACCGCACGGTGGGCATGAACCTGCGCACCCAGCTCGAGGGCAACTCCTTCGCCGAGATGATCCAGCGCAACACCGACGGGACGAGCTCGCTGAAGGCCGACGCGTTCGCCACCGCCGACTGCAGGTTCGAGCTGGCCAACATCACTTTCCCGGGCAACGGCGTCCAGAACCCCGCCACGCCCACAATCACCCCGCTCACCGGCGCTGGCACCGTGAACGACGACTTGTCGACCACGGACTGCGACGAGAACCAGCTGCTGCTGCGTCAGCCGAACGGCACGATCCAGTACCGCGCCGTCAACAAGATCAACCCGGTCGGGATCAACGGGCAGTCCGTCTACAACGGAACGCCCACAGTCGACCGGATCTTCGGCGGCAACGACAACGACACCTTCTGGGGTGCCGCCGGCAACGACACCATCGAGGGCAACGGCGGAGACGACGTCGCGCTCGGTGGCGACGGCAACGACATCATCACCGACCTCGGCGGGGCCGACGTGCTCAAGGGTGGTCCCGGAAACGACGCCATCGACGGAGGTATCGGCGACGACATCTTCATGGGCGGCGACGGCCAGGACTTCATCAACGGCGGCGCCAACGACAACGAGACGTTCGCCGGTCCCGGCAACGACTTCGTCATTGCCGGCCAGGGCGCCGACGCCGTCTTCGGCGACGGCGGCGACGACTGGATCCAGGGCGGCTCCGGCCAGGACCTCCTCCAGGGTGACCACGGCGCGTTGTTCTTCGACGACCCGGGCCAGGTCACGCCCGGCAACGACATCTTCATCGGTCAGGTCGGCGAGAACGACTACGACGCCGAGGGCGGCGACGACGTCATGTCCCAGAACGCGGCCGTCGACCGCAATGCGGGTGCCGCAGGCTTCGACTGGGCGTTCCACCAGTACGACACCGTCGGCGCTGACGACGACATGGAGATCAACAACAACCTGGTCGGTGTGCCAGTTCAGGTCATCGTCAACCGTGACCGCTGGCAGGAGACCGAGGCCGACTCGGGCTCGGCGTTCAACGACGTCATCAAGGGCACCTCGGTAGCTCCAGCCGCCATCGGTGGCGCAGGCTTCGTCGGTTGTGACGTGCTCGACCAGGCTGGAGTCAACCGCATCAGCGGTCTCTCCACCCTGCTCCCGCAGCCGCTGACCGGCGACCCGGCTCCGGTCATCGCCAGCTCGGTGTCGGGCTTCTGCCCCACCAACGGCCCGATCTGGGGCGAGGGTGACATCCTCATCGGCGGTGCCGGCAGCGACACGATCACCGGTCGTGGCGCGGACGACATCATCGACGGCGACAAGTTCCTGTCCGTCAAGATCAGCGTCCGCACCAACCCGGCCGATCCGGCCACCGAGACCGGCAGCACCGACCTCATGGAGCACGCCGCCCTCAGCGGCAACTTCGGGACCGGCACCACCGGTATGACGCTGCAGCAGGCCGTCTTCGCCGGCCTGGTCGACACGGGCAACCTGGTCGCCGTCCGGGAGATCCTCAGCCCGGCCGCCGGCACGGACACCAGCTCGGTCGACACCGCGGTGTTCGCCGGGCCCCTGTCCAACTACAGCATCAGCTCAGCGAGCGGGAAGCTGACCGTCACCCAGACGGGCGCCAACGTCGTCGGCCAGAAGGTCAGCGACGGCACCGACACGCTGCGCAACATCGAGAAGCTGCAGTTCCTGGACCAGGTCGTCACGGTCGCGACCCCGGCGGCCCCCGTCATCGGCACCGCCACCGCGGGCGCGGCCTCGGCCACCGTGCGGTGGACGGCACCTGCGGCTGCCGGCATCACCTCGTACGACGTCGTCGTCTCCAGCGGCGGCTCGGTGGTCCGGACCGTCACGGGTGTCTCCGCGACGGCGACGAGCACGGTGGTGACCGGTCTGGTCAACGGCACGTCGTACACCTTCCAGGTGCGCGCCGTGAACCCGTTCGGCGTCGGCGCTCTCAGTGCCCCGTCGAACGCCGTGACCCCGGTGGGGCCCGCCACCGCCCCGACGAACGTCGTCGGGGCCCCCGGCAACGCCTCCGCGGTGCTCAGCTGGACTCCTCCGGCCAACAACGGCGGGTCGGTCATCACCGGCTACCAGGTGAGCGTGCGCATCGCAGGGGCGGTCGTGCGGACCGACCCAGTGACGGGCGCCGTCTCGACGGCCACCATCACCGGGCTGGTCAACGGGACGACCTACACGTTCCTCGTGCGGGCCGTCACAGCCGCGGGCCTCGGAGCGAACTCCGCCGCCTCCAACACCGTCCGACCGTCAGCGGTGCCCAGCGCACCGGTGATCGGGACGGCGACGTCGGGTCCGGCAGGTGGCAACCTCACCGCGGTCGCCAACTGGACGGCTCCGGCCAGCACGGGTGGGAACCCCATCCAGGGCTACCGCGTCTCCGCGCTGCGCATGGCGGCCGACGGGGTCACGGCGGTCGGTGCGCCGACCACCACCATCGTGGGGGCGGCCGCTCGGACCAGGTCCCTGGTCCTGCCGGCCGGCACGTACCGGTTCGAGGTGGTCGCCTTCAACGTCGTGGGCGACAGCCCCGCCTCGGCCCGGTCCAACTCAGTGCTCTCCCACTGAGCCGCTGACCGAGGCCCTCGGGGTGGTGCCGTCAAGGCACCATCCCGGGGTGGACGGCTCTCCACTCCCGTGACAGCATCGACCCCGCTGAGACCAGCGGGGTCGTTTGCTGTGTCGATAAGTATGCATCCGCATCGATGCCTGCCGATGTGTAGCAACGTGTGTCGATGTGTGTCGGTGCGTGTCGAGGTGTGTCAGTGACCGGAGGCGGGGATGGGTGAGGGGGACGTGTCCCGCGCCGAATCCCTGTCGGGGCTGGAGGTGGCAGCCCTGGCCTGTCGCGGGTGCGAGCTGCACCTGAACGCGGCGCACCTCGTGATGGGTGCGGGCCACCCGCACGCCCAGGTCGTGGTGGTCGGTTAGCAGCCTCTGCGCACCGAGAACCGGGAAGGC
>Ga0123338_10005928_pt1 | contig 10351 bp, 4 predicted proteins | sample grotaG_FD_89793 | JGI IMG/M metagenome (GOLD analysis project Ga0123338, IMG submission 89793) | Glacier valley bacterial and archeal communities from Borup Fiord, Nunavut, Canada, to study Microbial Dark Matter (Phase II) -... | ecosystem: Environmental > Aquatic > Freshwater > Ice > Glacier ...
AAACCCGCAGTGGTGGAGGCAGGTGAAATGGCTGATAACACGGGGGCACCCTGGGCACCGTTGATGGTGAATGCCACAGTATTGCTGACTCCCGCGGAGGTGGCGACAGAAATGTTGCGGGTTTGAGGAGCGGCGGAAGGATCAACGGTGAAGGTGGCGGTGAGTTGTGAGGCACTGACCAGGGCTATGTTGCTTGCCGTGAGGCCCGAGCCTCCGGTGGCTATGGTGGACCCGGCGGTGAAGTTGGTTCCGTTAAGTGTCACCTGCACCGAAGTGCCGGGCGATGCGCTGGCCGGCGAGATGGACGTCAGGGTGGGACCGGGGACCGACACCTGAAAGGGCAGGCCGCCACTGAGGCCGGCGGAAGTACTTACACTTGCGTTGTAAGTGCCCGGAGCGGCGCTGGACGCAATGGTGAAGTTAGCGGTAATGGTGGTGCTACTTACTACGTTGACGTTAGACGCCGTTATCCCCGTGCCTTGTAAGTTAATGGTGGCGGGTGAGGTGAAGTTCCGTCCGGCAAGGGTGACGGCGACGGTGGAGCCTGGGGCAGCCGAGGAAGGAGAGAGAGAAGTAAGGGCGGGTGCCGGGGCACCTGTACCATTTTGCAGCGTAAACGGGGCGGCCAGCGGATCGCCAATAAAGTTGCCACCCCAGGGGAGCCGGACGGACTTCCAGAGCGACTCAATTAGTGTTTGACCCTGGGTATAGTTCGGGATAACAAGAGCGGGATCGACATGCTTGTAGGTGAGCAGTTCGCACGGTTCCGAGGCGTTGCCAAAAGCACCGATGGCACCTTGAGAAAGCCAGGAAGCGGCAGTGGTCTGATTACCATCGGAAGGCAGCCATCCCGAGTTCGAGGTGACGGCATACCCGATTCCCGCGCCGGGGATAAAAGTGGGTGACGCATAACCCCAGTTGGGCGCGCTTTCTTCATACAAGAGAATGTTCTGCGCCGAGACCGTGAAGGATGTGGGTGCAGACCTGGTTCCTAATATTTGCGCATTCACGTAAGGGGAGAGCCCGCTGCCCAGCTCGAGAGGCGAAACAAGCACAGCAGTCTGGCTTCGATTCAGATCTGTGGTGATGGACCAGTACACCTGACCGCCGGAGGGATTGGTGTCCGTGGCTAAGAGGGCGGCATCGACGACGGACTTGAAGGCGGGAAAATCTGCGTACCATTGTGAAGAATAGTTGTTTGTAGGGGTGCAGGTGGGACAGACTTCGCCGACCAGCATCATGGTGGGGCGGAGATGGTGATCTGTGAATGGCGCTTGCGAGGAAGAATTGAAGTAGGGGTTGATGGGCCCTTGGCCGAGACCGACTGAACCATCGAGGCAACCCGTGCCTAAAACCATTCCAGCGTTCGCGACCGCGGCACTGATGGATTGGTCATTGTAGCCGCCCGAGGTGTATCCGACCATGCTCGGTTGTACCCAGGCGAGGGCGATGGCCTGAATAGAAGAAGGCAAAGCCTGCACGGTGGGAACGATGGAGGAATTAAATGTGGGCTGATTGGTGGTTTGGACGACCGGAACCGAAATGACGGAAATGTTCGCGCAGGGAACTCCATGGCGCTTGGCGTAATAGCCTGCGGCGCCATCATCTTTGATGGAGACACCGCTTACTGTGCAAACCACGTTTCCGGTACTGCCGGTGCTGTAAGGATCCTGGCTGTTGACGAAGATGGCAAGCTGGGAGGCGGTGAGGCGGGAAGGTGAGCTTTCGAGATTGGCAGTCCACATGGGACCGACGGTTCCGCTACGGAATACGAAAGGCCAGGGTGAACCATCGATTTGAACGTCACCCGCACCAGGGTTGGTTTGGGAGATTGCTTTGATATACATCAGGTGCGGGACGCCGTCCCGGGGAGTTACGGCGCCGACCGGGCTGGTGGGGATGAGGTAATGAAAACCTCTGCAACCCGAACCACTGCAGGAGGTAAGTGGAAAATTTGTAGTGTTTGCCGGGACCGGCTGATCGCAATTTTGAGTGAAGGTTGGGTCATCCCAACAAATCTGGGCGTAGAAGGTGTTGTTGGTGAGGTTGTTGAGGTCGCGAATTTCACCATACAAGGTGAAATCAGAGGGGTTGACCAAATAAGGATTGCCACGGAGATTCTCTGCAGCGAATGCTGTTGAGATGGTTGCAAAAAGCAAGAGGGCTTGAAGTGGACGCGACATTACTAAACGTCAGATGCTAGTGGAAGGCGGGCGGCGTTAATTTTATTAAAACTGGCCAGAAACTGGTCTGCGATTGGTGGGGATTGCGATTTTAATAACCAATTTGTCCTGAAAAGGCTGCGGCAAATTCCTTGACAAAGCGGTTGATCTGGGCCCATACTCGACGCAAGATTCGGGGTGACCAAGCAGTTGTTCCCGCGTGAGCTATGTTAGCTCCGAGGTTTGCATTTCAATCCGCAGTTTCCCATTGAGGGCTCTATGATTCACCGAACGTTTTTATATTGCTTAGTGGGTTTGGTGGCGTTTGTTTCGCTGCCGATGATGGGCTTTGCCCAATCGCAGGCGAACACCGGCACGATTGAGGGAACAGTGGCTGACCCTTCCGGGCGGTCCCTGGCGAATGCGGCGGTGACGATTACGAATATCGGGACCAATTTCAGCCGTGACCTGCTGACAGACAACGAGGGGCGGTTTCGCGGGCTTCTTCTGCCGCTGGGCGGGTATCGGGTGACGGTGAAGGCTCCGGGGTTCGGGACGAGCGTGCGGGAAGGGATGGATCTGGCGGTGGGCCAATCGATTTCGCTTGCGGTGGTGATGAGTTTGTCGCAGGTAAATGAAACGATTGTGGTGAGCGCGGGTGCGCCGATTATCGAGAGCGAGCGGGTGGAGAATTCTACCTACCTGAACACGCGGTCAGTGCAGGATTTGCCGAATAACGGCAGGAATTTTTTGAGCCTGGTGACGCTGACGCCGGGGGTTTCGATTGTGCAGGGGCCGGACGGCGCGGAGATTTCGATTAACGGCCAGAAGGGGATCAACAATAATGTCTCGATCGATGGAGCGGACAACAACAATCCGTTCTTTGGGGAACAGCGCGGCGGGCAGCGGCCTGCGTTCACGGTGAGCCTGGATGCGATTAAGGAGGTTCAGGTGGTGGCGGACAGCGCACCGGCCGAGTTCGGCAGAAGCTCTGGCGGATTTATCAATGTGGTGACGAAATCCGGCACGAATGAAGTGCACGGCACGCTGCATGAATATCAGAAATGGACGGGGTTGACTTCCCGGCTGGCGGACGGCACGCGCCTAGGCGCCTTTTCGCAGGAGCAGTTTGGGGGAACGATCGGCGGGGCGATTAAGAAAGACAAGCTGTTTTATTTTGGCGCTTACGACCAACAGTATTTTACGCAGACCAAGCAGAACAATGCCGCGCGGATTGATGCGGGCCTGGTGAATTTTTTCGCGACGAAGCTGGGGGACCCGAATGAGAACGGCCCGATCAAGCGCAAGAACGATGCGATTGCGACGCTGGGCAAGATTGATTGGTACGCGAGCGAGAAGAATCTGTTTACGGCGCGGTACAACTATTCGCATTCCAATCAGCCGAATGGAACGTTCGATGTGGAGCAGTGGGGACGGAGCGCGAATGCGGATGAGATCGGGTTTTCGAATTCAGTGAGTTTACAATTGAATTCCACGATTTCGCCTTCCATGCTGAATGAAGCGCGTTTCCAGTTTGCGCGCGAAGACCGGCCGCGGTCGTACAGCGGACCGAAGCTGCCGGGGCAGAGCCGTCCGTTTCCGGATACGGGGATCGATTTTGGCGGGCAATACCGGTTTGGGGAGCCGTTTTTTATTCCTGTGGCGGACCACGATACGCGCTTTCAGGTGAACGATAATCTGTCACTGGTGCGGGGGGCGCACACCATTAAGTTAGGTGTGGAGTTGAACCGCACGGCGACCACGCAGACCTTCGTGGGATTTGCGAACGGGCGTTTTATCTTCGACAGCATTCAAGGGTTTGAGAATTATGTGAATATCGGACCGAAGTTTGTGGAGTGCTCGAACGGTACGACAAACAATTTCGGTGTCTGCCCGGCAAACACCAACATTACGGGGCCGCTGCTGCTGTTTCTGCAGTTTGCGGGAGTGAATGGCCTTTCGACGAGCGCGGCGGGCACGCAGAATCTGGTGCAGTGGGAACCCGCGCTGTTTGTGCAGGACAAATGGAAGATCCGGCCGAACCTGACGTTGAGCTATGGCTTGCGGTGGGACGCGCAGGTGGAGCCGCCGGTTTTGACGGATCCGAGCAAAGTGTTTTTCGCGGCTTTCATCGGGAAGAAAGGCTTCCCTTCGAATGGAACGATTCCGTCTTCCTGGAAGCAGTTTCAGCCGCGGCTGGGAATTGTTTGGGACCCGACGAACCAAGGTAAGACACTGGTGCGTTTAGGCGGCGGAATTTACTATGCCCGGACGCCGGGGTTGGATCTGGCGAGCACTCGTTCGACGAATGGGAGCGTGGGCCAATCGATTTTCCGGGCCTCCTTCTTTAACGGATTCGGGTTGACTCCGCCGGCTTATACGGAGCTGGTTCCGAACGCGAGCAACCTGCCGCCTTCGGGGCCGGATGTGTTTGTGACCGACAAGAACTTTACGAATCCACGGACTTACACGTGGGCGCTGACTCTGGAGCAGGCACTGACGAGCGACTTGAAGGTGACGGCCGGTTTCGATTATGCGAAGACGGTACATGCGAGCCGGTTTGTGAACAGGAACGACCCGGTGTTCGGCTCTCCGTTTGCGGCGGGGTTGGGGGCGGATGGTACGAACGGAATTGGCCAGCTGACGACGCTTGAGAGCTCATCGAAATCGCTGTACCGGGGCCTGACGATTGGATTGCAGAAGCGTTTTTCGCAGCGTTTCCAGTTTCAGATGAATTATCAGTTGTCTGAAGATCTGGCTGATGACGATAATGAGCGGGACCCGTTCAGCTACCGGTATGCGGTGGCGAATAACTTTAAACCGGACTATGGATTTTCCGACCGCAATGAGCGGCACCGGTTCAACATGTTCGGATTCTGGCAGGCACCGCTGGGCTTTGAATTTTCGCCGCTGATCAGCTTTCACACGCCGCAATCGATTTCGGTGGCAAACCGTGTGCTGGCGAACGGATACATTGTGAAGCGCAACACGCTGTACAAGAACAATACATTTTTCACGTTCGATATCCGCGTGGCGAAGACGTTCCGGCTGAGTGAGCGGTTCAAGCTGCAGGCTAGCGTGGATGCGTTCAACCTGACGAATCGCAGGAATCCGAATCATCCGGAGACGACGAATCTGTTGTTTAACTTCGACGGTACGGTGCAGAGCGGATTCGGGGCGCCGCGGCAGGAGCAGTTGGGCTTGCGGCTGGTGTTTTAAGGCGCGACTTTCCTGCCGCGGAAGGTGACTCCTTCGAGTTGTAACAGGAGGCGCTGGCCCTGATGGGGCGCGGTGCAGATTTTGCCGCCGGCTCCTACGACGCGATGCCATGGGAGGCGGCCTTCAGACTTCGCTAAGACCTGGGCGACCTGGCGGTGGTAACCGGGGTAACCGGCTGCCGCCGCTACCTGCCCATACGTGGCGACTTTTCCTTTCGGGATGGCGCGGATGGCGCGGGCAATCGCCTGGTCACGCGTGAGGGGTAGAATCGTCTGAGACATGGAAAAAGCTAGCTGTGACATCGGGCTGATCGGCCTGGCGGTGATGGGCCAGAATCTGGTCCTGAACATGAACGATCACGGGTACAAAGTGGGCGTTTTCAATCGGACCGTTTCGAAGGTGGATGAGTTTATCGCGCATGAGGCGAAAGGCACCGAGGTACAGGGCGCTCATTCGGTTGAGGAACTATGCGCGGGCCTGAAGACGCCGCGGCGCGTGATGCTGATGGTGAAAGCCGGGCACACGGTGGACCAGATGATTGAGCATATTCTGCCGCATCTGGAGAAGGGCGACATTATTATCGACGGCGGCAATTCGCTGTTTACAGATTCGAACCGGCGCACGAAGGATCTGGCGGCGAAGGGGATTCTGTTTATCGGGACCGGCGTTTCGGGCGGGGAAGAAGGAGCGCGCAAGGGTCCTTCCATTATGCCGGGAGGCAATAAGGACGCCTGGCCGCATGTGAAAGAAATTTTTCAGGCGATTGCGGCGAAGGTGGATGATGGCACGCCGTGCTGCGACTGGGTGGGAGAGAATGGCGCCGGGCACTACGTGAAGATGGTGCACAACGGAATTGAGTATGGCGATATGCAGTTGATCTGCGAAGCCTATCAATTGCTGGAAGCGGGGCTGGGGCTGAATGCGGACGAGTTGCATGAAGTGTTTGCCGAATGGAACAAGGGCGAACTGGACAGCTTTCTGATTGAGATTACGGCGGAAATTTTCGCGAAGAAAGATGAAGACGGCACGCCGCTGATTGATAAGATTCTGGACACGGCTGGACAGAAGGGCACTGGCAAATGGACGGCAATCAGCGCGCTGGATTTGGGGATGCCGGTGACGTTGATTGGGGAGGCGGTGTTTGCGCGATGCCTTTCGGCTATTAAGGAAGAGCGCATGGCGGCAGCGAAGGTGCTGCGGGGGCCGAACCCGCCGAAGGGCACGGACAAGAAGACCTTTGTGGAGGAAGTGCGGCGGGCGCTGTACTGCAGCAAGGTGATTTCTTACGCGCAGGGTTATATGCTGCTGCGCGAAGCTGGAAAAGAGCAGGGCTGGAATTTAAATATGGGCGGCATTGCGCTGATGTGGCGCGGTGGCTGCATTATTCGCAGCGCGTTTTTGAGCAAGATCAAAGATGCTTACGACAAGAACCCGAAGCTGAATAATCTACTGCTGGATGATTTCTTTAGTGGCGTGCTGAACGGGTATCAGGACAGCTGGCGCAAGGCGTTGGTGCATGCGGTGGAGTTCGGTGTGCCCACTCCGGCGTTTTCGACGGCGCTTTCGTTTTTCGATGGGTATCGGACGGAGCGATTGCCGGCGAATTTGTTGCAGGCTCAGCGGGATTTCTTTGGGGCGCATACGTATGAGCGCGTGGATAAACCGCGCGGGGAATTTTTTCATACGAACTGGACGGGGCGCGGGGGACGCGTTTCGTCGGGAACTTATAACGCTTAAGGAAGCGGGACACTGATCAATGGAAAAGACGAAGACTGGACAGGAGAGCGGACTTGAAATCCTACAGGAGGGCGCGCTGGATTTTGTTTCACTGGGCGCGTTGATTCACCGGCTGGACCCGGGGGTTATTCCGTTCCGGAAAGCGACGGAGTGCCAGATTCATGTAAGCGGTGGGGAGTTTAATGTCGCAGCGAATCTGGCGGATTGTTTCGGGATGAAGACGGGCGTGGTGAGCGCGATGGTGGATTACCCGATTGGCGATCTGGTGAACGAGCGCGTGCGGGCCATGGGCGTGAAACCGTTCTATAAACACTTCAAGCATGACGGGGTTTCGGGGCCGAACATTGCGACTGTGTACAGCGACCGCGGATATGGGTGCCGGGCTCCCGTGGTGTTTTACAACCGCGCGAATGAGGCGGCGGCACAGTTGAAGCCGGGCGATATCGATTGGAAGGCGATCTTTGCGAACGGGGTGCGGTGGTTCCATTCAGGCGGGATTTTTGCGGCGCTTTCGCCCAGCACGGCGGAGCTGATTATCGAAGGGATGAAGGCGGCGAAAGATGCGGGCGCGGTGACAAGCTTCGACCTGAATTTCCGCGAGAAGCTGTGGAAGTTTTCCGGCGGGAACGAGCATGCGGTGAAGGTGATTGACCGCATTGTGAAGCATGTGGATGTGCTGGTGGGGAACGAAGAAGACCTGCAGAAGGGGCTGGGGATACCGGGGCCGGAAGTGGCGGCGAAGAGCAAGCTGGACCCGACGGCGTTCTTCGGCATGATCGATCAGGTGGTGAAGAAGCATCCGCAGGTGAAGGTGGTGGCGACCACGCTGCGCGAAGTGCACAACACGAACAATCACACGTGGAGCGCGGTGGCGTGGGTGAACGGGAAGACGCACCAGGCACCGCAGATGGAACTGTTTGTACTGGACCGCGTGGGCGGCGGCGATGGATTTGCGGCGGGGTTCTTCTACGGGATGCTAGCGGGCAAGACGCCGGATGAGGCGGTGAAGCTGGGATGGGCGCATGGCGCGCTGCTGACTACGTTCCCGGGGGATACGACGATGGCGACGCTGGAACAGGTGAAGAGTATTGCGGAAGGCGGGTCGGCGCGGATTCAGCGGTAGGGAGGCAAGCCCGGCTATCTTAATAAAGCCGGGCCACGGGCCAGCCCACATTTACATGCTGTAGAAGAATTCTTCCTGGGTGATTTTTCCGTCTTTGACGGTGTATAGGGCGGCTTCATCCATGGTCATGCGCTTGCCGGCCATGGGGCCCGCTTTTGCGGTGACATCGTACTTGAAGCGCACGATAAATTTGTCTCCGTTCGGCCAGGGACCTTCGATTGAGGCGGAGTGGATTTCATGGTTGGCCAACCACGATTCGTTCTTGCCTTTAACCGCTTCGATGCCGGTGATTTTCGCAGGCATCCCGGGGCCGCCCATTGCTTCCATGCTGACGATATCGGGGCTAAATAGCGTGTCGATAGCCTCCATATTTTTGTTCTGCTGGCATAACTCAACCAGCTTCTTTCCTACTGTTAGTGTGTCGGACATCTGGTGCTCCCGCGAAGATTATACCGTAGCGCCGGTAAAGGGCATGTGACGATAAGCGGGTTACAACCAGAAGCGAAACGGACAGCAAATTATGGAAATCCATCTCACTCCCGATCAGGAAGCGCGGTTGCAATAAGTGGTCGCGAAATCCGATAGATCCGCTAGCGACCTGGCTCAAGAACTTCTTGCCTAAGGGTTGGAAGAGAGGGCCCATTCAATTCAACAGGTGGGGAAAGCAGGAGCATCTTACGACCGTGGTGAGTTTCTGGAACAAGAAGAAATGGATGCTTTGATTGAACGGAACTTTGACCGGTAGTGCGCATTCGGTGGACACCGGAAGAGTCAGGGGTTCGGTTCCTGGGACAAGGGAACTGCTTGTAGACACATATCCTCAGGTACCAGTGTATGAGGTGCGTCATGATGCCGTGGTGATCCTCAATATCTATGATTCGGCTCAGGATCGGCCGTAAGCTCTGGGCGGGTTACAATCGGAAACGTTTCTGGAGGCTGAGTTTTGGGATCTAACGGTCGTATTGTTCCGGGTTCGCGACCGGGTTCGACACCAGTTCGGGCTGCTGACCGGACTTTTGAGTTGAAGAGCCTGATTCACCGCAAGTTGATTGGCGTGTTGAATCTGGAACGTGTGGCGAGTTTGCCGAAAGACCGGCTGCGGTCTGAGATTGGGCGCGTTGTAGAGAAGCTGCTCGAAGACGAACGCGTGCCGATGACCGCGATTGAGCAGAACCGGATTATCGAAGAAGTGCTGGATGAAGTGCTGGGGCTGGGTCCGCTGGAGACGCTGCTGAAGGAGCCTTCGATCTCCGATATTCTGGTGAACCGCTTTGACAAAGTTTTTATCGAACGCAACGGCAAGTTGACCGAGACGAACGTGCGCTTCAAGGATGACGCGCACTTGTTGCACATCATCGAGAAAATTGTTTCGCAGGTGGGGCGGCGCATTGATGAAGCGCAGCCCATTGTGGATGCGCGGCTGGCCGATGGTTCGCGCGTGAATGCGATAATTCCGCCGCTTGCTTTAGATGGACCCTGTGTTTCGATACGGCGGTTCGGGCGGCATGTAATTACGCAGGAAGAGATGGTTCAGTACCGCACCATTATGCCTTCCATGCTGCGGTTTCTTGCGGCTTGCGTACAGGCGAAGACGACGATTCTGATATCGGGCGGCACGGGGTCAGGCAAGACGACGACGCTGAATGCGCTTTCGCGATTCATTCCGGAAGACGAGCGGATTGTGACAATTGAAGACACGGCCGAGTTGCAACTGCAGCAGCGGCATGTGGTGAAGTTTGAGACGCGTCCGCCGAATTTGAATAAAGAGGGCGGGATCAATCAGAGGGCGCTGCTGCGGACGAGTTTGCGTATGCGCCCGGACCGGATTATCGTGGGCGAGTGCCGCGGCGCGGAGGCCCTGGATATGTTGCAGGCCATGAACACGGGCATTGAAGGGAGCATGAGTACGGTGCATGCGAATAGCCCGAAGGATGCGTTTTCGCGTTTGGAAACCATGGTAATGATGGCGGACCTGCAAATACCGACGCGCGTGATTTTGCAGCAGTTGGCAAGCGCGATCAAGCTGGTGGTGCAGGTATCGAGACTGCAGGATGGCACGCGCAAGATTATGGCGATTTCAGAGGTAGTGGGGTCGCATGACGATCATGTG
>Ga0123338_10005936_pt1 | contig 10348 bp, 12 predicted proteins | sample grotaG_FD_89793 | JGI IMG/M metagenome (GOLD analysis project Ga0123338, IMG submission 89793) | Glacier valley bacterial and archeal communities from Borup Fiord, Nunavut, Canada, to study Microbial Dark Matter (Phase II) -... | ecosystem: Environmental > Aquatic > Freshwater > Ice > Glacier ...
CACTACGTCTCGGAGAGTTACTCGACGATGCCGCCCTCGAAGCTCGAACGCGATTTCTCCTGACTCGAGAAGCTTCACGAGGGTGGGTCGCGATATGCCGAGGAAGTCTGCCGCCGCTTGAGTTGTCAGCTGCATCCCATATGGCGCGATGGTGACGCCATTACCGTTCGCCAGTGCATTCGCGACCTGCTCTAAGGCACGAAAGATCTCGTCGGGGATCTGGCGCTGATTGCCGTGGGGGTCCACCAGCGCAGCTTTGCTCGAGTTCGCGGCCAAGTAGGCCTCGATCTCACGAAGCGTGTTTGCAAAGTCAACAATCTCACTCTGCGATGAGGAGTCGGGGAGGTAGGTGTGCGCTTTCGTGGTCGTTGGCGTCGATCGATCAGTGGCGTCCATAACGCAATTCTATTCGAAATATTCGAAAACCTCGAATAGCGACATTTGTTATGTCTCGGGACATCGGTGACGGTTCTGCCTCAAGAGATTGGTGACGGTTCTGGTGCTCTTGGTGGTGACACTTCTGCTCGATGTTTGAGGGATGAGCCCACATCTGAGCCTATGCGGACGCACATTTCAACGGGCGTCGCTGTAGTCCCGGAGGCGCAGGAAGTCGTCGGCATTCAGGAAATGGCAACACGGGAGGCGAACCGGCGGAGTCTGACGCATGAACTCGGGAAACCAAAGTGGCTTGCTGCCCGCCCATGCAGCGATCTCCAGATGAATCATCCGCCGACGATAGACGAGCTCCAGGGCAGGAGCGAGGTCGGTGTCGCCGCTGAAAACGATCGCTACGTCGAAATCCTGATCCAACGAACCCTCGACCACTGATATTGCGAGTGAGACGTCAATGCCCTTCTCGCGGGCAGTGAAGCTGCCGTCCTCATCCACGTCGTACTTCAGATCCCGGCGGTGGACGCTCACCCGTTCATCGATCTCCCAAGCCGCAGTTTGCACGTCGTTGGCGCTGGCTGGCTTTGGTTGATACGCCGGCACCGGCCTACCCCGAAACACCTTTACTGAGCTGAGCAGCCCGCCGTTCTTGCGTTTGGCAACCAACCGCTCGGCAACCTTCAGGGGATCCACAACTGTCTCGTAGAGAGGTTCCCCGACCCCGGCGAAGAGATGATGGCCCGATCGGTGCACGTTCTCGTAATCCAGGAAGACCGATACCTTGTCCATCGGGCTACTCGCTCTCAGATAAAAAAAGCCCCACCAATCCGTGAGGACGGTGGGGAGCAATGTCTAAAGATTAGCAGGTCTCGCTCAGTGATGACATCCGGTTATCAAAATGCCGGTGGCTATACCCGACCAGCCAGGGACTCTATCGGCATATCTCGTCAGCGGTAGCCTAGAACTTAGCCCGTCGAAGAAGGGGGAACGAGAATGTCGAAAACGGTTCCGACCGCTGTCTCCCCTGCCGACCGCGCCCGTCGTTTCGCCCTCGAGCAGGCCGAGCACAGCGGCGAGATGGAGGGTCTTCATGTCGACCCGGCCACACGCGCTGATGCGGAAGAGTACATTGCTGGTCGAAGAGAGATCGATGAGCTCGTTGCCAGCACTCGAGCACGCTACGGTCTCGGCTGAGGTCGTCGACCCGCACCGCGATCCGGAGACCCGTTTGCTGCGGAATCTTCTCCGTGCCCACGTCCTGCCCACAACCGGGGAGCGACCGCAGTCAATCTAGAGTGCTCACTGGCACTCAAATGTGCCGAAAATATGGGGATCTGCCGCGCCCTCGGCTTGCCGCCGGGGGTCTAATGGTGACTGAAAATCGAAAGGTCACCGGATCGACGCCGGTCGGAGCCACCACTGAAACCCCCGGAATTCCGGGGGTTTTCGTCATTTCAGGCGGCTACCCCAGCAGCGACTTCATCTGGTTCGCGATGAGCGCGGTCGCACGGCGCGGGGAGAACCGCGAGAAGCGGTCCATGAACTTCGCGTTGCTGCCGATCACGACGCGGAAGCTGCCCTTCTCGACGCCCGCAATGATCTGTGCCGCGGCATCATCGACACTCGTGGTCTTGGGCGCCTTGGCGCCGCCCATCGCGGCCAGGAGCTTGGCGGTGTCGACGCCAGAGTTCTCGGTGATATTGGTCGCTACGCCACCGGGGAACACAACCGTCACGGCAAGGCCGTTGCCTTGCGACTCCGCGGAGAGCGCCTCGGTGAAGAGCTTCAGGGCGACCTTGCTCGCGCCGTAGGCGGCCTGGCCGGGAACCGGGAGGAATCCACCCATACTCGACACGTTGATCTTCACGAACGGTTGGATGATGCCGGCGATGTTGAGCAGACCATCAACCTGCCCGCGGGCCTTGATCACCGCATCCGGAGGCGCGAGGACTGCCTTGCGGTCGGCGACGTTAGTCACGTGTGTGGTGAGCCAGCCCTCTGGTGCCCCGGCGAGCTGTGCCGTCTCGGCGAGACCCGCTTCGCTGAGATCGAGTGCAGCGACGCGAGCCCCCCGCCCGAGAAGTCCGAGCACGACCGCCCTGCCCATCCCATTGCCGCCCCGTGACGACGAAAACCTTGTCGGTGAATTGCGTGAGCGGGCCTCTCGCGGGTCCGGAGCTGAGGCGCGTTGTGCGCCCAGTGCCGACGGTAGCAGCGCGTTCAACCGACTCGCTAGGGCCACAGGCGCACGGCGGGCTTGCGAAATATCGACGGGCTATGCCCGCTCGAGCCGCTCCCGAACTTCACCGGACACCGAAAGGAGGGCAGAGGTGAATGCGTCGAGCTGCACAGGCGTCAGGCTGTTCGTGGATGCCGCCAGCATCTCGTCGAAGTCGTGATGGAGGCTCCGCATTACCTCGTGACCTCGCGGGGTCAACTCGAGGTAGAGGCTGCGGCGGTCGCCGGGGTGATCGACGCGGTGTACAAGGTCGGACTCGACGAGGCCGCGCGAGATCGCGGTCACCGCTCCCGTGGTCATTCCGAGGTGCGCGGCAAGGTTTTTGGGCGTGATGCTGACCACGCGAGCGATGTGAAAAAACGCACGAAGTTCCGAGCCTGTCACGCCTGCGTCGCGAGCAATGCGATGCCGGTTCGCTTCGAGCGCGCTGACGAACCGGGATGCCGCTGCCGGGAATCCTGTGAGGGCGTGTGACAGTCGTTCGGCCTCCACCTGATCCCCTCTCTTCCGGCGACCCGGAGCCGCGACTGGACAAAGTTATCGGATTGGCCACCTGAAAATGACGGCTCGAGAAAATGGCCAGCTAATTCACACTTTCAATAACTTAGCGAGTAAGTTATCGAATGCCTGTCCGATGGTGGCCAGGTGCACCACCCACCCAACGTCAAATGGAGAACATCGTGATCCCTGACATTCTGTCGCATGGCCAATTCGACACTGTCTATAACTTCTTGTCCCTCGTAATCGCGTCGCAGCTCTTCACGGCAGTGTTCCTGCTTATTGCGCTGCCGCGTGTGCTTCCGCGCTACCGCCAGGCAATTACCGTCGCAATCATCGTGTGCGGCATTGCCGCCTACCACTACTTCCGCATCTTCGACTCGTTCAAGGCCGCGTTTGTGACCACGGCGGTCGGCGGGAAGGGTGACTACGCCCAGGCGGTCGGCGAAGGATTCAACGAGGGCTACCGGTATGTCGACTGGCTGCTGACCGTACCGCTGCTGCTCGTTGAGCTAGTCGCCGTACTCGCACTTGCGCGGAGCATTCAACGTGGATTGCTCATGCGTCTGGTCCCGGCCGCGGCACTGATGATCGCTCTCGGCTACCCGGGAGAGATGAGCGGCGACAACACCATCCGTGGCTTGTTCGGTCTGCTCTCGACAATCCCCTTCGCATACATCCTGTATGTCCTGTTCGTTCAGCTGGGTAAGTCGCTAGACAAGCAACCCGAAAGTGTCCGCGGCACTCTCAGCCGCTTGCGCTTCCTGCTCCTGCTGAGCTGGGGCGTCTACCCGATCGCTTACCTGCTCCCCCTGCTCAACATCTCCGGTGCTGATGCGTGGGTCGGAAAGCAGATTGGCTACTCGGTTGCTGACATCGTTGCCAAGGCGGTCTACGGTCTGATCATCTTCAGCGTCGCTCGTGCGAAGTCGCTTGCCGACGACGCCGCGTTTGCCGCCGTCGAGAGCTCGCACGACGACGAGCCCGCGATGAAGCAGGCGTAACTCACTAACACCTGTGATTGACGGAACCCCCGCTTCGGCGGGGGTTCCTGTCGTTATGCGACCAGTGCTGCGCGCACCTATGCTCGGTTGAGCAAGAGGGAGATCATCGTGCGCGAATCGCGAGACATCATCAGGCAGATCACTGTCGCGGCCTCAGCGGTCATCGCGCTAATCGGGTCGTTCGTCGGTTCGGGTGCCGCCGGTGGCACGCCGATCCAGGATGCCGCGGGCGGCGCGCTCGCGGCGAACGCAACGCTCATCGCGCCGGCCACGCCCGCCTTCGGCATTTGGACTGTCATCTATCTCGGGCTCGTGGCCTATGCCGTGTGGCAGTTCATGCCAAGCCAATCCGCCGCCGAGCGCCAACGTCGCGTCGGGTACTGGGTTGCCGCATCCCTGATTCTCAATGCAGCGTGGATTCTGAGCATTCAGTACGACCTACTAGCGCTCAGCGTCCCGATCATCCTGATTCTGCTCGCTGTGCTACTGCGAGTCTTCGTCGATGTGTCGTCGTCGGCGCCCAGCAGTTGGCTGGATTCCCTCCTCACCGACGGTTCACTCGGCCTCTACCTCGGCTGGGTTGCGATTGCTACCGCGGCGAACGTGACCGCACTTCTTGTCGCTTTGGGTTTCACGGGGTTCGGGCTCGCGCCCGCACTGTGGTCTGTCATCGTGATCACCCTCGCGGCGCTCGCGGGCTTGGCGCTAGCGGTTTACGGACGCGGTCGGATCGCCCCAGCGCTCTCGCTCTCGTGGGGACTCGCGTGGGTCGCCCTCGGACGCCTCGCGGGTGAACCCGCGTCAATGCCGACCGGGATCGCCGCAATCGTTGCGGTCGTCGTGGTGTTGGGATCGGCGATCGTCGTGCGGGCTCGTTCGGGATCGTCGGTGACGGACTGACCGAGTACGGCCGTCACGCAGGCTTGGCTTCGGAAAGGGGCGACGCACTGGCAAGATTGCCTGTTATGCCCCGGAGTTCACTGTGATCCGCTATCTCGTGACGGGATGTGGCGGCTTCCTTGGGAGTCAGGTGTGCACGGAGTTGCTCGCAGCCGGAAACCGCGTGATCGGCGTCGACTCCTTCGCGACCGAGCTCTATCCGTCCGCTCCAAAACGAAGCCGGGTCACGGCGCTCGAATCCGATCTGGGGTTCGAGTTCATCCAGCTTGACCTCAGGGAGACATCGCTCGCTCCCTACGTGGGCGGCGTGACCGCGGTGCTCCATTTCGCGGCGCTAGCCGGACTACTCCCGGGCGGGAGATACGACGCGGCCTATCACGAGCACAATGTCACGGCGACGCGAAACGTGCTTGAGGCGATTGCGGGGACGGGAGTCCACCTCGTCCACGCCTCAACATCGAGCGTGTACGGAAGCATGGCGGTCGGGGATGAGTCAACGCCGATCGCACCGATCTCGGTATACGGACGAAGCAAGGCAGACGCGGAGCGCCTGATCGCGGACTACCACGCTGACGGCGCGATCACCGCAACGGTCCTGCGGCTCTTCTCCGCCTACGGCCCGGGGCAACGCCCCGACATGGCCTACGCGGTGGCGTGCCGGGCGATGCTGAGGGGCGACCCGATGACCATTTACGGCGATGGCTCTCAGACTCGCTCGAATACCTACGTCACTGACGTCGCTCGCGCCGCCACACTCAGTGCAGAGCTTCGACCTCACGTCACGCTGAACATCGCGGGTGACCAGTCGATCAGGCTCATCGACGCGCTCACGATCCTCGGGAGCGAACTCGGGGTCGAACCTCGCTTTGAGTTCCTCCCGTCGCGACCCGGCGACCAGGTCTCCTCCCACGGGCAAACCTCGTTGGCCCGCGAAGCGCTGGGCTGGTCGCCGAGCGTCGACATTCGCACGGGCCTGAGGTCCCAAGCGGACTGGTTTCGCACGCATTGGGACACTGAAACGGCAGAGGGCGCGATTCATGGCTAGCTCACGCGCGGTATTCACGTCGCTTACTGGTGACTACGAGAAGCTCAATGAATTCGGAGTCGATGCGCCCGACGGCGTCGACCGGATTTGCTTCACGGACGACCCGATGCTGACGAGCTCGACCTGGCGAGTAATCCACGTGCCCCTTGCGCTTCCTAGCGATCCCATGCGTAGCCAGCGCGTTGTGAAGATTGTGGGTCACCCCGAGCTCGACGGATACAGCGAGACGCTGTACGTCGACAACTCCGTGCGGTTGACGGTCAGTCCGAATGAGGTTCTCGACAACTGGCTTGAGCACGCCGACCTCGCGATCCCTCGCCACAGCTTCCGGGAGACGGTCGCTGCCGAATTTACAGAGATCCGCGCGGCCGAACTCGAAACCTACGCGCGTATCGATGAACAACGTGAGCACTACGAGGCGGAAGCCCCCCAGGTCCTCAGTCAGCGCCCGTATTGGAACGGCATGATCGCCCGACGCCCGAGCGCGCCAGACGTGCGCGCAACGATGGATTTATGGATGATGCACGTGCTTCGTTACTCACGGCGCGACCAATTGTCAATCAACTTTGCGATCGCCGCGACCGGGATCGAGGCGGCCCAGATCCCCATTGACAACTACTCTTCGCCCTTCCACGAATGGCCGATCCGAAACCATCGCAAGACTGGATCGCAAATGGCATGGCGTTCGAGAGAATTGGAGGTGTACGACCGACTCGAACGGGTCACCGAAGAGCGCGACCAACTGCAAGCGAATCTCGATGAGGTCCGATCAAGCACATCGTGGCGGGTGACCGCGCCGTTGAGGGGACTGTCGGACTTCCTCAGGCCGCCCACTCGCTGACGCCGCTGCCGACGTCCGGGCGCTACTCGCCGTTTAGACCTCGAGTACGAGCGACTCGGACCGTGAACCCGATACACACGGATACATGACGCCGAGCTGGTCCTTTTCGATGTCGGCCATGACCGAGTCGAGGTGCTCTGGACTGCCGCTGAGAACGCGAACTTCGCACGTTCCGCAGACACCCTTTCGGCATGATCCTGACACCGCGACGCCATTGCGTTCGAGCGCATCGAGAATGCTCTGGCCGGCGGCGAGGCCGAAGGTCTTCGATCTGCGTGCCGCGGTAATGGACACCGAGTGGGGGGTGCCCTGTGCGACACGAATGATCGGCACGAAACGTTCGAAGTGCATCCCTTCGGGCGGAACGACCGCGGCGACAGCCGCCATGAGCGATTCCGGGCCACAGCAGTACACGTCTGCGGTCGATCGAGAGACGCCAGAAAGATCCGCTGGAGCTGCGAGTTCATCGCTCGCGAAGACCCCGACCTGGCCGGGATACCGGCTCAGCAACTCGCCGAGGAAGGCCATAGACGTGCGGCTTCGGCCGAAATACGCGGGGCGCCACGACCGCCGTGCGAGCAACGATTCGATCATCGATTTGATGGGAGCGATTCCGATGCCACCCGTGATGAAGAGGTGCTCAGACGCGGCCTCGAGCTCAAAGTGGTTGAGCGGGCCATCGATCTGGAGCGTCATTCCGATTCCGAGTGAATCGTGGATCCAGCTGCTTCCGCCTTCGGAGAACTCGGTGCGCAACACTGCCATGTGGAAATGGCTGCGATCGGCCGGATCGCCACACAGCGAATACTGGCGCTGCAGTCCGTTCGGCAGATGCAGGTTCACGTGCGCGCCGGGAAACCATGCGGGAAGCATCCCGCCGCCCAGCGGCAGCAAACGGACTCCGAGCACTTGATCGGCTTGGCGGGTGATGCTCGAGATGACCATCGTGCGCTTCTCGAGAAGCGGGATGACCGACGTGCGCGCAAGGGTAGCCGTGCCGCCAGCGCCAGTGCCCACCGCCGCGACGGGCTGCCCCGGGAACGACGCTGCAAGGGTCGGTGCGGCATCGGCGGTCGCCGGTGCAACCAGCGCGACCGCGGGACCCTTTGAGCGCACGAGCACTCGCAACACAACGGCGACCGCGGCAACAACGATGAGGGCGATCGAGAGGATTCGGTACCAACTCGAGCCGACATCCGTTCCGGAGAGTCCCGCATGGAATGCGACCAAGACGAGCGCGGCATAGCTCAAGTAGTGGATGGCCTTCTAGTCCTTCCGCGGCAACCGGTTCATCAGCAGGGATGTGCCCTGCACAGCGACCATGACTTATAACGACAGGATTCCCAGTGCCACAGGAACCGTGCGATGGGCAGCCTCAAAGGGCACAAGCGCTTCAAGGAGCGACAAATGCAGCCAGCCATCGAGCATGAGGGAGGCAACATGCAACGCGACCACGATGAGCGCCGCACCCCCGAAGTATTTGTGGAGGTCTTGCAGCCAGCCCGGGTTGTCGATCTTGCGCAAGAGGCGCGTGGAGAGCAGGATCCCCCAGATCACCGAGAGTGTGAGCAGAACCCAGGCGATCACCGCGCTGGCACGAGTTACGTACCACCAGATGTGCGGGTCATTCATCGGTAGGTCTCCCAGTTTCCGCTCGCCAAAGCGACTCCGTCATCATTGATCACGAGGCCGGCAGCGCCGACTGTGGGGAGCCACTGAAGATACGCGATAGTGTCGCGCAGAAATTCCGGTTTGGTCAGAGTTTCGGCGCGCGCGCCGGTTGATGCAATCACAGTTACTGTCTGAACTTTCGTCGAGGCCGAATCATGACTCGACGGATCAATGAGGTGATGGCGCGGCCCGGCTGGAGTGTCGAACCGTCGAATCCGCTGACTGGATGTCACGATCGCGCCGTCCGCGATCCGCACGTAGTCTCGGCGCGCATCGGCATCGAAGGAGTCCTCGACCGCGAGACTCCAGGCAACCCCCTCGGGGGCACGACCGGCGACGACGATATCGCCGCCGATCTCGGCCATTACGCCCCACGCGCCAGCGGCCATCCCGTGCTCGCAGATCAGGTCAGCAGTGAAGCCCTTGCCGATCCCGCCAGCGTCGAGGGTGGTTCCCCTCGGCGCCGTGACGGTCGTGCCTTCGATTCGCACTCCACGAAGGTCGCCTGGGGATTGTGCCGAATCGGGTAACGACGTGATGCGCCGGGGGTTGACCACCGACGCTCGGTAGCCCACAGCAAGGAGGTCGGGGAGCAGGGTCGGATCGAACTGTCCGTCGGTAAGTTCCGAGCCCTCAACCATTGCCTCGATCAGACGGACGGTGAGTGGCGCCACCTGGATAGGGCGGCCCTGCGCCCAGTTGATGCGGGAGAGGTCGCTGTATGGCAGAAACCTGCTCCAGCGTCGCTCGCACTCGAAGGCAAGCTCGACGAATTCGGCGAGCAGTTGTTCTGATCAGCCCACCACCATGATCGGGCCCGAGCCACCCATAAGCTGCCCCGACCGCGAGAGAGCGGCCGGTGCAGTTCGCGCCTGGGTGAAGACCGCTTGGACGGCGTCTCGAGATATCGAATCCAGGCCCGACACATGCCTACGGCTTGGTCGACGGAGTAGTGGTAGCGACCGGCGGCGTTACGGGAGCCGGAGCAGGTGCGGCGATCACAGGGGCCGGAGCGGGGGCTGCGACTACGGGAGCAGCGGCCGGCGCGGGAGCCGCAGCGGCCGGCGCCTGAGCCGGGGCGGTGGCTCCGCTATTCGGAATCACAGGACTGAGGGTTCGGGTCTTCGCGTTCGCTCCCGCAGTTGCTGCGGACAGCTCGGTTGCCTGAGCGGACAGCTCAAACCCAGCGACCATAGCGACGAGGGCGGCAGCGGACGCGATGCCAGTGAAAGTGCGGGCCCGCGCGGCCGGGTGGTTAGTCATCGTGGCCGCCGGCTCCATCGTCGCCCTTGTATGTGGGCTTCGGGGTCGGCGACGGTGATTCGGTGTGAGGCGCTTCGGGCTTCTCCGTGTGGGTTACGGGAGCGGTCGAGGTGCTCGACGAGGTGTCTGGCGCGACAGCCTCTTGCGTGGGAATCGCGGCCGGGCTGGGCGAAGTGGTGGGTGTCTCCTTCGGCTCCGGAGTTTCGAGCGCCTTGTTGTCGCTTGCCGGAACCAGGACTTGAGTTGCGCCCCCGATCGATCCACTCGGAACCGACGAGAGGGCATCCGAGTTAATCGCCATGGCGGCTCCGGCCGTGCCGAGAACGCCTACCACCGAAAGAATCGTAATGAGTTGAGACTTCATGTCTTCACTCTAAGAATCGGCTGGTAAACATCGGCCCCTCGGTTATCGAAGATCTGTCCAAGATCATCGGCATGGGTCGGAGGCGCAACCCGCGGCACCGGCACAATAAGCACATGCGGGTTCTTGTAATTGA
>Ga0123338_10005939_pt1 | contig 10344 bp, 13 predicted proteins | sample grotaG_FD_89793 | JGI IMG/M metagenome (GOLD analysis project Ga0123338, IMG submission 89793) | Glacier valley bacterial and archeal communities from Borup Fiord, Nunavut, Canada, to study Microbial Dark Matter (Phase II) -... | ecosystem: Environmental > Aquatic > Freshwater > Ice > Glacier ...
ACATAAAAACGATAAGTTTACAACATACGTTGGGCTGGCTCGCGGCTATGCTGCAACAGGTAATAAGAAAGAAGCAATTAAGAACTGGGAAATAGCATTGAAAAATATTCCGGAAGAGCAGAAGGCAAATACGGGGTCATTTCAGGAAGAGATTAAGAAACTCAAGACTTAGAAACAGAAAGCCTTAAAGATATCTGATGTAAGAACTCCCTTTTTCAATTTTAAGAGTCAATCGGACGAAAAAAAATATATTCCCATATATGCTCTGTGCCTCTGGCTTAAAAAGATACTATTTTGATCATATCGTTGAATACGTGCAGGATGAGAAATGAAATTTAATACGTACTTATGTTCTTCTTTTATGCAGTATGAATATCGCCTTCCTCAACATCCCATCCGAAATCAAAAAAATTATAAAGAGTCTCGAAATTCCGATCGATGCCTTAAACTTTATGCCAGGCGAGCGTCAGGCTGAGTTGAGGTACAAGAATAAAACGATCGGATATGTGATTTGTCATGATGAAGGAAACGTAATGCATTATAAAACAAATGATGCACTGACTCAAAAACACCTGGACTGGCATTTTATTTATTTGCAAAATCAAAAGGCGATCACAGAAAAAGTAGTTCACATACTACATAAAACTCCAACATCAATTACTCCCGGACACTTTCGTCAGATCAATGTAAAATTCTCCGGAGAGGAATCAATTATATTGGAATGTAAATTCGACGGGAATGATTGGATATTGAGAAATTAATGATGCGAAACTCGTGGTGAATCATAAAATTATTCCGGCAGATTAAAATAAAAACTCGAACCTTCATCCAATATTGATTCAGCCCAGACATTTCCATTATGTCGCTGAATTATTTTCTGAACAATGGCCAGTCCAATACCCGTTCCTTGAAATTCCTCCTGTGAGTGTAAGCGTTGAAAAACCCCGAATATTTTATCGTGATATTCCATTTCAAAACCAACGCCATTATCTTTCAGGTAATAAACTATCTGATTTATCTTTTTATAGTAACCCACTTCAATTTTTGACTTGGTCTTATACTGAGAATATTTAAGCGCATTACCGAATAAATTCATCCAAACTTGTTTTATTAACGACTTATCGCCCTTTGCATTTGGCAATGAGCTGATCGTAAACTCAATTCTCTTAGTAACATCGTCTGACAGGAAATCTTATGCAATTGATCCTACAAGTTGAGACATATCAATATCTGAAAATGAAATCTGTTTTCTCCCCAATTGCGAAAATGACAATAAATCATCAATAAGGGTATTCATTTTTTTTGTGTCGCGGACAATCGAATCAAGTATTTGAGTTCCGTTAGGGTCAAGTGTTCCTGAATACTTTTTCTCAAACATTGTGGCATACGCAATAATCTTTCTCAAGGGAGAATGAAGATCATGAGAGATGGTGTAGGAAAATGCTTCCATTTCAGCGTTAAGGACAATTAATTCCTGTGCGCGCTTTTCCTTCTCCTCATTTTGAAATATCAATTCTTTATTGGCAATAACTAATTCGGCAGCACGCTTTTCCTTTTCCTTATTTTCAAAATGAAGTTCAACATTAGCGATGCGTAATTCTTCCGCCCGTTTCTCCTTCTCATTATTCTGAAATGTTAACTCAATGTTCGCAAGAACAAGTTCGGCAGCACGCTTGCTTTTCTCTTCATTTTGAAAAGCAAGTTCTGTATTGGCGACTACCAGTTCTGCGGCGCGTTTCCCTTTCTCTGTACTTTGAAAAGTAAGTTCAATATTTGCCAGAATCAACTCGGCAGCCCTCTTACCTTTCTCATCATTTTGAAAGGCAAGTTCTGTATTGGCGATAACTAATTCGGCTGCACGTTTTCCTCTTTCTTCGATCTGAAAAGCGAGCTCATAATTGGCAAGTATTAGCTGATCAGAATCGGTCGTTGTATTCATGAATAGGATTGATTATCAAAGGTTAGACCTATTTGGTGCCAATTCCTATCGAAAAGCTGAGATAACTGGGAAAAGAATGAAGTTAAAAGAAAACGAGTTCAATTAAGCGGTTGGCATAGTTTTTTAAGTCTTGGTTCGCTGAATCAGGTTTTTGGAAAACGCTCCTCGCTAAAATTCTTTAAAACAGCTTCCGTTAATCAAAAAGTAGTTAACATTCAAAATTTGAATTGGTCAAGGATAGAACTATGAAAATTCTTATGGCAGATGTTGATGACAGATATCTTTCCAAGGTAGCCTTTGACAGACTTCATACGAAAAATACCCTGAGCTTTGTTGCGGATGGTGTAGAGCTAATCAATGATTTAAAATCAAGACTAGACTCAAAAGAAGATCTGCCCGATCTTATTCTATTGGATATAAACATGCCTCGGAAAAACGGGCTCGAAGCCTTAAAAGAAATTATAGAAGATGAAAAACTGAAGCATCTCCGTGTAATACTGTTTACAACGTCTCAACTCGAAAAAGATAAAACTGATGTTATGCGAATTGGTGCCGATGGTCTCATGGTAAAGCCAGCTAATCTCAATGGCTTGATAGAAGTCTTCAGAAAAATTTGTGAACAACCTTTGTAACGAATATATAAATTCATTATCCTTTGGCTCTCCCTCATTTAAGGAGTATATAACGTATACACATTATATAATTTAACTTTTGCAGCACTTCATTATGTATCTTTGGATACATGACCAAATCCTTTGAGAAGTCTAAAGACTTAAAGAAGCTTATAGACATTCCGCACGACATCATAAAAGATCTGAAGAAGTTAGCAGTAGATGCTGACAAAAGTTTGAAGAGCTACATCCAGGATACACTGGTAGTAGTTGTTGAAAAACATCGAAATAAATAGCGAGTCATACGTATTATTTCTGTTTCAAATCCCTAAAAAATCTTGCCCAGTTAAATGGATTCAGGAAAGGATTTGTTCGGACCGTAGATCTATCATTGATTGACTGGTTATACTGATCCATGTAATACCGGTAATTGAGATTACCATCCATGGGCGTTGTTCGCATCATCAAGGCCATTAACTCAGCATTGAAATTTCTCTGATTAATTCCACGATCGTCCATCGGTACATTTAGCGCTAGCACAGCTTGCTTAAAAACCTCCTCTGTGGGAAACGGATGAATGATAAGCTCAGGAAGAATTGTATTATCCTTGCTCATTTCAATTACGATAGTCATGTATTCACGCGGGTAGTCAGGTACGATGACATGTTTGCGCACATAACCAATGGCGCTCACTACAACGCTGTCTCCCACAACAACTGCCATTGAGAAGAAACCAACATTATTGGAAGTTGTTCCACGGCCAGCTTTGGGTACATACACATGTACTCCAGGCAAACCACTTACGCTGTCCTCACCTAAAATAATACCTGACAATTGAATGATTTTACGAGGTGCAACCTGTGCATGGCCTTTAGAAACCATCATTATGCAACCAAGGGTCACTATTAATCCCAACCAATAGATTCTTTTCACCTTCATACAAGCCTAAGAAATCAAAGATACTGAGAAGGGTACTATTCGCCTAACCTACTTACAGCAAAGGTTTTTTGCTACTTTAGTGTAAGAAAGTGAGATTAAAGCATTTCAATATTAACCTGGGTGCCCAGATTTTTCTGGCCTGCTCCGATACCTCCCGGCTTCGCATTCTCAATCTCATTATGGGTAACGGAGAAATGTGCATCAGTGATCTTGAGAGAATCCTTGACTTCACACAAGCAAAAACCTCGCGACATCTGATCTATCTTAAGAATTCCGGAATCCTCTCCTCAAGGAAATTAAATCAATGGGTTTTTTATCAGATCAAGGAAGAAGTTTTTGATATACTCAAACAAATCCTTGAGTTCATCCGTCGCGATCCCGCGCTTCAACATGATCAGCATATCTTTCAAACGATGTTTTCCAATCGTGAACTGGCATTGAATAAGCTACACATAAAGCCTCTGGCACATTTTTCAGTGAAATAAGTTGAAGGCTTAAAGATAAAAGACGAAGCTTCAACACTCATCATAACATAATAATCTATCACTTTGGGACCGAGTATGTCTGCCTGTTTTGAATATCTCTTAATTGGCATAACAATTTTATAGCTTTACACGAACTAACTTTCATCTCTTGACTTCATTGAAAACATACTCCCTCCTCCTCTTCGACCTTGACCATACGCTTTGGGATTTTGAAAACAACTCACGCGAAACGCTTGAAGTACTCTTCGGAAAATATGATTTGGAAAACAAGGGCATTGCCGGATTCAAACATTTCTTTGAAATATTCTCCCGTATCAACATGCAATTATGGGACTTTCACGATAGGAATCTTATCGGTCAGGAAGTAATCCGTCTTCAGCGATTTAATAAAGTATTTTCAGCAGCAGGTCTGGAAGACTATCCATTATCTCTTCTTTTTTCAGATGAGTATCACCTTGAATTGCCAAAGAGAAAAAATCTTTTACCATACGCTATTGAAACACTTGACTACTTGCATGTAAAATATCCCATGGTAATCGTTACCAACGGCTTTAACGAAATGCAGCAAACAAAAATGCACTCCAGTGGGATAAATCACTATTTCAAAAGTATTGTAACATCACAACGCGCAGGAGATAAAAAACCGTCCAAACAGATTTTTGATTTCACCCTTGAAGAAGCCGGTCACGCGCATAATTCTGTAATTATGATTGGCGATAATCTGCAGACAGACATTGTTGGCGCACGCATGGCCGGAATCGATACCGTTTATTTCAATCCCAACAGCAAGCCACATTCCGAGGAAGTAACACATGAGATCAAGAGCTTGAAAGAATTACAGGTTTTTCTGTAATTCTTAAAAATTTCCTACAGATTCCAATAATTCTATCAGTGTAAAACACTATTTCCAAAAGAAGCATAAAAACGTTACCACAGATTTCCATAGATGTCTAAGGATGTTGAAAAAAGTAATTTCCATTGATTAGCAGTTTCGCAGCTTTCTACCGATGAAGACAAAGAGCTGTAGACCTGCAGATTTTCGTTACTGAATATGTATTCCTTTACTATCTGTGAAATCTGTGGGAAATATTCCGATCTTTAAACCCTTAATCAGTTTTTCTATGTCCAACGGTTTTTATCACATCCCCACTCCAAAAAATGAACCTGTTCTCTCTTACGCCCCAGGCTCGAAAGAACGAATTGCCTTAAAAAAAGCAGTTGAAGAAGCCCGCAATACGGTACTGGATATTCCAATGTACATCGGCGGTGAGGAAGTGCGAACAGGAAATAAAAAAACGATCACCCCGCCACATGATCATAAACATATCATCGGCCATTTTCACGAAGGCGATAAAGGACACGTAGAACAAGCTATAACGGCAGCGCTAAATGCGAAAGAATTGTGGGCTAACCTTGGTTGGGAACATCGTGCAAGTATTTTTCTAAAAGCTGCAGATTTATTGGCCGGACCTTATCGGTATAAAATGAATGCCGCTACGATGCTTGGCCAGTCAAAGAATGCATACCAGGCAGAGATTGATTCCGCATGTGAATTGATAGACTTCTTACGATTTAATGTGAATTTTATGGGCGAGATCTATAAGGATCAGCCTGAATCAGGACCCGGTGTGTGGAACAGAATGGAATACCGTCCACTCGAAGGATTTACATTTGCATTGACACCTTTTAATTTCACTGCCATCGGTGGAAATCTTCCATCCAGTATGGCAATGATGGGAAATACAGTTGTATGGAAACCAGCATTCACACAAATATTTTCAGCTAATGTCTTCATGCAAATACTGAAAGAAGCCGGTCTTCCTGATGGAGTGATTAACCTCGTTTATGTTAATGGCCCTGATACAGGTGAAGTAATTTTCAATCATCGCGATTTCGCGGGAATACAGTTTACCGGCAGCACCGGAGTATTTCAAAATATGTGGACTACGATCGGACAAAACATAAAAAAATACAGGACTTATCCACGCATTGTTGGCGAAACAGGTGGAAAAGATTTTATCATCGCACATAAGAGTGCAAATCCTAAAGAAGTTGCAACGGCAATCGCAAGAGGAGCATTTGAATACCAGGGGCAAAAATGTTCGGCTGCATCACGCTGCTATATTCCAAGCAACCTCTGGGATGAAGTAAAAAGATATTTGCTTGATGATCTGAAAACATTCAAAATGGGTGGAGTAGAAGATTTTGAAAACTTTATAAATGCGGTTATTGACGAAAAAGCTTTTAACTCTATTATAAATTATATTGAGCTATCCAAAAAAAATCCCATGGTTGAAATTCTTGCCGGTGGCAAGTATGATAAGTCGAAAGGCTATTTTGTTGAACCAACAGTGATCCTCACAAAGGACCCCTCTTCCCTGACCATGTGTGAAGAAATTTTCGGACCAGTGATCACGATATATGTATATGATCTTGAAAATTTCGAACAGACACTTGAGCTTGTTGATCAGACTTCTCGGTATGCGCTAACAGGTTCAATTCTTGCAAAGGACCGTTATGCAATTGAAATGGCCACAAAAAAACTTTTCAACTCTGCCGGGAATTTTTATATCAATGATAAACCTACCGGTGCAGTCGTTGGGCAACAACCATTTGGTGGCGCACGTGGATCTGGCACAAATGATAAGGCGGGGGCAAAAGTTAATTTACTTCGTTGGGTTTCTATGAGAACGATCAAAGAAACATTTATAACACCGGTGGATTATCGCTATCCATTTCTTGATAAGGAATAGAACGAACGCAAAGGTATAATCTGCTTCCGGTAGATCAATCTTGCCAACGCGTTCAACTCCAGAGAAGAGACAAGTTGTACCCAGTGATTCACTAAAAACATTCATATCTTCGTACAAGCCTTATTTATTAAATTAAATATTAACCCTAAAACCTAAAGTTTATGATTCAAAACAGCAGAAAGTTAATGCTAACAGCATTCGTAACCATTCTCTTTATCTTTGTAGCAAAGGCTCAGGATAATGTTATTAAGATTAATATCTTTAGTCCGATTGTAAAAACATTTAACATTCAATTCGAGCATAAATTAAAAGCTGATCAAAGCTTTCAACTCGGATTTTTTTATACCGGAGTATCCTCAAGTAACACAGATTTCCGTGGCTTTGGAATCACACCCGAATATCGTTTCTATCTTTCTGATACAGAGGCTCCCGCAGGAGTTTACATTGCCCCGTTCGTCAGATATCAGAGCTATACTCTTACCAATGGCGGGGACAAAGGAACGTTAAGCCTTTTTGGTGGTGGCGTTATCATCGGTAAACAATGGATCTTCAAGAAAAAAATTGCAATGGATCTTTTCATTGGACCAAGCTATTCTTCTGGCTCAGTGAAAGTAACTCAGGGTAATGATAACTTTTCGACAGGAATATTTGATGGATTTGGCCTTCGCGCGGGACTTTGTCTTGGATATGCTTTCTAAATTCAGTACTGCTCTAAATAAAAAGCCCTCACTAAGTTGAGGGCTTTTTTATGACTTAAAATGCTGAGCTCCACACTTTCTACAATTTGTTCAGAGATTCACCACAATTCTTCACAGATTTAAATTAAACCCATTCAATTCTGAATCGAATTTTTATCCGCAGCAATTAACCTTTAATCGTCCCATACCATTGCACTTTCCGCGAGAAGTACATCAATGCCCCTACAATAACGAATAATCCAATACTTCCAAGTAATAGTGAGAAGTCCTGCTGAAGTATGATGATGAAAATGAAGGAATAGAAAATCACTAATAAGGAAGTAAACAGGATAACAAGACCATTGCTTTTAAGGAATGATTTCGAATAAAAGCTAATCAATCCAACTGTCGAAAGAGAAGCGATCCAGTAAGCACTATTATATCCTACCTGTTCAGAAAAGCTAAGCAACAATGTATAATAAATAATCAATGCCACTCCTATCAAAATATATTGAAATGGATGGATCCTGATCTTGCGGGTGATCTCCACGAGAAACAATGCGACAAATGTCAAAATGATTATCAATATGCCATACTTGGATGTGCGAATACTCTTCTGATATTGATCTACCGGTACTAAAAGATTTACTCCGAATTCCGATCCGCTAAGTTGCTTGTCAGAACGAGTCCATTGTTGCGAAAAGGGACGGTTGTAGTGAAGTATTTTCCAGCTTGCAGTAAAACCTTTTTCCGATACTTCACGGGTTTCCGGTAGAAAGTCTCCCTCAAAGCTTGGACTGCTCCACGGGCTGGATAGGCTCACCATAGTTGTCTTTCCTGTGGGAACAAAATTTAATCGCTGGCTTCCCTTGAGATTAAGATTGATTGAAGCATTTCCTTTGAAGTCCTCTGAGGATTGCCAACCAAGTCGCGCAATGATTCCATTGGCTGTCGGGTTGCTCCTATCAGGTTGAACCGTAGATAAGTAATCCATTGGTTCTGTTGACGAATCATTCATGCCATCTCCAAAAAGATTACTTGATGGTTCTGTCGTTTTTGATTTATCACCGACAGAAAAACCAAGACTATCGTTAATTCCACGAAGGTCAGAGATGGAGAATATCATGTATGCATCCCGCCATAAGACCAATTCATCCGCTATTCGAAGTGAGGCAAAATCAGGTTGATTGAAATTCGCTTTGATCGAAAGCGTAGATTGATATACCGCCGCATCAAATAATCCCCGATGAAGAATTTCAGGTATTACTTTTCCATTTATGTCCAGCGTCTCAGGAAGGAAATAATATTTCTCAGTATAATCCTGCAGCACTATCACTCCAGTAGAAAGCTTTATTTTTTTCTGAGACGTGTACGGAATGACAAGAATAGGCCCCGACAGCGTCTGGCTCCCCGACCATTTATCGGAAACCTCCCTCATAACTTCATCGGACCGCCCCTGTCGTTCTGCCATCAGATCCTGTATCCAGGAAGATGGTATGAGTAAGATCAATACTAAAAAACCTATTGATGTGAGTTTTACAGTGATCGATTCTTCGATCCAACGATTGATGCGTTCAACTACATTGAGGGGAGTAGGCTGCGGGTATGTTTCCATAGTTTTAATTATTTTATTGAAAGTACTTTTATTTTGAAAGTATTTGGATAAAAAATTATCTTTTTTGTTGTTTTACGAGTGCTTCCAGCGCATTGAGATGCTTTTTGAAAATATTTCTTCCCTTTTCCGTGATCGTGTATTTGGTATTTGGTTTTCGGTCTACAAAGGATTTCATCACGGATATATACTTTTCTTTTTCCAATACTTTTATATGTGACGCCATTCCTCCATCGGTAGCACCTACAATATCTTTTAGCGAATTGAAGTCGTAGGATTCATTCGCGATTAGCACCGACATGATCTGCAGACGCGCGCGATGCTCTAGTACTCTATCAAGATTTTCGAAAGGATTTTTCAACGGTCGTATTTGTTATACAAAAATGCCCCGTATATGATATGGAGTACACCAAAACCTAGCGCCCAGAATAACAGACCATAACCAGGCAACAAAGCCGAGATCAATCCTAATGCTATTTCTGAAAAGCCTAAATATCGAACTTCGTCAAATGTATTTTGACTTGCGTGAATTAGTGCGATACCATAAAAAATAAGACATGTTGGCGCAGCTAGTCCGAAGTGGCCAGTATAAAGAATAATCAAAATAAAAATTCCACCGGTTATTAAGGGTACCGCCATGTTTAGAAAAAGTTGGCGGCTTGTTGCACTCCACAATTGTAATCCGGATTTCTTTGCTTTGCGATGGCTGAGAATTAATCCTGTTACGATTGAGGCACTCAGTACAATCCCCGCGATAAAAATCAGTTTCCACAAAATCCCTGTTTCTGTTATGGAATAGATGCGATAATGAAGCGGCGAGATTGGATAATGTACTAAAAAGTAGGCTGCTACGGCTCCTGCCAATGCATAAAGTCCGGCCAAAATACCGGACATGCCACTCAATGAGATGAACTTCCCCGATTTCTCCATCATCGAACGAATCAATGCAAGGTCTTTTTCGTATTCCTGGATTTCCTTCATTTGAAAGTACTTTTGATTACAAAGTAAATCAACGGGAAGCACCCACACAAGGTTTTAAAAATTTATTTTGATCATCTAATTGGTTGACATGACAAAAACACCAAACTGTATCCCAAACCAAAAAATACATTTCACATTTCACATTTTACTTTTCACATACCACATTTTACTTTAACCAACTACTTCCTCACTCCCCCCTCAAACCCTAACCTCTTAAGCCACTGTGCGCACAACCAGGGCCATTAGCGGTATTGAGATTAGTGAGAATAGTGTAATGAGCAGCTTCTTCATGTAAGAAAATTAATGAGAAAAGTATTCAAGTATTGAAGTTTTGAGTGCAGTCACGT
>Ga0123338_10005940_pt1 | contig 10341 bp, 12 predicted proteins | sample grotaG_FD_89793 | JGI IMG/M metagenome (GOLD analysis project Ga0123338, IMG submission 89793) | Glacier valley bacterial and archeal communities from Borup Fiord, Nunavut, Canada, to study Microbial Dark Matter (Phase II) -... | ecosystem: Environmental > Aquatic > Freshwater > Ice > Glacier ...
ACGAAGCGATGCTGACCGGCATCGAGGAGGCGCTGATCGCCAGCGACCTCGGCGTCGGGCTTGCCGGGCGCGTTACGGCTAAGCTGCGTGCCGAACGGTTCGACAAGGCGATCGATGCGGCGGATGTCCGCGCCGCCGTTGCCGCCGAAATCGCAGCGGTGCTCGCCCCCGTCGCCCGGCCGCTCGACGTCATCGCGTTTCCGCGCCCGCAGGTCATCCTCGTCGTCGGGGTCAACGGCTCCGGCAAGACGACGACGATCGCCAAGCTCGCGCACCTGTTCGTTGAGCAGGATTATACCGTTATGCTGGCGGCGGGCGACACCTTCCGCGCCGCCGCGATCGAGCAGCTCAAGATCTGGGGCGCGCGGGCGGGCGTGCCGGTGATCAGCGGCGAACAGGGGGCGGACGCAGCCGGGCTGGCGTTCACCGCGTTGGAGGCGGCGCGCGCGGCCGGCACCGATGTGCTCATCATCGACACAGCCGGGCGGTTGCAGAACAAATCCGGGCTGATGGACGAGCTCGCCAAGGTCAAGCGCGTGCTCGCCAAGCAAATGCCGTCGGCGCCGCATGACGTGGTGCTCGTCCTCGACGCGACCACGGGCCAGAACGCGCTCAACCAGATCGAGGTGTTCCGCGACGTCGCGGGCGTCACCGGGCTGGTGATGACCAAGCTCGACGGCACCGCGCGCGGCGGCGTGCTGGTAGCAGCGGCGGAGAAGTTCGGACTGCCGATCCATGCGGTCGGCGTCGGCGAAGGCATGGGCGACCTGCGCCCCTTCGATGCGGAGGTCTTCGCCAAGGCGCTGGCGGGACTTTGATCTGCCCTCGAGAACGACCGCTCCCCACCTTTCCTTGACCCCGCCCCCCCCTTCCCCTACACGCGCCACATATCCCCCGCCCCAACGCGGGTGACATAAGCGTCCACGGATGCACGCCGGCCTGCGAAGACTCGCACGCCGGCGTAAGTTCGTTTGGAGAAGAGGAACGATGTTCGACAGCCTTTCCGATCGCCTTGCAGGCGTGTTCGACAAGCTTCGGGGGCGCGGTGCGCTGACCGAGCTCGACGTGCGCGCGGCGATGCGCGAGGTGCGGATCGCGCTGCTCGAAGCCGATGTGGCGCTGCCCGTCGTCAAGGATTTCATCGACACCGTCACCGAACGCGCGATCGGTGCCGAGGTGATCCGGTCGGTGACGCCGGGGCAGCAGGTCGTCAAGATCGTCAACGATGCGCTGGTCGAGATGCTGGGCAGCGAGGCGGTCGGCCTCAACCTCGACGTCACGCCGCCGGCGGTCATTATGATGGTCGGGCTGCAGGGGTCGGGCAAGACGACGACCAGCGCCAAGATCGCGAAGCGACTGACCGAAAAGGCCGGCAAGAAGGTCCTGATGGCGTCATTGGACGTCCAGCGTCCCGCCGCGCAAGAGCAGCTGCGCGTGCTCGGCGAACAGACCGGCGTCGCGACGCTGCCGATCATCGCCGGGCAACAGCCGGTCGACATCGCCGTGCGTGCCCGGTCGGCGGCGAAGCTGCAGGGCTATGACGTCCTGATCCTCGACACTGCCGGGCGGCTGCATGTCGATGCGGCGCTGATGGCCGAGATGCAGGCCGTCGCAAGGGCCGGCGCGCCGCAGGAAATCCTGCTCGTCGTCGACAGCCTGACCGGGCAGGACGCGGTCAATGTCGCATCGTCGTTCGCCGGTCAGGTCGACCTGACCGGTGTCGTGCTGACGCGGATGGACGGCGATGCGCGGGGCGGTGCGGCACTGTCGATGCGCGCCGTCACCGGTAAGCCGATCAAATTTGCGGGCACCGGCGAAAAGCTCGATGCGCTCGAGGAGTTCGACCCGGCGCGGGTCGCAGGACGCATCCTCGGCATGGGCGATGTCGTCGGGTTGGTCGAGCGTGCGTCGGAAGCGTTCGAGGCGGCCGATGCCGAGAAGATGGCGGCCAAGCTGGCGAAGGGCCAGTTCGACATGGAGGATTTACGCACGCAGCTCGGCCAGATGAAGAAGATGGGCGGGCTGGGCGCGCTCGCGGGAATGCTGCCGGGCATGGCGAAGGCCAAGGCGGCGATGGCGAGCGGCGCGGTCGACGAGAATGTGCTCGGCCGGATGGAAGCGGTGATCTGTTCGATGACTCCCAAGGAGCGTCGCAAGCCCGAGGTGATCAACGCCAAGCGCAAGATCCGCATCGCCAAGGGTGCCGGCACCACCGTGCAGGAAGTCAACAAGCTGATGAAAATGCATCAGGAAATGGAAGGCGCGATGAAGCGCCTGCGCAAGATGGGCGGCATGAAGGGCATGGCCGCGATGATGGCGAAGATGGGCGGGGCCGGTGGCCTTGCCGGATTGATGGGCGGCGGTGGCGGCATGCCACCGGGCTTCGATAAGTTCAACAAGCGTTAACAACAGTTTAAAGGGATATACTATGTCATTGGCAATTCGCCTCGCTCGCGGCGGCATGAAAAAGCGCCCCTATTACCGGATCGTCGTCACGGACAGCCGGAACGCGCGCGACGGCAAGTTCCTCGAGAAGATTGGCACCTACAACCCGCTGCTGCCCAAGGATAATGCCGAGCGCGTCAAGCTCGACACCGAGCGCGCGACGCATTGGCTGTCGGTCGGTGCGCAGCCGTCGGACCGGGTGGCGCGCTTCCTCGATGCCGCCGGTGTGCGCACGCGCGCCGCGCGCTCGAACCCCAACAAGGGCGTTCCCGGCGCAAAGGCGAAGGAGCGTACCGAGGCCAATGCGATGAAGCTCGCCGAAGCCGAGGAAGCCGCAACCAAGGCGACCGCTGCCGCCGCCGAAGCGGCTGAAGCCGCCAAGGCTGCCGCCGCTGAAGCTGCCGCCGCGCCGGCTCCCGAGCCGGTCGCCGAAGTCGAAGCGCCCGCCGAGACCCACGCCGAAGTCCATGCCGAGGCCCCGGCCGAAGGTGCCGTCGAGGCGGTTGCCGAAACCCCGGCAGCCGATCTCGACACCGTGACCGAGACCGACGCGTCGCCAGCCGGTCCGGCGGTCTAAATGCCCGACACCCGCGTCGCGCTCGCCGCGATCGCGGGTGCACACGGCATCCAGGGCGAGGTCCGCCTCAAGCTGTTTGCCGACTCCCCCGCCAGCCTCGACCGCCACAAGGTGTTCGAGGCTGGCGGGCGCGTGCTGACGTTACGCACCATCCGCGCCGCAACCGGCGGAGCGATCGCGCGCTTTGCCGAAATCGCCGACCGCACCGCCGCCGAGGCGCTGCGCGGCACGGTGCTGACGATTGCCCGCGCCGACCTGCCGCCGCCGGAACCCGGCGAATATTACCACGCCGACCTGATCGGATTGCCGGTGGTGGATTCCGATGGCGCAAGCATCGGCGTCGTGGTTGCGGTCGAAAACTTCGGCGCGGGCGACATCCTCGAAATCGAAAAGCCCGGCGGTGCACGCTTCATGGTGCCGTTCACCCCTCTCGCAGTGCCCGAAGTGGGCGCGGCGGTGATCGTTGACGCGGCGTTCGTGGATTAGTATATACGCGGCGTATATACGGAGGCGGTGATGGCGACGATTGGCAATGGTGAGGGCGGCTCTGCACTGCAGAGGGTTGACCTGTCCCAAAACTGGGGTTCCGCTCCGGAGTTGAAACCGATTGAAAGACAGCACTACCGTGCCAGGGTTTTCAAATCGGGGAACTCGCTAGCAGTGCGTATTCCTGCAGGGACTAAGCTTTCAGCAGGCATGGAAATGGATTTGACGATTGAGGACGGCGAATATCTGTCGCTACAACCTATCGACCCGCCAAAGCAGAAGTTCAACATCGAAAAAGTTTGGGGATGTGCCGTAGGATCGGGGTTACAGACTATCGACCCTGAAGACCGCTTCTTCGAGGAACGCCCCCTGCTGGGGGATGAACCTCAATCGCGTGAAAAGCACGTGCGCGACGCGTGAAATTTCTTCTCGATAGCAATATCGTCATTATGGTGGCGCTATCGAGCGGCGCGGCCATCCGCAGCCGGCTTGCCGCGTGCCACAAGGGCGACCTCGTAACCTCGGCTATTGCTTATGCTGAGGTCATGCATGGCTCTGTACGCGGCAAGCCACCACCATTCCGGTACCTTGAAGCCTTTATTGAGGAGGTTCCGGTGCTGCCCTTCGACCAACTGGCAGCGCGTGTTTATGCCACACTGCCGTTCAAGCGCGCGAGCTACGATCGGCTCATCGCTGCGCACGCCCTGTCACTTGGACTGACGCTGGTGACGGACAACGAGCGACATTTCGCCGATGTGCCAAGCTTGAGGGTCGAGAATTGGGCCGAACTCGTCTAACGGATCGACCAGACACCAGCGCCTCTACCTTCTGGCATCCTAAATAGGTCGAGGACACCACGAAAATTGTCGGAGTCTGAACAGTGGTCCTCGAGGGTACGCCGCACTGTCGCGTCAATGCTAGGTGGCACTGTACGACCTGCTTCTCGTCGAATTGACGTGACAGTTTCGTAAATACGACCGAGCCGAGCCTTCCCGCCTAATGATTGAAGAGCGGTGACCACATCGTCCCGCCATGTTACCTTTGCCATATCATTCACCTGAATATGCATAGTAGGCGCTGGCTGCTCGTCCCGGTAAGAAATCATCAGAATCCGTAGCAAGATTGTGTTCTCTGTATCCTCGCCACTTTTACGCTCGGCCCAAATTCTGGCAAAAACATCCGTCGATACATCTATTGATCTCATCGACATAACGAGCACCTCCGATAAAGAGGTATTTAGAGGTATTGGAGGTTTGTCAATGCGCAACGAGCATAACAACGTTATTAGATGGGCTGCCACCGTCCTTACCCTCTACCCCGAGATGTTCCCAGGGCCGCTCGGCCAAAGCCTTGCGGGCCGCGCGCTGGCGGACGGGCGCTGGAGCCTGAGCGTGCGCAACATCCGCGACTATGCCACCGACAAGCACAAGTCGGTCGATGACACGCCTGCGGGCGGCGGCCCGGGCATGGTGCTGCGCGCCGATGTGGTGGCGGCCGCGCTCGATAGCGTGACGACGGGTGCGCCGGTACTCGCGATGACGCCACGCGGGCGGCCATTGACGCAGGACCGCATCCGGGCGCTCGCTGCCGGTCCCGGGGTCACCATCCTGTGCGGGCGCTTCGAGGGCTTCGACGAGCGGCTGTTCGAGGGTCGCGCGATCGAGCCTGTCAGCATCGGCGATTATGTCCTGTCCGGCGGCGAGCCGGCGGCGCTGGTGGTGCTCGACGCTTGCGTCCGGCTACTGCCCGGAGTAATGGGCGCAGCCTTGAGCGGTGAGCAGGAAAGCTTTGACGCCGGACTGCTCGAATATCCGCACTATACCCGCCCCATTGAATGGGAAGGGCATCTGATCCCCGAAGTCTTGCGATCGGGGGATCACGCGAAGATCGCCGCATGGCGAAAAGCGCGGTCCGAATCGGACACACGGCTACGGCGGCCGGACCTGTGGGAGCGCCATACCGGCACTCGGGTCCAATCGCCCTCTGGCGCGCGAGTAGAAGAGGACGAATGAGATGAATCTCATCCAGCAGCTCGAGAAAGAGCAGATCGACAAGTTCCTGGCCACCAAGGTCATTCCGCAGTTCCGTGCCGGTGATACCCTGCGCGTCGGCGTTAAGGTCGTCGAAGGCGACCGCAGCCGCGTCCAGAATTACGAGGGCGTCTGCATCGCGCGCTCGAACCGTGCGATGGGCAGCAGCTTCACCGTGCGCAAGATCAGTTTCGGCGAAGGCGTCGAGCGCGTCTTCCCGCTATATTCGCCGAACATCGAGACGATCGAAGTCGTCCGCCGCGGCGTCGTGCGGCGCGCCAAGCTTTATTATCTGCGCGGCCGTTCGGGCAAGTCGGCGCGTATCGTCGAAAAGCGCGATGCCCGCCCCGAAAAGGCCAGCGCCTAACCGGTTTCCGTCACCCCTGCGTAGGTGGGGGTGACGGCATCAGGTGGCGAAAGTGCGCCCAGACGAATCGCTGCCGCCCTTTCCCGCGCGGCGCGGCTCCCCTACAACGGCGGCAATGTCCGACGCCCCCTATCAAGGCAGCTTCGCCCGCGGCATCCACCGCTTTGGGCTGCGCGTTTATTATGAAGACACCGACCTCACGGGCGTGGTCTATCATGCGAACTATCTGCGCTATATGGAGCGCGCGCGCACCGACATGCTGCGCTGCCTCGGCATCGAACAACAGGCGATCCTGAGCGCTGGCGAGGGCTTTTATTCGGTCTATGACCTTGCGGTCACCTACCGTGCGCCCGCGCGCCTCGATGATTGCCTTGTCGTTGTCAGCCGCGTCGGCGAGGTGCGCGCCGCGGCCACCGTGCTGCTGCAGGATGTCTGGCGCGGCGAGACCCAGCTGACCACCGGCCGCGTCACTGCCGCCTGGCTCGGCATGAACGGTCGCCCGCAACGCCAGCCGCGCGCGTGGGGGCAGCGCTTTACCGAATTGCTCGAACACGCCCGGGAGTGCTGATGCAGCCAGTTGTCAAAGCCGCCGCCGACATGTCGCCGCTGGCGCTGTTCCTGTCCGCCGACATCGTCGTCAAGCTGGTGATGCTCGGGCTGCTCGCCGCCAGTGTCTGGTCATGGGCGATCATCGTCGAGCGGACGCGGCGGCTGCGCGCGATCAACGCGCAGGCCAAGGCATTCGAGGACTGGTTCTGGAAGGCCGACAGCCTCGATACGCTGTACGAACCGGCAGCCAAGGCGCGGCATCCGTCGGCGCGGATGTTCGTCGCGGGCATGAATGAGTGGCGACGGTCGATCGCGCGTGGGCGGATCGACCGCGAAGGCGTGCGCGCACGGCTGACGTCGATCCTCAACGTCTCGATCGCGCGTGAGATCGAAGAGCTCGGCGACCGGCTCAATGTGCTGGCGACGATCGGCGCGGTGGCCCCGTTCGTCGGGCTGTTCGGCACCGTCTGGGGCATCATGCGCAGCTTCACCGCAATCGCCGCATCGCAGAACACCACATTGGCGGTCGTTGCGCCGGGTATTGCCGAGGCGCTGTTCGCCACCGCGATCGGGTTGTTCGCGGCGATCCCTGCGGTCATCGGCTATAACCGGCTGCTCCACGGGCTCGGGCGGCTCGAGGCGCGGTTGAGCGCGTTCGCCGAGGAATTCCACGGGCTGCTGTCCCGCCAGCTCGACGGCATGGAGGAACGCTGACGTGGCGATGGGCGGTCCGCAGCGGCGCGGCGGGCGGCGCATGCCGATGGCGGAGATCAACGTCACGCCGATGGTCGATGTCATGCTCGTGCTGCTGATCATCTTCATGGTGACCGCGCCGCTGCTGGTGACCGGCGTGCCGGTCGACCTGCCCGACAGCAAGGCGAGCACGCTTAAGGCCGACGACACGCCGATCCAGATTTCGCTCGATGCGCGCGGCACGGTGTTCATCGACGATGCGCGTATCAAGCCCGACGCGCTGCCCGCGAAGCTGGCGGCGCTGCGTGACGCGCGGCGCGACGATGCGCGCGTCTATGTGCGCGCCGACCGCAAGCTCGACTATGGCAGCGTCATGCGGGTCGTCGGCGAGGTGTCGAGCGCGGGGTTCAAGAAGGTCGCGCTGGTCAGCGCGCCGGGCGACAAGCCCAAGGGCAAATGACCGAGCGCCAATCGCTGCTGATCGCCGGGGTCGCGCATCTGGCGCTGCTGGCGGCGCTGTCGATCGGCTTCGAACTCAACCACCGCGAGTTTCCGGTGCCCGAAGAGATTGTGCCGGTCGAACTCGTGCAGATCGCCGACACCGTCAAGGTCGCCGAACCGCCCAAGCCGTCGATCAAGTCGGCGCCGCAGGACAGCGCGCCGCCGCCGCCCGCTCCCGAGACGCAACCGACCCCGGCACCGCCGAAGGAGCCAGTTCCCGACCCGACGCCTGCGCCGAAACCCAAGCCGACACCGCCCCAGCCCGCGCCGCCGAAACCAGCGCCGCCCAAGCCGCAGCCGAAATTGCTCGACACTGCCGAGCTCAGCAACCTGATCGACAAGACGCTGCCCAAGGCGAAGGTCAAGCCGCTCGACACCTCGGCATTGGCGAAGTCGATCGAAAAGGCGCTGCCGAAGGCCACACGCGTCGATCCGCGTGCGACCGCCACATTGCAGGCCGCGATCCGCGCCCAGATCGCGCCCTGCTGGAACCCGCCGATCGGCGGCGCCGACGTCAAGCGCATGACGGTGGTGCTCCACATCGAGCTGGGACGCGACGGCAGCGTGAGCGGCCGCCCCGAGGTGGTTGCGCAAACCGGCGTCACCGGCGGCAACGCCGACTATGCGCGCGCATTCGCCGAAACCGCCAAGCGCGCCGTGCTGCGCTGCGCCCCGCTCAGGCTGCCCGCCGAGCTGTACGAACAGTGGAAGTCGTTCGAACTCAATTTCGACCCGAGCGAGATGACTTGACGTGCTTCGCGGCTTCGCGGCAATGACGGGGGCGTCTATGCGGGGGCATCGTCGGCTGGAGAATACCATGCGCATCCCCCTTCTCCTCGTCGCGCTGTTGCTCGCCACCCCGGCGGCGGCGGTGCTGCGCGTCGATATCAACACCGGGATTGCGCAGCCGCTGCCGATTGCGGTGCCGGCGTTTGCCGCGACTGCACCGGCGGCGACCCAGGCCGGCACGACGACCGACCTCGGCGCGCGCGTGGCGGCGGTGATTGCCGCCGATCTCGGCAGTTCGGGGCTGTTCCGCCCGCTCGATCCGGCGGCCTATACGACGACGGTCACCCCCGGCGATGTTACCGCGCCGCAATTCGCAAGCTGGCGGACGCTCGCGGCGCAGGCGCTGGTGACCGGCAATGTGACGGCGAACCCCGACGGCGGCATTACCGTGGGTTGCTATGCCTATGACGTCTTTTCGAGCGAGGAGCTGGCGCGGCAGGGGTTTGTGACGACCGCTGCGAACTGGCGGCGCGCGGCGCATAAATGTGCCGACCTCGTCTATTCGCGGCTGACCGGCGAAACCGGCTATTTCGACAGCCGCATAGTTTATGTCTCCGAGACCGGCGGCAAGACCAAGCGGATCAAGCGCCTTGCGGTGATGGACCAGGACGGCGCCAACCACCGCTTCCTGACCAACGGCCAGAACCTCGTGCTGACGCCGCGCTTCGCGCCGAACCAGCAGACGATCACCTATATGTCGTTTGCCGACAACAAGCCGCGGGTGTGGCTGTACACGCTCGGCACCGGGCACCAGGAAGTCGTTGGCGAATTCCCCAACATGAGCTTCGCGCCGCGGTTTTCGCCCGATGGCAGCGCGCTGGTGTTTTCGATGGCGACCGGCGGCAATACCGACATCTTTCGGATGGACCTCGCGTCGCGGCGGATCTCACGGCTGACCGATGCGCCTGGGATCGACACCGCGCCGAGCTATGCCCCCGACGGCGCGCACATCGTTTTCGAAAGCGACCGTGGCGGCAGTCAACAGGTCTATGTGATGAATGCCGATGGGTCAGGCCAGCACCGCATCAGCTTTGGCGACGGCCGGGCGGCGACGCCGGTGTGGAGCCCGCGCGGCGACCTGATCGCGTTCACCCGGCTGGGGGCGGGCAAGTTCCGCATCGGCGTGATGAAACCCGACGGCTCGGGCGAACGGCTGCTGACGTCGGCCTATCAGGACGAAGGCCCGACGTGGTCGCCGAACGGCCGGGTGATCCTGTTCTTCCGGACGGTACAGGGCCGTAGCACGACGGCGCTGATGTCGGTCGACCTGTCGGGGCAGAATGAGCGGCGATTAAAAACACCGCTCGATGCATCCGATCCGGCGTGGTCGCCGTTGTTGCCATGAAACGAAGCGCGTACCGTTTGATCGAGGAGACCGCGATGTTGAACCGTGCTGCACAATTGACGCTGATCGCCGCCCTGCTGGCGACCGCTGCGTGCTCGAAGAAGAAGCCGTTGCCGCCACCGCCGCCGCCCGCGACCGCTCCCGCCATGGCACCGTCGTCGTCGGGCAACACCGATACCGCCATGGCAGCGCCTTCCGCTGTTGGCACTGCGAACATCCCCGGCAGCGTTGCCGATTTCAAGGCGACGTCGGGCAGCGACACGGTGCTGTTCGGCTATGACAGCTATGAAATCGACGATACCGCCCGCGGCATCCTCGGCAAGCAGGCCGAATGGCTGGCGCGCTATCCCGGCGTCAAGGTGACGATCGAAGGCCATGCCGACGAACGCGGCACGCGCGAATATAACCTGGCGCTCGGCGACCGCCGCGCCAATGCGGCGAAAAACTTCCTCGGCGCGCAGGGTGTTGCCACCGCGCGCATCGCCACGATCAGCTACGGCAAGGAACGCCCGGTCGCCGAAGGCTCGGACGAAGCCGCCTGGGCGCAGAACCGCCGCGC
>Ga0123338_10005944_pt1 | contig 10338 bp, 8 predicted proteins | sample grotaG_FD_89793 | JGI IMG/M metagenome (GOLD analysis project Ga0123338, IMG submission 89793) | Glacier valley bacterial and archeal communities from Borup Fiord, Nunavut, Canada, to study Microbial Dark Matter (Phase II) -... | ecosystem: Environmental > Aquatic > Freshwater > Ice > Glacier ...
AGAAGCCAGATCATTTTTTTTCTCCTGAACACAAACCACACATAGTGTACACGAATTATCGAACCAGGGACTGTCCGACACCCTGCCAGAACCGCCGTCTGCCATTGCCCACACAACTATCAGGAACATTATACATTACGTAAGCGTCTCGCTGTCGGTGTCATTTGTTCGGTTTCGACTTACTGCAGACACTTTCGCATTCGACACACAGACTCCTGCTGAATTAAAAGCTGCCGACAAAATAGTCGGACGAAAATATGCTTCACAGGACAAAGTTAAGACTGCCGCGTCGGCTCACTATGTTCCTGATGTTGCTGCATCCTGTCTTATGCGATTTAGTCCCGGCACAGTCCCGACGCGGGAAGCAGCCGCAAATCACTATAATGACCGGAAGGAGCGGTTTACTGCCGCGTCGACGACGGATCTCAGGCATGCCCGTTATGCAGGCATCGCCAGCCTGCTCACAAGCTCTTCGCTGCATTTTCAGACTACTTCACAGACACTTTTTTAGACACTTTTTTTGGACAAAGGAGACGATTAAAATGAACTTTCGCAAGTCACGCCGCGCTGCCATTGCGACAATAGTATGCGCTGTTTCGGGAATATTTTCCGTTGGAATGCTGGGCTGTGGCGGTGGGAACGGCGGCAATACCGTCAGCAACGTCCGCGTTTTCGATGGGCTGATCAATGCGAGCGCAAACAGCGGAATCAATGTCGCCCTCCGTACGATCGGCACCGCGCCCGTCAATTCATCGCCGACCACATTTGGCAATGTCTCTGCCAACGCGAAGGTCGTCTCCGGGGATGGCGTCAATACGATCGCCTATGTCGTCAACGCCAACTCGCCGCAGACGCTTGTTACTAATCCTTTCGACTACAAGCCAAATAATAATGCGCTTACCACGGACGGCTATCTGCTGATCCTGACGGGCGTCGTCGGGCAGATCGATACGACTCTGGCGCCGCAGATGCTGCGCATCCCGACATCGGTGCCGACGACTCTGATACGCGGCAGCAGTGGCAATGCTCTGAACTTCGCTGCCGTCCGTGTGGTGCATGCGGCTTCCGGCTCGCCGACACCGATCAGCATCTACAACGATACGAGCGGCTCCGCGCTGATCGGTGGTCTGGACAATGTTGCCTACGGTCAGGCGTCTGCGGGCGGCTCCGGCGGCAAAGGGTACGTTATCGTGCCGACGGGCAATCCGTATACACTGTCGGTGCGCGACACGACGGGCAACTCACTGCTGAGCGTGAGCAATGTCAATTTCCAGCCCGGTTTTGCGTATACGCTGATCGCGTATGGCTCCAGCAACGCGACATTCAACTCGCCCCTGAAACTCGCACTGGTGCAGGACTATCCGCTCCAGTAGGAGCCGTTTAGCAAATAATCGCCTGTCATCTTTCCCTCGCCCCCTCTTTCCGAAGCTTCGGAAAGAGGGCGAGCCGATGCAAAGTCTCACCCTGCAAACGGGAGGGTCCCGAAAGGGTAAATAGCTACGAAAAAGCACAGGAGCGGAGCGAATACCCGTCGTCATTTCCTTCCTCGGAAGGAGATAGCAAAATTAGGAACTGGCAAAATTTACGAAGCCGACTCACCTATCGCTCGGCGGCGCAAAATCTCCGGCGTTCTTCAGCATGAAGAACGCCGGAGATTTTGTTCGCCCGCATCCATTCTGTACGGATTACGACGGATTCGGATCGTATGTGGGACGGTTATTTGCGGCGCAGACGCCGAAGCATCACCAGTCCGCCGCTCACACCGAATGCTGCGAGCATTGCGACTCTGCCCGGCTCGGGGACGTCGGTGTTTTGCAGCCCGATCGAGGTTGTGATCGCGAAGTCGGAAGCCGTCGTGTGCCGCTCGGCAAAGAACAGATCGAAATCGTAGTTGTGCCCGACACTCATGCCCAGCGAAGTGGCGACCGAGTCCAAATTGACGGAGGCGCTCTCCCCGCCGTGTACGCCGCCGAGGTCGATCGCGAGTTTCTTGTTCAGGAAAACAAAGACGTCGTCATCGCCCTTGAAATTGAAGGTCTCGCCGCCTTTGTAGCCGAACGCGGAGTGCAATTGATAGGTGAAACTGAAGTTGTGATTATTGCCTTCATTGCCAAAAAGCTGATTGTCGATCGGGAAGAAACTGGTATTGCTGTAGGAATAGAGGTCCGTCAGACCGACGCGAGCGAGCGAAATTGCATAGTGCGCACTCTCATTGACGCCTGATGTATCCTTGTACCACTGATCAAAGTAGGGAATGCTGCCTGCGACATGGGTCGTCTTGGTTCCCGAAGGATGTGCCGCCAGATCGTAGACCGGAATGCCATTGCTGCCGAGCGTGTTTTTGACGATGCCATGATCATTGCCGTTCTCATTCTCGAAGTCGGGATTATAGCCTGCGTAGGAGGAGTAGCTATGAAAGTCGCGCACTGTGCCACCGAGGTTAATCGTGCTCTGTGCGGAAGCCATCGGGGTCAGTCCTGCAACCGTCAGCAGTGCGGCCGCTGTAAATGTGGAGCGCACTCGGTCACAATTCCGGTTCGTGGTCCTATTCATAGTGGGAAGGGTGGAAAGGAAGCGTGTTCGCATTGGCGTTGATCCTTGTAATCGACCGGGAATGTGAATTGATCAAAAACTGATCAGAGTGGGCATGGGGTTCGACTGTTCTGCAGGCGGTGAGCGTGATGATCGACACGATGGCGCTCTACTCACAGGGATATGGAAGCGCCGTGCTGCGAGCAATAGTCTTGAATCGAACGGTCGAGCAGGCTTGGAGTTCGAGCTTTGCAGATCGACAGGGGACTGCCCGACATACATAACCGGGTCGGTCTCAGTTTATGTATCGGTAAGTGAAGAAGGCAAACTGGAGGTTATTTTTGGAAAGGTATTTTTGGAGCGGGATGCACTTTATTCAGGAAAGGGGGTCGGGAGGTGAGAGCTCGCATCCTCGCCGGAAATATAGGCGTTCATCTCTTTCCACGTCAATGTGCGCCCGCGCTCCCAAAGATTCTTGAATGTAGGCGCACTAATATGCGCCAGGATAGCCTGCACTGCTTCCGCTTGGTCTTGCGCACACAAGAAGTCTAATGGATGCCAGCGCGCAGACAGTTACACCCAGAACAAGGCAGTACTCCCTCTCTCCCGTAGCTTCGAGAGAGGGTCAGGGGCGAGGGCAAACAGTAATCTGCAAGCACTCTAGCACCGGCGCGTTTTAGTGCCGAGCGTTGATGAATTATTGCATTTTTGCGGATACGATGCATTTTCGATACCAACTGCATACAAATCAAACTGGGTATAATGAGCGGGTCAACCGAAAATGTCTGTATCCTGGGTGCGAAGAGCGGATGAACTGTCCTCGCGCCCGCAGACGAGCTAATACTACCTGTACGCGTTATTGTTTGGAGGTAAGTCTATGCCATCCTCACGTGCGCTTCTAATTTCCGGAGTTTCCGCTATTTCCGTGCTGACCGGGTTAGCCATGGTGTTCCTGCACGGACACACTTTTGCCGACAGCCGAAATCCAGTCCTTCATATCCATTTTGCCGCTAAACCGCCCGCCGCGCATACAGGCAGGAAATCGTCGGTTCCTGTCGCTGGAAAGAACGAAATAAAAAACGCTTCGGGCAGTATGGCGACTGCTGAAGATTCCATTGTGGGAGAACTTGGGGAAAACACCAGAACTTCGACCGGAACGAGTGCAGGGGAGAGCGGCAAAAGACACAGTTTTGTCGAACCTGCGAAGTCCGGGAAAGCCGCTGTTACACCGCGCACACCGGAAATGTACGGTCCGCCACTGCCCGCCGAGCGTGTCGCAAACGCTCGCCATGCCCGTGCGCTGCTGGCTGCATTGCGAGAGGGCTGCCTTGCTCTCACAATGCCCGAGCGCGATCGTGAGCAGTTGGTCCGCCTCGAACGAGACGGAATCTACTGTTGGACAACGCCCCCGGTAAACATGAATCTGCGCTCCTCACGCCAGCATGACGCGCTCGAGGGCACACTCAGAATCGAAGAAGACACTCCTCAAACGACCAGTCCGCGAAACCGGCGACTCTCCTCACGCTCCGCCGCCGGACTGCTGCGTCCTATGATCTCCGTTCCAAACCCTGCGGACGCACCGGATTTCGACCCCTGCCGCAATCCGCCGTCGCCGATGCTGCTGCGAATGCTCGCCACGCTCGCCGCCCATGCGACACCGCGCCGCCCGCTGGAAATCCTGTCTCTGCTGCGCCCACCCTACCGAACAGGCGGCTTCGTGCATGTCGGCTCAGCCAACCCGCATTCGCTCGGTCTCGCCGCCGACATCGCTTCCTACGGCGGCTATACGGTACGCACCAGCCGCAAAGAAGACTGTGTTCGGGCGATGCTTGCGCTGCTGCGCGATCTGCCTCCGGGGCGCTATCGACTCGGCGTTCCCAAAGCCCCCGAGCTGCCGTTGGTGGTCGGTCGCCCGCCACTCACATCGGGAATGGCGGCGTTGCTGCACGACCTCGTTCCGGAATCTGCTGCGCTCGGGGCGAAAGAGGACGGCACGACCTCCTGCCTGACCGCCGCCGCAATCGGCGCGTTTGCCGCCGAACCGCCCCCCGCACCCGCGCCGCTGTGGGCATTCTTTCCTGCCCCGGAGCCGGAAATCGTGAACGGTATGATTGTGGGTTCACACGACGGGAAAATGATGCCGAACATCGTTCGCTATCTCAATGAAGGCTACGCGCCGGAAGCCGATCTGCATGATCCGCGTCTGCGTACCGCGCTCACCGCTGCAAGGAATCGCGGTGTGGATATCGTCGCAATGTTCCCCGACGGTGCAGACCATATCCACATCGACGTACGCCAGATGCCTTGAGAATGCCGCTCTGGATCGACGTAACTATGCACTCTCCTTCAGCCCGCTCCTTCGTGAGGCGAGATGCACCACCCCAAACCTCTGCTTGGGGTCTGTCAATAGTTAACTTCCCGAATCAGGAGGGCGCAGCACCTGCAAACAGGGCGCAGCACCTGCAAACAGGGAGCAGCAAGCAGCGCCCTATGAATGCGCGGGAGAGTATTCTTTTACAGTCCCTTACGAAAGAGGGAGACTAATACACGCACCACTGGCCGCTGCCCGATGGCTGATACAGGAACTGCGTAGTTGCAAATCGCCTACATCTTGTAGATTTCCATGATCTGGCTCAGCAGGTCGATCGCTTCCGCTGCCGGGCGCTGGAAGCTGTTGCGCCCGATAATCGAGCCGAAACCGCCGCCCTCCCGAATGCCGCGCGCCTCTTCGAGCATCGCAGGCACCGTATCGAATGTGCCTCCTGAGAATATCAGGATGCGCCGCCCGCCAAACGCGCACTGCACGATGTTGCGGACGCGGTCCGCAATCGTTTCGATCGGGATGTGCTGCGATTCGAAGATTTTACGCGCCTCGTCCTGCTCGATATGCGCTGTCGGCAGCTTCACTTTGATGATATGTGCGCCGAGCTGCGCGGCGATCTGTGCGGCGTAGCCGCAGATATCGACTGCCGTCTCGCCCTCTTTGCTGATACTCGTTCCGCGCGGATACGACCAGATCACGACCGCCAGCCCGTTCCGCTTCGCCTTCTCCGCCAGCCCCCGGATCTGCTCATACATTTCGAAGCGGTGTTCCGACCCCGGATAGATCGTGAAACCGATTGCGGCACAGCCGAGCCGCAGTGCATCTTCGACGCTGCCGGTGAGCGCCTGATTCGGGTTGGGCTCGTTCATCGTCAGGTCGTGGTCGTTGACTTTGAGGATCAGCGGAATCTCGCCTGCGTAGTCTCTGGCAGCGGCTTCGAGGAAGCCGAGCGGCGCGGCATAGGCGTTGCAGCCCGCCTCGATCGCGAGTTTAAAATGGTAGCGCGGATCGTAGGCGGGCGGGTTGAGACCGAAGGAGCGCACCGGTCCATGCTCGAATCCCTGATCTACAGGCAATATAACGAAGCGTCCTGTTCCAGCCAGTTTGCCATGGTTCATCAGGCGGGCGAGGTTGGTCAGCGTACCGGGATTATCACTGCCATACCAGCTCAGTATCTCTCTCACGCGGTCGGTCATCATCTACCTCCTCCGTCTGTTTCCTTTGTTTCTTTCCCTGCGTTTCTTTCCCTGCGTTTCTTTCCTTTGTTTCTTTCCCTGCGTTTCTTGCTTCGTTCTAACACGATAGTTTAGCAGCTTCACTTACTCAAAGAGCTGCTCGCTTGACACTGGCACAGCAGTCGGAAGGAATACCGAATCCGTCGCTCTTGTTCTCCCGTTATGAGGTATGCACCTTACGCTCCAATGTTCTGCGCTCGATGGAACAATTCACCGTCCTCAATTTCTCTTCTGATGTCAAACTGCGGGTCCGGCTGATTGCAGAAAGGCTTCGATTGCGGCTCGCTGCGGTATAGAGGGCTGTGCGCCCATTCGTGTGACGCTCAGCGCAGAGGCGGCGTTGGCAAACTGTACCGCTTGCAGCAATGGTTTTCCTTCGACGAGCGCGACAGCGAGTGCGCCGCAGAAGACATCGCCTGCGGCAGTCGTATCGACCGGCATGACTTTGAATGTCGGGATATGCGCCTGCAAATCGGCGGAGGCAGCATACGCGCCTGCCGCACCCAGGGTCAGCACGACGAACTGCGGACCTTTCGCCAGCAGCATTTTTGCCGCCCTGGATGCCTGCCCGAGCGTCTCGACCGGCAGACCCGTCAGCTGGCTTGCTTCGTTTTCGTTGACGATCAGCCCGTGCATTTGTGAGGACACCGGGATTTCGTGGGTGTGCGCGGGGGCATAATTGAAGAGCACAGGTATGCCAGAGCGCGCCGCGAGTTCCAGGATACGCAGGGTCGTCGAAACTGGTATCTCCATCTGCATCACCAGCATTGCCGACTGCCGAATCAGGTCGAAGCAGTCGTCGACGTACCTAGGTTCGAGGGCATAGTTCGCACCTGGCGCGACCGAAATAAAGTTTTGACCGCTGCGGTCGACCATTATCAATGCGCTGCCCGTCGCAAAGTTCGGCAGGCGCAAAATCCGATCTGTGACGATGTTGTCACGCCGGAAGTTGTCGAGCATTATCGGCGCGTAGACATCCTCTCCGAGGCATGTGACGAAGGTCGTCTGTGCGCCCGCCCGTGCGGCTGCAACCGCCTGATTCGCGCCTTTGCCCCCATAGGCCTGCAGGAATTCGCCTCCGGTGACGGTCTCGCCGACGTCCGGCAGACGCTCGACCTTAATAATAAAATCGACATTCGCGCTGCCAATGACAGCGATACCCGCTCGCATAATTGCCCCCAGGTCGAGTACAGTCCGCGTCAGTAACAAGAGCGGCAGACTAGAATGTTGTCAGAACGTTAGTTGGTAGAACGTTGAATGAGTGTTCGTCAGTAGCCGCCGGTGCCGAGGAGCGCTTCTGCAGCGGTTTCGCTCACTTCATTTTGTGAGAGGCGGGCGCGTCGCACGTATTCGTCCAGCATCACAGCGGTCGCGGTCGCGCCGACACGATCGACGCCGAGATCGCGGCAGCGTATCAGCGTATCGAGATCGCGCACTCCGCCCGCCGCTTTGAGCTTTACATTCGGCGAACAGGAGTCGCGCATCAATTTCAGGTCATGCTCCGTTGCGCCCTGATAGGAATATTTGCCGTCCGCTCCCTTGACGAAGCCATAGCCCGTCGATGTCTTGACATAATCCGCCCCAACACGCTCACAGATTTCGCATAGGTGCACCTTGTCCACATCGTTCGTGACATAATCTGTTTCAAAAATCACTTTGACGATCGCGTTATGCCTGTGCGCTTCCTCGACGACGGCACGGACGTCCTCCTCGACATAATTCCAGTCGCCAGAAAGAACTTTTCCGATATTGACGACCATGTCGATTTCCGTCGCGCCCTCCCGACACGCAGCTTCCGTCTCATATCGCTTGACCTGTGTGGTGTTCCCGCCGTGTGGAAAACCAATCACGGTCCCGACGGCGACGCCGGTTCCCGCCAGCAGTTCGCGCGTTCGCTCCACCCAGTACGGTTTGATACAGACCGAGGCGACATGATATTTCGCGGCGATCGCGCAGCCCGTCTCCAGGTCGGCGTCCGTCATCGTAGGGTGCAGCAGGGAGTGGTCGAGCATGCCCGCCAGTTCTGCCAGGGTATATTTCATTCGTTCGTCTCCACAATCTTTCGTCCGGATATTTCAGCTCGATTTCGTTCGAGCGCTGTCAGCAAAACTCTCACGAGGCGCGAAATGCACCTTTTGCACAGGTGAGTTTGGCGCCTAATCCTGCCCGATATCCGTGCTGGCTCGCTGTCACGCTCGCATTCTGCGTTCTGGTCGAAGTATACTACGTCGGGCACAGACATACCTCTATTTATGCAACAGGGGAGGAAGCGAGCCGCCCGCAGTCGAAAAGATAGCAGTCGAAAAGGTGGATGTTGTAAATCATCCTTCTTCAGGGGTAGGAATTTATTCAAAAGCTCGTTCGGCTCATCTCAACCAGGACCCATTTTTGACAGAAATGGGACGTTTGCACCCTCAAAAACCAAATATCTACCCCTGTAAACACCCCGGTCCCCCTCTCGAAGCTTCGGGAGAAGGAAATAGATGCCGGGTTTTAGAGCGAACAAAATTGTCAGGAGGCAGCAGCGATGTTGAATGTTGGAGACAATGCCCCGGAGTTCAATGTACCGGATCAGAGCGGCAATCCTGTGACACTTTCGGGTTTGCGCGGTAAGGCGGTCGTGCTGTTTTTCTATCCGAAAGCGGATACGCCTGGCTGTACGGTCGAGGCGTGTGCGTTCCGCGATTCGCAGACGCATTTCGAAACGGAAAACGCTGTCCTGCTCGGTATCAGCGGCGACTCATCGGACGCGCAGGCGAAGTTCGCCGACAAGTTCGGGTTCAAGTATCCGCTGCTCGCCGACACGGAGCATTCCGTGGCGGAGGCGTATGGCGTGTGGGTCGAGAAGTCGATGTACGGCAAAACATATATGGGCATCGATCGGACGACATTCGTGATCGATCCGAACGGCAAACTGAGCCACATCTTCCGTAAAGTCAAGCCGGAAGGTCATGCCGATGAAGTGCTCGCAGCAATTCGCGAAGCTGGCGGCGGGGAAGCAGGCAAATAGTTCAGTCGGCGGTCGTATCGGTTGATAGCAGAGACTAAAAGCAGGGACCGAAAGCAGAGGCTGATAATGGCAAAGAAAATCGTCGGGATTACATGCAGTACGCAGGAAGCAGACGAAAAATCAGGAGCCCGCCAGTACCTGAATCAGGCATATGTGCGGGCGATCGAGCAGGCGGGCGGCATTCCTGTAATCCTGCCGGTAACGACCGAGCCGGACGCGATCGCCCGCTTCCTGAGCGTCGTGGACGGTATACTGCTCTCGGGCGGGGTCGATGTCTCACCTTCCGTTTACAAGGCGTCCCCGCACCCAAAACTCGGCTCCGTGGATGCCGATCGTGACGCGACGGAGATTCCGCTGATACAGGAGGCGCTTGTGCATGACGTACCGATTTTCGCGATCTGCCGGGGCATCCAGACGCTGAACGTTGCGATGGGCGGCACGCTCTTCCAGCATCTGCCGGACGAGCATCCCTCTCCGATCGAACATCAGCAGGGCAATCGCGGCATGGCGCGACATGAATTCGTGCACGACATCGAGATCGAAAGCGGCTCACGTCTGCATAAGATTATCGGTGCAGAGAGTATGAATGTCAACTCGTTCCACCATCAGGCGGTGCAGACGCTCGCCGAAGGATTGACGATCACCGCCCGCGCCTCCGACGGAATCATCGAGGCGGCGGAGAGCCAGCAGCATCGGTATGTGGTCGCGGTCCAGTTTCATCCCGAGGAGACCGCACCCCGCGACGAGAAGTCCCGGCGTCTGTTTCAGGCGTTTGTAGACGCGCTGTAGCATCCCTCACCCCCCCGACCTGACGAAGAATGAGTGGCAGGCTCCTTAGGGCGCGGGGGAGACAATGCATATACCACAGTGGTTGGTTGGAGTTCACCTATTCGATAGCGATCAGCTTTGCCAATGCCGCTGACAATCGTTCGCCCTGCGCTGCAATCTCTGCCATCAACGCCTCAGGCGTTGCAGGGGCTTCTCCCTGCGCGACATGAGGATTGACGGCTTTCAGGTCGTACACGGAATCGTCGATTGCCTGCGCTTGCGCGGTCGACTGCGATGCCTCTTTCTTCAGTAAGCCTGCTTCTGCTTCGAGACGATGCATCTCCTCACGCTGTGCATCGCTTCGTTTCATCAGGCGAGACTGCTCGGTCAATGCGAGGGAACTGTCCGAAAGCAGACGTGCCCTATCCTTCAACGGGGCAGAGCGCAGTGTTGCTTCTCGTCGTCGCTCG
>Ga0123338_10005945_pt1 | contig 10338 bp, 8 predicted proteins | sample grotaG_FD_89793 | JGI IMG/M metagenome (GOLD analysis project Ga0123338, IMG submission 89793) | Glacier valley bacterial and archeal communities from Borup Fiord, Nunavut, Canada, to study Microbial Dark Matter (Phase II) -... | ecosystem: Environmental > Aquatic > Freshwater > Ice > Glacier ...
CCAGGCAGGATCTCACGCTTCGCCGCGGCGTAGCTCCTGAGCTTGTCGGTCACGATCACCCGTGGAACGTATTGCAGGCCGCGCAGCAGCTTGCGGAAGAAACGCTTTGCCGCGCGGGCACTGCGCCGGCTCTGCACCAGGATGTCGAGCACGTGGCCATGCTGGTCCACCGCTCGCCAGAGGTAGTGCACCTTGCCGCGGATGCGGAGGAACACCTCGTCCATGAACCACTTGTCGCCCGGCTTTGGCCTGCGCCGCTTCAGGGCGTTGGCGAACAGCCGGCCGAAGCCGCCAACCTAACAAGGCCGTTGCAAGCCTTGCCGCCGCACTCCTAGTCCGGCCGGCATCTTCGTGCCGCCGCGAGCCGAAGCCACGATTTTGGTACGCGGACGCAAGCTGGCACGGCCCGGCCTGACGCCATCCGCGTGGCCGGCCGCACAAGACCGCCTAGTTCGCGGTTGGCCGCGTTTGCCGGTCAATCGTCCGTATCGCCTCCTGGGCCGCCAGGACCGCCCCTTCCTGCCAGCCCGCCCAACTGGTGAGCTGGCACCCGCCTTGATACAAGCGTCCCTGGGGGGCTGTCATTTTCCAAAGTCGATTTCAGCTATGCGTCAAAGCGGGCTTCAGCGCCGGCAGGTCCAGCAGCCGTCGTTGGTCGCACTGGTTTCGGACCTGACCGGGCGGAGGCTACGTCCAGCATGGCCCGTATCCGGGCGACGAGGGCATCAAGCGAGAACGGCTTGCCGATCACGTCCATGCCGGGTGCGAGCTGGTCTTTCAGCGCGTCGCCGGCATAGCCCGTGATGAACAGCGTCGGCAGGCCCGGCAGGCGCTCGCGCGCAGCGTCGGCCACCTGCCGCCCGTTCATGCCGCCGGGCAGGCCCACGTCGGTGACAAGCAGGTCCACCGGCTGGCCCGAGCGCAGCACACGCAATGCGGCGGTGCCGTTCTCGGCTTCCAGCACCGCAAAACCAAGGTCACGCAGATGCTCGGCTGCGGTGGCGCGCACCTCTGCCTCGTCCTCGACCAGCAGCACCGTCTCGCCCGCGCCACTCTTCGACGTGTCCACGCTCGGCGTTGTTGGTTCGTCCCCCGCGCTTGCGTGATCCTGCCGAGGCAGGAACACGCGCACCGTAGTGCCCCGGCCTGGTGCGCTGTCGAGCCGCAGCACGCCGCCCGACTGCCGCACGAAGCCGTAAAGCTGGGACAGACCCAGCCCTGTCCCTTGGCCGATCGGCTTGGTGGTGAAGAACGGCTCGAAGGCCCGCGCCCGTGTCGCCTCGTCCATGCCGGTGCCGGTATCGGCAACAGCGATCTCGACGAAATCGCCGGGCGTGGCGCTGTCATGGTCTGCCACATCCGCCGCCGACAGGCTGGTGTGCCGCGTGGTGACCGTGAGGCCGCCGCCGTCCGGCATGGCGTCGCGGGCGTTGATGGCCAGGTTGAGCAGTGCGCTTTCCATCTGGCTCGGGTCGCACAGCACCGGCCAGGTGCCGTCGTGTATCCGCAACTCGACTGTGACGGACGGCCCAACCGTTTGGCGCAGCAGGTCCTCCATGCCCAGGATCAGCGTGTCGGCAATGACCGGCTTGGGCTGTAGCGTTTGCCGCCGCGCGAAGGCCAGCAGCCGATGCGTCAGCGCCGCCGCACGCCCCACGGTGGTGCGCGCGCTGCCCACGAAGCGGGCCACCTCCTCCGCGCGGCCCTGCTCGACCCGGCGCTGGATCATCTCCAGGCTGCCGCCGATGGCTTGGAGCATGTTGTTGAAGTCGTGCGCGATGCCACCCGTGAGCTGGCCCACCGCCTCCATCTTCTGCGCCTGGCGCAAGGTTTCTTCCGTGGCCATGAGTTCGGCCGTGCGCTCCTCGACCTGGCGCGTCAGCTCCTCCTGGTGCTGCCCCACCACCTGGCGGGCGCGCTCGGCCTCGTCCACGTCGAGCAAGACTGCCAGCGCGCCGGTGATCCGCCCCGCTCCGTCGCGCAGCGGGATGCTGCTCAGCCTGATCCAGGCCTCGGTGCCGTCGCCGCGGCGGCAGCGGGCCAGCTCCCCCTCGACGACCTCGCCGTTCAGGCCGCGGGCGAGCGGATACTGCTCCGGCGCGTAGGGCCGGCCATCGGGGTGCCGGGCGCCCCACTCCCCGTAGGCCCGCACGCCCGGCGACGGCATCGTGGGGTGGCGCAGGATGCGCTCCAGCGCCGGGTTGCCGTAGGTGATGCGGCCCTCGCGGTCGGCGATGCCGATGCCGACCGGCATCTGGTGCAGCACGCTGCGGAACTGCGCCTCGCTCGCGCGGAGCCTGTCCTCCGCCAGCGCCGCCTCGGTGACGTCGCTGCCCGCGACGAAGATGCCGCTGACCGCGCCCGCCGCGTCACGGACGGGCTGAGAGACGAAGTCCACGAAGCGCCGGTCGAGGGTGCCGTCCGGATCGGCGGCAAACGTGATCGGCGCACGCCGGGCGATGGAGGTCTCTCCGGTCGCATAAACCTGGTCCAGCAGCTCGAAGAAGCCCTGCCCCTCGATCTCCGGCAGGGCTTCCCGCACCGGCTTGCCCACCACCTCACGACCGACGAGGGAGACATACGCGGCGTTCGTCAGCTCGAAGACGTGGTCGGGTCCGCGCAGCAGGGCGATGAAACCGGGCGCCTGCTCGAAGAACCCGCGAAGCCGCTCCGCCTCGTCGGCCTTTGCATGCTCCACCTGCACCTCTGTGGTCACGTCGCGGCAGATCACCAGCACGCCGCCGACGCCGGTCGTTGCGGCCTCGTCGTCGATCGGCGAGTAGCCGTACGTCCACCAGACGTCCTCGCGCACGTCGCCGCGGGTGATGGGAACGAGCTGCCGCTCGTGCCAGGTCGCGCCCTGCCCGGCCATGACGAACTCGACCTGCGGGCCGATGGCGTCCCAGATCTCCGCCCAGACCTCCTGCCCCGGACGTCCGAGCGCCGAAGGGTGGCGATCCGGCCCGATTAGGGCGCGGTAGGCGTCGTTGTAGAAGCAGGTGAGCGCTTCGCCCCACCAGATGAACATCGGGTGCCGGGAGGTGAGCGCCAGGCGCACGGTGGTCTTGAGCGGCTGCGGCCACGTCTCCGGCCGCCCGACCGGCGTCGCCGCCCAGTCGTGAGTGCGCATGAGCGCGCCCATCTCGCCGCCACCGGCGAGGAAGCCGGGACCTGCGGCGCGCACCTGCATGTCATGCATGCTCGGCAGCCCCTCCCTGGTTTGGGGTTGGCTGAGGCAAGCCGGACAAGGCTGGCGCGGTCAGTCCCTTGCGGCCAAGCAGCCTCTGCCCGTCCGGCCGAAGTGCACCCTTGGGGTCCACATGGCGGTAGAGCGTCTGCCGTGTGATGCCCAGCTCGGCGCACAGCTCGCCGACCTTGGTGCCGGGCTGGCCCATGGCGGCCTGCGCGAGACGGAGCTTGGCGGCGGTCATCTTAAACGGCCGCCCGCCGTTGCGGCCCCGGGCGCGGGCGGACGCCAGGCCCGCGCGGGTGCGCTCGACGATCAACTCGCGCTCGAACTCAGCCAGCGCCGCGAAGATGCCGAACACCAGCCGGCCGTTCGCTGTGGTGGTGTCCAGGTTGGCGCCCTGGCCCGCCAGCACCTTGAGGCCGACGCCGCGGCCGGTCAGGTCGTGGACGAGGTTGACCAGGTGGCGGAGGTCTCGCCCAAGCCGGTCCAGCTTCCAGGCGACTAGCGTGTCGTCCAGGCGCAGGGCCTTGAGGCACGCTTCCAGCCCAGGCCGGTCATCGCGCTTGCCCGAGGCATGGTCCTCATACAGCCGGTCGGCAGGGATGCCGGCGCCGAGCAGGGCGTCGCGCTGCAGGTCGAGCACCTGGGAGCCGTCCGCCTTGGACACGCGCATGTAGCCGATCAGCACGGGGGCTCTCTGCTCCATAAACGGACGAATAGGTGACGGCCGGCCAGACCCGGCCATTTGCCGCTTACGATGTCACGTAAGCAGTGGCGCCGTCTATGCTCCCCAAATTCTCCTGAACCGCGATTACGTGACGGTCGTATCCATCACGGGTGTCTGTCCCTCCCCGGTAGGCCATGCGCCTGAGCGACACGCGCAGCTCCTCCAGCGCCGCCCGGCCCTCCTCGGTCATGAGCCATCCCTGGATGTGCCCATTGATGCGCCCCATCATCGCCCCGGGCCGCATCGCCCGCAGCCGCTCGACCGGCACGCCGGCCCCAGCCGCCAGCCGCGCGAGCGACGCCTCGTCCAGGTCGTCGAGGTTGCGCGCGCCGCGCCCGGTGCGGCCAAGGGCATGATGCAGGAAAGCGTCGTAGCCCACCCCGTATGCCGCCGCGATCCGGCGCACCCAGGTTTCCAGCCCCTCCCACTCGCCAGGTTTCGGATGCAGCGGCCAGGGACGGGCCAGGAAGGGGATCGGCGCCGGCGATGGCGTCACCGCAGCACTTGCTCGAACATGCGCCGGCGGATGGTGGGCGGCTGGTAGTCGGCCCTCTCCAGCGCCGCGGCGCCCATCCGCTCCTCGCCGGCCAGTAGCGCCGCGTCCGCCGCGGCGTCGAGCAGGGCCGTCACCTCGCCGATGGTGCCCTCCGACCGCCGTAGCACCTGCGCGCGCATCGCGGGCGCGCCCAGGCCGGACGGCTCGCGCAGGGGCAGCACCGCCTCGAAGCTGGCCAGCAGGCGGGCGAACTCGGGGCCGTCCTCCCAGGACGGCAGCAGGAACGGCTCGAAGCGGTTCTCCAACTGGTCGTCGCTGCGAACGGCCAGGTATGCCTCCCGCGTGCCCAGGCAGGCCAGCGGGATGCGGAGTTCGTTGCCGAGGTAGCGCAGCAGGTTCAGCAGCTCGCGCTGCCGCTGCGCGGGCGCGGCCAGCAGGTTGTGCAGCTCGTCCAGCACCAGCATCCGGGAACCAACCCAGCGCAGCAGGCGCATGACAGCGCCCCTCGCGCTCCGGCGACCGCCCGTGCAGGCTGCCGGGCACGCCCAGGCCGGCCAGGATGGCGCCATACAGCCGGGCGACCGTGGGCGAGGGCGGCATCTGCACCATCAGGACGGGAATGACCTCGTGCTCCCCGTCCCCAGACGCGCGCTGGGGATGGCCGCGCAGGAAGTGCTCGGCGATGGCGGTCTTGCCGTTGTTGGTCGGGCTGACGACCAGCAGGCAGCGGGGGCGCACCCGGCCAGGCTCGCAGTCCAGCATGCGTTCCAGCCGCGCGACGGCCTGGACCGCACGGGTATAACCGATCCAGCGGTGGACGGGCCGCTGCGCCAGGCGCTCTGCCGCTGGCCGCTGGGCAAGCTCGTGGACCTCGGGGCGGAGATGCGCGAGGTCCACGGCCATCTCCTACCATTGCTCGATGTCGTCGAAGGGCAGCGGCGCTGCGATGTCCGCGCGTCCCGGTTCTGCCGGTGCGGCATCGGCCGTCTCCGCCGGGACCGGCGCCGCCCTGGGCGGGGCTGCCGGCAGCCCTGGCGCGGCATCCCGGCGCGCGCGGTCGCGCCGTGCCGAGCGGGTCAGCCGCGCCGCCTCGCGCTCTGCCGCGCGCATCTCCTCCACCGCCGCGAACAGCCCTGCCTCGTCCACCTCGCCCCGGTGCCGGGCGCGCAGGCGCCGCCGCGCCAGCCGGTGCTCCCACAGGCTGATCGCGGGCCGCGACAGGTCGCGCGTCGGCACCTCCAGGTAGCCGCCATCCAGGGAGTCGAGCACGAACACGCGGCTGAGGTCGCGCGGGTCGCGGCGGACCAGCAAGGGGTCGGGCCGGTTGCGCGCCGCGATCCAGGCGCGCAGGGCAGAGCTGAAGTAGGTCAGGTGGTCAACCGTGACGCCGTCCCGCTGCAGGCTCCGCCGCAGCACGGGCAGGAAATCCACCAGGTAGGCGCGCGGGTCGCGCGGCACGGGGATGGCGCTGCCCTCGGCTTCCAGCACCGCAACGCCGTCCTGCCAGCGCCGCAGCGGCGCCTGGCCGTCCAGGCCCTCGTGCGGACGGAGGTGGTAGTACTTGGCCACGGCGACGGCGAGCCAGCGCTCCAGTTCGTCCAGCGTCAGGCAGGCCGCCTTGTCGCTGTCGTAGCTGCCGCGCTGGCCGACGCTGGAGAAGGTCGTGCCAGGGACTGCGTGGACCAGCTCCATCAGCGTCCCGATCACCCGCTCGACGATCCCGCCGAAGTGCGGCCGCCCCGGCGGGCGCCACTCGATGCCGATGCCATGCTGGGCGCAGCCGCGCTCAAAGGCGGCGGAGTGGAACTCCGAACCGTTGTCCACGCCCACCCGGCGCGGCTTGCCGGCCACCGGCCAGTCCGCCTCCACCCCGCGCAGTGCGAGCCAGGGCGCCTTGTCCATGGCCGCGTGCGTCAGGCACAGCCCGACCGAGGTGGCCGACGGCGCCTCCAAGGTCACGTAGAAGCCGGCGATGCAGCGGCTGTAGGCGTCGATGGCGACCGTCAGCCAGGGCCGGCCAACCGGCTCGCGGTCCAGGGGGTCCACGAGGATCAGGTCCACCGGCGTGTGGTCCACCTGCACCAGGTCGAGCGGATGCCGGGACGGCGGCGCGTGGCCATGCACGGGCTTGATCTCGGGGTGTTCCTCTCCGCGGCGGCGGCGGTCAGCGAGGGGCAGCGCCTTGAGGCGGCGCCGGACGGTGCTGGCCGACGGGGCAGGCACCTTGTCGGCCTTGCAGCGCCCGATCACCTCGCGCGCGACCCGCGCCGGCGTGGGTTTCTGGGGCGTCAGGAAGACCTCGTGGATCGCCCTGGCCAGCGCCGCCTCGCTGGCCGGCGGCACCCGTGGCTTGTTCCGGCCGCCGCTGGACGTGCCGGGCACCAGCGCCGTCACCGCGCCGCCCGCCTCCCGGCAGCGCCGCAGCAGCGTGTAGGTCTGCCGCTCCGACAAGCCCAGTGTTGCGGCGGCTGCCTGGACCAAGTGGCGCGGCCGGCTCCCCCGCTCAACAAGTGGCCGGATCACCTCGGCCCGGCGCTGCGCCTCGCGCCAGGCCGCCTCAGGGATGAGCGACAGGTCGGACATCGTCAGCCCTCGCCTGCAACGGGCCGCAGCGGACTTCGACCAACCGTCAGCCGCTGCACACCACTCTGACCAGCTTTGCACAGGAGTGTGGCAGGGTCGGCCCAAGTATTTCAACGGTCATCGCTGAAGGGGACTGTGGAAAGTGACAGGGGCCGAAAGCACGGTCGCGTTCGCCTTCCAGTCGGGGTGGTCGTGATCCGACCAACCCTGCCGAAGGTGCTCCATGCGCTCCCAAGCGATGGCCACTCCGTGCTCCAGCTTCTTGCTCTGCCCGGGATGCGGCCGTTCCGCCAGCTCTCGGGCGGCCTGCAGCCGCTCCTGCACCGTCTTCGCGTTGAAGGCCACCGCATTCGCGCCACGCACGTAGACGCCTGTCAGAATGCCCTTCTGCGACAGGAAGCCCTCCGACGGGTACCACATCTGCTCCAGCCCGCCGGACTCCCACGAGATGCCGCCGTAGATGTTGTCCTCGGTCTCCCAGAAGCGTTCGGCCTGCCAGCCCACCTTGCCCGACGGCACAAGCGGAAGATTCGCAGCGGCCTGCATCACGCGCCCGTTCAGGTTGGTCTTCAGCCCGGCGAAGATCGGTGCATTCTGTCGTGAACTGCGACATCCTCGCCTTCTAAGCATGTTGGCTATTTCCGAACGGTCCCACAGCCTGGACGCTGGCCAGACTACGGCACCGCCCCCAAGAGCTTTGGACGCTGGACGCAGGGCGCGTCATCACAGCAGGATCGGAATGCTTGACCCGCGTAAGGATAATCCTTACCTCAATGGTATGATCACCAGCAGGCTCACCAGCAAGGCCCAGACCACGATCCCGCAGCCCGTGCGGGCGGCGCTGCGCCTGCGTGCAGGCGACGAGATCGCCTACGTCATCGAGGCGGGCCGGGTCGTGCTCACCCGCGCCCAGCCCGACCAGGCGGCTGATGACCCGTTCAGGGCCTTCTCCGAGTGGGACAGCCCGGCCGACACCGAGGCCTATGCCGGGCTGTGAGGTGTGGGACCTGGTGAGGGTCCCGTTCCCCTACACCAACCGTCCGGTGCAGCAGCGCCGGCCGGCCCTGGTCGTGGCCGTCCCGGACGCCCCGGGTGCGCCGAAGCTGCTTTGGGTGCTGATGGTGACCAGTGCCGCCCACCGCGGCTGGCCGGGCGACGTGGCCATCTCCGACCTGCCCGCGGCGGGGCTGCCGGCGGCCTCGGTCGTGCGGTCGGCCAAGATCGCCACGATCGAGGCCGGGGATGCGGAGCGGATCGGGCACCTGCCGCCCGGGGACCGGGCACAGGTCACCAAGGCGTTGCGCGCCAACCTTGCACAAGCCTTCGAGGCTGATCCGTCCTGCTAGGGTCTAGACCCGCTCAGGCTAGCGTCTTGGAAACCTGTGAACAACCTATGCGAGACGCGCTGTGGTGTCTCACCCTGGATCCTATTTGGGTATGCCGTAGTAGTCCGCGCCGGTCAGCTACAATGGCCACGCCGGGGCGACCCGATGCTGCCTCACGACGACCCGCCTCAAGGACCACTCGTTCGACAGGGCCACTCGTTCGACAGGGCCACTGTCGGGCGTAGCAGACCCTTCTCTCAGAACGACGTGTCAACGATTGTGGACAAGTGTTCTTTGTCCGCTCCTGTCCCTTCCTGGCCCCAGTACGGCACTATAGCATAGCCATCAGACAAACAATGTTTGTAGGTCATGGTCAGGTCTAGCGGCAGCTACTATGGATGGTCATGGACGTCTTTCAGCTCGATCAGGCACTGATCCACGACTACGAGCAGTTTGCTCGGTCCTTCACCGAAATCCAGGCGACGGACATTCGCCGCCAAGTGGAGGAGGAGTACGTGGGGCGCCGGTTCTGGCCTGAACCCCTCATCAGCCTCAACCCTCATTTCGAGCCGGGCGACCGCGTCGATGTGCTGGCCAGCAACAGGACGTTGCACCCCAACACGGCGGCTGTGTTCCGGACTGACGGCACGCCACTCACCCTGCACCGGCACCAGGCACAGGCGACGGCCAAGGCCCTGGCAGGACAGAGCTTCGTTGTCACAACCGGGACCGGCTCCGGCAAGTCGCTTTGCTTCTTCGTGCCGATCATCGACGCGGCTGTCCGCGCCAGGACTGTTGGCGAACAGCGCAGTACCCGGGCCATCATCGTCTACCCCATGAACGCGCTCGCCAACAGCCAAATGGGCGAGCTTGAGAAGTTCCTTGACCAGTCCGGTCTGCCCGAGGACTTGCGGCCGACGTTCGCCCGCTACACCGGACAAGATGCAGCGGCAGAACGCGAAGCCATCCGTGCCACGAAGCCCGACATCCTGCTCACGAACTTCGTCATGCTTGAGCTGCTCATGACCCGCGAGAACGAGCGGGACCGGGAGGTGCTGGAAACCTGCCGTGGCCTCGATTTCGTCGTGCTCGACGAGCTGCACACCTACCGCGGTCGCCAGGGGGCCGACGTCGCCCTGCTCATGCGCCGGGTCAGGTCAAGGCTCTGCCCGGATCACGCCCCGGTCTGCATCGGCACCTCGGCAACCATGGCCAGCGGGGACGCAAAAGCGTCGGAGGTGGCCGTGTCCGGCTTCGCATCACGTCTGTTCGGCACCCATATCGGTCCAGACGCCGTGATCGTCGAGACGTTGCAGCGAACCACAGAAGCAGCGGCGCCGAACAGCCCAGCAGACTCGGACTTGGCTGCAGCCCTGGATGCCAGCATCCCGGACTTGCTGCCGGATGCAGCGTTGCGGAAGCATCCGCTCGCAGCCTGGATCGAGATGGAGATGGGTCTGCTGGACGGTCAGGTGCTGGAGCGGCACCCTCCTGTGAGGATAAGTGAGGCTGCGGCGGCGCTGGCGGCACGAACGGGCCGGGACGAAGCCAGGTGCCAGGCCCAGCTTGAGCGCATGCTTTCGGTCATGAGCTTGCCGGGGAAGGACCGCGGCGACGCGGGCAGCCGCGCTTTCATGGCCTTCAAGCTGCATCAGTTCATCTCAGGCGCTGGCGACGTGCATGCCACCTTGCACGCCGGCAGTGCCCGTCTCGTCACTATGGATGGCCAGGCGTTCGACCCGCGCGCGCCTGACGCGCGGCTTTATCCGACGTTCTTCTGCCGCGTATGCGGCCAGGAGCACCACCCTGTCCTGCGGATTACCGAAGGTGGCCGCGCGCTGTTCCTTCCGCGAGGGATTGACGACACGCCAGCGTCCAATCAGGACGGGGCCGAGGTGGCCGGCTATCTCATGCCGGACTCGGATAGTGCCGATGCGCGCTTCTCGGGTGCTCCAGACGATTTTCCTGATGACTGGATCGAACAGGGTCCAAGCGGGACGCGCCTGCGCGCGGACCG
>Ga0123338_10005948_pt1 | contig 10331 bp, 13 predicted proteins | sample grotaG_FD_89793 | JGI IMG/M metagenome (GOLD analysis project Ga0123338, IMG submission 89793) | Glacier valley bacterial and archeal communities from Borup Fiord, Nunavut, Canada, to study Microbial Dark Matter (Phase II) -... | ecosystem: Environmental > Aquatic > Freshwater > Ice > Glacier ...
ACGTGAGATCGAGGCGCTCGAGGCCGAGCTGACCCGCGCCCAGTCGATCTCCCTCTCCGGCGTGGCATCGACCTATCCCGAGTTCGTGGAGCACGACACGCGCTTCCACGCCCTGGTGGCCCGCGCATCCGGCAGTCACTACGTGGAGGAGGCGTTCATCCGAACCCACTGCCACATGCACCTGTTCCGCGTCTACCAGGCCACCCTCAACATCGAGGAAGCGGCACCGAGCGAAGGCAGGTTCGTGCAGAACATGTTCGAGGAGTACTACCAGGGCGGAAAGCGACCGCTCGCCCTCTCCGAGCATGTCGAGATTGCTGCGGCGATCTCGGGCGGAAACGGCGCGGCAGCCGGCGAGCTCATGCTGAGCCACATCGAGTCGTCCCGGCAGCGGTTCATCCCGGCCGTCGAGGCGCTCAACGCCAAGGTCTAGCTCTCCGTCGACCTGGGGCGGATGATCGGGTCCCAGTCCTCACGCCGAGACCAGGGGGTCTCATAGCTCGGTGTCTGGGCATAGCGTTCCATCGAGAGCCGGATCCGGGATCCCGCCCCCGGCCCCAACTCCACTTCGACCCATCGCCCATCGACCGGATCGGGGGTTCCGCCGCCCACCGACGCGTCCACGAACCGGTGTTCGCCGAAGGACCCGGCCTGCACGACCACCCGGCGCGGGCTCACCAGATCGAGGTTCACTAGCTCGAGCTCCACGAAGTCCGGCCCGATCGAGTGAACGAGGGCGGCCACGGCATCCGGCAGTCCGGGTCGGCGAAGGGTCCCGTCGTAATACCGCACGGTCGCGTGCTGCAGGCCGCCGTGCGAGATGTGCATCGGAGCGCCCCACATCAGCTGCACGAGTGACTCGAAGTAGACGGGGTTGAACTCCTGCCAGATGTGGATGGCATAACCGTCGATCTGCAGGTCGAGGGCCTCGGTTTGCCCATCGATGTGATGGATGGTTCCGAATCCGAGCGGGTCGCCGTCCGTCGATCGCATGCGCCGCAACTGCTGCGCGATCAGTTCGATGTTCGCTTCGAGAGCTCGCTCGGGGAAGTCGACATTCCGCCCGGTGATGTACTCGTACCACGCGGGCGTGTTGACATTGAAGTGTTTGGCCGAGAGGGGAACGACGGGATAGCGCACCTCTGACCAGTCCTGGCCATGACGCGCCCGCTCCACGCGCTCCCGGTCCGCCACGTCGAGGGTTCGCGCCCAGACGTGGATGGCGTGGAAGGGGCTCGCCGGTCGGTAGTCGGTCCAGCCACTGTCGAAGTGCTTCTGCGGAACCATCCACGTGCGGTCCTCGTCGTGCCCGAGGGCGAAGTTCACGTCGAGTTGCTGGCGGGCGAGGTCGAGGTGCGAGGAGTCCCCGGTGAGCAGCAGGCCATTGATTCCCGCGTTGACGGCGGGCTCGATGATGGTCATGAAACCGTGGGGCCAGCGCCAGCCGTAGTGCCCTCCCCACCACTTTCCGTCGAGGTATTCCCCCACCTCACCCGACAGTCCGACGTTGTCGGGCACGATGCCGCCGTTGTCGTCGGCGCGGGCCTTCCAGCGGGCGATGTAGTCCGTGACCCAGGTGCGGAGGCTCTCATCGCCCGAGTACAGGAAGGCGTGGGTCATCTGTCCTGTGGCATTGAGGTTGAGCGGCACGTCGCCTCGCGTGGTGCGCTGATTCATCTTCTCGATGATCTCCGCGAAGACGGCGTCGTCGTTCCATGGCGTCGAGGATGCCGGGAACGGCACGGTCGACAAGTCCTCGAAGGGCGGGTGATAGCCGTTGAGCACTCCACGGTGGGTGCCGAGGTCCTCGGCCGTCACCACCAATCGCGGCCCGACACTGCCCGATTGAGGCGCCCGGATAATTCCGAGCTCGGCGTCGTAGTTCGGTGCGAGCGGGTCCTCACCGGTGTACATGCGGGCGAACCGGTCCGCGCGCTGTCGATCGACCAGGGATTCGGGTTTGGTCAGGCCGAAAAAGTAGTGGAAGAGATTGGCTTCGCCATGGTGCATCCAGTCGTAGTAGCGGTCGAACTCGCGCTCGATCTGCCCGTACTGAGTCCACTGCCAGGTGATGGCGTCCCACATCGTGCGAGCGAGCGCATAGACCGACTCGTCGCCGCTGATGCTGTAGAAGAGCGCAAGGTACTGGAACGCCTCGTACGGGTCGTCGGAACCATCCATGCCGGGCCACCTGTCCCGCCAGATCAGGGTGCCGTCAGCGCGCGTGTAGCGCGCCACAAATTCGGGCGCGGCGGCCGACAGTTTTGTGATGATCTGCCGTTGCAGCAGCGCCCAGCGCGGGGCCTCCTGCTCGAAGTCGACCTGCACGCGTGGAAGTGGTTCGTCCATCAGTGTTTTCCGTCCGTCGAAATCGTCGTTGACCCGCCCGCAATCGTAGACGATATACGATATGTGGAGTTCCCGTGTCTCCTGGCTACGCTCTACCCCTCGATAGCTCAGCGGACAAAAAGCCGGACGCGGGCTCCCCGGGAATAGCGCCTAGTTGGTTGGATGAAGGGTCGATTTTGAGCGAGAAGCACGTCGTATCTATCCCACAAGGGCAGCTGAGGGGTAAGGCGGTCTCGAGTGGGATCCTCTTTGCCGGCATTCCGTACGCCGGCCCGCCGATCGGCGAGCTCCGATTTCGCGCGCCCTCAAGCCCGCCACGCTGGGACGGCATTCGTGACTGCCTCGAGCCGGGACCATCTGCCATGCAACAACTGGATGCCGCCGAAGGCTTGCCTCATTACGCGCGATCAACCGTCCTCGGGTCACCCGTCAGCGAGGACTGCCTCTACCTGAATGTCTTCACTCCCGCACCGGATTCTGCGCTGCGACCGGTAATGGTGTGGATTCATGGCGGCGGACTCCAGACGGGCTCGGGAGATTCTTGGCCGTTTTTTGAAGGCACCTTTCTTCCCGACGAAGTGGTGCTGGTCACGATCAACTACCGGTTGAATATCTTCGGCTTTCTCTACCTAGACGAGGACTTCCCCGACGCATTCGGCACTGGCAACCTCGGCCACCTCGATCAGATTGCCGCACTGCAATGGGTCAAAGAGAATATCTCGCTTTTGGGGGGAGACCCTGGCAAGGTCACCGTTTTCGGCGAGTCAGCAGGTGGATGGAGTGTCTCTCAACTGCTGGCAGTACCCCGCGCGAGGGGATTGTTCACGGGCGCGATTGTCCAGTCCGGAGGCGCCGACACAACCGTTCCGGTCGCTCAGGCACGCGAGCGGACCCGGTTGGTGCTGGAGGCAATCGGGGTCTGCGCCGGAGATTGGCTAGGGCTCTCGCAAGTTCCAGCCGACGAACTTCTGGCCCAGGCGATCGGCAAGTACCCCGGAACGGACCGTGGCTGGGGACCATTTATCACGACAGCCGGTGACTCGATTGTCCCTCGGGATTCGAACGCTGAGATTGCCCGCGGCTCCGCGCGAGACGTCGCGGTGATTGTCGGATCCACGCATGACGAATGGTCCGCCCTTCGCATGGCATTCCCCCCTGCCGCGCTCCCCGAACCTAATTACATGTCTGCCCTCTCAAGCTTGTCCATTTCGTTGGACACTCTGAAGGCGTACTACGCCGAGCGATCGGAGTCCGAGCAAGGGGCGCAGGCCACGTTCGAAAGCGACTGGCTCTTTGAAGTGCCGACAGCGAATTTGGCTGACGCCCTTTTGGCGGGAGGGTCCCCAGTTTGGCGCTACCGCTTCGATTGGCCCTCTCCCGTGCAGGATGGCTCTCTCGGCGCTTTCCATGCGATCGAGGTCCCATTCGTATTTAATTCTCTCGACGACCCCGCCATGCTTGGAGACACTCCGCCACACTCGATTGCGATCAAGTTACACGGCGCGTGGGTGGACTTCGCGACGAAAAGGAAAGTGCTCAAGTTCGGTGACGCCGAGTGGGCTGAGTACACGTCGACCGGCAGACAGGTGATGACTATCAATAGTCACTCCGAAGTCGTCGATGACCCCGATACGCGACTGCTTCCCGTTTGGAAGCCGGCACTCACGCACCGCTTGTAGCTTGCTAAGCGGGCGGGTTTTGAACTTCTCGGTAAGCCGAAACTGCCAGGAGATGATGTACGCGACAGAGCGGTATCGGCCAAATGGTTGTGTCGTACGGCTACTGCCAGGCAGATCACACCGAGCGTGATGCGGACACCCGACTTCTTCGCCGCTAACGCGCCCCGAGCCCGTCATTCGACTGGACCCACACGCAATCGTTCTTGTCGATCTCATCGAGCTAGTCTTCAACTAACCCGTAGAAGCTGCTTTTACCGGAGCCCCACGGCCCGAACAATGCAAAGTTGAGATGCCCTTTTGAAGTGGCTACCAGCTCGGCCACTCGACGTGCGTTCGCGCCGTGGTTCAGGGTATCCATCGAAGAAGGAATGCGTCCACCGGAGGTCCTGCTGAGCGGCTCGTCCGGTATTAAGTCTGCCAAGGTCAGTGGTCGAGCGTCCATATGAGTCCTCAGCTTCGGAGCGTGAGCGGTTCATTGGATTACCGATCGGGCCGGTGGTCGTCGCGCCGCCACTATGCATTGTGCAGTAAAACTCGATTGAAACCAGCTGGACACCAGAACTCTGACCCGAGGAAGCGAGGGAGTAGGGAATGGTTCGTTACCAACGAGATACTTCTCGACGAAATCGCGTCTGCTCTTGAATTGGAGACCATATATTCGAGGGCTTGGGACTGGGCAAAGTCGGGACCGAAGCGCCGAATTCAAACGCCGCTCGTCCGCCAATATGTTTAGGTCGCGACGCCAGATGCAGCACGAGTGGGAACATCTGCGTTTCCTCGCCGGCGTCGGCGCACACTGGCAGTAGCGGGGTTCTATCGGCGCGCTAGTCCGCGGCAAGGAGCCGTCACGGTGGCCAGTTCACCGCGGGAGATTGGCGACACCGGCGAATCCCATCTGGGACCTCTCTCTACGCTGCGCGGCGTCGTTGTGGTCCCTGCACGATCAGCGACTGGCTGGGGCCCAGCATCGCTCTCACGGGCCTCCCACAAAACAATTCGTGCTCAGGTAACCGAACCGAAAGTTGTCGAAGGAGAAATATGACGAGTGAATCTTGTTCCGTTTGCGGCGAAGAGGCTGACGCCGATGAACTCGACCCCCATGGACACTTTTCATCCGACGACGACGACTGCGCAATTTGCGGTGACGAACATTTCGTCGTAGGTAATAAGCCCGATCATGAATGGACCAACGGGATCTGACAAAGCGATCTACCGGCCGATAAGTTCCACGACGAGGCTAATTCCAAGTACATCGACCTGGCGATGCAGGTGATTAGGGAGCTCTGGGTTTCGCTCTCCAGGGCGTGCCCTGGATTCTGACCTTCCGCCGATCAAACGGAGACCTGCAGGAGCACCGGGTTTCGTGCAGCGGCCGAAAGCGGCTGGGGCAGGATGTTACTCGACCGCATCGTTGCCGAGGTTCTTACGGATCCGAGGCAGCACACGATGTCGGACGAATCCCTGTTCCGGCTGCGCCAATCGCCGGACCGATTTGGAAGGTGGCAGGAGGACCACCCCGTGAAGCGTCTGCAGGGGATCGGCGGTGTTGTGGGACGCACGAGGATCATCGACACCGTCTACAAGATCGAGTACATGACGAACGAACAGTCCTACCCACACAACGGCGAACAACTGCGCGTTTCCGGCATCCTCGCCTACCCGTTGTACGTCGCGGAGTGAACCGGCAGGATGGCGACGTCGTGGAGTTCCGTATCGGATCAACGTCACCGTCCAAGGAGTTTACGATGACTCTTGATCAAGGAGTGGCGACCACTGGCGCTGCAATCTTGGCGGCAATCGCCTCGCTTGTCAGTCTTGTTCTTACAATCCGCGCGGGCAGACAGTCTGAAATGCGCGTTGCTCATCGGGCGCGTCTTGACATTTATTTGACGGAGCTGAGTCAGGATATCCACACCGTCATCGCTGGGATAACCATCATTCGAAAGCGCGTAGCCATTGGGTCGGATACTTCGCAATGGCAAGCGACGGCCAAAGCGGCAGGAAATCGGATTGACATTATCCGTAGGAGGACGCGGTACGTATTCGAGGGTTTCGACGAATCGCTTCGGCAAATGGCTCTTGCTAGCGACCACATAGCGACTTACAAGGATCTTCCAAATACGAACGTTGAAGATCTCTTGAAAGCGTACAAAGTAGTTTCGGATCAGCTCAACAAAGCGCTCGCGAGGCAATACCGTCGTGGCATGCCTTCGGGTTGGTTCACTTGCTGGCGTCTTAGCAGGGCGTGCAAATCTGTCTCCGCCGCCTGGGAGGTACGGCCCTCGAAGTAGAGCGCTGGGTGTGCTGGAAGTTGAGGGTAGGTTTGCGAGGCTCAACGTAAGCATGGCGTCCACTGCAGACTTGCGCTCCGTCTGGGGTAATCCGCTCAGCCAAAGCAAGCGGAGTGCAAGTTCCCAAAACGCTCGCCGGCTGGGGCCGCTGCATAGCTCAGGCTGGCTGTTCGCGGTGCTCATGTTCTTCCCGCAGAGAACGATGACGAGGCCACTGGCCCGAATTTGCCTACGCGCCTTATCCTTTCAGTCTGCCGAAGGCTCCTTGATGGACCAGTCCGCGATCACGAACGGTGTATCAGAGTTCTTCGCTTGGCCGACTAGCAGGTCCTTCAATCTGGCGTCGTTGTCGTTGTCGTTGTCGTTGTCGTAGTCGAAGCTGATGAATGCGCGCCGCGCCATGGGATATTTTTCGTGTCGAGCGGGCCGGGACTCCCCGGTTCAAGTCCATCTTGGAAGCGGGCAACACTCCGGATCTAACGACGGCGAAGCGGAGCGGCTCCGCTTTTGTGGCTGTCCGGATCGGAATCTCATTGTTGGACGACGGAAGCGCCTAGGTTGAGAAAGTGCAAATACCGGTTTTTGTAAGCGGCCCTACGAGCTTGAGTTCTGAGCAGGAGCTCGTACGGACACGGATCGTGAACTTACTCGAAGAGTTCGGCTTCGAACCACGGGCTTTAGGGCGGACTGACTATCCTCTTGACTATCCCCTCCGGGAGGTTGCCGTGATCTCTCGGTCCTGCTTCGGAGCGGTGATCCTTGGGTTCGAGCAGTTCCAAAGCCTTGAGGGTATTTCCAAGCGCGGCACTGCCTCCGAGCAAAAAGTTTCGGAACCGCGGCTCTTTCCGAGTCCTTGGAACCATCTTGAGGCCGGAATTCTGTTTGGACTTCGACGTCCGCTGCTCATCTTCCGCGAAGAGGGCATCTCAGGAGGAATTTTCGATGTCGGCGTCACGGATGCCTTCGTTCACCGGATGCCGGACCCGGATCCGTCTGTAGGCGATCCCCAAGAGCTCAGGAATGTCGTCCTTCGATGGCAGGTGCGTGTACGCGAGCTTTACTACCGCTTCGACTAAGCAGCCAAGTTGCGTGCCTCGTTTGATCTCGATTGTCTGCCTCGTCGGGGGCGGGCCCTGGCGTTACCGACGTCGAAGTCGATTCACAACTCGTTGGTCACTCAGGCTAGATGAACTGCACCGCTCAGCCCACGAGCATCCTCCGCGATCAAGAGCGAACGAGTCTGGGCACCCATGAACGTCGAGCGACCTATTCCGTATTCCAACTGTCCGCCGTTCGGTTAACAGCACCGACGGCTCCTCACTCGCGCCCAACCATGAAAACGGCTGCGCCAGCTTAGATTCCATCGTTCTAGGACTTGGACCAAGCGGGCACGGCTCGATCTCGCTTGTGCCTTACTTTGACGTGGTGGAGTTCCGCTTCAACAACTAGCTCCCCAGCCAATGCTTCAACATCAGAATCTCACGAAAGTGCTCGTTCAACAACAGATTTTCGCCGGTTCAGCGCTAGCCGTGATGTCGAACGGGCACGCACGCCGCGGTCACACGGCGAAGTCGCCGAACGAGCTTTCCGCATCCAGCGCGTAGCGCACACTTCCGTCTCGGAACTGGTAGGCCGGTACATTGCCGAGGTAGTTGTCGAGGCTCGGGGGCGCCCACAGCTCGCTTCCGTCGGCCTGCTTCGAAGCGACCCAGCCGCTCGCCGATAGCGCTGCGCGCTCTTGATCTGCCTGCGCCGCGGTTACGTAGGCGAACCCCATCACGGCGGTCGCGTCAGTGAAGGGAAAGCCCCACTGGCAGACGACACCGCCGAAATCGAGCAATCGCACGAGGGCTCCACCTTCGGCGCGGACCTTTGCTTCGAAGTCCGGATTCGCTTCCCTGCCGTCCGACGTGAGCTTGAGAAGGGCGGCGGGGGTGACGATACTGTCGCAGGTCTCCGCCGAGGGAGTGGGCGACGGTGACGAGCTGGGCTTCGGCGAGGCCTTCGGAGGCGAGCTTGATGCCGGTGATGCATTCGGTGCGGTGGGTGCGCACCCGGTGAGCATCACGGCGGCGAAGATTCCCACGGCGAGCGCTGTGATCCTGATCTTCATTCTTTCTCCAAAAGTAGACCGACTATCACGTTCGAGCACGATTCTAGCCGCCGAGGGTAGCCAGAGGGCAGGGCGATCGGCGCGTTCTGGCCAGCACGCCAAACACGCTCGGCCTGCAGACCTCCCTCACCGCCGGCCCGAAGAAAGCTCGCGCATGGACGATCCCGAAGGGGGCCAAGGCCCCGCAGGCCGCCGGCGTCATCCACGCCGACTTCGAGAAGGGTTTTATCAAGGCCGAGGTCATCGGCTTCCAGGACCTCGTCGGCACCGGCTCGATTGCCGAGGCTCGTGCCAAAGGCAAGGCCCGCATTGAGGGCAAGGACTACGTGAGGCAGGACCGTGACGTGGTGGAATTCCGTTGGTCGGCAGCATCTGGATCTACAAAATAAAAACACCCCAGCGACCAGCACTTTACTGGTCAGCGGAGGTGTTTTACAACAAGGTCAAGCAGCGTCCTCTGCGCGCTTCCTGGTCGAGTCGGCGAGAGTTCTAGCGACTCGAAGCGCTAGTCCATCGCTCACAGCTGGGGCTGTGGAAAGGGAGATAGCGGATATGGGCGTCCTGAGTGGGGACGCGTGGAGGGCTACGTGATCGTCGAGCGCGACGCGCCTGCCAGATCGGTGTTTGGCCGATTCGTTCCCGGCGCGTCGGAATTCGCAATCCGGAGCCTCCGATCCGCTAGTTTCGTTTCGCCCGCTCAACGACGGCCGGAGGTACTGGGTGACAAGGGCGACGCGTTCCGAGATCGCCATGGTCTTGGGTGCGCTCGCGCTGATCGTTGTGATGAGCGGCTGCAGTTCCAGCAATGTCGGGCCGTCAAGCTCTGCAACAACGTCTTCATCGCCATCAAGCGCAGCGTCCTCGGCTCCCGACGAGGCAGACCCCTCGAAGTGGATCATCAGCCACGAGGGCGTCGGCCCGCTGACGATCCATGGCTCCCTCTCGAGTGAGGCTCCCGCGGTTGGTCCGTCGTATTCGCGGCAACCCGCCGACTACTGTCGGTTTTCGAAACCGACGGCGTTCCTGTCGTCGCGTGACGCCACGCTGTGGGCGCTCTCCGAGTACGACAACGGGATTGCGACCGATTCGATCTCTGAGATAGCTGTCGGTCTCGAACCCGCCGGTCGCGCTCTCCCGACGGTTTCGACGCACACCGCGAAAGGTATCGGCGTCAGATCGACCGAGGCGGCGCTGAGGGCTGCCTATCCCGACATCGCTCACGACTCTCACCCTTACGCCGGTTCGACGCACTATCTGCTCACTGACGCGATACCGCTCGACAACGGGGCGCAACACTACCTGTTGTTTGTCGTCAAGTCCGGCACCGTCGATGGGATCGTCGTCCAAGGTCACAGTCAGTATCTCTACCGGTACTGCGAGGACCAGGGGTAGAGCACTCGCACCGTCTCGTTCCGAGGCTCAACCTGACGATTCAGCAGGATGGCGACGTCGTGAAGTTCCTCTTCAACGTGTAGCTCAGCTGTATTCAGAGCTTGAAGTGGTGACTGGCACCTGTGCCGGTCACCACTACCTCTGAGGCGAGTCGTTGCTTCAGAGGACGTCGAGCGAGACGTTGTCGCTCCGGAGTGGATAGAAAGACTGGTGTCGAGCATCGTGCGATGATCGAGTCGTGCGACCGACCAAGCTGCTGTGGACTGAGTCCGCCGAGGATCGACTTACCTTCCTGTGCCCAGGAAGCCGCATTGTCGCCCGAGCGTTTGTCGTGGTCCTTTTCCTTTCTATTTGGCTTTGTTTCGTAGCCCTTGCTCTACTCGTCCCAGACACGGTGCTCTCTTGGGTGCTCGCGGCTGTCGTTACACTCGGGTTCGGGTTAGGCGGGATAGCCACCGCCGCGTTCGGTGGGCGGGGCGGGCAAAGACGTCGGATCGCACGTCTGCG
>Ga0123338_10005952_pt1 | contig 10325 bp, 8 predicted proteins | sample grotaG_FD_89793 | JGI IMG/M metagenome (GOLD analysis project Ga0123338, IMG submission 89793) | Glacier valley bacterial and archeal communities from Borup Fiord, Nunavut, Canada, to study Microbial Dark Matter (Phase II) -... | ecosystem: Environmental > Aquatic > Freshwater > Ice > Glacier ...
CGGCCAGGGCGTTCTTTTGCCCAATTTGACTGTTGCATTGACAGGTCATTCTGCTTACAAAGACAAGCTAAAATGAAGAGAATTTCTTACTCCCACGCGCCAATCTTGACATAGCCTTTGAGCAGGTCACGCGCAATGATGAAATGTTGAATCTCGTCCGTTCCTTCATAGATGCGAGTCACGCGCACGTCCCGATACCAGCGTTCAATTGGCATCTCTTTGGTGTAGCCCATGCCGCCGTGTATCTGCATCACGCGATCAACAACGCGATTGACCATGTTGGAGCCGTACAACTTCGCCATGCTTGCCTCGTGACGGTTGTCATGTCCTTGATCGGCCTTCCACGCGGCATGGAACGCGAGCCACTTGGTCGCCTGAATCTCTACGGCGGAGTCGGCGATCATCCATTGGATGGCCTGGCGATCTGCGATAGGTTGCCCGAAGGTGGAGCGTTGTTTTGAGTAATCAACCGCCATCTGGAGCAGTCGCTCCGCGGTGCCAACGCAGCGTGAGGCGATGAGCCAGCGCCCTTGCCCAATCCATTTCATGCCGAGCGAGAAGCCGTGTCCAATCTCGCCCAGGATGTGATCTTCTGGTACTCGTACATTCTCGAAGAAGAGTTCCGCCGGCGACCAGCCGCCCATTGTGGGGATTGGACGCGAGGTCCAACCCATTGAGCGGTCAACCAGGAAGCAGGTCACGCCCCCGTTTTGGGGGGGCTGCGCGCGATCCGTCACGGCAAGCACCATTGCGAAGTCGGCTTCGTCCCCGCCTGTGATGAAGACCTTTTGCCCGTTGAGAACCCAGTGGTCGCCATCTTTGACGGCGGTTGTGCTGATCGCCGAGGGGTCCGAGCCGGCCCCTGGCTCCGTCAGCGCAAAGCAGGATTTGCGCGTACCTTCAATGGTGGGGAGGAGATACTGTTCTTTCTGTTGCGCGTTGCCGTGATAGAGGATATTGTCGGCATTGCCGCCAAAGGTGAAGGGGACAAGGGTGCGCCCCATTTCCATCGCGATGAGCGCGCTCATCACAGCGCCGAGGTCCGCGCCGCCATACTCTTCGGGGGTGTTGATACCCCAAAAGCCTAGCTCTTTGGCCTTCATCTGGAGCGCGTGATAGAGGTTTGGCTCAATACCGGTGGGATACTTGCCCTCGCTATGCATCACTTCTGTTTCGAGCGGCATCAGCTCGCGGTCTACAAAACGCCGTACAGTTTGCTGCACCATTTTTTGTTCTTCTGTCAGGGAGAAATCCAATGGGGGCCTCCTTCGCTGGCTCTCTTCGCGCCACAAGCCATCGTGGGCGAAACAATAGGTAAATTGTAGCACATTTTTGGATGCGTGATGGCGAAAAGCCAAGTGAGGCCACTCTGTACCCGCTACAAATCTCGGTACACCCTTTGTTATTCTCGATTTCGACTTGCAGGCGAGCGAGAATGGGAAAGAGAGTTACAAGATGAGTAACCAAGTTCACTATAATTGCTCTCCTCCTATCCCCTGGGAAAACTTTATGGAAATTCTACTGTATTTTTTTCTCTTTTTTGCTATACTATTTTTAGTGTTATGTCGGGTTGCATGGAAGCATAAGGACGTAATTATGAGAATATGTGTTTTGGATGAGATCGTGAGCATGAATGATCTGCTCTGTGCCGCGCTAGTATTGCGTCACCATCAACCCTTTCCCTATCGCGTGCCAGCTCGTTGCGTCGAAGCCGTGACGTGTGCCGCGCCCGTCTGATGCAAAAAAACCTTTGGCCTTATGATTATTGGGCATCATCCCCAAACAGGATTTTCATGGCAACAGGTCGCGGAAGAGGTCAGGGCAGCTCTTCCCACTTTGCCTATTCTCATTGTTTCAAATGATGGTGCACGTGAAGTTCTCTCGCTGCAAAAGCAGTTATCGCACGTATACACGCTCAGTGAACCGTTTCACATCAGAGACTTGTACGCTATTGTTGACATGTTTACAGACGAACAAGCTCCCACGTGCGTATAGAAATTCTTATAGTCATATACCTGTGTTCGCGTAGAGAGGGGCATATCTGAGCCGTGCATTCTTTCGCCCGTCTGTGTGATATACTGACTGTGTTTTCCCACAGCGCGGATATTCCTGTTCAGAAAGGAACATGTCAAATAGATGAGCAACGATCAAAATCAGTCACAGAGTCTGCCACCAAACTATTTTTATCACAAGTTGCCTAATGGTATTGAGCTAATTGGGCAATATATGCCCAGTCTTAGCTCGATCACCTTTGGCTTCCAACTCGATGCCGCCGTTGTGCATGAGCCAGAGGACAAGCAGGGGCTTGCTCACCTCTTTGAATATATGCTTTTTCAAGGCACGAAAAAGCGTGACGCGCGCGCACTTAACGAAGCGTTCGAGTCGCTGGGGGCGCGTAAAGGTGCTGGCACAGGCATGGAGACAACGCAGGTGTGGTCACAAATCGTCAACACAAAGTTCGATCCCACGCTTGAGCTTATTCACGAACTCTTGCTCACGCCCACGTTTCCCAAAAGCGAGTTAGACCAGACCCGTAATATTATTCTGCAAGAGATCCGCCGCCGCGACGATGAGCCGATGAGCCGCATCTTCGATATTGTACGTGCGAACTTTTACAAGGGAACGCCCCTGGCGCGGCTTGCTTCGGGTACAGATGCAAGCGTTCGCACCTTGCAACGCAAAGACCTGCAAGATTTCTGGCAAGAGCGCTACAAGCCGAACAATGTGCTTTTCTCTATCGCTGGCAAGTTCGAGTGGAACCATGTCGTAGAGCGGATGCAAGGACTGTTTGGCGACTGGGAGGGCCAGGCGACTCCCTCACTTCTGCAAGAGCCGCATCCGGCAACCAACGTATCGGTAGAATTGCAAGAGGGCAAGCAGGAACATCTCGGTATGATGTTTCCGTTCCCGAACTACACCGATCCCGACTACTATGCGGGTATGATTATCAGCGAGGTACTCGGAGGCAACATGGCGTCACGCCTGTTCGTCGAGGTGCGCGAGAAGCGTGGCCTTGTGTATGGCGTCTCCGCGAGTCTTGCTGGCAACAAGCACATTGGCGCGATGCGTATCTACGCGGGTACAACCCCTGAACAGGGTCACGAATGCCTCGAAGTTATCGTCAACGAACTGCGTAAGTTGGAGCAGGATGGCATCACCGCCGACGAGCTGGAACGCGCGAAAGTACAGCTAAAGAGCGAAACCATCATGCGAAGCGAGGGGTCGGGCGCACGTATGGGCGCGATTTCACGTTCGTGGTGGTACGAGCGTAAGATTAAAACGATTCAAGAAATCAAAGAAGCTATTGATTCCGTGACGCAAGAGCAGATTTTGCGGGTGTTGCATCGCTACTCACCGTTGAACCCGCTCACTGTCGCCGCGATTGGACCACTGGAGCACGAAGCACTTGTGGGTACAACCCTCTAATTTGTGTACGAATACACGGTAAAACATACCTTTGTTTTACCGTGTATTTTTCATTCCCCCGCTGAAAACGTAATCATCCAATGACCGTGACCCCAGGCCGCGATCATCGCGTAACAACCCGCACTAGGAAGGTAAAGCGAGAGGTCCCAGATGCCCAGTTTTGCATCTACACCGCCAATGCTCATAGGATGCTGCGCGTCAAGAAAGAGACGTGAGGAGAGCGTTGTCCTATCCTGTAACAGGGGATAAGAGGTATTATTGAGATTGACAACGGTAAGGGTGATATTCTGTAACGTGGTATATTTGCCGTGTAAGTGCAGGGGAATAGCCCAACCTCGCCACGTTTTTACCGTTTTGACGACAGTAGGGGCCAGATGAACCTGCGCGGTACTATCTATTCCCAACACCCAAACGGGAAAGCTGCCGATCTGTCTGCCTTGTCCCAGCATCTCCCCAGATGAGCAATAGCTGGGGAGGGGACGCGCCATTACGATAGTGGAATTGTTTGGCCCCGGCGTCAAAATATTCGTTTCATTGATAGGCAGAACACGAGTATCACCACGATCACCGAGAGAAAGTGATGCAGAACTGCTTTGCTGTATCGGCGCGGACGTGGGAAATAGATGTAGTGCTATCTGTCCGAACGAGGAGACGCCAACGAGAAACGCCAGTAATATAGCGAGCAGTACGCTTCCATAAAGTCGTTTACGGGATACACGTCGCCAAAGTTGCTTGCTAAAAGCGGCGACGCGCATCTCTATCAAGTCTGGTTCGGCGTTCTGGGTCAAGACCTCAGTAGGAACGTCTGTCATGCGAATATCGAACTCACATTCGTCGTTGTCCGCTTCTTCCGGCACGGGACCCGCAACCACCTTGATACGGAGTCGTTTGCAAAGATGGTTGCCCAGTCTTTGCAGCGGTTGCACTGGCCCTTGCTCTTCGTCCAGATCACTAATCGTTAGCTCGTCCTCATCAAAAATGGTATCACGCGCATGTGCGCCGCCCGTATCGCTCATAGCTTCTCTCCCCTTTTACAACTGTAATCCAGTTAAACCATCCCGTGCTGCTCCAGTGTGGGCGGCCACGAGTTGTCGCCATGTCTCCTCGCCGCCGATGTGATAGACGGTGACGCCTGCAATTTTGATGGGAGGGGGCGCGTCACCAACAAAGAGAATGCTCACCGTGTGCCCACCTCGGCGCATCAGTGCCAGCATATCAAGCAAGCGATCATTGATTGTCGTGGTAATCACCACAATGGTTGCGCCGGTGGGAAGATGAGTGCGTTCAGTCTGTAACACGTCTTCTATACTTGTTCCGAAGTGGGGTTGAACACGGGCCAATACCTCCATGATGCGCTGGCGTTGCGTGTTGCTGCTCGACGCAGGAACACGAACCCGTCGCCGCTGTGCCGTTCGCACCGTGTCGCGCTCGGCCTCCTCGTCTCCCGCGTCTCTCATTTTTTTCGCGTTTAGCTTGTCGCCAACGGTGCTGGCCTCATCGGGCATGTAGAGAGTACCGTTGGCGTACAGGCCGATTGCGTAGCCTTGCTTCAGCGACCAGTCGGTGAGGGACGCGGCGGCACAAATTGACAGCTCTTGCAGTTCGGGATGAATACCGTAGTAGGTATCATGACGTGCCGTTGTGTTGACAAACAGCGCGATGGTATAGGTGGTGGAGGCTTCGTATACCTTACTTTGCAACTGCATAGTGCGAGCCGACGCTTTCCAATCGACCCGTCGCAGGTTATCGCCGTACACATACTCACGAACGCCTACGACCCGTGCGGGGTCCTCTAAAAGACGGCGTGGTGCGCGTCGGTCTCCAAAGGGATGACGCGCTGGCAAGCTAAACCTTGTGAGCGGCACAACCAATGGGTAAACAAGAAGAAACTGATACGTGGCTATGTCTGCTTCGCGACTGGTGAAGCCGAAAATATCGCCGCTCCGCAGAGTGGTTGGGCCAAAGGTATGAACCCCACGTGTAGTACATTGAATGGTGTAGCGGCGGGTCACACGGTCATACCAGCGCAGGCTAAACAGGCAATCCAGGGTGAAGACGCTGCTGGCTCCGCTTGCGCGAACTGGTTGGTCTTTAATGGGCAAGGAGCGCGGTATCACATCCTGTATCTCGATCCAGGGCAACGGGAGTATCTTGGTGTTTTCCAGCACAAGTGAGAGCGTCACCTCCTCGCCAAACAATACATGGTCCTGGCTCAAGCCACGTTTATACTGCACATTGCGTAAGCAGTAGACGGACCAAATGTCTATCGCGAGCAAGACAAGGGTTAGTAACAGGCCCACAACCACCAGGAGCGACTGGCGCAGCAAGATACCAAGCACCATCAGGCCAACGCTAAGATAGTACCACCGTCTACTCAAACTGCGATCCTCGCGGCTCTGAAAATCGCGCTGTATCTCGTATTCACTCTTTAGCGTAACTCGCTGTCGTCGCATGGGACGCCACATAGTAGGCATATAACCGCTTCTCTGTGTCCCATTGGACGCTGAACGGTTACTCATGATTCGACAGGAACCGCAACGGTACGCAGCACATCGACGATGATCTGCTCCATATCATCGCCATGCATCTGCGATTGATTTTTCGCTATCATACGGTGGGTAAGCACGGAATGTGCCAATTGTTTTACATCGTCAGGAATAGCGTAGTTGCGTCCATGTATCGCCGCGTATGCCTGCGTCGCGCGATATAACGCGAGTGTTCCACGTGGACTCACCCCCAGTTCAATATAGTTGTGGGTACGGGTGGCGCGGACAAGTTCGACAATATAGCCCTCTACGGCTGGCTCCACGTGAACACGCCGAACACTCTTTTGCAGCCCTTGCAATGCTACCGCGTCGAGAACCGGCTGGATATCCTGTAGTGGCTGCTGCTCTTTGAAACGTTGCAAGATCAGGCGTTCCTCTGTCTGGCTGGGATAATCCAGACGGAGCCGCATCATAAAACGGTCAAGTTGTGCCTCTGGGAGTGGGAAGGTTCCTTCAAGCTCAACGGGATTCTGGGTGGCGATGACGATAAAAGGGCGCGGCAGTGCCAGGGTCTCGCGCTCAATGGTGATCTGGCGTTCCTCCATTGCTTCAAGCAGGGCCGACTGGGTACGCGGCGTGGCGCGGTTGATTTCGTCGGCAAGCACGATCTGTGAAAGCAGGGGGCCAGGGCGAAACTCGAACTCGCCGCGCTTCTGGTTATAAAAGGTGATGCCCGTGATATCCGAGGGGAGCAGGTCGGGCGTGAACTGAATACGCTGAAAAGAGCAACCGAGCGACTTCGCAAGTGCCTTTGCCATTGTCGTTTTGCCGATGCCAGGGACATCTTCAAAGAGAACGTGGCCCTCGCATAGAAGCGCAACCATCAATAGGTCAATCACGGCTTCTTTGCCAACGATCACGCGACCAGTGCTATGACGGATTGCGCGTGTCGCCTCTTGAATACGGCGTATCTCGTCGTTTTGCGTCATGAATGGGTTATCCTTATTTTTAGGGAGATAAAAATAGAGCATATAAGATAAAAATAAAGTAGGTATAGTATAAGGCATTACCATACATGTCTGCAAGAGGTTGGGGGTAAAGGAGTAGCGAGGCGAGAAGACCCGCGCGGTCTCCCGGCCTCCTGTCATTATGTGTACGCAATTATTCCATGATGCCACGCGTAATAATCTGTACCGTAGCTATCTGTGATGTTGCCTGCTTGTTGTTCTGGTCGCGGCCAACGATTACGATGTGCGCTGTGGTAATCATGTTGCGTCCCGATGCGCGTACCGCGACGTTCCAGGGGAGTGTGACCGTCCCGTTCGCGTCGGTGAGTTGTGGCCCAACCGTGACAAAAAAGGGAAACGTATTGTAGGTGATAACAAGTCGAACGTTTGTGTTGGGCGCATTGGTTGTAGCGGTGATGGGAACAATCGAGTTATTCATAACACGCGCTGGCGGATTGTCGAGCGTGACCTGCAACGGCCCTGTTTGACCCTGTACAGGTGTTGGCTGTACAGGAGGCGCGGTAGGAACCGTCGTTGGCGTCACCTGCACAGGTGTGGCGGTGGGGACGGCGGTTGGCACTTGCGTTGGGGCCGTATTCACCGCGCCACCTGGATTATCTTGGGGCGTGGGAACGCCCGTGTTGCCAGAGCCTGTACCTTTTGGGTCGGTGGGTGCTGTGGTTACGGTTTGGGCCGTACTTGCAAAAAACATATTGTTCGCGACAGTCGCGAAGGCGACCCCCCCAAAGAGAACCATACAAATACTCACGAGCAAGACGATGTACGCGGGGTCTTTGCGCCATTTCTTCTTTTGCTTGGGCAGTGGATACACAGGAATGGCGGGTATCTGTTTCGAGTGCAGGAAATATTCAGGTGGCGCATACCCATGTTGCGTTTGTTGATGAGCGGGGGTAGGGGCATACGCGGCGTTAGGCGCGGGCAATACGAGCTTTTGTGATGGCCGGGACACGCCGCTCAGGTTGGGCTGCTCATTCATGGGTGTTTCCTCCTACTATCTCTCTGTATCAATACACTTCACTATACTTTATTTTGAGCAATGGGTCTAACTCTATCACCCAAATTGGCTATACCGCGGAGAGGGTTGTCAGGAGTGTATGTAGGACACACTCTACTGTGATACCTTCCATGCTCGCTTCATGCATTACATAGACGTGTGGCCCCACAGGTCGCCAGAGCGTTGGGTCGCTTGCGCCGAAAAGTACAACGGTTGGGAGACCAAGCAAGGCCGCGAGATGGGTAATCCCCGCATCGTTACCCAGGTACGCCGCGCACCGTTGCAACCGTTCCGCGACCTCCACCAGTGGGGCGTTGACGACGACGTTGAGGAGTCCAGGGGGAGGCGTGAATTTGCCCAGGAGTAGCGCGAGGCTCTCCGTATCGGCTGGCCCCGCGAGCAAGAGGACGGGAAGACGCCGTTTCCATAACGCGCTAATAATGGCGGCGAAGCGTTCGACGGGCCAACACTTCGTCCTCCCTCCGCTCCCTGGATGAATGGCGACACGGTTCTCTCTATATGTGGGTTGAACTGCGAAGGGACTTGCCTGTATCATCGGTGTAGGTAGTGTCGGAAACATGCCACGCAGCGTTTGTGTGAGATACGTTACGACATGCATAGCTTGTCCCACTGGTGGGCGGCCTGGGACAACGAGTACTGAGGGGACACCCGCGACATGTAAATTGTGTACGACACAGGCATCAGGGTCGTGCAGCCAGCAGATAGCATGGTCGATGTCTTGCAAGAGTCGTAGCATAAACGACGAATGGATGCCATTTGGCGCGAAGAGTTCGCTCCACGCTACGCTGCTAAAATCAAACACTGTATCGGCCACCCCCAGCTTTTGGGCCAGAGGCAAAACCGTTGCATTGCTTACAAAGGTGATATGTGCGCCATGCGTTTTCAAGGTGTGTAGCAGCGGAAACGTGAGTAGTGTATCGCCGATTGCACCAGTGCGAACAGTGAGGATATTCATAGCTTCGGGCTACTTTCGAGCCAGGAAAAGGACCTCGACAATAACACCGGCGAGCAAGATAATCAGTCCCATGAAGATATTCCAGCTATGAAAGTAGCGCAAAATGAGGTTGAGGATAATTACCAGCGACAAAAGAAACGCCTGACGCAGGGCGTGCCGCACAGTCGAGCGATACAGGTGCGAGGTAATTAGTCGCAGGCCAATTCCATACGCGACTGGAGTAAACGTGCAGGTAAGCGCGACGCCGAGCAGCGAAAACAGGATAACGAACGCTCCCAGGCCGGTTGGTGCAACAAAGCGCGTAAAAAGTGCCACCGCGACCCACGCGAGCGGGGCAATTACAATTGACGAAACGAGTACCAAGCGACCAGTAGTCATAATATATCCTCACCATATATGCTGTTGAGGGCTACAAGTACCTGTCGCCCTCGATGCTTGCACTATTGTTAGCGCAGCAGGGTAAACGGTTTGTTCCCATTGAGCGGGGCCTCGCTCCGCTTCTTGCTCTCTTGATTTTCGGCGGTGAAGTAGCTACGCCACATATCGGGGGCGTCCTTGCTTTCGCCGCCGTGCGGTGTATGACGGGTACGAACGCGGCAGATAATCGGCGTGTTGACGCCCGCGCCCGCCACGATCACCTGTCCCTTTGAGAGTGCGGGGAGATTGTTCAGCAGGTCGCGCCCGACGCCTTCAATCGCGGAGGCGACGCTTTTCTGGTCGATTTCGTTGACGATACGCATAATGCACTGTGTCTGGCACTGGCTCAACACGTCGGCGTCCAGTTTCCCTGGACGCTGCGTGATGAGTCCAACCCCGATACCAAACTTACGGCCCTCGGCAAGCACCTGTTTGAGAATAGAGGTCGAAACAACATCGGTCCCGCTTGGCGCGAAGTGGTGCGCCTCTTCAATCAAGACAAAAACGGGATAGGGCAGATACATCTCGCCCGAATGTACCTTGCCGCGCTCAGTATCCATACGGGCTGTATTTAAGCGGCGCAGCAGCGTTGCCACAATTACCTGTTGATCGCGTTCGTCCACATCATTAAGTTGTAGAATCGTACATTGACCGGGCTTGAAGATTTCGGGCAGGTCGAGGTGCTGCGTGTCATCAAAGGTCATACTGTCCTCGAAGCGTTGTCCCACACGCCATTCAAGTGCCCGCACCGTACTTGAGTCATCGCCTCCGCTACCGTCGTCGTCGTCTTTTTGCTTTGCGACCATGTTGATAGAGCGTTTCAGGTCAGCAACGCCCCAGGGGGTCCCCTTCTTGAGATTTTTAACGTGGCGCATCGCCTGACTTAGCAGGTACTGCTGCTTCTCGGTCATCTCGGTGAGTAAGTGGCGCATGTCGCCCATGTTAAGCGAGGAGATACGCACCTTGACCTGATCTTGTTTGTAAATCTTGACCTGTGC
>Ga0123338_10005953_pt1 | contig 10324 bp, 9 predicted proteins | sample grotaG_FD_89793 | JGI IMG/M metagenome (GOLD analysis project Ga0123338, IMG submission 89793) | Glacier valley bacterial and archeal communities from Borup Fiord, Nunavut, Canada, to study Microbial Dark Matter (Phase II) -... | ecosystem: Environmental > Aquatic > Freshwater > Ice > Glacier ...
GTCATGCCCACCATTCACGGCGAAGATGCCGTGCTGCGCGTGCTGGATAAAGAGAGCATGAGCGAGAAGTTCGCCAAGCTTTCGCTCGAAGTGGTCGGCTTCTCTGAGAACGACTTAGTCAAGTTCCGCCGCTACATAATGGAACCGTACGGCATGGTGCTGGTCACCGGCCCTACCGGTTCCGGCAAGACCACCACGCTCTACGCCGCGCTCAGCGAAATCAAGAACGACGAAGACAAGATCATCACGATTGAAGACCCCGTCGAATATCAGGTGAAGGGCATTACGCAGATTCCCGTGAATGAAAAGAAGGGACTCACCTTTGCGCGCGGTTTGCGTTCCATCCTGCGTCACGATCCCGACAAAATCATGGTGGGCGAAATCCGCGACCAGGAGACTGCCCAGATCGCCATCAACTCCGCGCTCACTGGCCACTTGGTGTTCACCACCGTCCACGCGAACAACGTGCTCGACGTGCTCGGCCGCTTCCTGAATATGGGCGTTGAGCCGTACAATTTCGTCTCCGCCCTGAACTGCATTTTGGCGCAGCGGCTGGTGCGCTCCATTTGCGAATTCTGCAAGAAGCCCGTCGTATTTCCAGATTCCGCCTATATTGAAAGCGGCCTGAATCCCGATGAGTGGCGCGACGTTCCCACCATGGAAGGCACCGGTTGTTTCGAATGCGGCGGCACTGGCTTCCGCGGCCGCACCGCCATTCATGAGCTGCTGGATCTGAGCGACAAAATTCGCGAAATGATTCTGGACCGAAGATCTACCGCGGAGATCAAACGTGTGGCCCGCGACGAAGGCATGACCTTCCTGCGTGAATCCGCCGTGGACAAAGTGCGCAAGGGCATCACCACGCTGAAAGAAATCAATAAGGTCACCTTCATCGAAGGCTAGCCATGTCCAGCTTCCTCCCCACATTGACGGCGCTGTTGCAGGATCCGCCGCCGGAGTTCTGCTTCGAAATCTCCGAACGGGCGATTGCCATGTCTCGCACGCGTGGAGCGCCCAATCTAACTTTGCGGGAACTGCCTCCCGGCATCATATCCGCCTCACCCCTCCGCGACAACATTCTGCAGCCGGAAGCGTTCGCCTCTGAAGTCGCCCGCCTGGTTCCCGCCGCTTCCGCCCGTAAGCGTCGCTCAGCCGCCCTGATTCTTCCCGATTACAGCGCCCGCCTCTCCGTGCTCGATTTTGATTCGTTCCCCGAAAAAGCCGAAGACCAGGAAGCGCTGGTCCGCTTTCGCATCCGCAAAAGCGTTCCGTTCGATATCGATTCCGCTGCCATCAGTTATTGGCGGCAGAACAGCCCGGGCGGAAAATCGCACGAGGTGATTGTCGCTGTTACGCCGCTCGAAATCATCGCGCGCTATGAAGCGCCGTTTCGCGCCCTCGGCCTGCAGCCCGGCCTGCTTACCATCTCTCCCCTCGCCGCGCTGGAGCTGGTGCCGCTTGACGGCATTTCCGTCGTCGCGAAAGTGAACGGCTCCATCCTCACCATCCTGGTAACCCATCTGGGCGTGCTCAAGCTGGTCCGCTCCCTGGAATTGACCGAATTCTCTCTCGCAGAGATTGCAGCCGACCTTTACCCCACTTTCGTCTACGTGGAAGACAACTTGAACGCGCCCGCTGCTCGTTTGCTGCTCTGTGGCTTTGGCGAATTGGAAAGTGCCGCCATCCGCGAATTTCAAGCCGAAATGCAGCTTCCAGTAGAGCTTCTGCGGTCGCGCTTAGGCGCTCTGAACGGTCAGAATGCTGGGCTCCTCGGCTACTTGCAATCTCTCGCCACACCGCCTGCGCGCCAAGGAGCCGCTGCATGAGAATCGGCTTAAATTTAGCCAGCGAGCCCTTCCGTCGCAATCGGCCCGCACTGGTCGGCTGGAGCGTCGGCATCGTGGTGCTGATGTTCTCTCTACTCGCCTTCATTGTGCTGGCCGTGACCGACCGTGGTGTCATCCGGCGCGATCAGCAAGTGGCGCAACGCCTCACGCGCGATCTTGCCAAGCTCAAAACAGAACAGCGCAAATACGATGCCGAGGTGCGCAAGCCCGAAAACGCCGAGGTGCTAGAACGCAGCGTCTTCCTGAACCAGCTTCTGCTCCGCAAAGGCATTAGCTGGACCCGCATCTTTGCCGATCTCGAAAAAACGCTGCCCCCCAATGTGCGAATCACGCAGATTCGCCCGCAGGTGAACGCAAACAATCAGATTTTTCTCGAAATGACCGTTGCGGCGGATTCGCCCGAACCCATGATTGGCTTCGTTTCGAAACTAGAGCAGTCCGATGTCTTCGGGTCCGCGAATGTCACCACTTACCAGGCTCCTTCGCAGACCGACCCCTTTTATCGCTACCGATTGAGCGTGAATTATGCCCAGAAGCTTTGACGTAACCGAGCGGTTGCGTTCCATCTCCTGGGGCGCACCCGAAACATTGCTCCGCATTGGCGCTGGCGTTCTAGTAGCTGCCAACCTCCTCGCGGCCGGCTTCGCCTTCCATTGGTGGGGCGATTCGCCCGCAACTGCCCAGGCGCGCATCGACAACCTGACCCGTCAGCTTTCAAGCCAGCGTTCGCAGGTAGTCCGGGTCAGAGCCATGGCGCAAAAAGTGGATGGCGCGCGCGATCAGGGCGGCGCGTTTATCGATTCCTACATGACGCCGCGCCGTGTCACATACTCCACCGTGCTTGGCGAACTGAACCAGATGGCGTCTACCGCCGGAATACGTACCCGCGAAACCGGCATCGCGAGAGATCAGGTGGAAGGCAGTGACGCCCTTAGCATGCTCACCATCAGCGCCGGTTATGAGGCCGCTTATCCGAGTCTGGTCAAGTTCCTGAATGAGCTGGATAAATCGAAGCGCTTCATCATCATCGAAAGCGTGACCGCTTCCCCCCAAGCCAACACCCAAAATCTTCTGGTGACCGTCAAGCTGAACACGTTCGTTCGAGACGATCTGGAAGGCCAGCCATGACCGTGGTTCTCAAGAAGAAGACTGAAAAGAACAAGATCTACGCGCTGGCCGTCTTGGCTGTCGTCGCCGCTTATTTGCTCTGGAGCAATACCGGCTCCGATTCATCACCCGCCCCCACAACCGCGGAAACTGCGCGGGTCGCCCCGCCCGTTGCGCCAGATCAATCTCAGACCGCCACACCGGTGCAGCGCCGCGGTCTTGCCTCGCGTGGGAGCGCTGAGTTCCGCCCCCGCCTGGGTTCGAAACGCCCCGAAGAACGCGTCGATCCGAACAAGGTAGACCCCACCCTGCGCCTTGACCTGCTGGCGAAAGTCCAGAACGTCCCTCTCGAAGGCGGCTCACGCAACCTGTTTCAGTTCGGCGTCGCCGCACCCGCCGCGCCCCTCACGCCGCTTCCGAAAGTTCCCAACGTACGCATCAATGGCCCTGCCCCCGCACCGGTGGCTGCCACGCCGCCCGGCCCGTCGCCAGAGCCCCAGGCGCCACCCATTCCACTAAAATATTACGGCTTCGCCAACGCCAAAAATGAAGCTCGCAAAAAAGCTTTCTTTCTCGACGGCGAAGACATTATCGTTGCCTGGGAAGGCGATACCGTGAAGAGCCGTTACAAAATCGTCCACATCGGGGTCAACTCGGTAGAGATGGAAGACACACAGTTGAAGAGCCGCCAGACATTACCTCTTGAAGCGGAACTGGCTGGATGAGACGCCGCCGGAATCAGCAAGGCTTCGCTCTGCTCTTCGTCTTTGCGATGGCCTCCATCATCGCCATCACGCTCTTTGCCGCGCTGCCCCGCATCACCTTTGAAGCCCAGCGCGATAAAGAAGCAATGCTCATTGAGCGAGGCGAACAATACAAGCGCGGCATTCAACTCTACGTCCGCAAGTTCAAACATTTCCCCTCCAAAATGGAGGATCTCGACAACGCCAACGGGCTCCGCTTCCTGCGTCACCATTACAAAGACCCCATGACCGGCAAAGAAGAATGGCGCCTCATCCACGCCGGCCCCGGTGGCGTATTAATAGATTCGCTCATCACTCCCAGCGCCAAGGATAAGAAGCAGGCGGCGCAAACTTCCATCACGGAACTTCTCGGCGCTGGCGGCGTGGCGGAATCGGAGGCCAATGCGAATCCGGCCCTCCGCAAACGTCCCAGCGATCAGCAGGGTCAGCCCGGCGAAGGTGGCGGTTCCGCGCCCGGCGCGTCCATTCCAGCCGACCCTGCCCAGGGCGTTCTTCCCGGCGCACCCACCACTCCCACTGCGTTCGGGCGCGCCGGTACCGATTCCGCCACCGGCTTACCAGGCCGCTTTCCCGCCACGCCCGCACCGAACAATCCCGCCGGCTCAGCCGTGAATTCCCAAACCGGAGGCATCTCCGCCAGCGCCCCTCTAGGCTCGAACGTGGCGTTTCCGCAAGGCCCCGGCCAGCCTGTTCCTGGCCAGACTCCCGTCCCCAGCGGAGTGACGCAACAGATCAACAATCCGAACGGTGCCAACCCCAATGGACAGGGTGCCACCGAAGCCGCGCGCTTGATCCAGGGGCTGCTCACCACGCCTCGGCCCGGCGGCTTGGCCGGTATCCAGGCCAATACCGGCAACCAGAACATCATTGGAGGCGGCATTGCCGGAGTGGCCAGCACCATAAAATCCGGCACCGGCATCAAGATTTATAACGATCAGGCAGAGTACAAAAAGTGGGAGTTTGTCTACGACGCCACCAAGGACACACAAGGCGCGGGTGCGATTCCGCAACAGGGCCGCGTCCCCGGAACGCAAATCGGCGCCCCGAACTTGCCGCCTGCGGGCGCTGTAGGTGGCGGTGTCTTTGGCGTACCCCCCGGCCCTCCGCCGAAATGACGCGCTTGCGCACACCCGCCCGAATCGGTCACCCTGAAACCTGTGTGTTCATGGGTATCGTAATCGCAATCGACGGGCCGGCGGGCGCGGGCAAGAGTACGGTCGCCCGGCAACTGGCTTCGCAGCTCGGCTTCACTTATATCGATACAGGCGCCATGTATCGCGCCGTTGCCCTATGGGCCATTCGCTCCAACCTGGAGCTGACCGATATGCATCGCATGGAACAACTGGCTGAAGCGGCCGTCATCGTCCTGCACTCCGCGACAGGCGGCGTATCGCTGAACGGCGAAGATGTTACGGAGGCGATCCGCGCGCCGCAAGTTTCCGAATCGGCCTCCCACGTTGCCGCCATCGCCGGTGTGCGCCGCGCCATGGTCGCCAAGCAGCGGGAAATTGCCGAACAAGCCAACGTCGTGATGGAAGGCCGCGATATCGGCACCGTCGTCTTCCCCAATGCCCAGGTGAAAATCTTCCTCGACGCCGATCATACTGAGCGCACACGCCGCCGCGTGGATCAACTCGGCACCTCTGAGCGTGAAGTTGCCGCCGATCAGGTGGCCCGCGACATTGCCGAACGCGATCATCGCGACCGCATGCGTGCCGATTCGCCCCTGGCGCAAGCCCCCGACGCGGTCTACGTCAATTCCACCGATCTTTCCATTGAAGAAGTAGTAGCGGCGCTCTTGAAAGTGGTCCGCTCCAAGACGGCCAACGGGAAGGGCTACCATTGAACGGGCCACGCGCGAACGGCTTGCTGGCCATGAAATTCGGCGGCACCAGCATGGGTTCCGCCGAACGCATCCGCGTAGCCGCCGCGCTCATTCTGGAACAGAGCAGCCATCGGCCCGTGCTGGTGGTGGTCTCCGCCATGTCGAAGGTGACCGACCTGCTGCTGGACGCCATGAAACATGCCGAAGCCGGCGACGCCGCCGGGCTTGCTGAAGCCGTCCGTAAACTTCGCATGAAGCACTTGGACGCCGTGCAAGGCCTGGCTCTAGGCTCCGACACCTCGCTAGCCATCGACGATCTAATCGTTGAATTCGAGCGCCTTGTAGGCGGCATGCTCATGCTGGGCGAACGTCCCGCCCGCTCCGTCGATGAGGCTGTAGCCATCGGTGAACGCCTCTCTGCCATACTCCTCGCCGATTTTCTCGGCCCCCAAGCCGTCGCCATCAATTCCGCCGAACTCATCGTCACCGATACCGTCTTCGGCAATGCCTCTCCCTTTCTTGACCAGACCGCCGTCAAAGCCAAAGCCAAGCTGCAACCGCTGCTGGACGCCGGCTTGATTCCCATCGCTACCGGCTTCAACGGGGCCACGGTAGATGGACGCGGCACCACACTCGGCCGCGGCGGGTCCGATTTTTCGGCCAGCATTCTTTCTGCCGCGCTCGATGCCGAAGAGCTCTGGATCTGGACCGATGTGGACGGCATCATGACCGCTGACCCGCGCCTGGTTCCCGAAGCCCGCGTCCTGCAGGAAGTCAGCTTCGGCGAGGCTGCGGAGCTGGCCTATAACGGTGCCAAGGTGCTGCACCCGCGCACGCTCTCGCCTCTGGTCTCGCGCGGCATTCCCGTGTGGAGCAAGAACAGCTTCGCGCCCGAAAAAGCCGGCACCCGCATTGTTCCGGAACTCACCGTCTCAAGTGGCGCTCGCGCCGTCACCTCCATGCGCAATGTCTCGCTCATTTCCGTGGAGCCGGCGCATGCCGCCCTCAGCGGCGTTCACGTCATGGCGCGCACCATGGATTCGCTGGCCCGCGCCAACGTGGAAGTGCTTACCGTTTCCGCCTCCAGTTACCGGCAGAGTTTCTGCTTTCTGGTGCGCGATGAAGAGCTGGCTCACACCGTTGAGGTGCTGGAAGCGGGGCTCGCGCTTGAGCTCACCCACGGCTATGTCAACCCTCTTACCATCGATAGCGAAGTAGGGCTGCTGGCCGTTGTTGGCGAAGGAATGCGCGGTGCCCAGGGCCTCGCCGGCCGCATCTTCACTGCTATCTCGCGCGAAAACGTCAACATCATGGCCATCGCCCAGGGTTCCAGCGAATTGACCATCGCCATCGTCGTTCGCCGCAGCGGTCTCGAGAAAGCCGTCCGCGCCGTCCATGCGGAGTGCCATTTGTAAGTTGGCCGCTACGTTATAATTGAGGATTCGCTAACCTTTAGGAGATTTCCGTTTCATGTTCGATTTATTCCGCAGCCGCGATAAGGCTGTGCGCATTCTGTTGGGAGCCATCCTGGTCATCGTGGCGCTTTCCATGATCACTTACCTGATTCCGGGAACCGGCGGCGGCAATTTGAGCGGTCAGGACAACGTCATCGCCACCGTGGGCGATGAGAAGGTCACCACGCTTGAGGCGCAGAAAGCGATTCAGGCCGTTCTGCGCGGCGGCCAGATGCCCGCGCAGTATCTTTCCATTTATGCTCCGCAGATTGTGCAGCAGTTGATCGGCGAACGGGCCCTTGCCTATGAAGCCAAACGTCAGGGTATCCGCATCAGCGACGAAGACGTGAACGTGGCCATCCAGAATCAATTGCCCCCGGGCTTCTTCGCGGACGGCAAGTTAGTGAAGAAGACGGAACTCGAAGCCGCTCTTTCGCAGCAGGGCATGACCGTTTCCGATTTAAAGACCGACATCGCGCGCCAGCTTTTGGTGTTGCGTCTTCGCAATATCGCGCTCGAAGGAACCTTGGTTTCGCCCAAAGAAGTAGAAGCGGAATATCGCAAGCGCAGTGAAACGGCAAAGCTGCAATATGTTCTGATCTCGCCTGCCAAGTTTGAATCCGAAGTGAAAGTGGACGATGCCTCGATGCGCCAGTTCTACGACAAGAACAAGGCACAGTTTCAAACCTCTGCGAAGAAGAGCATCTCCTATTTAGTGTTCGATCCGATCGCGATGGAAGCTGCCATTCCCGTCACCGATGAAGATCTGCGCAAAGCTTATGCAGCGAGCCTCGATAAGTTTCGTGTCCCCGAACGCGCCAGGGCCCGCCACATCCTGCTGATGACCAAAGATGGCGATGCCGCCGTGCGCGCCAAAGCCGAAGGACTGCTGAAACAGATTAAGAGCGGTGGCGATTTCGCAGCACTCGCCAAAGCCAACTCCCAAGACCCCGGTTCCGGCCAGAAAGGCGGCGATCTGGGCTGGGTGATGCGCGGCCAGATGGTGAAGCCTTTCGAAGAAGCGGTCTTCAGCTTGAAGCCGAACGAGATCAGCGATCTTGTCAAGACCGAGTACGGCTATCACATTGTTCAGGTGCTCGAAAAAGAACCGGCTCATCTGCGCACCTTCGAGGAAGCCAAAGCGGAGATTTCCGCGGGCTATCGCAAACAGCGCGTGAACGATGTCATGCAGAAGGCGGCCGAGAAAGCCGCGGCCGCCATGCGCAAAGATCCTTCGCATCCCGAGAAAGCCGCCGCGGAAGCTGGCCAGCCCTTGATGCACGCCGACAACGTGGTTCCCGGCGACCCGCTGCCAAACGTCGGGGTCAGCAAGGAAGTGGACCAGTCGGTACAAGGTCTCAACAAGCTCGAAGTTTCGCAACCCATTGTCGCCGGCAATAAGATTGTTGTCGTTGACGTGACCAGCATGGTTGCCGCTCACCCCTCCACCTTTGAGGAAGCACAGCCCGAAGCGCGCAAGGCTCTGGTTTCGCAAGGCATGGAAGTACTGCTCACGCGCAAGGCTTCCGACCTCCTAGCCAAAACCAAAGAGCTGGGTGGCGATCTGGATAAGGCCGCGAAATCCATGGGTCTTGAAATAAAGAATTCAACCGACTTCGATCGCCAGAGCGCGGTAGAGGGCGTCGGTTCCGCTTCACTTCTTCCCGATGCGTTCACCAAGCCCGTGGGCACCATCTTCGGACCCATCACCGCGCAGGGCAACCGCGTCGTCGCCAAGGTGATCGCTCACACCGAAGCCGACATGTCCAAAATGGCCGCCACCAGCGCTTCCATTCGCGATGAGATCAAATCGAAGCGCGCCCGCGAACGGAACACCATCTTCGAAGATGGTGTTCGCCAGCGTCTCACCAAGGAAGGCAAGATCAAGACCAACCAGGACGCCATCACGCGCGTGATCCAGGCCTATCGCACCTAAGCCTTCCCCTTCCCAATGGATCTGTTGAAAATTCTGATTCACCCGAAAGAGCTGGTCCATGCGATCGTCTCGTTTTCCGGCTGGCTGGTTTACGCCGCGCTCTTCGCCGTTGTGTTTGCGGAGACGGGCCTGCTGGTGGGCTTCTTCCTTCCCGGAGATTCACTGCTCTTCACACTCGGCGTATTCTGTTCCACCGGCGAACTGAATGTCTATATCGTGATCCCGTTCCTGATCGCCGCCGCCGTCATCGGCGACAGCACCGGTTACCTGCTGGGCTATAGCGCCGGCCCGCGCGTGTTCAGCCGCCCCAAGAGCCGCCTCTTCAATCCGCAACATTTGCGCGATACGGAAGCCTTCTACGCCAAGTACGGTGGCAAGACGCTGATCTATGCGCGCTTCGTTCCCATCATCCGCACCTTCGCCCCCTTCGTTGCCGGGGTGGCGCACATGCCTTACTCAAAGTTCATCTCATTCAGCGTCTTCGGCGGCATCGGCTGGGTCGCGTTCATGACGCTGCTGGGCTATGCTTTGGGACAAGTGCCGCTGGTGCAAAAATATTTCGACATCGTGATCCTGTTGATCATTGCGATCTCGCTGGTCCCTCCGGCTTTGCAGTTCCTGAAAAGCCGCCGCGCTCCGGGCACCACCTAAAGGCCCACCACCGTGACGGCGGTTCTGAGGCACCTTCCTTTTCTGCTGAAGCGAACGTTGCTTTCGGCGCTGGATGACGGCTGCTTCGGCATCGCCAAAGGCGCGGCATATTCTTCGTTGCTCTCGTTCTTCCCCGTCCTCACCTCTGCCGCCACTATCCTGGTGCAGACCCGCGCGGATTTTGTCGCCCACGCCATGTCGCAATTCCTCGCGCAGATTGTCCCACCGGGCAGCGAGGAGATTGTCATCAACCAGTTCCGCATCAAGGGCCAGCGCCCCCTTTCACTGCTCATCGTCGCTGCGATCCTCTCTCTCTGGGCGGCTTCAAGCGTCATCAAGAGCCTGATGGAAGGCTTCCACGCCGCCTACCGCACGCCGCGCAGCCGCTCGTTCCTGCACGAAACCGGCGTGGCCATTGGTCTGGTCTTTCTCGCCGCCATTCCGCTGATTGGCGCATCCGCTCTTGTGCTCTTCGGCGGCCAAGTGGAACACGCGGTGCTCAACGCGCTCTCCGTCGACCCCCTACTCGACCCCGTTGCCGGGCTCTGGCAGATCTTGAGCCGCATCGCCCGGTACAGCGTCGCCTTTGGCGCCACCGCCACGCTCACCGCCATTCTGTATTACTTCGGCCCCTATCGCCGCCAGCGATGGTCGCTCGTGTGGCCCGGCGCCATCCTTGCGACGCTGCTCTGGCTGGGCGCGACATCCGGCTTCGCCTGGTACATCCACAACATCACCAA
>Ga0123338_10005954_pt1 | contig 10324 bp, 5 predicted proteins | sample grotaG_FD_89793 | JGI IMG/M metagenome (GOLD analysis project Ga0123338, IMG submission 89793) | Glacier valley bacterial and archeal communities from Borup Fiord, Nunavut, Canada, to study Microbial Dark Matter (Phase II) -... | ecosystem: Environmental > Aquatic > Freshwater > Ice > Glacier ...
AACTTGTTTCAGGAACTCCTCAACAACTTGCTCAACTTGTTTCAAATCCATCTCAACTTGTTTCAGCCAGTTGTCCTGAGACCACCATATCGGCTTCGTTAAGCTCAAGCATCGAAGCCAAGGTTGGTGATCTGGAAACTGCTGCAAAGGGCAATTTCTTTTCGAATAACTGGGGCGCTCTGCTGATGGGCCTACTTGGATTCGCTGACCTGGTTACACGTTTAACACCTACGGTAAAAGATAATTCGATTTTGAATTTTCTGAGTTCGGTACTCAACGCAATTATCCCCAACTTGAAAAAAGGGGGCGGAAGCTTCTAAATTTAGAAAGATTACACGGATTAAAGCGGATTACACGGATTAAAGAAAAAAAAGGGGAACACTGATGACACTGATCTAACAGATAAAAACTTATTTTTTAATTCGTGTTATTCGTTTTTTTTGAAGATCAGTGTAACCCGTTTAATCAGTGTTCCCTTTAATTATTTGAAGTATTTATTAAACAATTCAAAATTAATTATCATGGCTACATTATCTTCAAATAGTGTTTTTGGGAGAATCTCTGGTAAAGTAGGAGATCGCATTTATAGCAGTTGGAAGGGCATCTCTTATGTACGTGCTAAAGCCGTCAGAGTATCCGATGCAAAGACAGCAGCACAGCTTGATCACAGGGCCAAGTTTGCTGTAATAATAAAGTTTTTACAACCTCTGACAGTCTTCCTGCGGGTAGGTTTTAAAAGCAAAAATACAACTATGTCTCCATTCAATGCCGCCATGTCATACCATCTTAAAAATGCCATTACCGGTACTTTTCCGAATTACGAAATTGATTATTCAAAAGTACGTGTGAGTCAAGGCAATCTTCCCGGAGCTTTAAATCCACAAGTACAATTGACAACAACTGGTGAAATTGAGTTTACCTGGGAAAATAATTCATTTGAAACCGATTCAATGGCTGATGATAAGGTGCTTCTGGTGCTGTCCAACTGCAGTAAGCAACATGCAGTATTTGTATTTGATGGCAACACAAGGCAAAGTGGGAGCCAGGTGATCACACTTCCTGAAAATTATGCAGGGGATGAGATTCAATGCTACATCGCATTCCAGAATGACAGACAGACGATTTTTTCTGATAGTCAGTTTGTAGGTAGCCTTATGGTGTAGTAATAATAAGAATTCATTTAGAGTAAGATAACCGCTCTCTCGTGGGAGCAGTCTTGACAGATATAAAAAACGTTCTTTGACATACTGTGAAAAATAATTGTAGAAATGTACCCGTCTGGCAACGGGTTCATTTCTATTCATCGGAACTCACTTACCCATGTAGTTTTTGATATCTCTTAATTCAGTTTTTATTTGTTCCAGGTTGATAAATATTTGAGTATTGTCCAATGGTTCAGGAGCCTCATCGCTGATAAAGAGCACAAACTTCCATACTTCCCTGATTTCAAGTACAGACAGGTCATAAGGCTTATACTCAGGGTTGATAGAGATCATGCGTAAACAACCACTGGTGAGTAATTCATTCCTTACTTTTTTAAAGACAATTCCCTCGTTTAAGGTGAGCACAACATAAAGTTGATCATCTTTAACAGAATCGAAGTCCTGGACAAACTCTGCCACTACAAGTGTTTTATCCTTTATGGGCAACATGGAATCTCCTGAAATCTGGAAGGTGCGGTATTTCTTGTCCTGTGATAAAAAAGGAAGGTTAAATACCGGCAGGCTGGAAATATATTCAGGGTCGAAGTATCCTGTGGTGTAACCCGCCTTTGCCTTGATGGACACCAGTTCAATATTGTCCTTGTTGGTAGAATCAACCGTGGTGGCCAACACCCTCATTTCATTTCCCTTGACAAATACATCCGACCCGTTCAGGATCTGGTACACCTGGCTTTCTCTTAAAGCCATTAAATCAATGCGCAGCAAAGTGTCAATGGATACGTGGAACAGATCAGAAAGACCAATTAAAGCATGAACAGGAGGAATGGTTGAGCCATTCTCGTAATTGTTGATACTTGACCGTGGGATACTAAGTGCTTCACCCAAATCATTTTGAGTAAGCCTTTTCCTTTTTCTCAAAAATTTAATGTTCGTTGATAGGTACATATTTTTGAAATGTATTAGAAAATGGACTATATTAGAATCATTATTTTTGACTATTTAAATGTCAAATATAAGCCATTTTTTGAACTTATGCAATTATTATTAAAGGATTAGTAATTTAAAAAGAAAGGAGGGGCATAATGAATTTTCAGGACAGGACCATTGTACACATGGATTTAGATACCTTTTTTGTGTCGGTAGAGAGGTTGGACAATTCCGCATTAATTGGTAAACCCGTTATCATTGGCGGTCTGTCGGATAGAGGGGTTGTTGCCAGTTGCAGCTATGAAGCCAGGAAGTATGGTGTTCATTCGGCCATGCCTATGAAAATGGCCTTGTATTTATGCCGTGATGCAGCAGTGATCAGGGGTGACATGGACAGGTATACCAAATTTTCCAGATTGGTAACCGATGTAATTGCAGACAAAGCCCCCGTGTATGAAAAAGCCTCGATTGATGAACATTACCTGGATATTACAGGAATGGATCGTTTCTGGGGTGCCTCCAAATGGAGCCACGAACTACGGCAAACCATTATAAAGGAAACAGGTCTGCCCATTTCTTTTGGTTTATCTCCCAACAAGACGGTGAGTAAAATTGCAACAGGAGAGGCCAAGCCAAACGGTGAAAAGCAGGTAGAAAAAGATTCCATACAATCATTTCTAAATCCCTTGTCGATTAAAAGGATTCCGATGGTTGGGCCCAAGACCTATCAGCTTCTCCGGTCAATGGGCATTTCAACAATACATAATCTAAGTTCTATTCCTGTTGAGATGATGGAGAGCGTATTGGGGAAATCAGGCATTGACATCTGGAGAAAGGCACATGGCATTGACTTCACCCCTGTTGTGCCTTACAGCGAAGAAAAATCAATCAGTAAAGAGAGAACGTTTGAAACCGACACCATTGATGTGGGAATGCTTGAACAACTGCTGATTTCAATGATTGAAAAACTATGCTTTAAACTACGAAAGAAAGAGAAACTGGCTTCTGTGGTAACTGTTAAAATCAGGTATACCAACTTCGATACCCATACTTTACAAAAGAAAATTGCCTATACTTCACTGGATCATGCAATGATTGCAACGGCCAGGGAATTATTCAAACGCTTGTATGAGAGAAGAATGATGATAAGGCTCATCGGGGTAAAATTCGGTGGACTTGTGTCGGGGGTCGAGCAAATGGATTTATTTGACAACAACGAGAAAAAGATCAGGCTTTACAGGTCGATGGATAAGATAAGGCTTCACTATGGAACCGGCTCAATTATAAGAGCTTCTGGCATGTTGTTAAAATAAAATCAGTCAAAAAAAACCATGTACTTCAATACCCATAGTTATTATAGTCTCAGGTATGGAACCCTGAGCATTGACCAGCTCCTGGAGTTGGCAGAAAAAAAAGGCATTGCCACGTTGGCCTTAACAGATATCAATACCACGATGGGTATTCCTGAATTTGTGAAAAAGGCAAAGCAGCGAAACATTCAACCCATTGCCGGGGTTGAAATAAGGAATGACGATGAGCTGCTTTTTATCGGCATTGCCCGAAACAGGGAAGGATTCAGAGAACTCAATGAATACCTGAGCTGGCACAACCTGAACAAGAAAAAATACACCCTTGACACTACTCAGTTTAAGCATGTGTTGATGGTCTATCCCTTTGAACAGAAAAAAGCCACAGAATTATTACCCCATGAATTTGCAGCCATCAGGCCCCGGCAGGTCAACAAACTCGTCACTTCTGACTATCGAAATTACCTGGATAAGCTTATCATTTGGCAGCCTGTTACCTTCCAGGATGAGAAGTCGTGGCTGATCCACAAGTGCTTAAGGGCCATTGATCACAGCACCCTGCTTAGTAAGCTTAACCCAGAACAGTATGCAGATCAGCAGCAGGTTATGGTTACAGTTACGAGATTAAAAGATATTTTCCAACAGTATCCACAGATTATTGAAAATTCAGAAGTGTTATTGGATCAGTGTTCCATTGATTTTGATTACAAGGTCAGCAAGAACAAAAAGACCTACAGCCAGACCAGGGAAGATGACCTGCTGCTACTCGAAAAACTGGCGCTTGACGGAATGCTATACCGCTATGGAAAAAACAACCCGGAAGCACTCAGACGCATCAAACATGAACTGGAAATCATTGACAGCTTAGGATTCTCATCCTACTTTCTCATTGCATGGGACATTATCCACTATAGTATGTCCAGAGGGTTTTACCATGTAGGCCGTGGAAGCGGTGCGAACAGCATTGTGGCCTATTGCCTGAGGATAACGGATGTTGATCCCATCAAACTTGATCTTTATTTTGAACGTTTCCTGAATCCTAAACGCTCCAGTCCACCTGATTTTGACATTGACTTTTCATGGCGTGACAGGGATCAGGTACAGGACTACATCTTTAAACGCTATGGCAAGAACCATGCAGCGCTCCTGGGCGCCACTTCTACATTTAAAGACAAATCCATCTTCAGGGAACTGGGCAAAGTATTTGGACTTCCTAAAGAAGAAATAGATTTACTGGTCAATGATCCCAGCAACGATTACAATAAAAATGAGGTGGCAATGACTATTACAACGCTGGGTAAGGAGATACAGGATTTTCCCAATCACAGAAGTATCCATGCCGGTGGAATTCTGGTAACCGAAGAGCCAATCACTTACTATACAGCCCTTGATTTACCACCCAAAGGTTTTCCCACAACCCACTGGGACATGTATATTGCCGAGGACATGGGATTCGAAAAACTCGATATTCTCAGTCAGCGTGGAATAGGTCACATCAAAGAGGCTGTGGATATTATCATTGAAAATGGCGGCAAGGAAATAGACATTCATGAGGTCGATAAATTTTTTGAAGATGAAAAAGTCAAAGCTCAACTGAAGAATGGTGAGACCATTGGCTGCTTTTATATTGAAAGTCCTGCCATGCGCGGATTATTAAAAAAGCTAAGGTGCGACAATTATATCAGCCTTGTTGCTGCAAGTTCAATTATACGGCCAGGGGTTGCCAAGTCGGGAATGATGAAAGAATACATCCGTAGATTTCATCATCCCAACGACTTTGAGTACATCCACCCCATCATGAAAGAACAGCTTTCTGAAACCTACGGCGTGATGGTGTACCAGGAAGATGTGATCAAGGTAGCCCATCACTTTGCGGGATTGGATCTGGCCGAAGCTGATGTATTAAGACGGGCCATGAGTGGAAAATACAGGTCACTTAGAGAATTTAAGTTGATCGAAGAGAAGTACTATTTCAATTGCAAACAGCTTGGTCACTCAGACGAAATGGCTCGTGAGGTATGGAGGCAGATAGAGTCATTTGCCGGATATTCATTTTCCAAGGCACATTCAGCTTCCTATGCCGTTGAGAGTTTCCAGAGCCTCTATTTAAAAGCCCATTTCCCATTGGAATTCATGGTGGCTGTGATCAATAACTTCGGTGGGTTTTATGCCACGTGGGTGTACTTCAATGAAGCGAAACGACAAGGCGCAGCGATAGAACTGCCTTGTATCAATAATAGTTTAAAGCAAACCAGGATCATCGGTAAAACCATTTACATGGGCTTTGTACATGTACAGAACCTTGAATCTGTCATCATTGAACTAATTATCAATGAGCGCAATTGTCATGGTCAATACCTCTCACTGCTGGATTTTATTGACCGGCTACCCATCACCAAAGAGCAATTACTGATTCTTATTCGCCTGGGGGCATGCAGGGTCTTTGAGGGTAACAAATGTGCAATGCTGTGGGAATCTCACCTATATTTGAAAAAGATACCCGTTGCGGTAAGTTCTGTAAGTATGTTCCCCATACAACGCAAAAAGTTTGAACTGCCCATGCTGGAATATTCAACAATATCAGATGCTTATGATGAAATTGAACTACTTGGCTTCCCTGTCAGCATTAGCATGTTTGACCTGCTTGAAACTCCCTTCAGGGGTGAAATACAGGCCAAAGATTTGATGCATAACCTTGGGAAGAAAGTAAGGATGGTTGGCCGTATGGTAACAATCAAGTATGTATGGACTTCAAAAAAAGAAATTATGCACTTTGGAACTTTTACCGATTCAACGGGTGAGTTCTTTGATACCGTTCACTTCCCGCCGTCATTGAAAGTTTACCCGTTTCGTGGAAATGGTATCTACCTGATACTTGGTAAAGTGGTGGAAGAATTTGGTTTCCCCTCCATTGAAGTTGAAAAGATGGCAAAGCTGCCCATCAAGCCAAACCCAAAAGCATGAAATAAGAAACTATCAACGTGAGTTCGAAATAAGAAACATGTTCTTCAAAGGCAAGCCGCAAAGAGTAACAGAGTACCAAAGTTCCAAAGGATTTTACCCCATTTAAGGAATAATTTATTCTACAATATTGCACCGAAATAGCTAATTGAAGCCTGTTTTTTGTTTGATACTTTGTCTCTTTGGTACTTTTTTAAACTCGTTTACTTATTTCGAACTCAGATTATTAAGTGAGAAAATGAGAGGTGAGAAAGGGGAAACTGAGAAACTGAGAATCAGTCGCATTATCAATCAAAAAAGGCCGTCCCCACTTAAATGGAGACGGCCTTTGCTATTTTAGAATCTGAAATAATTATTCTACTGAGAGGAATTCATCGACATGGGCGGCGGCAATTTTACCGGCCTGGATTGCACGAACCACCAATGTGGCACCGGCTTCAATGTCGCCACAGGCAAATACTTTTTCATTGGAAGTTTGCTTCTTCGCATTTACCTTCACGTTACCACGCGCATCGTATTCGATTTCTAATTGATCGAGTAACCCGTTGTGAACCGGTTGTGTGAAACCCATTGACAATAATACCAAATCAACATCCATGATTTCTGTAGTTCCTGGAATCTCAGTCATTACCCAACGTCCGGCCTCATCTTTGCCCCATTCAACAGTTATCAATTCAACTTGCTTGAGTTGACCATTGTCTCCTCCGATCATTTGCTTGGTCGCTAAACTCCAGCGTCGTTCACAGCCTTCCATGTGCGAACTGGAGGTACGCAAAGTAGTAGGCCAATAGGGCCATGGATTGCCAGTAGCACGCTTGTCGGTAGGCTTGGGAAGAATTTCAATCTGTGTAACACTTTTGGCTCTTTGACGGATGGAAGTACCCACGCAATCGGAGCCGGTGTCACCACCGCCAATTACCAGTACCTGTTTATTTTTGGCCACAATGCTTATGTCTTCAGGAATAAGCTCCCCTGCAATTCGTTTGTTCTGCTGAGTGAGGAATTCCATGGCAAAATGAACACCTTTCAGTTGTCGGCCTTTAACAGGTAAGTCGCGGGCTTCTTCAGCTCCGTTGGCCAATACTACAGCATCAAACTGAGTGAGTAAATCTTCACGGGTAATATCAACGCCAACAGTAACATTGGTTTTGAAAGTAATACCTTCATCCAGGAAAATTGCCAAACGACGATCAATCACCGTTTTGCTAAGTTTAAAATCGGGGATACCGAAACGGAGTAACCCTCCAATACCACTGCTTTTTTCGAAAACGGTTACTTCATGACCAGCCTGATTCAGCAAATCGGCAGCCGACAGACCGGCAGGACCGGAACCCACCACTGCTACCTTTTTACCTGTGCGTTGTTCAGGAATACGCGGATTGACATACCCGAGGTTAAAAGCATGCTCAACCGTCGATGCTTCGTTTTCGCGGATGGTAACGGCCTCGGAATGAATCGCCAGCACGCATGCTTTTTCGCATGGAGCAGGGCATATACGGCCTGTAAACTCTGGGAAACTATTGCTTGAATGCAATACTTCATAAGCTGCTTTCCAGTCGCCTTTGTAAACCAAATCCTGCCATTCCGGAATTTTACTTTCCACAGGGCATGCCCAATGACAAAATGGAACACCGCAATCCATGCAGCGTGCAGCCTGTTCCATACGATACTTCTCGTCAAGTGTCTGTTCAACTTCACCGTAATCGTAAATTCTGTCATTCAGTGGACGATAACCTGCTTCCTTCCGTCCTATTGTCATGAAACCTTTTGGATTTCCCATTGTATAATGATTGTTTTTTTAATGCTAATAATTCTTACTATTCGTGACGTGCAGTTTGATCTTCAGTTAACTGAAGTTTTTGCACCAACTCCCGAAGTTTCAACTCTTCAAGAACTTTCTTATACTCAAACGGAATTACCTTTACGAACTTAGGAAGGTATTCCTCCCAGTTGGTCAATATTTTAGTAGCCATTGTACTTTGTGTGTACAACAAATGTTTGTTAATCAAATCCTGTAATTCAACAATGTCAGCTTTATCTTCAACGGGCGAGAGTTCAACCAAACCTTTATTGCAGAAATAATCGAAATTGCCTTCCATATCCAGCACATAGGCAATACCACCGCTCATTCCGGCAGCAAAGTTACGTCCTGTAGCACCCAGCACAACAACGCGTCCGCCAGTCATGTATTCGCAGCAATGGTCACCGCTTCCTTCAATGACTGTTTTGGCCCCTGAATTACGTACGCAGAAACGCTCGCCTGCTACACCACGGATGTATGCTTCTCCGGAAGTTGCCCCGTAGAAAGATGTATTTCCAATGATGATATTTTCATCTGGATTGAACGTTGAACCTACCGGAGGAACTACGATGATGCGGCCTCCCGACAAACCTTTCCCAATATAGTCATTGCAATCACCTTCAAGCCTGAAACTCAAGCCTTTTACCAGGAAGGCACCGAAACTTTGCCCGGCTGTTCCGGAGAAATTGGCCATGATGGTATTGTTGGGTAATCCTTCTTCACCGTATCGTCTGGATATTTCACCCGACAACATGGCTCCCACTGTACGGTCGACATTCGTAATGGCATGTGACAACCAAACTTTCTCTTTGTTCTTGATGGCCTTGTTGGCTTCACGGATCAGGGTATGATCCAGATGGTCCTCCACCGATTTTATATTTGGAAATGTATTGTGTATGTCATGATGTTTGGATTCTTCAGGCATAAAAATAACCTTCGAGAAGTCCATATTTTTCATCTTCCAGTTCGCAATATCATGGTTCTGCTCTAGCAAATCAGCTCGTCCCACAATTTCTTCGAAAGTGGTGAAGCCAAGTTCAGCAAGGTGCTCGCGAACTTCGGTGGCTACAAAGCGGAAGAAATTAATCGCGAATTCAGAACGTCCGATAAACCGCTTGCGAAGTGTTTCATCCTGTGTAGCTATCCCTGCCGGGCAAGTATTGAGGTGGCATTTGCGCATCATGATGCAACCCAAAGTAATGAGAGCTGATGTTGAGAACCCGAATTCTTCACCCCCTAACATTCCCATAATCACAACATCGCGGCCTGTTTTAAGCTGTCCGTCAACCTGCAGTTTGACACGGCCACGAAGGTTGTTCATCACCAAAGTCTGTTGTGCTTCGGCAATACCCAACTCGGCTGGCAATCCTGCAAATTTTATGGAACTGGCAGGACTTGCACCTGTTCCACCTTCGCATCCTGAAATAATAATCACATCCGAAAAGGCTTTGGCTACCCCGGCAGCAATGGTACCTACGCCACTTTCTGCCACTAGTTTTACTGAAACTTTTGCTCTTGGGTTGGTTACTTTCAGGTCGTATATTAACTGAGCCAAATCTTCAATCGAATAAATATCGTGATGTGGAGGTGGCGAAATCAGGGTTATACCGGGAGTTGAATTGCGCAATTTGGCAATAATATTATTCACTTTGAACCCTGGCAACTGACCACCCTCACCCGGTTTTGCACCCTGGGCAATTTTAATCTGCAACTCATCAGCATTGATCAGATAATTGTTGGTCACCCCAAAACGTCCAGATGCTACCTGTTTGATTTTACTCCTTCTTTCGGTGCCAAAACGTTCAGAATCTTCGCCACCTTCGCCTGTATTGCTTCGTCCGCCAATGCTATTCATGGCCACAGCCAAAGCTTCATGGGCTTCTTTGCTGATTGAACCGTACGACATGGCACCGGTGACAAAACGTTTCATGATACTTTCAACAGGCTCAACCAGCGAAATATCAATGGGGTTGCGTTTATATTTCAGGCAACCGCGTATAAATGTAGGTTTTGCATTTTCAGCATCAACTAACTTAGTAAATTGCTTGAATACACTGTAATCATTGGTGCGGGTAGCCCATTGTAGCAATCCGATTGTTTCCGGATTCCATGCATGATGTTGACCGTTTTTACGGTAATGGTAGGTACCAGCGCTTTCAAAATTA
>Ga0123338_10005955_pt1 | contig 10322 bp, 8 predicted proteins | sample grotaG_FD_89793 | JGI IMG/M metagenome (GOLD analysis project Ga0123338, IMG submission 89793) | Glacier valley bacterial and archeal communities from Borup Fiord, Nunavut, Canada, to study Microbial Dark Matter (Phase II) -... | ecosystem: Environmental > Aquatic > Freshwater > Ice > Glacier ...
AGAGACGGACGGGCCCGTCTCCTCCCGGCTGGGTACGCGCTCGGCAATCTCCAGGGGTGGCGGCGGCCTAGCCTTTGCTGCCGGGGCGTTTGATCACGGTGACGACCAGGGTGCCGTCGCGGGTTGCGCGGTGGATGGTGGGGGTGCCCAGTTCGGGATAGGAGTCGCGCAGCACCTCCTGCACGGCGGTATCGTCGGCGGCAATCGCATCGTCAATGGTAAACCTTTGCCCATTGTCGGGGAGTTCAATAACAGCCATGTTGGTGGAGTCCTTTCGGGCCGCCGCAGCGGCGATAGGGTTGCAACGGGGTGTCGCCGGCAGTGGTGCGCCGGAACCGGCTCAGGGGTCGAACAGGGTGAGCTGGTGGACCGCCGGCGGGGCCACGGCGGGCAGGGGCGGGGCCGGCGGGGCCGGCGGGGGCGGCGTGCGCGCCGCGCCGTGCCGCCCGGCGGGCGGGGTGGTGGTGGGGTTATAGATCACGGTTGGGGGTTGCGCGACGCCCGGTGGCTGGGCGGCCAGGGTGTCGAGCAGCGCGATCAGCGCCGCCGGCCAGGGGGCCAGCTCGCCCCAGCGGACCTGTTGCACCACCGGGGTGGTCGTGGCGGTCTGGGCGATCAGCAGCACCGGGCGCTCGTCGGGGGGGCCGCTGCTCGGTTGTAGGACCAGGGTGAGTCGGACCACGGCCCCGCTCACAGCGGTCGTGGTGGGGCCGGTTGGTGCTTTCTCTGGCGCTCCGGGGTCGCGCACGGCGGTCGTAGCCCCCGCGCCGTCCGCTGCTGCTTCCGCCGCCTCTGCGGTGTCTCCTGCCTCTCCGTCGGCTCCCCTCTCCGCGGGGTCTGCGTCCTGCTCGGCGGGGGGTGCGGTGCCCGGCGCGGCATCGTCGCCTAGGTCACAGCCCCTGGGCGGCGGCGCTGGGCTTCACCCCGCTGCCGCTGGCCTACTACCCCTTCTTGGCGACGGTGGTCGGCATTTACTTGCTGCTGGTCGAGCGGGTCAAACGGCGCCTACTGCAGCGCCTGCTCAAGTGAGGTACTGCGGGGGCATTTTGCGTTGCTACGCAAGCGGGTGCTGTTAGCGGCATAAGGCTGGGGCGACGGTGTCAGCAATGAGCGGAAGACGTTGGATCTTCCTGTCTCCTTTTATGCACGCACTGCAGATCACGGGACTTGGGGCGGCTCCGCCGCCCGCGGGACGGGGCGATCCAACTCCTGATCCACAAACGAGACCGGATCTTCCTGTGGCTCCAGGTGCGTGAACACCGTCATCTGCGGCAGCTCCGCCGTCAGCGCGCGTTCGATTTGCTCGCAGAGGGCATGGCCGCGTTGAATCGTCCACACCCCCGGCATGAGTACATGCACCGACATGAAGCGGCGTTGCCCCGCACCCCGTGTCCGCAGGGCGTGAAATGCCAAGCCCTGCGTGCGATAAGGCTGTAAGACCTGATTGACGCGCTCCTGGTCGGCGGGCGGCAGGGCCGTATCCAGCAAGCCCTGGGCCGTCTCGCGCAGCAAGCGCCACGCCGTCCAAGCGATATTGGCCGCGACCAGCAGGGCCACCAGCGGGTCAAGCACCAGCCAGCCGGTCAGTTGCACTGCCAGCACTCCGATTAGCACGCCGCCCGATGTCCAGACATCGGTCAGGAGATGCTGCCCATCGGCGCGCAGGGTGATCGAGCGCAGGCGGCGCCCGGCCCGCAGCAACAGCAGGGCCACGCCGCCGTTCACGGCGGACGCCAGCACGGACAGCGTCAGCCCCAGGCCCACATTCTCCAGAGGCGACGGATGGGCCAGGCGATCCAGCGCGGCCAGGGCAATCGCGCCCCCCGCCACTAGGATCAGGCCACCTTCGAGGCCGCTGGAGAAATACTCGACTTTGCTGTAGCCATAGGCATGGTCGCGATCGGGGGGCCGGGCGGCCATGGTTAGCGCGGCGAAGGCGGCCAGGGCGGCCACCAGGTTGATCACCGACTCGACAGCATCGGAGAATAACCCCACCGAGTCGGTCAGGACATAGGCGCCGAGCTTGAGGGTAATGGTGATGACGGCGGCGGCGATCGAGAGGCTGATGTAAAAGCGGGGGCCGCGCGCCGCCTGCGCCGCCCACAGCTCTTTAACCCGCGTCATCCCTGCTCCCCCGCCAGCGCGGCCCGCCGCCACGCCTTGTGGCCTTCGACGGCGCCAAACAGCAGGCCGCTCAAGCCCAGGCAAAGCGCCAGGTCGGCCAGGGGCAGGGCCGCCGTGTGGAACAGCGCCTGCGCCGGCGGCAGATAGACCAGCCCGAGTTGCAGCACCACCGTGAGCAGCACCGCCCCCAGCAGCGCCGGGTTCGTCCGCCAGCCGCGGCGCCAGAACGAGTCGTATTCGCCCCGCACCCCCAGCGCCAGGGCCATCTGGCTGAAGGTTAGCATACAGAAGATCAGCGTCTGCCAGGTCGCCGCCCCGGCCTGCCAGTAGGCGTAGCCCACCCCCAGCGCCAACAGCCCGCTCAACCCGCCCATCCAGGCAATGTCGCGCCCCAGCCCCCGCCCGAACACACTCTCCGTCGGCGGCGCGGGTGGGCGCTGCATCGTCGCACGCTCGGCCGGCTCCAGCCCCAGCGCCAGCGCGGGCAGCCCGTCCGTCACCAGGTTGATCCACAGGATCTGGAGCGGCAGCAGCGCCAGCGGCATCCCCAGCAGCGGCCCTAGCAGCATCACGCCGACCTCGCTGATATTGCCGGCCAGGATGTACTTGAGAAACTTGCGGATGTTGGCGTAAATCACCCGGCCTTCCTCGACGGCGGCGACGATGGTGGCGAAGTTGTCGTCGAGCAGCACCAGGTCGGCGGCATCCTGGGCCACAGCGGTGCCGCTGCGGCCCATCGCCACGCCGATGTCGGCCTTTTTGAGCGCCGGGGCGTCGTTTACCCCGTCGCCGGTCATCGCCACCACCTGGCCTTGCGCTTGCAACGCGGCCACGACGCGCAGCTTGTGTTCGGGCGTCACCCGCGCGTAGGCCGAGACCACGGCCACCTGCGCGGTCAGTTCGGCGGGTGTCATCCGGTCCAGGTCGGCGCCGGTGAGCACCGTCGCGGCGCCGGGCAGGCCGAGGTCCTGGGCGATAGCGCGCGCCGTGAGCGGGTGGTCGCCGGTAATCAGGACCAGGCGGATGCCGGCGGCGCGGCAGGTCTGCACGGCGGCGACCACTTCGGGGCGCAGCGGGTCGCGCAGCCCGGCCAGGCCGACGAAGGTCAGCCCGGTTTCATCGGCCGGGCCGGCCGGGCCGGCAGGCACCGTCGCCAGGGGGCGAAAGGCTACCCCCAGCACGCGCAGCCCGGCGGCGGCCAGCCCGTCCTGCGCGGCGCTGATGCGGGCCCGCCAGGCAGCGTCCAGCGGCAGCGGGCGGCCTTCCGCCCAGACGGTCGCACAGACCGCCAGCAGGCCATCCACTGCGCCTTTGGTGATCGCCACCGCCGCGCCTGCCGCGCCGAAGGCGGCCAGCGGCCCGGCGCGTTCCGCCGGGGGCACGGTATGGATCGTCGTCATGCGCTTGCGGGCGGCGTCGAAGGGCAGCTCGGCGCAGCGAGGGAAGCGGCGGTCAAGGTCGGCTTTGGCCCAGCCGTGCGCGGCGGCGACCAGCGCCAGGGCGACTTCCGTGGGGTCGCCGACAGCCTGGGCGGTGCCGGGCGCAACCGGGTCCGCCTGCACCACAGCGTCGTTGCAGAGCACGCCGCCGGCCAGCAGCAAGGCCAGACCGGGATCGATGGGAGTGCGCGGCAGCGGCGCGCCTGTGGTCGGGGGTAGGGCGTCCTCATGTAAGGGCACCGCCAGATCGCGCCGGTGGCCCGCCACGTCGAGCACGGTGACGGTCATGCGATTGGCGGTGAGGGTGCCGGTCTTGTCGGAGCAGATCACCGTGACCGAGCCGAGGGTCTCGACGGCCGGCAGGCGGCGGATGAGAGCCTGGCGGCGCAGCATCCGCCCGGCGCCGAGGGCCAGCACCACGGTCGCCACGGCGGGCAAGCCCTCCGGTACGGCAGCCACGGCGACGCTGACCCCGGTCAGCAGCAGCAAGCCGAGGTCTTCACCCCGTAGCAGGCCGAGGAACACGATCACTGCGACCAGCGCCAGGGCGGCACCGGCGACCCCGCGACTCACCTGGTCGAGGCGGCGCTGGAGCGGGGTGGGTTCGCGGGCGGTGGTCTGGAGCAGCGTGGCGATGCGCCCCAGTTCGGTCGCCATGCCGGTGGCGGTGACGACGAACTCGCCGCGCCCGTAGACGACGGCGGTGCCCTGGTAGACCATATTGAGCCGGTCGCCCAGCGCGAGATCCGCCGCCGGGCAGGGCGCGGAGTCCTTCTCCACGGCGGCGGACTCGCCGGTGAGGGCCGCTTCCTGGACGCGCAGGTTGGCGCTGACCAGCACGCGGCCGTCGGCGGGCAAGCGGGCACCCGCATCGAGCAGCACGAGGTCGCCCAGCACCAGAGTGGCGGCGGGGATCTCCTGCACCAGGCCCGCCCGACGGACACGGACGGTGGGCACGGCGAGGCGGCGCAGGGCGGCAAGGGCCTGGGTGGCGCGGTACTCCTGAGCGACGCCGAGGGCGGCGTTGAGCACGACGATGGCGAGGATCACAGCGGCATCGGCGTAGTCGCCGAGGCCGACAGCGACCGCTGCGGCCGCCAGCAGGATGATCACCATGCCCGCGCGTAGTTGATCCCAGAGCATCCACCAGACGCTCTTGGTGCCCCGCTCGACCAGGGCGTTTGGGCCATAGAGAACCAGGCGGCGGGCGGCCTCAGCGGGGGTCAGGCCCAGAGTCGGGTCGGTGTCCAGGCGCGCGATCACCGCCGTGCGGTCTTGCTGATGCCAGGCCGCGTCGGGCGGGGGACCGTTGGCCGGGGCGCGCTCTGGCGCCGCAGTGGTCATCGTCATGGTTGATCCCTCCTTTGGTATTCGTGGGCGTGCGGTCTCTGCCCAGCCCCCTACGAGATCAGGCGTGCGATCAGGAAGGCCGCCGCTGACGCGAGGCTGCCAATCAGCGCGGTCTGCCAGGCATGAGCAGCCAGCCGAGGCCGATCAGCGCGCTCAAGGTCCAGCAAGTAGACGAGCAGGATGGCGGCCACGCGCGGCAGGCGGCGATTCAGGCGGTCCACCAGGGGGGTCGGAGATAGCCGACGACCGCCGCCGCGAGGAGCGGCCCCAGACTGTCCCAGACCAGGACCGTCAGCCCGCCGAGCACGACCCCGGCCCCCGCGATCAACAGGATGCGATTGAGCCGTAGTGGATCCATTGCACCTCTCTGTGGGCGGGCCGCCCGCACGGCCGGGCCAACGCGGACACGGCCATCATCGGGGCGCGCCCCGCGCGGGGCGCGCCCTGGTTACCCCGACGGTACCCGGAATAAGCTAGGCCGCCGGAGTATATAGGTGTTAATGCCGGGCGGTGCTGAGGTCCACCGGGGTCGGGTGGGCCACCAGGCCGGGCTGCCGTATGGCGGTTGCGTTCGCCCGCAGCAGGTAAATGGGCCGGATCGCGCCCTGTACCACCTTGAGGGCCACGCTGCCCAGCCGCACCTGCTGGAAGCCCGTGCGGCCGTGTGTCGCCATGATGATTAGGTCCGCGTCGATCTCCTCGCTCGTCCGCAGGATCGTTTCCGCCGGATAGCCCTGGCAGAGCCGGCTGTCCACTGGCAGCCCCAGGGCTGCCAACCGTTGCGTGGTGCGGGTGAGGTATGCGGTCAGTCGCGCGGTCTCTTCCTGCTGGGCTTGGATCATGCGGGCGGGGATTGCGCCATCGACGAGGGACCAGGTGGGGGGGTTGGCGACGACGACGACCAGTACCAGCTTCGCGCCGGTGGCGGCGGCCACGGCATACGCCTGATCCAGTGCCTGCTCGGCGAAGACCGAGCCATCCAGCGGCACGAGGATGGTGCGATAGGTGGCGGGGAGCGGCGGAGCCGTCTCGTGAGCCGTTGCGAGTGCCGTCTCGTGAGCGGGCAGGCGAGCCAGCAGCAGGGGCACCGACGCGGCATGCAGCACCGCCTCGGCCACGCTACCGAGGATCCAGCGGCCCAGCCCGGTGCGCCCGTGGGTCGTCATCGCGATCAGGCTCACCTGCGAGTGGGCGGTGGCATAAGCCACAATGGTCGCCGCCGGATCGCCATCCAATACCACGGCGTGCACCGGCCGGTCGGGCGCGTCCAAGCGCTGGGCGAGGGGTGTCAAATAGCGACGGGCGGCCGCTTTTTCCTCCTGCTGGTACTCGCCCTCAGATAGGTAGGGGACGACCATCCAGTGCGTGGTCCCGGCCGTGACGAGGGCGGGCACCACCTGGGTCAACAGCAGGGCGCTGCCGGTGGCCTGCGCCAGCGCCAGGGCTTGGGGTAGGATGGTCTCGGCCTGCGGCGAGCCGTCGAGCGGGACCAGGATCTGAGTTTGGACGTGCATAGGGTTTTCCTCCTTCGTGCTCGTGGTGATGCGGGCCGCTGCCCTCTGCTTTTTTATCTACTGTAGCGCACCGACGTAAATAGGACAGTAGATGCCGGTGAACACCGGGTGAACAGGGACGGCGGGACGATCTGTTCAGGAAATATGCTTAGAAGTTACGCAGTTGCGCGCTTATGGCCGCCGCTGCGCTGCATAAAGCCGTACATTAGCACACTGGGATCGGTGAGATAGCCCTGAATGGCGGGCCGAATGATGTCCAGTTTACTGGTAAACCAACTCTGCCCGGTGCTGATGCGCCGGTGTTCCAAGCGCAAGAACGCCCGGATTGCCCAGCCGACATGGTTGCGTTGCGCCCGTGCGCTGCGCGCTTGGCAGCCCTCCACCCCACAATACTGTTTGAGGCCGCGGTGATAGTTCTCAATCGCCCAACTCTGCCGCGCCCCCTGCTCGCGTTCCGGCGTGGTCATGTTCAGCCGGCTGGTCGCCCAGTATTCCGTGTCCCCATCTGGGGGAACGATCCGAAATACCCGGATCATGCCGTGGCCTTTCAGATGAACCACGGTGCCATGCGTGTCAATCGCCGCCTCCGGCAGCGGACGGTTGCCGCTGTTATCCGGGTCTACCAAGCGATTGCTCTTCAAGCGCGTCAACCAGTGCCAGCCGTAACTGCGGATTGCTTTGAGGTTTGCCAAGCTGCTATACCAACTGTCGAACATGACCAAGTGGGGGACAAAGCCACGGGTGTGCGCGGTCGTCAACATGGCCTGGAAATGGTCGTTTTTGATCAGCCCATCTACCGGCTGATCATAGAGCCGGTAGTCACATGGGATGGTGTCTATACCAGCACTCCACAGCAGGGTGACCAAGTTAATGCCCGCCACGACCCGGTGATGCTTGCCGGACCAGTGGCGGTGGACCAAGTCGATGTGGTGAGCATAGGGTTTATCGAGGGTACTATCGTCTATAATGAGCAGCCCCGCTGTGCGGCAGACATAGGCTTGCGCTTCGTCCCACAAGGGACCGCTATCGGGTGCCAAGCGCTGGAGCAAACGGGTCAAGGCATCATGCGCGGCGCGGCGTGGCCCCAGCGGCTGCACACGGGCCGCTTTGGTACAGGTGACGACGTGCGGCGCGGCCACCAGGAAGTTAATGTAGTCCAAATCGGTCACTTTGGGTGCATTCATAACCCTACTATACCCGATACCGCCTCAACTGCGTAAGTTCTAATGCTTATGAAAATGCACAGCTGTTTACCCGGCACCACGGCCGTGTTCACCGGCGTAAGCGATACTGCCCTGGTGGCGTAAGGAGGCTATGGTAGGCTAGCTCAAACTCTCGTGCCCCTCAGCGGCGTCGGATCTTTGCAATCCCCGCGATCCCGTCAGCGCGCGACACTCCTATGGGCCAACCCGATCCCGGCCGGCGCACGGCTGGGTTACTCGGGGGCCGGGCCCTCTGGGGTGTCCGGGGGGGCCGCAGGTGCCATCTGGCTTTGGCGCGGCACGCTGCTCCTCAGCGGCGCCCCGCTCATGTGGCAGGCCTTGCGCGGGATACTACGCGGCACCTTCGCCGCTGACATCGTCGCTAGCCTAGCGATCCTGATGGCGCGCGTCCACCGCCCGGTGCCGATCGCCCGCACACGCGCTTCGCGTTGAGGATCGCCCGTCGCATTTTAATCAGCATAGGCGTTGCTCCATGTCTACCCAAGTAACGAACCAGCCGGCGGTGCCGGTGCCCGCGCCGCCGGCTCAGTCCTGGTTGACCCCGGCCCTGGTGACGGGTGCCGGGATTCTCGGCACCAGGATCAGCGGTGAGCCTGGTGCCCACCTGGGCGCCGGCCCTGCGCGACTAGCCGGCAGGGGGCGAGCCGAAAGCCTACTGGTATCTGGCCCGCGCCAGTGCCTGGGTCGCCTCTGACCTGCTCTGGCTAGCAATGGTGCTGGGCCTCACGATCCCCACTAAGCTGGCACGGATTTGGCTGGGCGGCTCCTCACCTTCACGCTGCATCCGTACACCAGCTTGCTGGGCCTGGGGTTCGCCCGCGCCGACAGGCTGCTGTTGCTGGGCGACCGCTACATCGGCTACACACGGCCCCAGGTGCTGGTGCCCTTTGCCACGTGAGGCTACCGCCCGCTGGCCAGAGGGCTGGGGCAGGTGGGCCTCTACGGGCCGGCCCTGGTCGGGCTGAGTTTTCTACGGGCGCGGGCGGATCGGCGCGCACGCGTGGCGCCTGATCCACTTTCTAAGCTTTGTCATCTTCGGCATGGCCCTGGCCCATAGGCTGGCGAGCGGCACGGATGGCACGGCGGGCAGGGCGCGCCCGCGCTACCTGGGTACGGGCGCAGCCTAGTGTTTTTGCTCACCTACCGGGTCCTGCTGGCCGCCCTCGTCCGCCGCCTGGCGGCGGACCGATCTGCGTGACTTGCCGCCGGGAAGCGGGGCTCCTTCCGCAACGCCGGGCCGTTGTCACCGATCTGTCACCGATTACTACCGCCGTTGTCACTCGGCGCTGGTAGGCTTGATTCAAGATCAGCATCCCTGGTCGGACGACCCCGCAGCGAGTGGGCCGCCGATCAGGCGTGGTTTGCTGATCAGCCCCAACTCCAAGGAGCAAGCCATGAGTCATGAATTAGAAATCGCCCTGCCGGCGGGGGAGGCGCAGATCCTGGTGCCGCTGGACGGGTCGGCCTTAGCGGAAGCGGCCTTACCCCAGGCGCTGGCCCTGGCCCCCATCCTGGGCGCTAGCGTGACCCTGTTGCGCGTCGTGCAGTACCAACCCGTGCTCTCCCCGCTGACTTGGAACATGCCCACGCTAGACCTCATGCAGGAGATAGCCACGCAGGTGCGGACGGCGGCCCAAGACTACCTGACGCAGGTCCGCACCCGCCTGGAGGCCGGCGGGGTGCGCGTGCAAACCGTACTGGTGGAACAGGAACTGCCCGCCGAGGCCGTGGCCGCTGCCGCCCGCGATCCCCAGGTGCGGCTGATCGCGATGGCGACGCATGGGCGCGGCGGGCTGCGCCGCTGGCTCCTGGGCAGCGTGGCCGACGAGGTGCTGCATACGGCGCCGGTGGCGCTCCTGGTGGTGCGCCCGCCCGCCGGCGCGGCCACGGGGACGACTCCCCTCGCCCCGCCGGCCTACCGGGTCATCCTCGTGCCGTTGGACGGGTCGCCGCTGGCTGAGGTGGCCCTGGACTGGGCCACGCGGGTGGCGCTGGGCGCGCACGCACGGGTTGTGCTGCTCACGGTGTTGCCGCCCCGCGAGATCCTCCCGGCCGAGATCACGGCCTACTGGCCCGCCGCGGCGGACGCCCTGGCGCCGGCCCCTGCACTCGCTGCCTACCTGGAGCCGATCGCCACCCGGCTGCGGGCGGCGGGAGTGCCGACCACGGTTCAGGTGGTCGCCGGAGATCCCGCCACGGAGATCGAGGACCAGGCGACGATCGTACACGCCGACCTGATCGTCATGGCGACCCATGGGCGGACGGGGCTGCCGCGCCTGCGGCTGGGAAGCGTCGCCACGAAGGTCGTCCAGGGGAGCAGCGGGCCCGTCTTGCTGGTGCGGAAGTGAGGGGCCACCGCTGCGGGATCCTGGGGACCGGGTGGGGCGGGGCGGGCGCCATCAGCGCCGTTTGGCCGGGGGCACCGGCGCTGATAACTGCGCGCTGACTCCATTCCGCGGGAGGCGCGGATAACCGCAGACGGTTCCTGCCTGCGGCGACGAAGTGACACCGGCGCGCCAGCCTGTAAAGTATGATCGAAAGTACGGTAGACGGAGAGTACCGCGATGAACGAATCTACAGAACCTGATCGGTTCTTGATCGCCCCGCACGGGACCGCTGCGGGGGGCAGCGTTGCCGTCCACCGATACCAACTCGCCCTGCCGCACCCCTAG
>Ga0123338_10005956_pt1 | contig 10322 bp, 9 predicted proteins | sample grotaG_FD_89793 | JGI IMG/M metagenome (GOLD analysis project Ga0123338, IMG submission 89793) | Glacier valley bacterial and archeal communities from Borup Fiord, Nunavut, Canada, to study Microbial Dark Matter (Phase II) -... | ecosystem: Environmental > Aquatic > Freshwater > Ice > Glacier ...
ACTCACAACCACCGGCTCCTCGACAAAATTTTCGGTCGGCGGCGGAGTGGGGACTCTCCATTCCAGCGTGGCTCCGCCCCAGGGATTCCCCTCGAACGGTGCACCCCACCATAGCCCCCGAAACAGGTTGACCACCATAATCACGAGCCCGACGGCCAGAATCCAGCTGCCGATCGTGGCCACTAGGTTGAGGGTCGCAAATTCGGGCAGATAATCATAGTAGCGGCGCGGCATCCCTTTCATCCCCAGCACCTGCATCGTAAAGTAGAGGATGTTGAAACCGGTAAACATCAGCTCCTAGGCGACTAACGCCGGTTTTTCGGCATAGCGGCGGCCGTAGAACTTGGGGAGCCAGTAATGCATAGCGGCAAAGAAGGCGAAGGCGGTACCGCCGAACATGACGTAGTGGAAATGACCGACCACGAAATGGGTGTCATGCACATGGACGTCGGTGGCGGCCGCACCGAGGATCAGACCGCTCAGGCCGCCGATGGAGAAGAGCAGGATGAAGGAGAGGGCGAAGAGCATCGGGGCCTCCAGCGAGATCGACCCCCTGTAGAGCGTCGAGACCCAGTTGAACACCTTGATGGCCGAGGGTATCGCAACGACGAAGGTAAGAAAAGAGAAGACCATGATGGCGGTATCGCTCATGCCGCTGGTGAACATATGATGCCCCCAGACCAGCGATCCGGCGGCGGCGATGGCAATACTGGAGAAGGCGATCATCTTGTAGCCGAAGATCGGTTTGCGGGAAAAAACCGGAATGATGTCCGAAATGATTCCCATCGCCGGCAGGATCATGATGTAGACCGCAGGGTGGGAGTAGATCCAGAACAGGTGCTGGTACATGACCGGATCGCCCCCCCTGGCCGGGTCGAACAGGCCGGTGCCGAGCATCCGCTCGGCTATCACCAGTACCAGGGTGATAGCCAGGATCGGCGTCGCCAGAATCTGCACCCAGGCGGTGGCATACAACGACCAGGTGAAGAGCGGCAGGCGCCCCCAGGTCATCCCCTCGGCCCGGAGGCGATGGATGGTGGTGACGAAGTTCACCCCGGTCAGGATGGAGGAAAAACCGACGATGAACACCCCGAAGACCGCCAGGGAGACGTTGGTGCCGGTACGGGAACTGAACGGGACATAAAAGGTCCAGCCGGTGTCGGGCGCTCCACCGCCGCTGAAGAGCGATGTCAGCACGATCAGGGCGCCGATAACATACAGCCACCAGGAGAGGAGGTTCAGACGGGGGAAGGATACGTCACGGGCTCCGACCTGGATCGGCATGACCATGTTGCCGAAAGCACCCGGGATGCCGGGGATGATAAAGAGGAAGATCATGACTACGCCATGCACTGTGAAGAGCGCATTGTAGGTCTGCGGCCCGACAATAGTCCGCCCCGGCGCCATCAGTTCAATGCGCAGCAGTAGCCCCAGCAGCACACCGGTCAGAAAAAAACCGAAGGTGGAGTAGAAGTAGAGCAGGCCTATTCGCTTGTGGTCGGTGGAGAAGATCCAGGAGGTGATGCCGCTTTTGCCGTTATCGCTCCAGAATCCCCCGCGTTGGGTTGCCTGTGGTGGCACTATCGAAGCCATTATTTCCTCGATTCACTTTGTTTGCGTTGTTTGCGTTTTCTGCCGGTCATGATCAGAAAAACCAGAAAACCTCCGGCACAGATGATCACTACCGTGGCGCTTACCCTCAGGAGGTTGAAAACATACGTCTTTTCACCCGGATCAAAGGTAAAGCAATATTCCACCATTTTCCGGATAGTCACGCCCGAGGTGCCGTCACGGGCCTCGATCAGAGCCAGGGCCAGATCCTTGGGCAGAATGTTGGTGCCGTACAGGTAACGGACGATCGTACCATCGCCGCTTACGATAAAACTCGCTGCCGGATGGAGAAAGTCCCTCCCCCGGCGCTGAAAACCGTAACCGGCCGTATTCATCAGTGAGCGGATACTGGCGGGATCACCGGTCAGAAAGCGCCAGCCATCAGCCGGAAATTGGGCGTGCATGGCGTTCAGGTAGACCCGTTTGAACTTTGATGCCAGCAGAGGGGTGTCATGCTCGTCGAAACTGATCGAGATAACCCGATATTCTACACCCGGCTTGCTCTTGAGCTGGGGGATAACCTGCGCCAATCCCCACTGCAGATTATAACAGACATTGGGACAACTGTAATAGACCGGCAGAATAAGCGTTGGCCCGGTGATCAGCTCGGCCAGCCTGACCGTTTTGCCACTCTCATCGCGAAAGGTGGCATCCAGTGGTATTTTGGCGCCAAGATGCTCATCGAGGCCGACCGTAGCTTCTTCCGCGCTCCCTGCCTCGGCAATGGGAAGAGGTTCGATCCGCCCGTCTGCGCTCCGCGCCTCGGCAACAACGAAGAACAGCGCCAGGACAAGCAGAAGTGGCACCAGTGAACGGAGCATAAAATTTGTCTCGCCGGCATTGCCACTGGCGGTATGGGGGCGATTATTGGTCACTCTGTGCTCCTTCCGCAAGCCGCTCACCCAACCCGGATTTTCTGAGCGTACGCCGTTCGATGATCTGACGGAGAACCTCTTCCGTCCCCCATATTTCAATATGGCAGCGGGCACGGGTAACTGCCGTGTAGAGCAGTTCACGGCTGAGGGCTTCAGAGATATGATCCGGCAGTATCAGCAGCACCCTGTCGAACTCGGACCCCTGACTTTTATGGACGGTCAGGGCGAGGGCTGTCTCAAAGGGTGGCAGGCGCAGGGTGGAAAGATGGCGCAGCCCCCCCTCAGGGTTTTCAAACCAGACCGCCGGCGAGCCGTCAAGGTCCATGACCACCCCGGTATCACCGTTAAACAGCCCCAGTTCATAATTGTTCCCGGTGATCATGACCGGCATCAGCCGGAAGCTCCGGGCATCGCTTTTCCGCTCCGGGGCGAGAACATTAAGGCAGAGCCTGTTCAGGTTTTCTATGCCGGACGGACCTGAGCGAAGCGGCGATAATACCCTGAATGAGCCGAGTTCTGCAAGAGCCTCTTCGGGAGATTCAGCCCGGGCATACCCTGCATAGCCGTCTCGAACGGCGGCGCTGAACGCGGCATCAAACGCCCTGCCGACAGGCAGCTGCCGCCAGACGACGTCCGGGTAGCTCCCCGACAGCAGCAGTTCCGCTGCCGCAGCGCTCTCGCCGCTGTTAATCAGCTGACTCAGCGCGGCGATGCCGCTGTCTGCGCCGAAACGATAGCTCCTGGTCAACTGTGTCACCGGAACGTTCGCCTGGCCGGCACTGTCGCATATATCCGCCAGCACCGCACCGGCCTCGACCGAAGCAAGCTGGTTGCGGTCCCCCAGCAGGATGACCCGGGCATCATCACGGAGCGCTGCCATCAGGCTGGCCATCAGCTGCAGATCCACCATCGATGCTTCGTCGACGACAAGTATATCGCAGGACAGACGCTTGTCACGATTGTGGCGAAAACCACCCCGGCGGGGCTGTACACCCAGCAGGCGATGGATCGTACTTACTCCGACCGGCAGACTATCTTTAATGTTATCAGGCAGGGCAAGGCGCTCGGCGGCCTGCAGGATCGACTGGTGGAGACGCATTGCGGCTTTGCCGGTCGGTGCGGCCAGGGCGATCTCCGGGCTGGAATCCTCGGACAAGTCAAGCAGCAGCGCCAGGATACGGGCCACGGTGGCCGTCTTGCCGGTGCCGGGACCACCTGATATGACCGAGAAACGGTGAGTTAGCGCCATCCGGGCCGCCGCACGCTGCAGATCAACGGCGTCATCCTGGGGAGGGAAATAGCGATCCAGGGCCTCATCAAGGCGGTTTTCGTCACATTCCAGCCGGCGGCTGCGCGACAGGATGCCCGCCGCGACCTGCTGTTCGTATCCCCAGCAGCGGTGCAGATACAGCCGACCTGCCAAGTCCAGCACCAGCGGGGTATATGCCCCGGGAGTGCCGACAGTGTCACATGATTGCAGAGACTCCAGCCAGAGGCCGATATCGGATGGTGGCGATTTCCTCGGCGTTGCTGAAAGCGGCGGAGCGGTATGGTCCAGCCCGGCAAAAAGATTGAAGCAGGTATGGCCGCGCCCGGCAGCATGGCTGGCCAGAGCCGCGCCCCACCAGAGTTCGTTAGATGGGTGCCGGTCGATGCGGACGATAAAGTCGGCAAAGTGAACGTCGAGAGTCGAAAGTTTGATGGTTTCAGTCATCGGCAGATGCCTTCATCTCTTACAAAGGATTTATCATACATGGCGCCTAGCCGGCTGCCGCATGGGCAACCAGGGCCGTTACCACATAGCGGACGAGCTTCCCTGATGCGACCAGCAGCGAAAACAGTCCGAAATTAACCCGCAGCATCCCCGCCACCAGGCAGAGAGGATCCCCCAACACCGGCAGCCAGGAGAATAACAGCGAGTAGACCCCGAAACGCTTGTAATGATGGCGGGCCCGTTCCTGCTGGTGCGAAGAGACCCGCAGCACCTTCTCAATCAGCCAACTCCCGCCGGCTATACCGATCAGATAGGTCACCACACCCCCCAGATAATTGCCGACGGTGGCGACGGCAACAACGGACAGAGGATCATACCCGGCCGCCAGCATCATGACCAGCAGCCACTCCGATCCGAGCGGCAACAGCGTCGAGGCGAGAAAGCTCATGAAGAACAGCGAAACATAGCCGGGCTGGTTGAGCCAGTCATGCAGCATGACAGTATATGTCAGAAATTGGTTGTCAAAATTGTTCAAACCGCTACAATGCCCCCGGATACTGATGTGACGTTATGCTCGCGTATTGTAACGATTAATTCAGTTTCGGCAAGGAGGAACTATGCTAAAAGGCAAACCGGCTAAAAAATACTCCCAGGCTGGACGGCTACACTCGATCATCCGCCTGCTGGAAACAAGGCGAGGGCTGACTCTGGACGAATTGGCGGAGGAGTGCGACGTCGACCGGCGCACCATCCACCGAGACCTGAACGCGGTGGAACAGGCCGGTTACGGTTTGACGACGGAGTGGAGCGACGGTAAAAAGGTCTACAGCTTTCTGACCCGGTCACGCAACCTGCCGCCGATCACCTTCACCCTCCCGCAGCTGATGTCACTTTACCTGCTACGCTCGCTTGGTGCCCATCTGGCCGGCACTCCGTTTCAGGCCGAGATCGATGAGCTGTTCAAAAGCATCCATTCGGTGCTTCCGGACCGCCACGCCGCGCACCTGGAGCGGATAGCCCGTGTTTCGCTGCCGTTGCTGCACGGAGCGCGTGACTACTCGCCGGCGGCCGCTTTCATTGCCGATCTGCAGAAAGCGCTGCTGCAGCAGTACCGTATCCGGCTTAAATATGCCAAGAAGGGGAAGGCTGAGGCAGTTGACTATGAGGTCGACCCATATACGCTGGTTTTCCACAAGGGGGGGATCTATCTGCTCGGGAATGCCCACAACCGCGCCGGCATGCGTCTTTTTGCCCTGGAGCGGATTCGCGGTGTAGAGGTTACCCGCCAGCGCTTCGAGATACCGGACAGCTACCAGCCGGAAGCCCATTTCAGCAGCGCCTTCGGTCTGGTGAGCGACACTCCGATGAAGGTGCAGGTTCGTTTTTCACCCGAGATCACCCACACGGTAAAGGATCGGATCTGGATGCAGGGGCAGAAGGTCAGCTGCGATGCCGACGGGCGGACCACCCTGGAATTCGAAGCGGCGGGTAAGATGGAGCTTGTTTCATGGATCCTTTCCTACGGCATACATGCTGAGGTGCTGGATCCCCCGGAGCTGCGCAAAGAGGTCAAGCAGCAGGTTAAAGGAATGCGTGATATGTATCGGGGCAAAGAGAAGGAGAACGATAAAACGGAGAAAAAAGGTAAACGAGACTAGTAAAGAGTTATTTGGTTGATGTTACGGTTATCATAATCTTTTCGATTAATAGAAGAATGCATTCGAGGTTGGCCACAACAGCGCCAACCTCGAATAGATACTGCTTATAGCCTGAACCGCCCGACCAGTTTTTTTAACTCTTCAGCCCGGCGGCAAACTTTGTTGGGATCAACAGATCCATTTCACTACTCAATCTCACCAAAGCTCTCCCGCTCGTCTTCCGAAAACATCCGGTCAATATCCATAATGATCAGCAAGCGTTCGGCATGGTTATAAACGCCGGTGATAAACTCCTGACTGACGCCGCCGGAGATAACCATCGACGGCGGTGGCTGGATTTCACTGCCGTGGATGCGGATGACTTCCGAGACAGAATCGACAATGAATCCGGTCAGGCTGCCAACTACATCCATGATGATGATGCGGGTCTGACTGTTGTTTTCGTTTTCCATAAGATTGAAACGTCTGCGCATGGAGATGATCGGTATGACCTTGCCGCGCAGGTTGATGATGCCTTCGACATGTTGCGGCACGTTGGGCATCTTTGTGATGGTCGGCATGCGGATTATTTCGCGTACCTTGAGGACTTCGACTCCATATTCTTCGTCGGCCAGCATAAAGCTTACCAGCTGGATCAGTTCATCGCTTTTTGAAACAGCGTCTAATTTGACAAGTGCATTTGTGGACATTGGAGTCTCCTTTTAGGGGCATGGCTCATTAACGTAAGAGGCGGATCCAAGACCGCGCCCCTACGATCTGACACCTGCTTATGATTTTACAATTTGAACTGTGACATTAGGTGCCTGAGCGTTTCCCCCATATCAGACAGGCTTGATGATGCCGTTGCGGTGTCATGTGCACCCTTGGAAGTCCCTTCAATAATCTCGGAGATACGGTGAATATTGTTGGTGATCTCGCTGGTGGTAGCTGTCTGTTCTTCTGCTGCAGTGGCGATCTGACTGACCTGCATCGTGACAGCGTTCACCTGCTCCATGATCTCCTGCAGGGCGGTTTCCAGCTGGGTCGCCTCAGCGGCCCCCTTCTCGGTCCCCTTGACACCCTCTTCCATAGAGACAATTGCCTGCCTTGTTTCAGTTTGAATCGCCTTGATCATCTCGCCGATCTCTTTGGTGGCTCTGGTAGTCCGCTCAGCCAGGGCGCGTACCTCGTCGGCAACTACAGCAAATCCACGCCCCTGTTCACCGGCCCGGGCCGCTTCAATGGCGGCGTTCAGTGCCAGCAGATTGGTCTGGTCGGCAATGTCCTCGATGGTCGCAACGATCGCACCGATCTGATCTGAACGCTCGCCGAGCGACGATATCGCCAGGGCATTCTCTTTAGTGCGCTCACCACGGACACGGATGCCATCAACCGTGTATTTGACTACATCAAAACCCTTCTGGGTGGTGTCCGCAGCCTGTTGGGCGCTTTTTGCGGCAAGGTGGCAGCTGTTGGCAATGTCATTGCTGGTCGCGGCCATCTCCTCACTGGCTGTCGCAACGCTGCCGGCCTGATTAGCCACCTCTTCGGCGCTGGTGGCCATCTGGTCGGCTGTGCTGTTCAGTTCAAACGTGGCTGACGCCAGGGTGGATGTGGTGCCGACCACACTGGATATCGTGTGGGATATCTTCTCTATGAACTGGTTAAGCCAATGGGCCGCCTGGGCAAGTTCATCCTTCCCTTTGACTTCAAGCCGCTTGCTCAAATCGCCGTCACCTGAGGCGATATCCTTCAAACGTCCAACCATCTCATTAAAAGAGCTTTGCATAATCCGCCAGAAAATAATCAGCAGCAGGTTGATCACCAGCAGGGCAACCACCAGTATTGTCATGGTCTGGGTGAAACTGCGGTCAGTAAAGTCGTTGAGCGCATTGTGTTCTACCTTCATATCTTTTTTGATAGCAGTCTGCATCTCAATAATCAGAGCCTTAACCTCACGCCACTTAGGTGTCTCCTTCTTGACGAGCATATCAACGGCCTCAGGCTGTTTGCCCTCTTTGGCCAGTTTGATGATTTCTTCCTTGATGGCACCATTCTCCTGCCACATCGGTGGCAGTTTTTCCAGCTGTTTGCCGTAATCCTTGACTCCAGCGGCTATGACTACTGCCTCCTTCTGCAAACCAAGGAACTCCTCTGAAGCCTTTTTATAGTTGGAAAGGGCCTTCTCATCAGCCGGATTCAGTATTACGTTACGGATCGCCTGTTCTGTCTGAATACCTTGAGTGTGCATGTCGCTCACCGTCAGGGCCAGAGCAGAATATTTATCTGTAAAACGGTCAAAACGGTCACTTGTCCCCTTGACACCAAAATAAGAGACAATGATAGCAACCAGAAGCAGACTGCTGGCCAAGCTTCCAAAGATTCCGAACTTCCATGCGAGATTGATGTTTCTAAAAAATGACATAACTACCTCCCCTTTGATTTGTGTTTCTTCCAGTAATAAGTGGCTAGCGAAATTTTGACATTAACCGGTTCTTCTTTGATTGAATATGCTACGTTAAAACTGATTTTTGTTGGCATTTGCAAAATGCGTTTACGCCCTCAGAACGCAATCGTCAATGTGCTCGGCGACTAGGTCTAACTGTGAAAAATCCATCTGCTTAAGAAACGACACCTCGCTTATGGAGAGAGTGAATCCTTCTTTACAGCTGACAGCCATCACCGAACGTGTGGCTCTGGACCTGAAGCCCGCATCCGTTAAGAGCCTGCCTAGAAAACGCTCGACTTCAGCCTGTGACATTTGTACCCCCTTTACATTACGTCCCTTAATGGGACATTGTAAGATCTGACAACACTTGTTGGGATTATATTTACACGAATGATGCCAACACTAAGAGCACTGTATTTTTAGTGTGTTACATGTATGTGGCGAAAAGCCACTGCCCCTATTAGGGACGTTATGTGACTTTTGAGGACAGTTTTAGGTTTAGCGGCAGAATATTTAGCGGCATACTTATTGAGTAAGGCAGCAGACGGGAAACAATCTCCCCGCAATAACTTCATAAACGTTGGCTGTGCCACACTCGAGAAGACTGATACGGCCCAGTTTGCCAAAACAGGTGAAACTACCAAAGAAAAAACAAACACGGTGAATCAACAATATCGTGATAAGGTTACGTCAGCAGATATGGCAGCCTAAAGCCTGCCATATCTGCTCGTATACCAAACACAAACAGCACACTTAGCAAATGTGCATAAAAATACTGAATGCGAATTACCAACTAAGCACTTGACATTGTTGAATGCTTTATTTAGACAAAGACCTCTTGCCTCTGCATAACAAATTTGCCACGAATAGGAATTTCTGCTGATATGAGCGAAACTACGCCACTAAACGACATCATCACCGCCCGTATCTCGCAGCAGGGGCGCATCACCTTTGCCGACTTCATGGCTACCTGCCTCTATGAACCGGGACTCGGCTACTATACCTCGCCTGGGCGCAAGGTCGGCGCCGAGGGGGATTTCTACACGAGCATCACCGTACATGCCGCCTTCGGGCGCGTGATCGCCCGCGAGATCGCCCAGATGTGGCGCAACATGGGGAGCCCGGCAGATTTTACCATAGTGGAGTGCGGTGCCGCCAGCGGACGCCTCGCCTGCGATATCATGGACTATCTAGCAGAGCGGGAGGCCGGCCTGTACAAGAACCTGCGCCTCGTGCTGGTAGAGCAGGAACCTTCACTCGAGTCGGCGCAGCGCGAGATGCTGGCCGCTCACATCGACACTCTTTCCTGGGTTTCCCCGGATGAGTTCGCTGCGGGGAATTTCACCTTCAGCGGCTGCCTGTACTCCAACGAACTGATCGATGCTCTTCCGGTACACCGGGTGGTAATGGCAGCAGAAGGGCTGAAGGAGATTTTTGTTACCTTCAAGGATGGCGAGTTTGCCGAAGAGGCGGACGAACCGTCCACGCCGGAGCTTGAAGCTTATCTGAAGCGCGTCGGGGTTGAGCTCCACCCCGGCCAGCAGGCCGAAATCAACCTCAACGCGCCTCAGTGGCTGACGGCGGCGACAAAGGCGCTCCAGCGGGGCTTTATCCTGACGATAGACTACGGGCACCCGGCACCGGAGCTGTTCACGCCACGGCGCAAGCTCGGTACGCTGCTCTGTTACTACCGCCACCAGATAGAGGAGAATCCCTACATCCGTCTCGGCCTGCAGGACATAACCTCTCACGTTGATTTTACGGCGCTGATGAAGTGCGGAGAAGAGCATGGGCTGCAGAACCTCTGGTTCGGAGAGCAGTACCGCTTCCTCCTCTCAGCCGGCATCATCGAAGAGATCGAAGAGATTGAGCGCTCCGCCATTGCCGATGAGGAAAAACTTCGGCTTCGGTTGGCCCTTAAAAAACTGATTCTGCCCGACGGGGGAATGGGGGACACGTTCAAGGTGCTGATCCAGTCCAAGGGAGTAACCGCTCCCAAGCTGCTCTGCCAGCGCCGGATCGGAGGCTGAATGTCT
>Ga0123338_10005957_pt1 | contig 10322 bp, 9 predicted proteins | sample grotaG_FD_89793 | JGI IMG/M metagenome (GOLD analysis project Ga0123338, IMG submission 89793) | Glacier valley bacterial and archeal communities from Borup Fiord, Nunavut, Canada, to study Microbial Dark Matter (Phase II) -... | ecosystem: Environmental > Aquatic > Freshwater > Ice > Glacier ...
CAGACTGACTGTGGAATTAATATTGCGCACGCCGCCGCGAAGTTGCGCGGAATTCTTGAAAGTGGGAGTCCGATTGACCTTGATATTCCACGTAGGGTAGAGCATACCGCCACAAGCTGGCTGCGCTCCCCCGCTATCTTGAAAGCTGAAATTCAAGATGCACTCTGCCAGCAGGACAAAGCGCAGTTCGATGGCCTGATGAGCGAAGCACTGGCGCTCTATACACCGGAAACCGCGCTTGTTGCCCTCTTGCAGGGTGCGGTACGTGCCATTCGCGCGATGAAAGCAGCCGGAACCCTCAGCCACACGACGGCAACCCTCGCACTCGCTCAGGCGCATCAGTACCTTGTGCATATGGCGCAGACGCTGCCGACCGCGCGCGGGCAGAACAAACCCGTTGCAGCGGTCGGTTTCTCTTCCGAAAACGACTTCGATTTGATGCTGCTGAGTATTTTGCTGAGGCGACAGCGCATCCCGACATTGCTGCTTGGCGCAGACCTCGACCCGCGCCTGTTGGAACAGGCCGCTGCGCAGCTCGACGCCGGAATGTTCGTGTTTTATGCCGACGAACCGCACAACGTAGTCCGGCTGGTCGGCCTCTCGCATTTCAAGAGCGCGGATGGTGTTCCGATGCGCGTCGCGTGCTGCGGGTTGGCACTACAACTCGCGCCCGAACCGCACATTGACTACCTGGGCGCGGATCTGCGCGACGTAACAACCCGCATTGCAGAACACATCAACCACTTTCCACGAACAGGATAACATGGCTCGCTACAAGCAGACTTTCCACGTCGATGCCCCACTCAGTGCGGTCTGGCAGGTTCACGACGACCCGATAGCGCTCAAGGAACTCACACCGCCGCCCGCCCGCGTCGAAATTGTGCGAATAGACCAACCGCTGCACGTCGGCGCGGAACTGATCTTCAAAATCAAGCTGCTGGGTCCGCTTGGGGCGACATGGCACGCGATCTACGATGAATTCAACCCGTACCAGCCCGGCTCGGATGTCTGCAACTTCGTAGACCGCTCTCTGAGTAGCCCCTTCCGGCACTGGATTCACCGCCACACCTTCCGCGATGCAGGTGATGGAACCAGCACCGTCACCGACGACGCGGAATTCTGGCTATTCGGCGGTCCGCTCGGCCATGTGCTGACGTGGCTCCTCGCGTGGCCTGCAATGGTATTCATGTTCACCTATCGGCGGGGTGCGACGCGGCGAATGCTCAAGCGGCTGACGGACAGCAGCGGAGCGAAGGTGACAACCACGCCGTGATCGTCCGCTTCTGGAAGCCCTACGGGGTGCTTCCGGCATTTACCGACCCACAAGGCCGCCCGACACTCGCGGCGTACATCCCGATCAGGAACATCTACGCGGCGGGGCGGCTCGATCTAGATTCGGAAGGGCTGCTACTGCTCACCGATGACGGCACGCTGGCGCACCGCCTCACCGACCCGGCCTTCGACCACCCCAAAACCTACCTCGCGCAGGTCGAGCGCGTCCCCGATGAACTCGCGCTCGCGAAACTGCGCGCGGGCGGCATCCACATCGAAGGCTACGTAACACGTCCTGCGCAGGCCGAACTAATCCCCGAACCGACTTTTCTGCCCGACCGCGACCCACCCATTCGTTATCGTAAACTCATCCCAACCGCTTGGTTGCGCCTGACGCTCACCGAGGGCAAAAACCGGCAGGTACGGCGCATGACGGCGGCGGTCGGCTATCCTACCTTGCGCCTGCTTCGGATTGGCATTGGTACGTTGACGCTGGATGACCTCGCGCCGGGGGAGTACCGCGTCCTGACGCCCCCGGAAGAAAAGCGTTTGCGCACCAGCCTTCGACGCAAGTAGGCGCTTATTCGCGCGCGAAGTCGGAGATAAGCTGTGGCGTCGCGGTATCGAAGCCGACCACATCCAGCATCCCGGCATCGTTTGGGTCCGCAATGCTGAAAGCGTTGGCGACCATCCCGACCACGAGCAGCCTCGCAGGGATGCCGGATTGCTCGCGATAGTCGCGCAACGCCTGCACCGGGTGAACCGCTCCCGCCCACGTCTCCGAGTCGGTGTAGACGACGAATGTATCCACCTGCGCGCGGTGCTTCGCTGCCCACAGCATGGGTAGCGCGCAATCCGTGCCACCCATCGGGATGTTATCGATAGCGGCGACCGCTTGATCGAGCCGCATACGTGGCGTGATCGGCACTTCGACCAACTCATGCGAAAAGCCAAGTAGCGTGTAATTCGGCTCCGTCGCGGCGGTGACGAGTGCCATTGCCGCCGAACCGACGCGCGGCGTCAGCCCTTGAATGCCCGCGATGCTGCCCATCGTCATCGAGCCGGAGACATCCAGCGCGAGCAGCAGCCGCTTGTTGGCGGGTTCTACATTGCCGAATGCCTTATAAAAGGCGGCATCCAGTGCATCCACGACCTTCGGGACGGGTTGCCATACACCTTTGCCCTTCACGCCATGTCCGTTCTTATAGGTCATGAGCGCCGTCAGGACGGCAATCGGGTGAATACGCGCCTTGCGCAAGCCCTCTTGTGACGTAATCTGCACGATCACCGAATCGATAATATCTGGGCGATCCGTCGCGAGCAGCCCGATCTTCGACAGATTGCCGAGGTTGCGGATCAGTGCCGTCAGGCCGAGATTGGGCAGCAGCGCTTCCCACACAGCAGGGTCCGCAAGCGCGGGCGTCGGCAGCATTTCACGCTGTAATTTATATTCGCGAAGCAGCGCAATCAACGTCGTTTTGTCGGTTGTTGCCTTCGCGCGCTCCGTCGCCCAGATCACGCGCGCGGCCTCCAACGGATGCGGCTCGTCACCGACGCCCGGCCAACCCTTCGCAATATAATTGAAGACGACCTGATGCTCTTCCGTTGGCGGCTGCGGATGTGCGAGGCGCAGCAAATCGCGGTGCGTCCAGCCATCCCGGTTGGCATATTTGACGGCCTGAAACGCGACATCGCGCGCAGGCTTCCCGGTATACCACGTCCCGACAGCACGACGCAGGCCGCGTCCCCAGCCGCGCAAGCCGTTCACGTACTCCGCGAAGTGCAACAGGTGCGTCCCAATCCGGCAGACCTGCGGGAGCGCTTCCGCTGCCGCGCGCTTCGTCGCCTCGTCACCAAGCGCGAAGCACAGTGCCAACGCGAGCAGTGCCGGGTCGTTCTTCGGCGCACGTCCCGCGAGCGATACCGCCGCGATGCGCGCCACGACGCGCGGACCATCGACAGCGATGCACGCCTTCACCGCAGCCGCATTTTCGGCGGTCAGTTTGCGCTCCTTCGCGTAGTAGGACCCGCCTTCGGACCCCAGCACGAGAAAGCGATCCAGCCGCGTCCAGTCATCCACGGCGAAGCTATAGCCGCCTGCGGAGTTCGCTACCTGCTTCGGGAGCGGTTCGGATTGCGGCGTGCGCGCAGTATTTTTCAGGTACTGCTTGAGATAGTTCACCATGAGAGTCGCACCTCGTTCTAGAAACACGCAGCACAAAATTAACGGGAAGCAAATCGCATCCTGTACTTATGTGCGCTGCATGTCATCGACACTTGGGAGATGAAGGACGGCGGACAAGTGATTGCGGATCGGTGCATTATCTTTGAGGATAACCGATTCACTCCGGCCCGCCGCCCGATGATCACGAAAGATCGCGGATAAAGAGTTGCGCAGGATTTACCCACAGTTTTACCGTTAAACTAGCGCTCCTTGCGAAGCGCGAGGGAGTCGAACCCTCGTCCGCAGGTTGAAGATAACCCTGACGCGCCGACCCGCGATTTTTGATTGCAGGGTCGCGGATAAAGATTGCATAAGGCGTTTTTTGCTGCTCTACCACTGAGCTACCGCTCCACAGGTTTGGAGCGGGAGGGGATCGAACCCCCGACCAGCCACTTAAGAGGTGTTAACCTTGACGCACCGACCCGCGACTCTGCGCTGTTCGATTGTTAAAGCGTCACGGATGAACTTTGCCGAGGGTCCGAGACATGCTCACCAGTTTGAGCGCCAGCGCCAACGAAGCGGCTCCGTAGGAGTTGAACCTGATAACCCTTGAACAGCAACCCGTAACGATGCTCAGTATAGTACGGATTTTCAGAGCGTCAAGGGTCAACATTACCCTGAACGTGTTTCAATAGATTTGTAAGGTTCAAAGAAGGTCATTTTATAATGTAATTTCGTAGAACAATGAATGGAAGCGGTGCGCCTGTCGCACGGTCGATATGCGGGAGCGCTACCGCCTGACCATTTTCAAGCGCGTACATGCCTGTGATCAGCGCGTACTCACCCGGCGGGATATCGGGTGGTATGGCAAGCACATAAGTGCGACCGACGACGACTTGATCCTTGCGCCAGACAAGCATCGATTTAAAGGGGGCGGTCGGCGTATCGTCTACTGCCGAAAGTACGCGCGTGTAATCGGCGGAAACAAGCTTGACGTAACCTTGATAGTCGGCCTTCGGAACCTGCTGTATGGACCAGTAGAGCGTCACCGCGAGCGGGCTACCGGGTTTGAGAATGCTACCCGGTACAACGTCGCTCCCCAGTAGGTCGAGTTCATGCGCAATATTGCCCGCTCCGGTCGTGTAAGTATCCCATTGGAAGCCGTAGAAGGACGTTCTGAATAGTGGATCGTGGAATATTTCGCCTGTCGAATGGATGTCGAACACACGCTGCATCTCAGAGAACAATCCCCAAACGGGTCCCTGCACGAAAATGGGCGACCGCGTGCGAAACAAATCTGCGAAGTACCACGAGCGCATTTGACCAATATCGTAGACTTCCTGAATCATCATGCTGCCGTCGAGCACCACGCGGCTGCATAATGGATGATCGGAGAAGATCGAATAGCCACTCATGACGCCCCACGTCAGGATGCATTCCTTTGGAAGCAGTTTTTTATCGAGCAGTGCGATTCCTGCGCTGAAGGCAGGTTCTTTATAGGACTCGAATAGAACCGCTCCTACGCGAGAAAGGCGGGTTTACCAGTGGGAGCAAGCACAGCACTAGCGCGCCGACCAATGTCGCGCGAATCCATCGCGACGGCCACGCACTCTCAATCGAGACTGCCAGTAGGATGACAAGCGGCGCGATAATATGCGCAAAGTAGCGTACTTCAAGTGCAATCGCGAGTGCTGAATCCACGAATGCAAGCAAAAACCAGAGCGTCAGCGCAATCAGAAGGGTATTACGCCGCTTCGCGAGCGCGAACCCATGCACAACCAGCCCACCAACTAGCAGAGCGCTAAAGTACGGAATTGTGACTCCAAGCAGGTAAGGACCGACGGATGAAAGGCGGTTGGGTGGCGTGCCGCTGAGTTGAATATTAAAAGGATTCGATCCCACGTATAGAAAGTTGCTCCCGAAAGCGATATATAGCATTTCATACAAATCGCCCGTCGCGGCAAAATATAGAAAAATCATCGCTACCCCAACCAGCAATGCGACCAGAACAAGAAATATTTGGCGCACGTTCCGCCCGACAATCCACATGAGTAGCACGAGCGCCGGAAATTCCAGTACGACCGAGGGTTTGGTCATAAAAGACAGTGCGAGCAGCAGCCCGCCTCCGAGCAGCCACATGCTCGCGAGGCGCGTTCGGGTTTGGCCGTGCAGCGCACATGCAAAGCCCACCGCGACGAACACTGCCGCATACCAGGACATATCTACCGCGTTTTGCAGCCCTGCAAAATACCCTGACGCGCTAAGCGCAACGAGCGCTGCCAACCGTGATCGTGTCAGGGTCAATGCGACTGTCGCAATCGAAAGCATGAACAGCACATCGTAGAATACAAGCGCGAATTTAAACGTAAAGCTCGTGCTGCCGAAAAAGTGGATGAATGGTACTTGTGCGAAGGCGATCCCTGGCGGTTGGTGATCGATGACGCGCAAGTAGAGCGGATTACCCGCTGCAACCTCTTTACCAAGCAGCGCGTAAAACTGCTCGTCTTGCGTCATGCCACTCCGCAGGGTTTGCCCCATATTGAACACTGCAACGATGAGCAGCAACGCCAACACAGCGTAAAGCGCTCTGCGTGAGATAAATACGGATGGCGTATTCGCTGTTGAAATCACACGCGCATCTCAGAGCGTCGGTTGCGCATGTTCGGCGGCATGTTGTGTCGCGTTCCAGGTCGATTCAGCTTGCGTGAAGGTCAGCAGCGAGCGTCCTAGCAGCATCGCCGCGCGTGTGGTATCCAGCGTAAGGTCCGGCGGGCGTCCGGTCCCGGCCAGCGATGCAGGCATGATGTAGTTATCTGCGTTGTAACCGAGCGCGAGCAGCAGCCCACGCCCCAGATCGAAGCGGCTCATCGTCTCCGGTCCAGCCAGGTTGAGAACGCCCACTTCGTCACGTTCGGCGAGGTCGAGCAGCGCTGCGGCGAGGTCTGCCGCCCAGATCGGGCTGCGATATTCATCCGTGTAGAGCCGCACCTGTTCGCTATTGCGCATCTTCGTCAGCATCCACGCGACCTGTTTATTGCGCATATCGAAATCGTAAATCAGGCTCGTTCGCACGATCAATCCCGGCGCGGATTTTTCCATGCGTGCTTTCGCGCGTCCATAGGGCGTAAGCGGTGTAGTCGGCGCATTTTCCGAATAGGGCGGCTGTCGCCCATTGAACACCATATCCGAGGAGAGCGTGATCAAGCGCGCGGTCGGCGGCATATAGCGCCATAGCAAATCTGCCGCAATCCCAATTGCCGTCTCGAAAGCGTTGCTGACTTCCGTAATCGCGCAGTGAATGACGACATCCGGCACGACTTCCCCGAACAGCCGTCGGACGTGTTCGGGTTCCGTCAGGTTGCAATAAATCGGGTTGCCCGCCCGGATACGATCCGGGTGCGAGAGGTACGTCGAGTATACATTCCACCCGGCGTTGAGCGCAGTTTCGCTCAAAACTCCACCGAGATCGCCGCTCCCACCCGTGATCAACAAGCGCTGTATCATGATTCCTCGTCTATCTGTTCAGCGGGGGTCACATCATCGAGCGCCGCGAGCGCCTCCCGCGCGGCTTCCTGTTCGGCGGAGCGTTTGCTATGGCCGCGTCCCATCCCATAGACCGCTTCACCGACAACGGCTTCAATCGTAAAGAGGCGGTCGTGTTCCGGTCCCTCGACGTTCTGCACGCGATACGTCGGTGTCAGGTTCAGGTTGGATTGGCTCCACTCCTGCAAGCGGCTTTTGGCGTCTTTGTCCGAGTCTTCGCGCAGCATTTCGCTAAGGAGCGGTTCGAGGTGCGGCAGGACAAACGCGCGCACCTGCTCGACTCCACGATCCATATACAACGCTCCGCTCACCGCCTCGAATGCTCCGCACAAATTGTTATCGCGCTCGCGCCCGCCGTGTTCTTCCTCACCTTTACCAAGGCGCAGCACGTCCCCGATGCCGACCGCACGCGCAATGCTGGCGAGCGTCTCACGCCGCACCAGTCCCGCCCGCAGGCGCGTCATTTTGCCTTCGGCCAGTTCAGGGAACTGCTTATAAAGCCACTCCCCGACGATAAAGCCAATCACCGCATCGCCGAGGAATTCCAGCCGCTCGTTGTCCTCGATACCTTCCAGCGGGTGTTCATTCAGCCACGAGCGATGGGTAAGCGCGCGGAGCAGCAAGATCGGGGTAGCGAAGGCTACGCCTAGCTGCTGCTGGACTTCTTCAAGATTGGTGTTGGGAGCGTGGAACTCGACGACCAAGTTACCTCATCAGCAGGCGCGGAAGATCAGCGATGCGTTATGCCCACCGAGGCCGAGTGCGTTGGACATCACGACACGCACCCGCGCCCTGCGCGCCGTCAGCGGGACGTAATCCAGATCGCATTCCTCGTCGGGATGCTCAAGATTGAGCGTTGGCGGGATGATACCCTCATTGATCGCGCGAATCGAAAACGCGGCTTCCATCGCGGCGGTCGCGCCCATCGCGTGACCTGTCATCGGCTTGGTAGAGCTGATCGCGACTTTGTACGCGGCATCTCCGAGCGCCCGTTTCATTGCGCGCGTCTCGATCAGGTCGTTGAGGCGCGTCGCGGTCCCATGCGCGTTTACATAATCGATTGCGTCTGCTGAGATTTGCGCATCACGCAGCGCGCGAGTCATCGCGAGCGCGCCGCCCTTGCCCTGTTCATCGGGCGCAGTCAGGTGGTAGGCGTCGGCGCTGTTGCCATAGCCGATGATCTCCGCGAGGATGTTCGCGCCGCGTGCTTTCGCGCTCTCATACTCCTCAAGGACCAGCACGCCCGCGCCGCTCGATAGCACCATGCCATCACGATCACGGTCGAAGGGCTTCATCGTGCGTTCGGGCGCGCCCGTCCAGTGCGAAAGCGTGCCGATTCGGTCCAGACAGGCGAAGCCCTGATTGCTGATGCAGAAATCGGCGCACCCGGCCAGCGCTGCGGTGGCTTCGCCATGCTTGATTAGCTTATACGCCTGCCCGATGTTATCCGCGCCCGTCGCGCATGAACTCACGACGGCATAGGTAGGACCCTGCGCGCCATATTGAATACTCAGCAGCGCCGCAATGCCGTTGTTGATTACCTGCAAAATTGCAAACGGGCTGATGCGCTTGGGACCGCCTTCATCGATGGCTTTCTTGTTCGCATCGTAGCTGCTGTAGCCGCCCGTCGAACTCGATACGATCACGCTCATGCCTTCGCGGTTGTTGTCATCGATGACCAACCCAGATTGCCGCATCGCTTCGGCTGCCGCCGCGACCGCATATTGCTGGTGAATATCCATGCGGCGCGCGTCCTTGAAATCCATGAAGCGCGTCGGGTCCCAGCCGCGCACTTCGGCTCCATATTTGACAGCATAGCGGGAGAGGTCAATCGCGGAGACGGGACCGATACCGCTGCATCCTTCGATAACCGCCTTCCAGGTGGTATCCAGATCGTGGCCGAGGGCGCTCACGACTCCCATGCCTGTAACGACGACGCGCTGCGTCATGGTTCTGCTCTTTCGCTCATATCGAATAGTGTAACGCGCGCAATGCGCAACTGCACGCAGAGGTTGGAACACTTCCGGGGAACAAACGTTGTGAGCGGTTGCCTATGTCGAAACGGGTTCCGCAGGTGACGGCACAATCAGCACTGGAATCTCTACCGCGCGGATGACTTCATCGGTGACGCTGCCGAAGATCAGACGGCGCAGCCCGCCGCGCCCGTGCGTCGCCATCACGATTACGTCCGCGCCCTGTGCGGCGGCGCTGCTGATCGCCTCCGTGACGTTGCCGTGCATGACTTCGATCACGGGAACCATGCCCGCGCTTTCGATCACGCCCGCGATGCGGTTCAGGTAGGTTTTCATTTCGTCCGCGCTCTCGTCTGTGGTCGGGAGCGCTGCGGGTGCGACGGCGGGCGCGCTCGTGAATGCGATTTCAACCGAATTGGCGACGCTCACGATTTCGCTGAGGCGGTGATCCGGCACGACGGAGAGCAGCCGCACCCGTGCGCCCGGCTCCGCGATTTGTCTGATATATTGCAATATCGATTCAGCGAATGTCGAACCATCCAGCGGGACGAGGATTTCCTTGAATGCCATCTTTTCGACTCCCTTAAGTATCCCTAATGCGCTCGATAGAGGATAGTTCAATTGACTGCTGTGAGCCATAATTGAACTTTCAGGCTCAAAATTTTATAGAAATGGGGCAACGATGACGCTTGTACAGATTACGGGCGATCTTCTGGCTAATCTTGAGTATCACCCGGCTCTCTTGCACGGCGTCAACGTGTTTGGCGCTGGGTCAGTACCCCGTCCCGAACTGGCGGTCGCCCGCGTCTCCCAAACCGGGGACGATAAACCCAATCTCGTTCAGGCGTTCATCCAGCGCGGCAAGGTGAATATCAATCTCCGGGTGCGCCTCGGAGAGCGCCTTGACCCCTTCCGGTGCGCCGATCATGCCAACAAACTTGATCTTCGGGACGCCCCACTCCTTGAGAATATCGACCGCCGCAATCGCGGAGCCGCCCGTCGCGAGCATCGGGTCCAGCACGAGCGCGAGCTGCACGCGCGGCTTGGGCGGGAGTCGGTTGTAATATTGGACGGGGCGCAGCGTCTTCTCGTCGCGGTAGAGGCCGAGATGCCACACTTCCGCGACCGGGATCATCTCCCACACGCCATCGACCATACCCAGGCCAGCGCGTAAAATCGGGACGAGGCCGACCTCGTTTTGCAATTTTTCGCCGCGCGCCTGCCCCATCGGGGTCGTGACGGTGACATCGTTCAGCGTCAAATCGACTGTTGCTTCATAAGCGAGCATCATCCCGATCTCGCGCACCAGTTGGCGGAACTGCGGGGGCGGGGTATCGACGCTGCGCAAGATCGCGAGTTTGTGCGTGATC
>Ga0123338_10005958_pt1 | contig 10321 bp, 8 predicted proteins | sample grotaG_FD_89793 | JGI IMG/M metagenome (GOLD analysis project Ga0123338, IMG submission 89793) | Glacier valley bacterial and archeal communities from Borup Fiord, Nunavut, Canada, to study Microbial Dark Matter (Phase II) -... | ecosystem: Environmental > Aquatic > Freshwater > Ice > Glacier ...
CAGAATCAGGAATTCCACACACGAGCCGCTGTGCCAGATCGCCAGTAGTATATCGATCATGCTCCACGAAGTTGCACAAAGTTACACGAAAGAATGCGCCCTTTTCGTGCCCCTGCGTATCCCTACATGGATTTTCTACTGGCGCTCTAGCAAGCAGCGCGCGAAGCTAACATACCAATGATCAGCGTGGCGTCACTTGCCCAGCGCGGCCCGGCGCATCGGTCTCGCCGCCCGCGCCGGAGCCGATCTGCCAGTGACCAGCGGTAGCGATCGCCGCCGCCGCCAGCGGTACGCCCCCTAGACCGCTGCCGCCGCTTGCCACGCCGCCAGCAATCGGCATCATCGGTAGAATATCCACGTCGGCGCGCTCGACATCGTCAGTGCGCTCGACATCGCCGGTGCGCGCGGCATCCCGGTGATAGCGCAATGTGCCAGACTCGATCATCGCGTTAATCGTGTCTTTGGCCATGCCGCTATCGTAGCCAAGCTGGTCCTTCAAAATCGACACCATCTCGTCACGCCCATCGGCCTCGACGCCTTCCCACATGCCACCCAGCCGATCTTTCAGCACCTGAACCGCATCCTGATAGCTTCGCTCCGTCATTGGATCGCTCCTTTCGCCGGTTGCTATGTACTGCGGTGAAGTATGGCAATTCGCGTGCCATTGACTGAAGCAGCGCGGAGTACATCGGACGCGGACGAACGCAGACGAACGCGGACACCAACCTTCCTTTTGTCCGCGTTCGTCGATGTTCGTCCGCGTCCAAATATCAGGAAAGACAACTCACTGCTAGTTGCGCGCCCCGACTTCCTTGCTATAATCAATCTGCAATCTGCAATCGCCCCAGGGGAGGATCGCTATGACCGCCGAATTTGATACCGCGACAGCGACGAACATCCTACGCGCCCGCACCGTGCGTGGCGTACCGCCCGATCTGTATATGGTGCCGTTCGCCAGCATCGCCGATATGCTCGAAACCCACGCGCGCGCCACGCCCGATCAGCCGCTACTAACCTATTTCGACGATGAAGCCGGTTTGCGCGAGGACTTTACCTACGCCGAATTCGATGCGCGTGTCAACCAGATGGCGAATTTCCTGGCCGCGAGCTGCGGCGTGCGGCGGGGCGACCGGGTGGCGACGGTGGCGCATAATCACCCCGATACGCTGCTGGCCTACTTCGCCTGCTGGAAGATCGGCGCGACAGTCGCGCCCCAAAATATCGGCGAGGACGATGCGCGAATTGGCTTTATTCTGAAGAATGCCCAGGCGAACGTACTATTGGCGCGGCCTGAATATCAGCAGCGCGTCGAGCGTATCCGCGCCAGCGCGCCGAATATCACGCGCGTGCTGCTGCTGGATGACAAGCTGCGCGCCCAGCTCGATACGCAGCCCGCGACCTTCACGCCGCTCGATCCGCCCGACCTAGAAGATGAGTGCTTGTTGGTCTACACCTCTGGCACCACCGGCGCACCCAAGGGCGTACAGCTGATTCAATACAATCTGCTGGTCGACGCCAAGGGCATCGCCGATTGGCAGAACATCGACGCGACGCAGCGCCTGATGTGTATTCTGCCGATTCACCACGTCAACGGCATTCAGGTCACGCTGATTACGCCGATCTACGCCGGTAGCAGCATTGTGCTGAATCGCGGCTTCAAAGCCTCGACCTTTTGGCAGCGATTGGCCGAGGAGCGCGTGACAATCGTGAGCGTGGTGCCGACGATTCTGCAATTCCTGCTAGAAGCTGGCGAGGATATTCGCGCCTACGATCTGGATCGTTTTCGCCACTTCATCTGCGGCGCAGGCACGCTATCGGTCACGCTAGCCGAGCGCTTTGAGCAGCGCTTTAGCCGACGCATCCTGCACGGCTACGGCCTGTCGGAAACCACCTGCTACTCGTGCTTCCTGCCAACCGATCTCAGCGACGCCGAGCACCACGATTGGATGCGCGCGCACGGCTATCCCTCGATTGGCGTACCAATCGGCCCGAACGAGATGGCGATTCACGATCAGGAGGGCCACGAAGTAGCCGATGGTGAAAAGGGCGAGATCGTGATTCGTGGTCATAATGTTATGATCGGCTACTTCCAGCGGCCCGACGCCAACGCCGAGACCTTTCGATACGGCTGGTTCCGCAGCGGCGATGAGGGTTTGGTGCAGCGCGACGGACAAGGGCGGCAATTCTTCTTCATTACCGGTCGGCTGAAAGAGCTAATTAATCGCGGTGGCGTGAAGTACAGCCCATTCGAGATCGAAGAGGTGCTGATGCAGCTGCCGGGCGTGCGCATCGGCCTGGCGGTCGCGTTCGACAATAGCTATTACGGCGAAGAAGTCGGCGCGTATGTGGTGCCCGACGCGGGTGCCGAGCTGACCGAGGCGCAGGTGCTGGCGCACTGTCGCGCGCGCATGCCCTTCACCAAAGCGCCGAAAGTCGTGATCTTTGGCACCGAAGCGCCGGTGACATCGACCGGCAAGTTTCAGCGCATGCGCCTGAAGGATCGCTTCGCACGCTGGGCCGAGACGCAGTTTAAGGAGCGGAAATAGCGCGGCAGGTTACGCAAAGATGTGCGCGCAACGTATGCAGTGCATTCCAATGCTTTTCATTGTACGGACGCGACATATCGCGTCCGTACAATGGCATGGCACACCGATGATAGCTGCCGCTCTCCTGACTCCTGGCCCGCCTACACCTGAAACTGCCCGTTCTTATAAAACAGCTCGCCATCGACCAGGATCTCGCTATCCTGGCGCATGTCGCAGATAAAATCCCAGTGGACGCTGGACTCGTTGACGCTGCCAGTCTCGGGGTAGCCCGCGCCGACGGCCATGTGCAGCGTCCCACCGATCTTCTCATCGTACAGAATGCTCTTGGTGAAGCGCTGAATGCCGTAGTTGGTGCCGACCGCGAATTCGCCTAGGAAGCGCGCCCCGACATCGCTGTCGAGCTGGCTGAGCAGATAGGCCTCGTTCTTGCTGGCGCGCGCCTGTACCACCTTGCCAGCCGCGAACTCGAACTCGACGCCCTCGACCGACTGGCCGCCGCGAATCGCCGGGTAGCTGAATTTCACCCAGCCAGTCGCCGAATCCTCAACCGGCCCGGTGAAGATTTCGCCGCTGGGCATGTTGCGCCGTCCATCGGAGTTGATAAACGTGCGCCCATCGATTGACACGGTCATATCGATATTCGGCCCGCGCGCTACGATCTGCTTTTTGCCCTTCAGCCAATCGACCAGGCGCTGCTGGCTATTGTGAACATCGCGCCAGCACGCAACCGGGTCGGGCTGATCGGCAAAGGTGGCGGCGTAGACGAAATTCTCGTACTCGTGCATGCTCATGTCGGCCTCCTGCGCGTAGGCCGGGCAAGGATATTGCGTCACCACCCAGCGCAATTTACCGGCGGCGGCGCGCTGCATGTAGGCGTTACGCATATCGCGCCGCGCGTTCTGGAACAATCGCGGCTGGTTGGAATCCAGGCCGGTGAGCGCGCGCGTGTTGCTGGTGGCCGCGATGCGGATCGAGGCGGCGATCTGCTCGTTGAGCACCGGCTCAACCGGCGCGATCCAGGTCAGCTGCTCCGCACTGGCCTCGCGCAGAAAACTTTCTTCCAGCTGATCGGCGCTCAGGTGCACACTCGGGTGCCCACCGGCCTGCAAGATCAGCCGCTGAACCTCGTATGCCATTGGCAGCGCCAGCACATCCGCCTGCACGCGCACCCAATCGCCCGGCTTCACGGCGATGCAATAATTGACCAGAATATCGGCCAGCTTTTCCATACGCGGATCGATCATGATTCTAGCTCCATACTATACGAACGACGGAAGAAGAAGGACGAAGGAACAAGTCATCTTGTCATCTTGTCACGCGCTCACTCGGCCCAATTCCGCGCGCGGTCGATGCCCTTGCGCCAGGCCGCTAGCCCAGCCGCACGCGCAGCGGCGCTACGCTGTGGTTCGAAGATCGTCGCATCGCCAGTGAGCGGCGGCAGCGCGCCGACATGCGGCCAGATGCCCGCGCCCAGCCCGCCCAGCAATGCAGCGGCGCGCACGCTCGTCTCGGCCTCCTGCGCGCGCACCAGCGGTATGCCCAGCAGATCGGCCTGGGTTTGGCAGGCGATCTCGCTGGCCGCAATGCCGCCGCCGACATGCAGGCGCTCGACTTCTAGCCCAGTATCGGCGCGCAGCTGCTGGAGCATATCGTAGACCAGGCAGCCCAGCGCCTCCATGAACGCGCGCGCAATATGTGCCGGCCTGGTATCCAGCGTCATGCCCAGCAGCGTGCCACGCGCCGAGCGATCCTCGTAGGGCATACCCAGGCCGATAAAGGCTGGCACAAACACCACGCCGCCCGCATCCGCTACCGACGCCGCCAGCGGATCGAGGTCAGCCGGGCTGCTGATAAAGCCCATCTGCTCTTGCATCCAGCGAATCACCGCGCCAGTGACGGTGGTATCGGCCTCGACCGCGTAGGTCGGGATGCCATCCAGCTCCCAGGCCAAATAGATCTTCGCCAGCCCTTGCTTGGGCGGCAGCGGCCCCACCACGACATGCATGTACGAGCCGGTACCATGCGTGCAAACCGCCTGGCCGGGTGTGCGGCAATCGAAGCCAAATAGCGACGCCTGTTGATCGGCGATCATCGCCAGCACCGGCACCGCTGCGCGCCCGCCGCGCTGATCGACGACATCGATTTCGCCGTAGCGGTGGATCGTCGGCACCGGCGTGGGCAGCGCGGCAGCCGGAATATTGAGGTAATCGAGCCATTCTTGCCACAGGCACTTGTTGCGATAATCAAGCACAGTCATGCCCTGCATGAGCGAGTAATCCAGCGCATTGCCGTTGAGTCGCCCAAGCGCCTGCACCACCCAGCCAGCCGCCAGCGTCATTTGTAGTCGGCCATCATCAGCCGCGCGGCGAAATTCCGGGTCGTGGCGCATGCGCCAGGCCATATGCATAGCCGAACAATATGGGCCGGGAAACTGGCCCAGCCGCTCGCGGCGCTGGTCGGCGTGCGCCCACTGATTAACCTCGGCCACCAGCGGGATGGTGCGCAGATCCTGCCAGGTGATCGCGTTGCCAATCGGCGTACCAGTCGTGCGATCCCAGGCGAACACCGTGTCACGCTGCGACGTAATGCCGCAGCCGGCGATCGCGCTCGCAGCGCAGCCAGCCCGCGCAATCGCCAGCGCAACCGCGCCGCGCACGCTTTCGGCGATCTCACGCGGGTTCTGCTCGACCCAGCCAGTTTGCGGGTACAAGCGCCTGACCGGCTGGTAGCCATAGCCCGCCACCCGCCCAGCGGCATCCAGCACCACCGCGCGGCTGCCGCTGCTGCCCTGGTCGATCCCGAGCGCATAGGATTGTGGCATAGCTGTCTCAATTCAGCGAACACGCGGCTGCTTTGGCTGGAATATTCGGGCCATTGTACCATCGAAACGAAAGGCTCTGTCAACGTCGGCGCGCTGGCCCGCATCACGGATACATCGGCGACTGCACTGGCAGCAATGCATTGCATCGACAGCGTAGGGGCGAGCCTCGTGAGCCTACGCTACGCGACATTGATCGCAGTGTGGGCGACTACCGGATTCGCCCCGACATCGGTGCTGATCTCCATATCCGCGCTACATCCATCCGCAGTCGGCATCCGTATGTTCTAGTAAAGGCTCCGGTGCATGTGGCACGCTTGTCCACACACCTGCACCAAGCCGCAGGAGAAAATGATGACCAGCTACACCAAACCATCGGATGCCGAGCTACGCGAAAAGCTGACGCCCGAGCAATATAAAGTGACCCAGCAAGAAGGCACCGAGCGACCATTCGCGAATGCCTACTGGAACAACAAGCAGGCCGGTATTTATGTCGACCTAGTTTCAGGCGAGCCGCTGTTCAGCTCGCTGGATAAGTACGACTCGGGCACTGGCTGGCCGAGCTTCACCCAGCCGCTAGAGCCGGAAAATGTCGCCACGCACACCGATCGCAAGCTATTCATGTCGCGCACCGAGGCGCGCTCGAAGCAGGGCGATTCGCATCTCGGCCACGTATTCGATGATGGCCCAGCCCCGACCGGCCAGCGCTACTGTATGAACTCGGCCGCGCTACGCTTCATTCCGGTCGAGCGATTAGCGGAAGAAGGCTACAGCCAGTACGTGGCGCTGTTCGGCCTAGCCGCCCAGGCTACCGGCGAATAGCGCATATCGGCTGTTCCACACAGACACCAAGACGCCAAGATGCTTTTACGCTCTTGGCGTTTTGCTCGTGCATCCGCGCACGCCGCATGACGCGCTGAATCGCAGGCTACGGCTTCAGCAGCGCCTTTTCAGCTGCCGACAGCACCACGTCATCTTCCGACAGCAGCGTCGCCGCGTTGATCGGCACGCGCAGTGTTGGTACTACACCCGTGCCTTCGAGGAACAACGAACCATCGGGCAGCACAAAGCGGCCAGTCGGCACTTGCAGCCAGATATGTTCGGGCAGCTCGTACTGGCCCTGCGATACCTCAGCCTCCACGCCTGCGCTGGGCGACTGGCCGACCACAATCGCGCCGGGCACACGGCTAAATCCATACGCCTCGATTTCGCAGGCGCTGAAGCAGGCTGGCCCCACCAGCACCGCCAGCTTGTCGAAATGGTAGGGTTTCTCGACCGGCTCGATCTGGTCGGGCGGGCCTTCCGGCTCGAAGCGGCGGGTGAGCTGGCTATAGTATTCAAGCTGCGCTAGCGGGATCGGTTTGTCGATCAGATAGCCCGCCAGCCCCAGATTAGCCCCGCCATCGTTCTGGCGTAGATCAACGATCACGCCGGGCACATCGTGGTATTCGAACGAGTCGAGCGCGCGGAAAAACAGCTCGTCGATCAGATCCAGGTCATCATCATTCGAGTTGATGCGCACATAGCCCAGTCCCGATTCCAACACATGGTACTCGACCGGCGGCGCATGCGAGTCGGTGCCGCGATAGAGCGAGTTAGCCTGCAAACTTTTGCGCTCATCCACCGCCTTCAGCGTGGCGGTGGCCTCGGGCTGGCTGGGGTTGCGAAATGTCACGCGCGCGCTGGTGCCGATTGGCGCGCGGGTCAGGTAGCGCTGCTGATCGTAGCGCAGCGCTGGCGCAGTCGAGAATGGCCCACTGAACGACTGAACCGCCGCAACCGCTTGGTCGATTGGCAGATCATTGAAGCGCGTGATCTCAGCGCCCGCGAGCAGGCCCACCTGTGCCGCTGGCTCGTCCTTCATGACATACACCACGATTACGCGCCCATCATCCAGCGCACGAATAGCGAAGCCGTAGCCACCGCCAGCCTGCTGATCGAAGCGCGCATCGGCCAGATCGCCGCCATCCAGGTTGACATGCCCATCGTGGAAGGCATCTGCGAAATCACGCAGCGCCATGTAGAAAGCTTTTGCGTCGCTCTGCCGTTCAGCTTCAGCCACGCGCGCGCGAATCCGCTCAAACAGCGCGTCCCAATCGGGCGCTTTGCCGGGAATACCGTTGAAGGCATAGTCGCGGCGTACCTCTTCAAACACACGCTTGAACGCCGCCTGATAGCCCAAATTCGAGAAATCCTTGACCGCAATATTATGTTCTTCGCGCAGATCCAGCTGCGGCTCACGCGAACGGTCGATGGTGAATGGCGATGCGTTCATGTCGATCACCGAGTAGCCAGCCGCGAGCGGCGCAAGCGGGTCGTCAGCGGTAAATAGGCGTTGATCTGGCCCGAAATCGCTGGGAAATTGCTGCTGTACATCGGGCGACCAAACCACCAGCTTGCCGCCAGTCACCTCGTCGTGATTCTCCGCGTCGATGCGCGTCGAGGTCAGGTAGGTCGGCCAACCTTCCACATGGCGATCAGCCGCGCTAAATGGATCAGACCAATAGGCCACCACAAAAACTTTCACGCCCTGGCCCTGCGCCGCATCGTGATCGACATCACTCAGCGTGCCGGGCGGCTGCTCGGGCAGAAACAGCGTATATGTACCGCTCTGGTGCCGCTTGTCGAGCGTGAGCGAGCCAAACATCAGCGTATGTGCGCGAATCGGCCAAGCTTCATCGCGCACAACAAAGCCGTGCAGATCCACCAGTGCAACCGCGTGGCGGGTGTGGTAGGCTGTGAGCATGTCGTTGGAATAATCGAGCGTGCCAGTCAGCTTGATCGGCCGCTCGGCGGCTGGCGCGTCCGCCGCAACCACCGCCGCAGGATCGGCGGACGGCATGATCTGGCAGGCGTTCAGTAGCGCGAGGCCGAGCAATGCAGCAGCCAGCGCCAGCCAACGGCGCGACTGGCAGGATATGAGATGGATCTGCGATGTGGTGCGATGCATTAGGATTCGGGCCTTATGTATTGCCGCTGCTTACGGGTCGAGCGCTATTGATATACCGGCACCGCCACGCTCAAGGCACGCCCCAGCTCCAATTGCCGATTGCAGACCTGTCCTGAGCGGCGTCGAAGGTTTGCCGATTGCGCTCTATCAATCGTAAATCGGGTGCCTTCTGGGCGAATCCAAAATCGCAGTCTACTGCTTCCTGTCGACTGCCGCCAGCCGCTTCTCGATTTCTTGAAGCGATTCGGTTAGCGCATCGGCCTTATGCAGCAGCACACTCACGCCTAGCTCGGCCTTAAGATTGACCTTGTAATCCAGCTCATTCCGAATGCGATCTTTATCGGCCTGGCGATTCTGGCTGACGAGCACGAAGATCGAGAGAAAGATCGCCTCCAGCGACACAATCATGGTCAGCAGGCCAAACGGATACGCGTCAAAGGTGATCTGCGGAATCACGTTCACAACTATCCAGACTATGAAAAAGACTGCATTCAGCACCAAGAACGGGATACTTCCGCTAAACTCAGCGATCACATCCGCGATTCGCTGGCCCACAGTCAATTTCTCATCGGCTATTTCATTAACGTTGCGGCTGACACGCTGCCGCAGCAGATTATCCGTCCGGCGGATGCGCTTCGCCAGCGCAACCATCACATCCTGCGCCATATGCGGTTTTTGCAGCATCAGGTCAAGGAATTCGTGTCGCTCCAGCACCAGCGTATCGGTGCGCTGAGTCGCTGTAGCAGTCGCCGAGCGGCTGCCGCCATCGAGCAGCGACAGCTCACCGAAGAAATCGCCCGACTCGAGCATTTCCAGCACCAACTTTTCCTTGTCATCATCAATGATCGATAGCTCGACCTCGCCCGACTGGATGATATACAGCGTGCCGCCAGTCTGCTCGGCACCAAAGATCACCTGGCTGCCCCTGAATTGCTGCTCATCCATAATCGCGGCAATCGCGGCACGCTCGTCGTCGTCCATTCCAACAAACAGCGGGATCGTCCGTAGCAAACGTGGATCGGCTGGCATAGGCATCTGCTCCTGTGAAACGTCGATCAACAGGCCCCTGCGATGGCGCGGCAATTATAGCACGCGTATTGTTGCCGCCGGCAATCGCTGAGCGACGGTGATGCGGACGTGCTTGAGCATTCTTCGCCCAGCCTAGTGGTAGAATGGAGCTAGCGCACCGCAGGCTAAAGCTTGCGGCTGCTGCACCACGCCTGCTGAAGCCGGCTAACGCATTAGGGCGCCTGCTTCAGCAGGCGTGGTGTAGCAGTGTGGAGATGCATCCCCACACGTTCGGCTGCGTGCATCCTGGCATTCAACATCACCAGAAACAAGGGGAACAATGAAGATATACACCAAGACCGGTGACGCTGGCGAGACCGGACTGTGGGGCGGGCTGCGGGTCGCCAAGGATACCGCACGCGTGCAAGCCTACGGCACCGTCGATGAGTGCAATGCCGCAATCGGTGTGGCGCGCGCAAGTGGCGTAGAAGCGGGCCTGGATGCGATTCTAGCCCACATTCAGAATCAGCTATTCGTGGTCGGGGCCGACTTGGCGACGCCCGGCGCGGCGGCCACTATCCCACGAATTGGTGCAGCAGAGATCGCATTCCTTGAAGAATCGATTGACGCGCTGGAAGAACAGCTGGAGCCGCTGAAACAGTTCATCCTGCCGGGCGGAACACCGGCGGCGGCACATTTGCACCTGGCGCGCACGATTTGCCGCCGCGCCGAGCGCTGGGTAGTTGGATTGGCGCGGCAGGAACAAGCGCTGAATGCGCAGGTCGGCATCTACCTCAACCGGCTATCCGATTGTCTGTTCGTGCTGGCCCGCGCCGCCAACGCCCGCGCAGGCGTGGCCGATGTGCCGTGGAAAAACCCGATCAAGTTAAAAGTTAAAAGTTAAAAGTTAAAAGTTAAAAGTGACGAGTGACGAACATGATCGTGATGATCAATGGGCCGTTGGGGATTGGCAAAACATCGACATCGTGGGAACTGGCG
>Ga0123338_10005959_pt1 | contig 10319 bp, 7 predicted proteins | sample grotaG_FD_89793 | JGI IMG/M metagenome (GOLD analysis project Ga0123338, IMG submission 89793) | Glacier valley bacterial and archeal communities from Borup Fiord, Nunavut, Canada, to study Microbial Dark Matter (Phase II) -... | ecosystem: Environmental > Aquatic > Freshwater > Ice > Glacier ...
CACGCGCACCGAAGGCGTGGGCGCGTTCTTTGCCACGCTGGCGCGTGAGGCGGGCCAGACGCTGGCCGAGGCGGAGCGTGACTTTTTTAAATTTGACCGTCCGACTTCGCTCTTGCAGCGCTTCATTGAGCCCACCGAAGTCGCGGCCATGGTGACCTATGTTTGCAGCCCGCGTGCGGCTGCCACCAACGGCGCAGCGCTGCGCGTTGAAGGCGGCGTCGTGCGTTCCCTTATTTAAATTTATACCTATGGAGACCTTATGAAAAAAATCAAATGCGCCCTGATCGGGCCCGGCAATATCGGCACCGACCTGCTGGCCAAACTGCAACGCAGCCCGGTGCTGGAGCCGGTCTGGATGGTCGGCATCGACCCCGAATCCGACGGCCTCAAACGCGCCCGCGAGATGGGCATCAAAACCACGGCCGACGGTGTTGATGGCCTGTTGCCCCATGTGCTGGCGGATGGCGTGCAGATCGCCTTTGACGCCACCAGCGCCTATGTGCACGCCGAAAACTCGCGCAAGCTCAACGCGCTGGGCGTGATGATGATCGACCTGACGCCAGCCGCCATCGGCCCGTTTTGCGTGCCGCCGGTGAACCTGATGGAACACCTGGGCAAGGGTGAGATGAACGTCAACATGGTGACCTGCGGCGGGCAGGCGACCATTCCGATGGTCGCAGCCGTATCGCGCGTGCAACCGGTGGCCTATGGCGAAATCGTCGCCACCGTGTCGAGCCGCTCGGTCGGCCCCGGCACGCGCAAGAACATCGATGAATTCACCCGCACCACCTCCGGCGCAGTCGAGAAGGTGGGCGGCGCCAAAAAGGGCAAGGCCATCATCATCATCAACCCGGCCGAGCCGCCGCTGATGATGCGCGACACCGTGCACTGCCTGACCGAATCCGCGCCCGATCAGGCCAAGATCACCGCCTCGATCCACCAGATGCTGGCCGAGGTGCAGAAGTATGTGCCCGGTTATCGCCTGGTGAACGGCCCGGTGTTCGACGGCAACCGCGTCTCGGTTTACATGGAGGTCGAAGGTCTGGGCGACTACCTGCCCAAGTACGCTGGCAACCTTGACATCATGACCGCAGCCGCCGCCCGCACGGCAGAGATGTTCGCCGAAGAAATCATCGCCGGCCGGCTCACACTCAAGGCCACGGCCGCGCCCGTCGCCACTCCGGCTTTTGCCTGAACCCTCACAAGAGAACTACCATGAAACTACAAGGTAAAAAAATCACCGTCCACGACATGACCTTGCGCGACGGCATGCACCCCAAGCGCCACCTGATGACGCTGGAGCAGATGAAAAGCATCGCCTGCGGCCTGGACGCCGCCGGCGTGCCGCTGATCGAAGTCACGCACGGCGACGGCCTCGGCGGCTCTTCCGTCAACTACGGCTTTCCGGCCCACACCGACGAGGAATATTTGAGCGCTGTCATCCCGCAGATGAAGCAGGCCAAAGTGTCGGCGCTGCTGATCCCCGGTATTGGCACCGTCGAGCACCTGCTGATGGCCAAGGACCTGGGCGTCAACACCATCCGCATCGCGACCCACTGCACCGAGGCTGACGTGTCGGAGCAGCACATCACGAAGTCGCGTGAACTGGGCCTGGACACCGTCGGCTTCTTGATGATGGCGCACATGGCCAGCCCGGAAAAACTGGTGAGCCAGGCGCTGCTGATGCAGGGCTACGGTGCGAATTGCATCTACGTCACCGACTCGGCCGGCTACATGCTGCCCGACGACGTGAAGGTGCGCCTGAGCGCCGTGCGCGCTGCCCTCAAACCCGAGACCGAACTGGGTTTTCACGGTCACCACAACATGGCGATGGGCGTTGCCAACTCGATCGCCGCGATTGAGGCCGGTGCCAACCGCATCGACGCCGCCGCTGCCGGCCTGGGTGCGGGCGCCGGCAACACGCCGATGGAAGTGTTCATCGCCGTCTGCGCCCGCATGGGCATTGAGACCGGTGTCGATGTGTTCAAGATTCAGGACGTGGCTGAAGACCTGGTGGTGCCGATGATGGACCACATCATTCGCATCGACCGCGACTCGCTGACGCTGGGCTACGCCGGGGTCTACTCCAGCTTCCTGCTGTTCGCCAAACGCGCCAGTGTCAAATATGGCGTGCCCGCGCGCGACATCCTGGTCGAACTGGGCCGCCGTGGCATGGTCGGCGGGCAAGAGGACATGATCGAAGACACTGCCATGACGATGGCGCGTGAACGCAAAAACTTAACCAAGGTAGCCGCATGAAACTCGACACTAAGACCATTGCCGCCCTGGCCGAACACCTGGAAAACTGCGAACTGCAGGCGAAGGACACGACCAAGATCACCGAAGAGTATCCCGACATGGACTGGGACGATGCCTACGCGATTCAGGACGAAATCAAGCGCCGCAAGATTGCGCGCGGCGGTCGCATCATCGGCCTCAAAGCCGGCCTGACGTCACACGCCAAGATGAAGCAGATGGGTGTGACGACGCCGGTGTTCGGCTTCATGGCCGACTACTATGCCGTGCCCGATGGCGGCGAGTGCAAGGTGAGTGAGTTGATCCACCCCAAGGTCGAGCCCGAGATTGCTTTTGTCACCAAGACCGAGCTGCGCGGCCCCGGCTGCCACATCGGCGCGGTGCTGGCCGCCACCGACTTTGTGATGCCCGGCATCGAGGTGATTGACAGCCGCTACCGCGACTTCAAGTTCGACCTGAAGAGCGTGGTGGCCGACAACACTTCGGCGGCGCGCTTCGTGGTCGGCGGCCAGCCCATGGCCGTGTCCGGCGTGGACCTGCGCACCGTCGGCATCGTGCTGGAGAAAAACGGCCAGGCCGTCGCCTTTGGCGCCGGTGCCGCCGTGCTCGGCCACCCGGCCGCCGCTATTGCCATGCTGGCCAACCACCTGGCTGAACGTGGCGAGTGCATCCCGGCCGGTAGCCTGATTTTGTCGGGCGGCATCACCGAAGCCGTGTCGGTGGAAGCGGGCGATAACGTTACGCTGCGCGTGCAGGGCATGGGCAGCACCAGCATCCGATTTGTTTGAAACCACTTAGGAGAACCCCATGCCATTTGCACAGATTTATATGATTGAAGGCCGTACGGAAGAACAAAAACGCGCCGTGATTGAAAAGGTCAGCGCCGCGCTGGTCGAAGCCACCGGCACTCCCATCGCCAACGTGCGCGTCTGGATTCAGGACGTGCCCAAGGAGAATTGGGGGATTGCGGGGGTTAGTGCGAAGGATTTGGGGCGGTGAGTTTTTTAAGATAAATCGGGCTGTAGCCCCGGTCATCATTGCGTGAGCAGCTATTGAAAGGGGAGTTGGTGGCGTTTATTCGACAATTGGGAGCGGCATGAACACCCGCATTGCAAATGCGGATTCAACCGGTCAATGGCCACTATGTCGGGTATCAGTCTTTTTCAACTCCTGATTGCCGCGATTTTTGATGCATGACTTGTTTGCGAAGCTCATGCAGGTAATACCTTCCTGTCATAACTGATCTCGAATCCATCTGGCGTCGGCTTGAACGGGCCACCTGCTGAGCGATAGCTTGACTGGAACTGCCTTAATGCCTGAATGTCAATCTCGCCGGTCACGCAATAGTCGTCAATGCCGCCCTTGACGCGGAGTACATCCCGTCGCCAGTTGTCTTTGTGAGGCATTCGGATACGGCTATCGCCATATTGACGATCATTGCATTGAATGATGTAAGCGTGGATGTCCAACGCAGCAGATTCCACTAGGGCATTAAAGGTTTCAGTGTCTGAATTCCATTCCGGCACAAACAATGCGTCCACTTGACCGCGCAGGGCGGTGCGGTAAGCGATGTTCGTAAGTTCGCTGCATACCAATACGGCAAAGCGGAAATTACCATGTTGCAGCACCGGCGGAGACTTCCATTCCTTGTCGGGCTTCAACTCCACTCCTGCAAGGCGCTGTAGCTCTTGCTCTTCATGCAGGGCTGGCCGTTGTTTGTCTTGCCGATAAATCATCATCGAGGGAAAGCCTAAACCATCGTGCGATAGTGCAGCCCATATTTGATTGCGCACACGACATTTACTGGCATGCAGGTACTCAATACCGGTAATGAGTGAAATGCCTCGTCCTTGTAGTTTCTTTGCAATGCGCATAAACCAGTGCGCGGGCAAGGCCAGTTCGGGCAGTATGAAATAACGGGCTCCTTTGGGCTGCGAAATAACGCTGTTTACCAATCGGTTCAAACGGGCATAACGATCCAATTGATTCGGGTCCGTCGCATCCATAACCGAGGCGATCCAACTGTCATTACCGGTTTGCCAGCTCGAGACGGCAATAGTGTGTTTGGGTTGCGCTTTTCCATCCGGGATCTGCAAGACGTTTTTTTTGTCTAAACGTGGCATTTTTTCATTCAACGTAAAGCCACGTAAGGCCAGTACGACCGCCGCTAAATCTTGCTGACTAGCCTCGGAAAATGGATCCCTGGTCAACACAAATAGCTCGGCTAGATTAAAAGGCCGCGTAGGAAACAGTAGTCCATACGGTACGCCTTTGAATTTGATCCACTCCTTGAGAGTAGTAACGCCTTGTACAATTTTCGGCAGCAAAAGCTGCTCAGCGTCGTCGCAGATGGTCACCGATTTCCTGTGCGGGATACCGCGTTGGGCGATCATTTCCTTTGGCAAGCCGATAAAACGGAAAGGCATGTGAGCAAGATCAAGCGAGAACAGCCGAGCCTGCAATGCTTGAATGTCCTTGATTGTGGGTGCGTGATACTTATCAAACTCTATCCCCGGCCAAAAATCGAGCCAGGCTTGTTCCATTTCCGTTAGCCACGCAGCTTTTCCCGTTTTGGTAAGACGTGGTGGGAAGGCAGCGATGACACTTTCACGCACAGACTTTAAAAGTTGCCTCTTCCAACGTTCAACGGTTATCTCTTTTGGGGTTGTTTTTTTAGGCCAGGATTTGAGATTGACGGAGCAGTGTTTCTCAACGCTTGTGCACAGACATTCCAGCCTCTTGATAATTTTCCTCAAGCTTTCGAAATCCTCACAGGCGGTTGCCAGCCGCACTACACGCGGCAGATAAGTTGCCAGTTCAAAGAAGTGCGGTAGCGTTAATACATGCTGAATGAATGCACTAAAAAAAGCGTGGCGATGCGTTTGCCATGTTTCGGGCGGTAGATCCCGCTCATAAGCTTCAAAGTCCCGCAGCTTGATGGCAAAACCGGCGCGGCGCATCGTGAGTGCATCGGCCTTACGCAAGTTGTCTGCCACCTCGCCATCGCTTTGTGTGGCGGCCACCAAGTCCGTCCCCACATGACTGGCTGAAATTGGCAGATTGGGCAAAGCCCTCCATTCGCTGGCTCGTGCGTGAATCTGGTGAGCGATGGAATCTACCAATGTTTTTCCCGTTTCGCCCTCGAGTAGAAATACCTTGTTCTTTCCATTGGAAAAGCGGATCTGACTTCCCTCCAAATAGGTAGGCTCAAACTGTACTTCCGTCTTTTTACTGTCAGTCCAACTCAGTTGCCCATCTGAGCGCTTGAACAGCCATTCCCACAGTTCAACAGTAGATTTAAAGTTTGCGCCGTTTTCCATCACCAGAAGAATATCGTCCACATAGCGACCGTAATACAGTGGAGCTACCAGTTTCAGAATTAACCGATCCAGATCGAGAAGAGCGACGTTTGCGACCACCGCAGAAGCGGGGAGTCCAACAGGAAGCCCTTTTTTTAGCGGCGTACTCTCAGCCCAAGCTCTTAAGGCGGTGATAAACAGGCGGTGAAGTTTGTCTTGGTCTTCCGATAGCGTCAACTCCAGATATTGGTTGAAGTCTTTCGCAAGCATGAAGTCTGGTTTCAGTTCATGGTAGAAAGAGGTGACATCTGCAGTGAGTGCGACGACTTTCTTTTTGGCGGCCAACGCGGTATGCATAGCCTTAATGCCGTCATCACGCCAAGTACGAAACGGTTTTAGATATGGCTCAAAGGAGCCAAGCGAGAGTCGATTAATGTCTTTATTTAGCTTTCTTCGCATGCGATTGCCATAGGCGCTGTCGCTGAGGTTGGCATCGTACTTATGACCGACTTCAAGCATCCACAGTGTGGACAGTACGTGAAAATCCAAGCTAACTTTGGACATTAGTCGAAATTCAGCTTTGGGCTTCGCGTACTTTTCTGCTTTTTCGAGTAACTCGCAGGTGTGTTTCCATTCATCCTCAGGGGAGGAGAAAATCACACCATTTGCATGATCTTTATGGTATTCATCTAGACCTTCACGCGAGATGGACTTTGCAGCCAACGTCCAACCGCCAAGAAAAGCTGGTGTTTCGATCCAACTTTCATCTTCCCCGTTGAGCCTGTCTAACAAGGACTGAAGGTTTTCTGTGAGATTCTCCTCATATTCGGCTATTAAAAATAAGGGTGCATGTGTCGAGTAATAAAAATCTACCTTGGCCTTGCGATAGGCCGTGCCAAGTTTTTCAAGAGAGAAGCTCATTTGATAGTCTGCGTGTTTTAGCGCAGATCAATCATTGACCTGCGCTGATTGTTTTTTGGCGAGGGAGTGAAAATCGCTTTCAGAAACGATTCAACATTCACCAAGTTATGCCAGAAAATTTAGTCGTTCATAAGCGACTAAAGAAGTCTGACCGTAATGAGAATATGAAACTCGAAAGCACCCCGCGAAGGGCTGCCTAGCAAAACAAGTAGCCATCGCTTTATATCCTGACGTGGAAGGGACTATTCAGTAGTATTGTGCTCTCGCGCTGTCTTGCCTTAATGGCCGACCAAGGCGCGTTATACACATCAATGACCAAGAGTGACCGGTATGGATCGCACCTAAAAAAGCTGGATTCATTAGTTTTTTGAAATTGCTAACGCCACTTGGCATCCCGCAGAAGGTCTAACCGTCTATGTTCCAGTTTCGCATCGGAACTTGCTCGACGCCCTCGTTCATTTAAGCTTGTATATTGAAACATAGGGTTTTGAAACGCAAACATGAATACCCCCCGATCATGGCGCTGCCGTTGAGTCATATTGCAGAGAGGTGGCAATGAAATGAGCCTCCAGCCCCTGTCATCATTGCGTGAGCAGCTATTAAAAACGAAGCGGATGGCGAGGGCTGCACGCAGTACTGCGCAGTTTCAACAACCTTGAAGCTGTCTATAATGAATATAGATATTGACAAAATTGCGTAAAAAGATAAACTCTATATTCATATAGCATGCCAAAACAAGCCATCGCCCTCTCCAAAATTCCGCCACAGACGATGCGCGCCCTTGAGACTTTGGGCTCGCATCTGGCAGTGGCCCGGGTGCGACGCAAGGAGTCGTTGGCAACGCGCGCCAAGCGCATTGGGGTTTCGATTCCGACGTTGACGCGGCTTGAATCCGGTGATCCCTCGGTGTCCATGGGCATTTACGCCACCGCCTTGTGGCTCATTGGCCGCGATGGTGAACTGGCACGAATAGCGTCCCCGGAGCATGACAAGGGCGCGCTGGAAATGAATATTCAGGAAGCCATCGACCTCGGCAAAGCACGCGCCAAGGTGGCCCGCAAAAACCGGGCATCGGTCAAGCCCCCGGTCGAGTTGTAGCGCACGCCATGGCCGCCAAAATTACCCACCAAACCTCGCCAGACAGGCTTTATGCCTGGATGCTAAGTGACCCCCAAAACCCCCGTCTGGTTGGCGAGATCACGCGCCAAAACAATGGCGATGTCGGCCTGACGTACGACTCGACCTGGATTGAATCCGGGTTCGCCCTGAGCGACGACATGCCACTCGTGGCGCAAACATGGACGCCCGTGCATCACACCGCTCGGCTACCCGGCGCGCCCGGCGCACTCGATGATGCGCGCCCAGACCGCTGGGGCGAAAAGGTGATCCGCTACTTGTACAAGCCGGGCGCGTCGGTGTATGACAACCTCTACTTTGCCGGTGACGAGCGCTTTGGCGCGATGGGCGTGTCCACCTCCAGCAGTGCTTACATCCCCTTCATGGCGCGGTCGCTGCCACGCCTGGAGGATGCCAGCGACCTCAATGAGGCGATTCAGATCGTCGAGTCGGGCGTGGGCGAGTTGCATGCGCAGCAGCGGGCGCTGCTGGCGACCAGTGGCAGTCTGGGTGGCGCCAAGCCGAAAGCGGCGATTGCCATTGAGGGTGAAGAATGGGTGCTCAAGTTTTACAACGGTGAGCCTTTCGATTTGCCCTTGGTGGAGCACGCCACCATGACGCTGGCCCACAAGGCGGGCCTTCAGGTCGCGCAAACGCTGCCCGTGCGGCTTCTGGGTGAACACGCCGTCGCCGTCAAGCGCTTTGATCGCCACAACGGTGTGCGCGTGCACTGCCTGTCGGCCTGCACCCTGTTGCGCTCGGAGCTGCCGGAAGGCATGGAGCCTGAGTTTGGTTACCCGCAACTGGCGCGCGCCCTACGCCGTTCAGCCGATCCGCGCACGCTGGATGCCCAGTTGCACGAGCTTTTCCGGCGCATGATTTTCAATATCCTGGTCGCCAACACCGACGATCACGAAAAAAATCATGCCTTGCTGTGCCACATCCGTGGCCGCACCATGAAGCTCGAACTCAGCCCGGGCTATGACATCGTTCCGACCGGTTCCGGGGCGCTGGAGCACCAGTTCATGATCTCCGACACCACCCGCGAGCCCAGCCTGTCTGAAGCCATGACAGTGGTGGATGACTTTGACTTATCGCCGTTGGACGCTGCGAACGCGGTCCTCAAGATCATTGCCGTGGTCAACGATTGGCAGAGCCACTTTCGATCCGTGGGCGTGACGGAGCCGGACATCACCGAAATTGCCGCCTTGATTGATGAGCCTGATTTACTGGCACAGCGGCGGTCGTTCAGCGCCGAGGCTTATGCCCAAAGTGGCAAACCTCGGCGCAAGCGCAGTCCTGGGGCCAAGGCGTTTCGTTGAGGCTCTGCGCATCAGCGTTTGCGCGCCTTGGGTCAACTTGCCAAAAACCAGATTGACCGTAAGCATTTTTCATATAAAAATACCTGAAATAATCATTTTTCAGACTGAATATGCAAATTTCATCAAGCGACCTTGGATATAACTGGATTTCAAAGGCGCTTGATGTGACGCCGGTTCAGCCGTTTCGCGTTACCAGCGGCATTGGTTCGGGCATGTCCGCCTTGCAGCAGGGGCGCGCCACGCACAAGACCTACACCCGCGCTTACGCGCCTGAGCCCACGCTGGCGGGACACCTGACGTTTGCGCTGAAGTACGAGGGGGTGGATCTTGATTTCCTGGCCCGCGTGTTTCAACGCACCGGGGCCGATTTCGTGCGGGAGTGGGTGGGGCAAGAGCCCACCAGCGCTTACGCCAGGCGCGCAGGCTTCTTCTTCGAGTGGTTGACAGGCCTGCAGGTCGACGGCATTCAGGACTCCAGCGGCAATTACGTCGATGCCCTTGATGCCGATCGCTACTTCGTGGCCACCAAGGCCGACAAAAACAGGCGCTGGCGGATCAACGACAACTTGCCGGGCACACCTGCCTTTTGTCCGATGATCGAGCGCAGCAAAACCCTGCGCGATGCTGCCAGTCTGAGCGCCGAGATCAAGGCGCTGATGGATGATTTCGGGGAAGACACGCTGCTGCGCGCGGTCAACTGGCTCACCGTGAAAGAGAGCCGGGCGAGCTTTGCCATTGAGTCCGAAGGCAAAGAAGAAGACCGGATTCATCGCTTCGCGCGGGCCATGGTCACGCACTGCGGCCAGATTGCAAAGCCCCTGTCGGAAGCATCCTTGGAGACTTTGCAAAATGGGATCATGGGGGCCATCACCACGGGGTTTCGTCCGGGTCTGCGGCGCTCCCCCGTATTCGTCGGTCACACGGCCGACTATCAGCCCGTCATTGATTACCTGGCGCCGAGTTTCAAGGACGTGCCCGGCATGATGGAAGGGCTGAGGGCCGTGGCGCAACGCACCGTGGGCCAACACGCCGTGTTGCGCGCCGCCGCTTTGTCCTTTGGGCTGGTGTACATCCACCCCTTGGCTGATGGCAACGGGCGAATTTCCCGCTTCCTGATCAATGACACCTTGCGTCGCGACGGCGTGATTCCCAGCCCCGTCATCTTGCCGGTTTCCGCCGTCATCAGCGAGTCGGCCCATCACCGGCATGCGTACGATCAGGCGCTGGAAGTGTTCTCCAAGCCGCTGATGCGTGAAGTTGGAAAAGCCTGCAGCTTTGCGCAAGATGTCGAGTATGAAGATGGGGTTCGCTCAAACCTCAAGTTCGAGCAATGGGAGGACGCCTTGCCCTCGTGGCGCTACCCGGATCTCACGCTTCAGACCCACTATTTGAGCCAGGTGATTGA
>Ga0123338_10005960_pt1 | contig 10317 bp, 7 predicted proteins | sample grotaG_FD_89793 | JGI IMG/M metagenome (GOLD analysis project Ga0123338, IMG submission 89793) | Glacier valley bacterial and archeal communities from Borup Fiord, Nunavut, Canada, to study Microbial Dark Matter (Phase II) -... | ecosystem: Environmental > Aquatic > Freshwater > Ice > Glacier ...
CGAAGAGCGAGCCGAAGAGCGAACCCAAGACGGAGACCAAGAGTAAGAGCGATACCGCAGCGTAGGCCGGTCGCTTCGTGATTTCTTCAACGACGCTCGGACTTTGGTTTGCGGGCGTCGTTGGATTTATCCTGATCGATTTGATGGTGGTCGCGGCCATCCGACTGGTGCGCGCCGCGAAGCACCTTGAAGCGCACGCGGCGAGGCTGGCGGAACTGCCGCCCGGGATCGATCCGGCAAAAACCACCGCCTCGCTCAACCGGCTGAATCGCTGTAGCGCACAGACGGGTCTGCTGCGAGAACGCATGGACGCAGCGATGGCGATACTTCGCGTTGGCCCGCGTATTCGGATTGAGGATTTGTCGCCGGTGGTCGCATCGTTCTTGGACGATCTCGCTCGGCTGCGAGCGCGCTAAGAATCTGGCGGTTTCGGCCCCGGCGGTGCAAACGGCGGCGGCTCGCTCGGCGGTAAACCGAACGGTTCGGCTGCCGCGGGTGGCGCGCCGAAGGGATCGACCGGCGCTGCGGGCGGTTCGGGCGGTTCCCACGCCCAGGCGGGAGCGGGAGCTGCCGCTGCGGGCGGCATGCCAAACGGCATTTCGGGCGGCGAGGACTGCGGCACGGCAAACGGTGGACCGAAGGCGGGGGCGGGACCGGCCGGTGCCCCCGGCGGCATTCCAGGCGCTGCTTCGGGCATTCCGCCAAAGCGAAACGGGCCGCTCTGGCGCGTTTCCGGCAACGGATTCACCGGCGGCATCATCGATTCGCTCGACACATCGCCCGTCGGTTTGAATGAGAATGCGGCTGGCAGCCCCGGCGGTCCACCGGCGTCCGCCGGAACCGCCATTGGAACGAACGGGGCACTTGGCACGGGTGGAATCGGCGCTGCGGGCGTGAACGGCGGCGGTGCGGCGGCTGCGGGCGGCTGCGAGAATGCGCTCGGCAAGGCGCCCGGTGCGATCGGCGCCGGCGGCAATGACTTTGCGATGACCGCCGGAGGCGGCGCCGGGGCTTGCGGATTGTGGGCAAACGCTGCGATCGCCGCGTCGTTTGCGCGCTTGTTGCGTTCGGCCGAATCTTCGCGTAGGCGCGTTCCGGCGCCATCGACGGGGATTTCGCCCACCGGTGCGGCGACGAGCACGTAGCGCGCCTGCGGCAATAAGTGTCCACCGGGACGCTTCGCGAGTTCGCGCAGCTCTTCGAGATACGCCTCAGGTGTCTCTTCGATTTCCATCGTTTCGAGGATCAAGCGAACCGTGTCGTCGATGTATTCGCGCGGCGGTACGCGCATGAACGAATACGTGGCGCTCGTAACGTCGGCTTTCACAACGGTCAACAGCTTTTTCCAATAATCGAGTTGCTGGTAATACTCGAACGCGCCGAGTTCGCGTTTGGCGCGTGAATAGAGCGCGGCGATGCGGCGCCCGAGTGCATCGCTCGGCGGCGCGGGTTCGACGATGACGACGCGCTGGCCGACGCGCGAGAGTTCGGAGACGATCTGCGCGTGGAAAAACGGATCGACTTCATGCAGATAGTAAAATGCGATTGCCGCATCATAGGTATTTTCGCGCGCGGGAATCGTCGTGGTACTTCCTCGCACCGTCTTGACGCCGACGTCCGCAAGCGTGCCGAGGCGTTCGCCATCCGATTCGATGACCGTCACGTCGGCACCGATTTGCATCGCGCGCACGAACCAGAGCGGGTCGATGCTCGCGCCCGCGAATAGCACGGATTCGCCTTTGCGGATCGCCATGGCATCCCAGACCAACTGGTCGATGCGGTGCGATTCGCGTTCGAATTCCTCGGCTAAGACTGTGCTTTGTTCCATATCTCCTGGAAATCCGGAAAGCTGATGGCGATCGGCGTCGCGTCGTCGACGACGATATTCCCCGTTCCAGCCGCAAGTACCGCCGCGCTCATGGCAATTCGGTGATCGCCCGCGCTAGCAACCGGAGCGGTTGCTTCGTGCAATACGGCGGGTTCGATGGCGAAACCATCGGGGCGTTCTTCGATATTCGCGCCCACGACGCGCAGGAGGTTAGCGAGCGTCGCGATACGGTCGGATTCTTTTTGACGGAGCTCTTGTGCGCCGCTAACGACGCTGCGCGAGCGCGCGAACGCCGCTGCGACGCCGAAGACCGGCAATTCGTCGATCATACGCGACACGAGCGCGCCTTCGATCGATGTTCCCTCGAGCGCCGATGCGATCACGCGAACGTCGGCGATCGGTTCGCCGCCGACTTCGATTTCGTTTTCGTAGCTGATGTTCGCGCCCATCGCGCGCAGGGCGTCGACGATTCCCGTGCGCGTTGGGTTGACGCCGATACGCTCGACCGTTAGATCGCTGCCCGGCGTGATCGCCGCGGCAACGAAGAAGAAGGCTGCCGCGGAAATATCGCCGGGCACTTCGATTTCGGTGCCGATCAGCGGGCGCGGTTCGAAGGTGACCGTCTCCCCGTTCCACTCGACCGACGCACCGAATCGCTGCAGCATCCGTTCGGTATGATCGCGACTGAATTGATCGCCGGTGATGTGAACGGGTCCGCTGGCGTTGAGGTGTGCGAGCAGAATCGCCGATTTGACCTGCGCGGAAGGCACCGAGAGTGCGAACGTCGCGCCCGGTGGATTGCGTACGCCGACGATCGTTGCGGGTAGTCGACCGCCGGTCGTCTCGATCTGTGCGCCGATCGTTCGCAGCGGTACGGCGACCCGTTCCATCGGGCGTCGCCGCAGCGATTCGTCTCCGGTAAATGTAGCCCGGATTCCGGCGCCCGCGATCAGCCCCATCAGCATACGTGCGGTGGATCCGCTGTTGAGACAATCGATGACTTGCACGGGATCTTGCAGCGTGCCGCCGGTCACGACAAGCGTCGCACCGTTATCGCGGCCGGCCCAATGCTGAATGCGAATGCCCATCGCCGCCAGCGCCTCGCGCGTTGCGCGCACGTCGGCCCCGCGATTCGCGTTCGAGATCACCGTCGTGCCGCGCGAAACCGCCCCGAACAAGAGTGCGCGGTGCGAGATCGACTTGTCTCCGGGAACGCGCACGCGGCCACGTAGCGCGCCGCGACCGAACGTTGCAGCAGTGGTCATCATCGACAAAAAGTACCTTGGGGAAGGTGGGACTCGAACCCACATGAGCTCACACTCGGTCGCTTTTGAGGCGACTGCGTATACCATTTCGCCACTTCCCCGACCCCGGGCACGTTCGCGGAACCGATCCTGCGCCCTTGTCCGCGTGCGACCACCGCCTGCGCCGCCTCGGGAGACGCGGCGGTCTCGAAACGGTAGGTCATGTGGCGAACCGGGCCGGGCGTCAGACGCAAGCGGGCAACGAGCGACCCATCGCCCACGCTAGCGTCGGCCTTTTCGATGTCGCCGTGCGTCCAGGTGACCGCGATGAGATCGTGCGTGACGAGGTTGTAGACGCCGACACCGTCACCATCGATCGATAGCGTCGCGGGCTCGAAGGGGCGGACGTCGCGTGCGATCGTGCGCATATCCGCGAGCTTGCCGAAAAGCCCGAGCGATGAGATGACGATCGCGCGTTGCTCGCTCGCACCGGGATCGTCGCCGAACGTCACGCGTTCATCGACGGTGAACGCGTTCGCGCCGGGTTCGAGCGTGAGCGTTCGCTCGATGTGTTCGCCGTTTGGTGAGACGTCCGGCGGATTGTAGACGAGGCGCACCACGGCGCGCGGCCCGCTCTCGATGATCGCCGTTGCGTATTTGCGATTGAAGAAGCCCGCTGGGAAACTGTGCGTGTACTTTGCGATCTTGTCGGTCAACGAAGGTGGTTGCTGGATGAGGACATCATCGCGCATCGCACCGATCGAGGTGAAGCCGCTGCGGTTCGTCTCGAGGGACTGGAAGACGAAACCGCGCGCACCGGCGTTCGGCGAAACGACGACGCGGACGTTCGTGTTTTCCAGCACGATGAGCGGCGCGCCGTCTTCGAGCAGATCGGCTTTGTAAGCGATCGCCTCACCGGCATCGGCATGCTGCGGATAGTCGACCGGGATATGCACGTCTTCCCGAATGGGCAAATCCGCGACTCCCGGATCTGGTTTGCTACGATCTCGATCGACAAGTGTATTCGGTTGGAATTGCGGCTCGATCTGGGCGCCGTTCGGCGTCACGCGAACGGCTCGAGGCGCGGAAACGCGATACTCCGCCCGCGCTCCGTTCACGTCGAGCCGTACCAAACAGTCGGGCAGGTTGCCGAACCAAATGGTGCTGCCTTCGCGCTGCACCCGGCAGGTGGTGAGAACGAGCCGATCGCCGATTGCGTAGTGCTCGTCGATCGAGCGCAGCGGGAGGTCAGCTGCGACCAGGACCGCATCGCGTGGAGCGATTTGGAGCGGCCCGACGCGCTCGCGTGTTCCGTCGAATCGTCGAAATGACAGATCGTTGATGACGAGCGGGTTCGGCCCGTAATTCGGAATATCGACGAAAGTTGCGTGCGATCGATCGTCGCGCAGGGCATTTGCGCCGGACGCGCCGGTAACGGCGCGGTCTTTCGATGCGCTCATCTCCGCGACGGACGAGACGATTTTTGTCCCACCGGCTTGAAGTTGCGAAAGTTTCGTCCGAATTTGCGGAAGAACGGCGGGCCCTCGCTTGATCGTCGGAACGATCAGATGTCGGTACCGCTGTAAGGTCGTCAACTCCGCAAAACGAAGATCGACGAGATCGCAGACGAATCCGTCGTTGCGACAAGCGCGCTGCGCATCTTGCGTCCGCGCGGCGATCGCGAAGACATCGGCTTGGGTGAGCGTGCGTTCATCGTAGGAGCTGGTGAGATACGCAATCGCAGCATCAGCCTCGCGATGAGCGGTTGCAAGAACGGGACCATACACGCCGATGAGATTGGCGAACGCGTGTGTCGGAGCGTAGCGATCGTGGTGTACGTAGGGATCGATGCCGAGCGCGGAATCCCAATCGTAGAGCATGTTGGAAAAAGGCGCTTCCCAGCCGGCCGGCGCGATCGAATCTTGCGCTGGAAAGTTTACCACGCCGTGAATACCCAGGCCTAAGAGCGTATGCAGCGCCAGCGTCGTGTTGGAAGGGTCCGCCGGACGCGGTCGCGTCGCCTCGGGTTGCTGCAGCCAACCCGCCTGAAATTCGCTCATCACGACGGCTTGATGCGGCCGTGTCTGCAACAGGCCGGTGGAGAATTCGAGCGCGGTGCGATCGTGCTCGCCGATCGAATAGGCATCGCTCTGATACCAGTTGCCCATCGCCCAGACGGGAGAACTCGCGGTAACTTTCATTTCATAGGTGTTGATGAAGAGCGGCATTTCGGGGCCGGTCACGCGGTGAACGTCACCGGCCAGCGTTTCGAGATACGTGTGGAAGCGCGGCGCCGGCCAGGTCTGATTGTCGATGTAGGCGCCTTGGTCGTCATCGAGCGCCACGGCAATCACTTTGTCGGCGACCGGCGCGAACTGCGCGAGGGTGATCTTGATCCAGCGATCGGTGTATGAAAGATGCGTTGTATTCTGCAGCCACGCACCGGCCGCATCGTCGCTGTTTGCATTCTGCAGCGTGGCGGTCGCCGGATACCGACCCTCGAGAATATCGTGTTGCGACATCCCGTATTCCGGTCGCGCGAGCAGCCACGCCGGATAGCCGCCGTTGCGCCACTCATTGCGTATGACGGGGCCGGGACGCAAGATGATTTTGAACGCTCGCTTTTTGAGTAAAGCGACGAGCGTTCTCAGATCGCGTCGTGGACTCGTGCGCCCGTCGAAATCGAAATCGCCGTCCGCGAGTTCGTGCCAGTTCCACGGGACGTAGAGATCGATCGTATTGATTCCGAGATTGGCGAGCGCATCCAACGAGGATGACCAGAGCGAACGCGGCAGTCGATCGTAAAAGAACGATGCTCCATCGATAAAAAACGGTTGACCGTCGACGAGCAACGTAGAGGTCCCGTGCCGTTCGACGGTGGCGCTGTGTGTGAAGTCGGCGGCCTTTGCCGAATCGTTTGCGCCGACGAAGAACGCGAGTGCGGCGACGAGTGCAAACGGCCAACTGCGCATCCGTTTTGCGCGTACAAAGAAGACGAGCGCACCCAGGAGCAACGTGAGCAAACCGAAGCCCATGCCGATCGGCGAGGTTTGCGAAAAGAGCCCGACCCAACCCGCAAGCGCGATGAGCGCGGGGATCGGAAAGAGCCACATCCGATACGGCGCGGGCGCGGCCGTTCGGCGTAAAAGGACGAGCGCAGCGATCTGACCGATTCCTTGAATCAGGAAGATCCCCGCGCTCAGCGCGTTGATCACTTGATCGAGTGTAAGGAACGCGGCCGCCGGAAGAGCGATTAGGCCGAGCGCAACCAGCGAGACGTCGGGAAACCGGCCGCTCGGATGAAGATGCGCGAACGGCCGCAAAAAATTGCCATCGAGCGCAGCGGCATACGGAATGCGCGCCGAGCCGAGCAACAATCCATAGGTCGATGCAAATGCGGTGATGAGAATGAGCACGGTCACGACCATCGCGGGAATCGCTCCCCACGTGCGTTCGATGACGAGCGAGGCGACCGATTGTGATTTTTCGACGAGATCGACCGGAACGGCGCTGAAGACGCCGAGGTTGAGCGCTACGTAGAGCACCGCAACAATGCTGACCGAGAGCACGATCGCGCGCGGGATCGTGCGCACGGGGTCGCGGACTTCATCGCCGAGCGCGCAAATCTCGTTGTACCCCGAATAGTCGTAGAGAATGATGATGAGCGCCGACCCAAGCGCGATCCAGCCGACGCCGGAAAACGACTGCGGCACGATCGTCGCAAGCGAGACCGTCGGGTGCGTCAGTCCGGCGAATGCGATGATCACGATCGTGCCGACTGCAACCAGGCTCAAGCCGGCAGCGACCCGCGCGATCGACGGAATCGCGCGGTAGAGAAGAACGAGCGTGAGCGCTCCGAGTCCGACGGCAAGCGCGCGTTGTGCGATTTGGTTCGTACCGAAAATCGGAAACAGATACGCGGCGTATTGCGCGAAGCCGATGTAGCCTGACGCCAGCGTCAGCGGCGCCCAAAAAATGAATTGCCACACGAACAGAAACGCGAAGAGCTTCCCGGCGCGCGTCGCACCAAAGGCTTCGCGCAGATAGACGTACGTGCCGCCGCTTCCGGGGAAGCGCGAAGCGAGTTCGGCAAAGACGAGTCCGTCGCAGATCGCGATGAGTGCGCCGAGCACCCACGCGGCGACCGAAACCGATCCGTGGAGCGCGACGACGACGAGCGGGATCGTAATGAGCGGTCCCGCGCCAATCATCGTGATAACGTTGACGGCAAGCGCACTGCGCGCCCCAAGACCGCGTATCACCCGGGCTCGTTTATCGAGGCCAATCGAACGACCCTGGAAAATTTACCGAAGATGACCGATCTTGCGTGGCTTTTGCGCCTCCATGGCGCCTTGAACATCGATACGATCGCGAGCGCGGCGCTTGCGGGGAATCCGCTCGACGATCCCGCTGAGCGGCCGCTCGCCGTCTATACGCCGCCCGGCTACGATGCGGAAGGTTCGGAGCGGTATCCCGTCCTCTATTGTCTTCATGGCTACACGGGGGATGTCGCCGCGCTCGTCGGTGGACGCGCGTGGGAAACCAACGTCGTCCAATGGCTCGATCGATTGATCGTTGCCGGGCGGATGCCGCCGGTGATGCTTGCGATCGTCGATGGGTTCACGCGCCTCGGCGGTTCGCAATACGTCGATTCGGTTCACAATGGAAACTATGCGACGTACACGATCGACGAAGTGATTCCGCACGTGGACCACACGTATCGGACGATCGCTCGCGCCGGCGGCCGGGCGGTGTTTGGTAAATCGTCGGGCGGATTCGGCGCGCTGCACCTCTCGCTCGCCTATCCGGGGACGTTCGCCGCGTTTGCCTCGCATAGCGGCGATCTGTATTTTCGGTACGCCCACCTGCCGTCGTTTCCGACCGCGCAGCGAACGCTCGAAAAATTCGACTCGATCGAAGCGTTCGTGACGGCATTCGAGTCGATGCCCAAACGCCCGCAGGCGTTTTATCAAACGATCGAGATGCTTGGTTATGGAGCCGCCTACTCGCCGGGCGCCGCGCAAGCGTTCATCATCGATTTGCCGTTCGATCGCAAAACGGGCGAACTGCGCGAAGACGTGTTCGCCCGCTGGCGCGCCTTCGATCCGTGCGAACGTGTTGCCGATTGTCTTCCCGCGCTGCGCGAGATGCGGCTGCGGTACGTCGATTGCGGACGGCGCGATGAGTACGGGCTAGACATCGGCGCGCGCATCTTGGTCGACCGCATGCGCGATGCCGGATTAACCGTCCGTCATGACGAGTTCGATGACGACCACCGCAATGTCGGCTATCGGTACGAGGTCTCACTGCCCGAACTTGCCGAGGTGTTGGATCGCGCATGAAATCGGCAATTCTGAGCGTGCTCTATGCGGGCAACAGCACCGAGGCGCATCGCATCGCCCGGGCGCTCCCGCTGTTGGATGTGTTCGAGGCGGCGGCGCTCGGAGATGTGGTCGCCCTCGGGCAGCGACTCGATGAGGATCCGAAAGCCGCCGAGGCAATCGCCGAGGACGGCTTCACGCCGCTTCACCTTGCCGCGTATTTCGGCAGCCTCGGTGCGGTGCGGTTGCTCATCGAGCGGGGCGCGACGGTCGATGGACTCGCGCTCAATGCGATGGCGGTAACGCCGTTGCATAGCGCGGTCTCGGCTAGGCAGGCGACGATTGCCTCGCTTTTACTCGCCCACGGTGCCGACCCGAACGCCACGCAGCGCGGTGGCATCGGACCGCTTCACCAAGCCGTGCATAACGGCGATGATGATGCCGTCGAAACGTTGCTTGCGGCCGGCGCACGGACCGATCTGCGTGCGGACGACGGACGGTTGCCGATCGACTACGCCGCGCCCGAGAAGCGCGCCGCGTACGCGTTGCTGTTTACGGTTTGACGGTGACGGCGCTCGAGAGCGCGGTGCAGAACTTGCAACGCGTTGCGGCAGCCGGAATATCGCTCAAACACTCGGGGCACTCGCGCATGGCGGGCGCATCCTCGACCGGCTTTTTAAAGCGCGCGGTGACCGCGCTCATCGGGGAGACGACGAACACGTAGATCGCCAAAGCAACCAAAATGAAGGCGATCGTCGCGTTGATGAAATCGCCGATTGCAAAGCGACTGCCGTTGATGGTGAACGCGAGCGCCGAGAAATCCGGCTTGCCGAAAATTGCGGCGATGAGCGGCGTGATCAGGTCTTTCACGAGCGCCGTAACGATCGCGCCGAATGCCGCGCCGATGACGACCGCAACGGCAAGATCGATCACGTTGCCGCGCATGATGAACGAGCCGAATCCTTTGAGCATCGGCACGTCGTTCGCTCGGAATAAAAAAGACCCCGGCTGGAAAGCCGGGGTCCGGATCGATCGTGGCATAGCGCTTATCGCGCGGCGGAGGCTTTGGGACTCGCTGTTGCGATGAGGGTGATGAAAGCCGCATTGAATTGCGGGATGTCATCAGGCTGACGGCTCGTTACAAGGTTGCGGTCCACGACCACCGGCTGATCGCTCCACTGGGCGCCGGCGTTCTTCAAGTCGTCTTGGATCGTCGAGAAGCTCGTGAGGTGGCGTCCCTCCGCGATGCCTGCCGAAACGAGAAGCCACGGGGCGTGGCAAATCGCCGCTATCGGTTTTTCGGCCGCGTTGAACGCTTTTACGAACGCTTGCGCCTGCGGGAGCATGCGGATCGCGTCCGCGTTGAGGCCACCTCCCGGTAGTAAGAGCGCGTCGTACGTCTCGGGTTTGACTTGGTCGAATGTCCGATCGGGCTTTACCGTGATGGTCGGCTTATGGTGCGCGAACGCCTGAAGCGGTTCGAGCGTCTCGGAAATGATATCGACCACGGCGCCGACATCTTTGAGACCCTTGACCGTTTGAGTCAGCTCGGCTTCTTCAAATCCATCGCAAACCAAGACGGCAACGTGTTTTCCAGTAAGATTTTCCATGCGCGTTACGTACCCGAGGGCGGGTGACTTCCACGTAGCGACGGCTTGCAGGCTGGGCCGGCCAAGATTAATTCGGATCACGATCGCCGAGCAGAACAGCTGGAGAGCAAGGGATCGAAAGGATTCACCTCTAAAAAAGGTGCGCTCGGTTTGGTTCGATTGTCCGATACCGTACAGACTACGAACCCACCTAGTGCTACGCTTTTGGATATGTGTCTCGATGGAAGAGGTCGTCCGGCCCGATGAAAGCCTCGGACAAAACCGTGAAGAACGCGCCGGTCGTTACGGCCGATCAATTAAAAAAGAACGCGATC
>Ga0123338_10005961_pt1 | contig 10316 bp, 8 predicted proteins | sample grotaG_FD_89793 | JGI IMG/M metagenome (GOLD analysis project Ga0123338, IMG submission 89793) | Glacier valley bacterial and archeal communities from Borup Fiord, Nunavut, Canada, to study Microbial Dark Matter (Phase II) -... | ecosystem: Environmental > Aquatic > Freshwater > Ice > Glacier ...
GGGCTGGCATGCTGCCCGAAGCCGCGCTGATCCAAAGGAAGCGCAGCCATCTGCGCGTGATCCGGATCCGTCGTCGCGGCTTTCGCAATGTGTCGCAAGCAATCTCCGGCATAGCATCCCCCCCCGTTCACCGTGCTTAGCTATTTCGAATTATGGCAGCCCGTGCAGCTGAGAGCAGTCTTTTCGTAGGTGCCGCCCGCCAGCCACTGCCGCGCCTGGTCCTCATGCCCCGAAGCCTTCCCCACGCCCGCAAGCTCTTCGAACGTCGCCGTCGCTTCCACCTTCTTGTCCATGCGGCTGTACCCATCGGCCAGCCCAAACAGCAACTCGCCTTTGGCATGGCTCGATAGCTTCTCGAAATAAGGCCTCTGGATTTCCCGCACCCGCGCGTAGTCGCTCACGCCCTTCTCAAGCAGCGGCTTCCCCTGCTCGGGCGGCGCCTTTGCCGAAGCCGTCAGCAGCGTTGCTCCGCGCGGAATGAGGACGGCCACATTTTCCGGCTCGAGCCGCACGGCCTCGTCCATCTCCTCCAATCCTTTCGCCCAAAGTTCCCCGCCATTGGCATAGTCGCCTTTCCGAAACGCCAGGCCACTCAAGAACATATCGCCGCTCCCATGCCACACCATCGCCTCGGCATGTTTCGGATTCTCACGAAGCGCCGCCTCGCACTGTTTCATCGCGCGCTCCAGCGCCTCATGGTTGCCCGCGAATCCCGCGAAAAAATCCGCGCGCACGGTCATGTCAAAGCGTTCGGCGGCATGTATTATGGCGGCCACTCCAATCAGTGCCGCCGCAAATCGGATAAACGTTTTCATGTAAGTGTTGCTCCTCTGCACCCCAGCCTAAGTGGCTCCCCGCAGTGGTTCTCACCTTTCCTGACGAACGGCACGGAACGCAGGATGAAAGGCTGCAAGCACGCAATAACGCGACGGCCCCACGCCAAGTGGTGTGCGTTGCGCTCGACGGTTCAATCGCAATTCTTCGTAGTCTCAGTACCGGAGATTTTTGTTGCTCAGCAAGCCTTATGTAACACCAATCCCCGGGATGTCAGTCAGTTGAATAAAACCGTCGAACAGGAACTTCCTCTCCCGATTGCTGTGCCTTCGCCTCACTCGAGCCCGACCCGCTACGGCCCGTCGTATGCAAAGCCAATTGCATCGCCGTCGACCCGCTCTTGTTCCGGATCGCCGCATCCGACCCATGGCCCAGCAACGCCCGTACCGCACCACTGCACCGCGTTCGAACAGCGCGGTGCAGTGGTGTGGCCCCATCCATATTTTGAGCGTTCGCGTCGGCGGCCGCTTCAATCAAACACACAATCGTCGCCGCTTGTGCCTCCGGATCCCACCTCAGCGAACCCGGACTCCCAAAAGCCACCGCATGGAGCGGTTCGCAGCCACGCCGGTTCTTCGCTCTGAACGTTCGCTCCCGCCTGGATCAACCTGGCCGCCATTGCCTGACGATAAGAGGCCGCCGCGAAGTGCAACGCCGTATCGCCCGCATAAATGTAGTGCCCAATCTCCTGAATAAAACATGGGCCAATGCTCGCGCCTTGGCGGGTTGCTCCCTTGGAGAAACTCGCCAGCGCAAGTCCCGGCGTCCGATCCATCATTCCAGAAAAAAGCGAGACGTCGTTAGCGACAATCGCGTCCACCAGAGATCGCAAGGCTTCCTGCATCTTTCCGCCGACGAGACTTAGCATCCAATAGAAAAGATTTACCGGCCAAACGAATTCACGAAAAATTCCTTTCGCTCGTACCCTGGGTAAAGATAAAGATACTTCAACGACAATATGGGAATCGAACCCTGAGCGATCGGGCATACTGCAGGGAGCGGCAAACCCGGCGCGGAGCCAAACCACCGGAAATACCGAACCCCGTTCCGACAAGGAGTCACGTGACCACGAACAACAAAGCGCTTCCGGTGCTGGCCGTACTTGTTACCGCCTGCTTCCTACTCACTGAGGCCCACGCTCAAACAACGCCAACTGGCCCCGCGATCGACGCCGAGGTGAGAAAATCGATGGCCCGCACCAACGCCAGGGGCATGGCAGTTGCAGTGATCGATCACGGTAAGGTCAGCTATGTAAATGCCTACGGCATCCGTAACGCCAAGGGAGAGCCGCTTACCGCGGACACAGTAATGTATGGTGCGTCGCTGACTAAGACCGTCTTTGCATACACGGTGATGCAACTGGTTGATCAGGGCAAACTGAGCCTCGACGCATCCATCAAGGACGATCTCGATAAGCCGTTGCCAACTTACGGCCCAGATCCGGTCTTCCCGGACAAATACGGACCATACAAGGATTTGGCTGACGATCCGCGCTGGGAAAAGATCACGCCGCGGATGGCCCTGACCCATTCGACCGGCTTCAGCAACTTCTGGTTCATCGAACCAGACCAAAAGCTGCACATTCATTTCGAACCAGGCACGCACTTCAGCTATTCGGGCGAAGGTTTTATCCTGCTGCAGTTCGTCGTCGAACACGGTCGCAAGGCGCAGGGCCTTGGGCTCGATGTCGGCGATCTGACCAAAGCCATTTTCAACCGGCTGGGGATGCACCGCACCAGCCTGGTGTGGGCTATCGATAATCCCGAAACGAATGTCGCGGACGGCTGGAACGATCAGGGCCAGCCGCTGCCCCATGACAAGCGCAGCAAGGTGCGAGCGGCGGGCTCGATGAACACGACGATTTCCGACCTGTCAAAATTTACCGCCGCTCTGGTTAGAGGCGATGGACTGAGTACAGCTTCTCGCGCCGAAATGACGAAAGCGAGCCTGCATATCACGACCGCCAGTTTGTTTCCTCTTTTCCTCCCTGACTTGCCGGTAAGTGAGCAACGCCGGGATTTGGCCTCGGGCCTGGGCGTCACCGTCTTTGACGGCCCGCAGGGTCACGGCTTCTACAAGGGTGGCCACGACGGCCAGACCGCCAATATCATGGTTTGCATCGACGCCGGTGCGCGTTGCGTCGTCATGCTATCGAACGACGTTCGCGCCGAGGCCGGCTTCGCGGGTCTGGTCAGGTTCATCCTCGGCGACACCGCCGTCCCTTACGATTGGGAATATGGCGACCATGCCGGAAAATCGTGAGACCGGGGATTCCATGCAATCGCGATTAGTCAGTGCGCTGCGCGAAAGACATCATAATCCGCCTGCAACGCGGGGGGCACCGGCCTTTTGGCTTCGGCCAGCTTTTCCATAAGCTTGGTGTAGGTTTTGTCGGCAAGTTCATATTCGCTCTGGCGCGACGGCTTGCCCGTGTCCAGATCTTTGTTCGAAAGCTTGAGCCGGTCTTCGTTCAGCGATGCGATATCGGTCTTGTCCTGATCGATGGTGGCATCGAAGCTTTTCTCGAACAGCAACTCGGCATCGGCCGTAGGCGTGCGAAAGCCGAGGCGCTTTAAAGGACCCACTTTGGGCAGCAACCGAAATAAGATTGCCAACAAACGCGCTCCAAAGCCGGGCCTTTCATACTGCTTGCCCCACTCCTTTTCGTAAGACGACCGGGACAGGTTGTAGCGAAACTTCTTGTGCGTCATGCCGGGGTCTTTCTGACGGATGGAGTCCTGCTTGGCAGACCACGCCGCCTTTGTCATCTCCGGAATCAGACTGCTTACCGACCAACGATAGGTTCCCAGCGCCAAATCCAGCGTTTTGAACATATCGGTCAGCTTCAGCCCATAGGTGTCTTCGCAAGCGCGCTCCAGAAGCCGCTTTGAAACCTGGAAACCGATAAAATCGTGGTAAGCCTGAGAGGGATAGTGGCCGCGAGCCACCTGAACCACATCGAACCCGAATTCAGTTTGAATGTGTGCGGCGGGGTTCTCCAGGTAAGTAATATTGTCGCCATATTTGATCCTCAGCTTCGGATAGAGCTTTGGCACGGATCGATTGATGGCAATGGGGTGACCGTCGTTATCGGCATCGAAGTGGGCCAGCGCGCCGATTGCGAAGGCATATTCGTTCAGGTCCTGAGCTTCCGCCAGAAGCGACATCACGAAATCGCCGCTGCGCACATAGTGGGTTAAATCGCTAAAGAAATGGCTGCCGAACGGGTAATAGCCAACGTCCTGAATAATTCCGCCGCCATAGCAATAGGCGTGCGCCTGCCGGAGTTGTTCCGGGGTGGATGCCGGAAACCTTTTTAGAAGGACAGGCTTGATTGTGGTATCCCATAGCGTGTCGATCAACGCTTCGTGAGTCAGGACGGAGTACGCGTGGGCGGGTTGGGGAGTGCAGAAGGCCAAAGCGACCGCGAACAGGCCCCATGCAATTGCAACTTTCACAAACACAATACTAATATGCGGTTGACAGTTCAGGGACACCGCGCCATGAAAGGCACCATCACAGTTGCAGGAATCTTCTGCGTTTTTCTTGCGCCGCCCAGCCGGGCGCAAAGTTCCTGGGCAACACTTTCGGGCCGCGTCACTGACGCTACGGGAAGCGTGATTGTGGACGCCGCGGTTCGCGCGTTTCTAGCGGGCTCCACCGATACGGCGGAAACGAAATCGGGCAAGGGTGGCGCGTACTCGATACCGTTCCTTTTGCCTGGAATGTACACGCTGCAAGTATCGGCAAGCGGATTTAAGAAGCTGACGCAGCGCGATGTGGCCATTGGCGCCGCTGACACTGTGAACGTCGCGGTGACGCTTGAAGTGGGTGAAGTGAGCGATTTGATCGTGGTTGGCGTGGACGGAGATTTGCTCCAGACCGCGACTGCCAGCCGCTCCCAGCGGTTCACCGCCGAAACTCTCCGTGAACTTCCCACGGTGGGGCGCCAGGCTTACAACCTGATCAGCCTCTCTCCTGGAGTGCTCTTCGCGGAGGAACAATTCGGGTCAACCGGATTTTCCGGCTTGCGCAACTTCGATAACAACGGGCAATATGTGATCAACGGCGGTCGCCCCGGCACCAACCAATTCCTGCTGAATGGAGCGCCCATCAGCCTGACCGGCACATGGCAACTCTCCCCCAGTGTGGAAGCCGTGCAGGAGATGCGCGTGATGACCAATACCTACGACGCGCAATTCGGCCGCACTGGCGGCGGCACGGTGAATGTCACGCTACGCTCTGGAGCGAATAGTTGGCATGGTTCAACGTACGAGTTTCTGCACAACGCGGTCTTCGATGCGAACTCGTCTGAGAACAACCGGATTGGCTTGGGGCGGGGCAAGCACATCACGCATGAGTTCGGCGGCACGGCGGGCGGCGCGGTTCGGCGTGACAAAGATTTTGTCTTCTTCAGCTTCGATGGCTATCGCGAAATTGCGCCGGCTCCCGTGGTCAGCGACACGCCGCCACTTAACCTCAGGGACGGGAAACATTTCAGCGATTATGGCATTCGTGTGTACGATCCGCTAACGACGCGAACTTGTCGCGACGGGACCGATACACCTCGAGGCACGCAGTGTTTCAGCACCTACATTCGTCTGCCGTTCGCCAAGAACCAAATACCCGATTCCAGAATCAGCCCTGTCGGGACCGCGATCCTGGCGTTGTATCCGGAGCCGAATGGACCTGGCTTAACCCAGAATTATCTGAATGGCGCAAACAGCGGGCGCTTCGGCTATGTACAGCCCATTGACCGCTGGGATCATAACTTCAACGAACGCGACCGGGTCTATTCGCTATTCACGTTTCAACATTCCACGCAAGCGCAGAGCAGCAATGGCTTCCCTTCGCCGGCTGATTTAGGCACAGGCACATCGGAGCGCACCGGGCAAAATTACATTGTCGAGTGGACGCGCGTGGTGTCGCCTCTTACTGTCTTCGATCTGCGCGCTTCGCTGGGGCGCTTCACGGAGTTTTATCCGGAGAGCAATTGCGGTAGCTGTTTGACGGCTGACCAACTCGGCATTTTGAACCTGCCCTACGCACCCACGGTTCCGGTGAATGCCGCCCCGCGCGTGGACCTTGATCTTTCTTCGCCCATCATTGGAAATTCATTTACCTGGAGCACTGAGAATCAAATCGATATATCGCCAAGCGTGAGCCAGACGCGCGGCAAGCACCTACTCCACTTCGGTGGCGAGTTCGTGTACGCGGCACTCGGTAAGGCTGGACCCGGTCGCGCCAATGGTGAATTCGCCTTTACACGGCAATGGACACAACAGTACGCGAGCCGAAGCCGGGGCGCGCTGGATGGCAGCGGCGTTGCCGATTTGCTGTTGGGCCTGCCTTATTCCGGCTACATCGATTACAACGATAACTTCTATCGCACATGGCCTTACTTCGCTCTGTATGCGCAGGACACGTGGCGGGTGCGTCCAAACCTGACCCTGAATCTAGGGCTTCGCTACGATGTGCAATTTCCTTTTGTGGAACGTTTCAATCGAAGCAACCAGGGGTTCGATTTGACCACTAAGAACCCGCTTAGCGATCAAATCATCGCGAACTGGAAGGCGCTCAAGACGGAATACGATGCGACGGGTCCGGCGTTTCCCTATCCCGACCCTCCGCCAGCGATCTATGGCGGCCGCACGTTTCCCGACGCGAAGAATCGCCGGCCGTACGATACGGATTGCAGCGATTGGCAGCCTCGCGTAGGGCTTGCGTGGAGCTTTCATCCGAAGACGGTGCTGCGCGCCGGAGCCGGTATTTTTTATCGGACCGCCACGCAGTTGAACTCGACCGACGGCTTCAGCCAGCGCACGTCATACATCCGGTCACTGGACGGCGGCACCACACCGTCAGCCGGTCTGACTGGCGATTACTCCCTGGAGAATCCCTTCCCGAACGGTATTATCGCGCCCGCGGGGGCCACCCTGGGGCTGCTGACCAACATTGGAAATTCCATCTCTTACGATTCCCGCAAGCGGCCTATACCGAGGACTTATGAATACTCCGCGGGCTTCCAGCGTGAGTTGCCCTGGCATCTGCTGGCCGATGTTTCCTATGCAGGCAGCATTACGGTGCACGCCAGCCTGCCGCAGCAGGTGGACGCGGTCGGCGCCTCCGATTTTGCGAAAGGAACCGCAAACCCCTATTTTTTGAACCGGCAGCTACCGAATCCTTTCGCGGGCATCCTGCCGGCCAATTCGGATTTGGGTGGCGCGTCGGCCATTACAGCTAGCTCACTGATGCGGCCGTATCCCGCGTTCAATGGCATTGTCATCACCAACAACGCGTACGCGCGCTACCGGTTCGATTCGCTGCAGGTTCAGATGGAGAAGCGAGTTTTAGATTCCGAATCCGCGGGCATCCTTTCATTCCTGTTCTCTTACACCTATTCGAAGAGCTTCGAACAGAGCCACAGATTGAACGATTGGAACATTGCCGAGAAACCGATTCACGAATTGTCGAACGTGGATAAGCCGCAGAACATTGCATTCGCGGGCACCTGGGAATTGCCTGTCGGTTGGGGCCGCAGGTGGTTTAGCGACGTGCCGCGCCTGGCGGGAGCCTTTGTGAATGGCTGGACGGTGGATTGGATTTTTACTTATCTGTCCGGCTACCCGGTGGATAAGCCCGACGCAACGTTCACTTGCGCAAGCTATCTTGCACCCGGCGGGCAGACTGCCGACCGTTGGTTCAACAACGATCAACGCTGCTATCAATCGCGCGCGTTGTTCACGCTTCGCAACACAGAGGATCGATTTCCCAACATACGCACGCCCGCCGCTTCGCAAGTGAACGCGAGCATCGAAAAAACTTTCTGGCTGACCGAAGACAAGCAGCTACAATTCCGGGGCGAAGCTTATAACCTGGCGAATACTCCCATTTTTCCAGGACCAAACACGAACTACAAAGATCCGCGATTCGGGCAGCTTCCACTGCAGCAGAGCAATTCGCCGCGATACGTTCAAATCGCGGCGAAGCTAGTCTGGTAGCAGCTAGATTTTGGTCGGTACGATCTCCAACTCCGCCACTGTGGCGCGCGGTGGCAGTTCGGCGACCGACACAATAATTTCGGCGACATCTTCAGGCTGCAGAGCCTTCGCGATCATTTCGGCGGAAGGCTTTACGGGCCGCTTCTCCAAAATTTCCGATTCCACCAGGCCCGGATTCACCACACAGGTGCGGATACCGTTATCCTTTTCTTCCACGCGAATGGCGTGCGCCAACCCAAGCAAGCCGCGCTTGCCGGCCTGATAGGCAGCACCGGAAACATCGGGTGTGGTGCCTGAGATGGAGGAGACAAAAATCAAGTGCCCCGCCCCCGCGGCCCGCATGGCCGGAAGAACGGCGCGCGTAATGTAATAAGCGCTGTTCAGATTCGTCAGGATCATGTGATCCCAGATATCCACGCGCAGGCGCTGCATCGAGCGATCGGGCGTATTGGTGCCGGTGGCGAAAACCAGAATATCGATTTTGCCCAGCCGTTCACGCGCGTGCGCCGCAAGACGCTCCATCTGTTCCGGGTCTGAGGCGTCAGCCGCAAAAACTTCAATCGAGGGATGCTCTTGGGTAAGCTGGGCTAGCCGATCTTCGCGCCGTGCGCTCGCCATCACACGAGCGCCTTTGTTCGCGAATTGAACGGCCGTCGCGCGACCGATGCCGCTGGACGCGCCGACTACTAAGACTGCTTGGTCTTTCAGAGAAACTGCCATTTCGATAGAGTAGTTCAGATGAAAGCGCTGCTGCTGAAAAACTACAAAGAACTGGAATTGGTGGACATGCCGAAGCCCGAGCCCGGGCCCAATGAGGTACGCGTACGCGTGAAGGCGTGCGGCATCTGCGGAAGCGACGTGCACGGTTGGGACGGAAGTACCGGCCGGCGAATTCCGCCGTTGGTGATGGGCCATGAGGCTGCGGGCGAAGTGGACGCTGTGGGTTCGGCCGTGAAGGGCTATAGCGAAGGCGAGCGGGTTACGTTCGATTCCACGGTCTCCTGCGGCACCTGTTTCTTTTGCTCGCAGGGTTCAATCAATCTTTGCGACAATCGCCAGGTTTTGGGCGTGGCCTGCCAGGAATTCCGCCGCAATGGTGCGTTTGCGGAATATGTCCTGGTGCCGCAAAACATCATGTACAAGCTGCCCGATTCCCTGCCCTATGAACATGCCGCGCTCATCGAAGCAGTTTCCATCGCAGTTCACGCAGTGAATATAACTCCCAAAAAGCTGGGCGGCACCGCCGTCGTGGTGGGCACCGGCATGATCGGCCTGCTAATTGTGCAGGCTGTGAAGCTGGCGGGATACACCCGCGTGATTGCGGTGGATCTGGATGACGCCAAGCTGCAAGTGGCGCGAGACTTTGGCGCCACCGACACTCTGAATCCGAAAAATGCCGATGTTCCCGCGCGCGTGGCGGAGCTGACAAGCGGTCATGGTGCCGATGTGGCGCTCGAAGCCGTGGGAGCGAGTGGCCCCATCAAGACCGCCATCCAGAGCGTGAGGAAAGGCGGCTCAGTGACGCTGGTGGGGAACGTGAGCCCGAATGTGGAAATTCCTCTGCAGATGGTGGTGAGCCGGCAGATACGGCTGCAAGGATCTTGCGCGTCGAATGGCGAATACCCGGAGTGTATCGACTTGCTCAGCCGGGGCCTTATTCAAGTGGCCCCGATCATCAGCGCGCTGGCGCCTCTTGCAGAAGGTGCGCAGTGGTTCCAGAAGCTATACCAGGGGGATTCGAAGCTGATGAAAGTGGTGCTGCAACCGTAACGCTACAAATGAAATGGCTGTGGCTACTGCTGATACCGTTAGTCGTTTGCAGCGTGCCATTTCTCCTGATGGGCATGATGACAGGCACCCGGCTGCTCTCGATTGTGGTTGGACCTGTCAATATCTGGAACATAACTTGACACGCACCGCCGTTAACGACTTCGTCGGCTATTATGCGTTTTTCGATATCAGGTAGGGTGGCCAGCAGCCCGTAGAACGCGCTGTTGCGCGCCGCTCGGGTTTCAGACTGCACGCCGATCACACCGCCGAGATCATCGATGTGCCTGCGTTTGACGGATTCGGGGAGCTAATGAATTGCACTTACAACGGCACTGGCGATTGGAGCTGGTACGAGAACGGAGGCCTAATGTTAAATCTGAACATCAGCGCGCCGAGCCCAAGCACCAGCGGGAGGGAGCCATGCGGTCCGGCAAGCTTAGGTTTGTTTCAACTCCTCGGTCATTCTCCGCCCTATCGAGTCTGGTACAACATTGGAGACCCGGACGAAGAGATGGGGGCGGTGTACGTTCGCCGTAAGCCCTGAGAGCCGTTTGCGCTAGGATGCCGTACGGATCTTGGGCAAGATCGGTGTCGGTAATACGGAGCGCTCCCATATCCACGACCATACAACTGCGGGAAATGGTGGGCTCTACAGAATTCGAATCTGTGACCTCCTCCGTGTCAGGGAGGCGCTCTAACCAGCTGAGCTAA
>Ga0123338_10005964_pt1 | contig 10309 bp, 4 predicted proteins | sample grotaG_FD_89793 | JGI IMG/M metagenome (GOLD analysis project Ga0123338, IMG submission 89793) | Glacier valley bacterial and archeal communities from Borup Fiord, Nunavut, Canada, to study Microbial Dark Matter (Phase II) -... | ecosystem: Environmental > Aquatic > Freshwater > Ice > Glacier ...
GCGTTCGATGCCGTTCGCACACAGCTCAATGCCGACATGGCGATGCTGCGTGAAGTGAGCGCGTCGTGAGCACCGTCATGCCTGCATCCGCGGCCGGACCGCTGCGCTCCGACTCGCGACCGAACCCGGCGTCCGTCTCGACGACTGCGCCGGCGACGAACGCCGCACCCGCACCCGAGCCCTCCGCCAAGGAGCGTCTCGCCGGATCGCGTGCGCGTCTGCGCAGCGCGATGATGGACATCTCGCATCCGCCCCGGAAGTCGTCGCCGCTGGCGGGCGGACTCGGCGACATCGGCGGCAAGTTGCTCGACCGCGCGCGCCGGATTCCCGGCGCCGAGATCTTCATCGAGACCGTCGAAAGGTGGTGGCACGAGCATCCGCTGCGCACCGCCGGCCTCGTCGCAGGAGAGGCGTCGCGCACGCTCGTCCAGCCGATGGTCCAGCGCAATCCGCTCGGCTTCGTCTTGGGTGCGCTCGGCGTCGGTGCTTTGATCGTGCTGTCGAAGCCGTGGCGCTGGGCGCTGCGCCCGGCGCTCTTCGTCGGCCTCCTGCCGCAGCTCGCCACCCACGCGATGCGTCACATGCCGATCGAGTCCTGGCTTCAGATGGCCGCCGGCCTCATTCGCAAGCCTGCGGCCGGCTCGGCTCGGCCGGAAAGTAAGCCTGCCGCCGACCCGCGGGCATCCGATTTGCCCTGAGCTTGCCAACGATTACCTCCCAACGGCCCCTTGTCGACCCGCCTCGTGCGGAATCGGCCGGTCTCCCTCCGTGGGGCCTTTCCAAAACGCGCTTCGGCGCGTTTTTTTTCTTTTCTTGATTTGCCACAAGCGAACGCGGCCTTCGGCCCGGGTGTTGCTGGATCGGACGTATCCTACAAAGTCCGCCGTGAGGTGCCGACAGACCCGGTCGTCGCCAGGTTCTACAGTCCTCTCACACCAAGATCACGATTTCGCATGAACCGCCAATCCGCCGTCACCGTTGCCAGCCGCACCCCATTTCGGCCGTGGGCGACGTCGTCGTACGCGGAAGCCGCAGACACCTCGCCGATGGAGCTGTCGGCCCTCGGCCAGCACGTCGATCGCTGCAACGGCTCGCGCGGCAGGATGTTCGGTCTCAAGTGCGCGGCTGATTCCTTCATCGCCTTCATCGCGCCGCGCTTCGTGACCACGGCGGTCACCGTCGCCTTCGTCTTCGGGGTGGCTTCGCTCATCACCTGACGATGTCGAAGCCGGAGCTGCTCCGGCTGGTGCCCACCGCGCCGCCCGAGCTGGGCGAGATCCTCGATCCCGCGCGAGGCGCCCTCGAGCGCCCCAACCGCTCGGAGATCTTCGGCCCCGAGCGCTTTGCCCAGCACGGCAAGAGCTTGGGCGAGACCCATTCCGCCGCTTACGCCAGTTCACGCTCGAGTGCCTTCTTCCCGCGCCTGCGCGAGAACATCGGCATCCTGCGCGAAGCGCAGCGCTACATCGGCCGCCAGGCGACAGCCGGCCACGAGGTCAGTCCCGCAGCCGAATGGCTGCTCGACAACTTCCACCTGATCGAAGCGCAGCTGCGCGAGATCAAGGACGGCCTGCCGCGCCAGTACTTCCGCGACCTGCCGGTGCTGCTCGACGAGCCGCTCGTCGGCCTGCCGCGGATCTACGGGGTCGCCTGGGCCTTCGTCGCCCACACCGACAGCGCCTTCAACGAAGACCTCCTTGTCCACTTCCTGCTCGCGTACGAGGAGGCGCGCGAGCTCACGCTCGGCGAGCTCTGGGCGTTGCCGACCACTCTGCGCGTCGTGCTGATCGAGAACCTGCGCCGCCTCGCCGAGCGCGCCAGCGCCAACAAGGCGGCACGCGAAGTCGCCAACCTATGCTGCGATCGCATCGAGGGCTGCAGCCCGGAGCAGCTCGACAGCGTGCTGGCGCTGCTCAACCGACGCGGCGTCGGTGAAGCGTTCCTGGCGCAGATGGCGCATCAGCTCCAGGACCACCGCTCGCCCGCCAACGCGCGCTTCTTCGAGTGGCTCGAGCGCGTCGCACCGCACCTCGCCGAGATCCAGACCGGCCTGCCCGCAGCGCAAGCCGCCGACAACCTGAGCGTGAGCAACGCGATCCGGTCGCTGCGCTCGATCGGCGACGCCGACTGGCCCGAGATCGTCGCCGCCACCAGCGTCCTGACGCGGCTGATGCTGACCTCGCCCGCGTTCGCCGCCGAGCGCGACGACACGCGCAGCCAGACCTTGCATGGGGTCGAGCTTCTGGCGAGAAAGAGCGGCCGCAGCGAGCGCGAGGTCGCCGCGACGCTGCTCGGCCTGATGCACGGCGCCGACGCGGCGCCGACGCGCGCCGACGAGGCCGAGTCCATCGTCGGCGACGACGACCCGCTCACGGTCGCGAACCACTGGCTGCGCGGCGCCGGTCGCGGCGAGCTGCGACGCGCGCTCGGGCTGGCCGACGACGGCGTGCTGCGCTGGCAGCACGCCCTGCAGCGCGCTGCGCTGCCCGCCTACCTCAGCGCCATCGGCGCTGCGACGGTCGCGGTCGTCGCCTGGATACTGATCCGCCACAGCCACGCGTTCGCGCCCGCCGCGATCACGCCCTGGCTCGCTGCGCTGGCCGCGGCGCTGCTGGTCTTTCCAGCCTCGGAGGCCATCGTCGCGATCGTCAACCGGCTGATCAGCGAATCGTCGCGGCCGGAGCGCCTGCCGCGCCTGGCCTTCGCCTCCGGCATCACGCGCGAGCACCAGCCGATGGTCGCGATCCCGGCGATGCTCACGTCGCCGCACTCGGGTCACGAGCTCGCCCACGACCTGCAGCTGCACTACCTTGCCAATCCCGAGGTCAATGCCCAGTTCGCCCTCCTGACCGACTGGGTCGACGCAGAGTCTGCGAGCACGGATACGGACGCCGCATTGCTGGCGAGCGCCGTCGCGGCGATCGATCGGCTCAACGTTCTCTATCCGACGCCGCGCGAAGAGCCGCCGCGCTTCATCGTGCTGCACCGCGAGCGCCGCTTCTCGGCATCGGAGAAGCGATGGATCGGCTGGGAGAGGAAGCGCGGCAAGCTCGAGCAGCTGATCGGCCTGCTCGCCGAGGACGGCGCCAGCCCGTTCTTCGATCTCGGCCGCACCTCGACGGTCTGCTCGGGAACGCGCTACGTGGTCACGCTCGACAGCGACACCCGCCTGCCGCCCGGGCGCCTGCGCGATCTCGTCGGCGTCGCCGCGCATCCGCACAACCAGCCGCGCCTGTCGGCCGACGGCAAGCGGGTCGAGCACGGCTACGGCATCCTGCAGCCGCACGTCGCGACACCGTTGCCCGACCCCGAACAGGTCACGCTCTACCACTGGCTCTTCGCCGGCCAGCCGGGCATCGATCCGTACAGCACGGCGAGTTCCGAGGTCTACCAGGACGTCTTCAGCGAAGGCACGTTCGCTGGCAAGGGCTTGATTCACGTCAAGGCGATGCACGCCGTCCTCGGCGGCCGGTTGCCGCAGGGCGCGGTGCTGAGCCACGATCTGCTCGAAGGCTCGGTCGCGCGTTGCGCCGCGGTCACCGATGTCACGGTGATCGAGGACGCGCCCTTCCACGCCGACGTCGCCGCCTCGCGCGTGCACCGCTGGACGCGCGGCGACTGGCAGCTCCTGCCGTTCCTGATCCACGCCGGGCGCTGGCGGCTGCGCGCCGTCAACCGCTGGAAGATGCTCGACAACCTGCGCCGTTCGCTGGTCGCGCCGATGTCGCTCGTGCTCCTGGTCTTCGCGCTGGCGAGCGGCGCGGTCTCGCCCTGGGCGGCGCTGGCGCTGGTCGCGTTCGCCTTCGCCGGCGGGCCGCTGATGGGTGCGCTCGCCGGGCTCGCGCCGAGCCGCGACGACATCGCCATGGTCCACTTCTATCGCCAGGCCTTCGCCGATCTCGGCCGTGCCCTCGCGAGCGGCGCGTGGCTTCTGGCGCAGCTGCTGCAGCTCGCGCTGATGTCGATCGATGCCATCGTGCGCGCGCTTTATCGCCTCCTGGTCAGCCGGCGCGGCCTGCTCGAATGGACCACCGCGGCAGCGGCGCAGGCGGCAGCGACGACCGACCTCGTCGCCCTTGTGCGCAAGCATTGGGGCGCACCGCTCGTGGCCGTGGTGCTCTGGGTCGCGCTGCTCGCCGGAGGCACGTCGTTCCCCATGCTCGCGTCGCTGCTCTGCCTCATCTGGGCGCTGGCACCGGTGTGGACCTGGTGGGTGAGCCGGCCGCGACCTCAGCGTCGCGTCGACGCGCTCTCGCTCGACGATCGCAGCTTCCTGCACGACGTCGCCCGCGACACGTGGCGCCTGTTCGAGCGCTGCGTCGGCGCCGAAGACCGCCACCTGCCGCCCGACAACCTGCAGGTCACGCCCAACGACATCGTCGCCCACCGCACGTCGCCGACCAACATCGGCCTGTACCTTCTCGGCACCGCCTGCGCGAACCGATTCGGCTGGATCGGCGGCGTCGAGATGATCGAACGCATGGAAGCGACCCTGGCGACGCTCGCGACGTTGCCGCGTCACCGCGGCCACTTCCTCAACTGGTACGACACGCGCACCGGCGAGCCGCTCAATCCGCAATACGTCTCGACCGTCGACAGTGGCAACCTTTGCACGCATCTCCTCGCCGTCGCCGAGGCCTGTTTCGCGTCGTCCGCCGCGCCGCTCGACGACGCCGCGCAAGGCCTGGCGCTGCGCGCTTCCGCAGCGCGGATCGCGGCCTTGCGCGTCGCCGCCGGCGCGACGATCGGCGGCAGCGCGACCGGTGGCGTGCTGGCGATGCGCGTGCCGCTGGCCGAGATCGCGAACGACGCGGGCCGCGTCGCGGCGCTGGTCGAGGCCGCGATCGCCGAGACCGCCGGGTCGGCGCAGACCGGCACCGACGACGCCGCACCGACGCCCGCGCAGCAGCTCGCATGGGCGCTCGCCGACCACTTGGCGACGATGCGATCGGCACTGCGCGATGCTGCTGCGGCTGGATCCGCGGGTGCGCTCTCGGCACGACTGAACCGCATCGCCGCAACTTGTCGCGCGCTCGCCGAAGAGCCCGACTTCAGCTTCTTGTTCGACCGCAAGCGCCGTCTCTTCCACATCGGCTTTCGCGTTGCCGAGCACCAGCTCGACAGCGGCTTCTACGACTTGCTCGCGTCCGAGGCGAGGGCCACGGGCCTGTGGTCGATCGCCAAGGGCGACGTGCCTGCGGCGCACTGGTCGGCGCTGGGCCGGCCGTTCTACGCCGTCGGCGAGCTCGCCGGCCTGCGCTCGTGGTCTGGCTCGATGTTCGAGTACCTGATGCCGACGCTGATCCTCGACGAGCCCTGGGGCAGCGTGCTGCACAGCGCGGCGCAGGCGGCGGTGCTCGAGCACATCGCGTTCGCGCGCGAGCGCCACGTGCCGTGGGGAATCTCGGAGTCGGCGTACGCGGCGAGCGACCACACGCTGGCCTACCAGTACGCGCCGCAAGGCGTGCCGCGGCTCGCGTTGCGCCGCACGCCCACCGACGAGCTGGTGATCGCGCCCTACGCGACCGCGCTCGCGGCCCAAGTCGCGCCGCACCGCGCCGCCGCCAATCTGCGCCGGCTCGAGCTGGCGCGCGCACGCGGCCGCTACGGCTTCATCGAGGCGCTCGACTTCACGCCGTCGCGCCAGTCGGGCGCAGAGGGCGTCGTTCGCGTCAGCACATTCATGGCCCACCACCAGGGCATGAGCATCGTCGCCCTGGCCAACGTGCTGCTCGCCGGCGCACCGCGCCACTGGGGCATGGGCGACGCGCGCATCGAGGCGGTCGCGTCGCTCCTGCACGAGCGCGCGCCGCGCGAAGTGCCGCCGCTGCGCGAGCCGCCGGCGAGCGTCACCTCGGGCTTGTTGCAGCGGCGCGCGCCCGGCATGTTCCGCGAAGTCACGCCGGGCATGAACGCGATCGAGCCGACGCACCTGTTGTCGAATGGCCGCTACGCCGTCGCGCTGCGCGCCAACGGCGCGGGCCAGAGCCGGTGGGGCAACGTCACCGTCTCGCGGGCGCGCGACGACGCGCTGCGCGACGCGTTCGGCTGGTTCTTCCATCTGCGCTGGGATCGGCAGCCGCGCCCGATCTCGCTGACCCAGCATCCGGCGCCCGATCCGGCCGCGCACTACCACTGCAGCTTCCACGCCGACCGCGTCGCCTTCGCCGCGACCTGGCCCGAGATCGAGGCGACGACGACGGTCTGGGTGAGCCCGGAAGACGACATCGAGTTCCGCCGCATCGTGCTCCGCAACTGCGGCGACCGCACGCTCGACCTCGAGCTGATGTCGTCGTTCGAGGTGACTCTCGCCGACCAGCGCGCCGACGAGTCGCACCCGGCGTTCTCGAACCTCTTCATCAGCGCCGAATGGCAGGCGCAGCACCAGGCGCTGGTCTTCGTGAGGAAGCCACGACTGGCCACCGACAAGAGCGTGCTCGCGGCCAATTTCCTGGCCGAAATCGAACCGGCCGGCGTTTCGGTCCGGGTCCAGGTCGACCGCCGGCGCTGGCTCGGCCGCAACCGCGAGCCGAGCCATCCGTTCGCCTCCTTCGACGAGCTGCCCGCGCCGAACGACGACAGCTTGGCGGCGACGCTCGACACCGGCCTCGACCCGGTCTCGGCGTTCTCGGTGCGCGTGCAGATCCCGGCCAACGGCAAGGCGCGCCTCACGTTCTGCACCGCGGTCGCAGACAACGCGACGACGCTGCGCGCGGTGATCGACAAGTACCGCCAGCTCGGCAACATCGAGCGCGCGTCGCTGATGTCGGCAACGCTCACCGGCATCCGGATGCGCGAGATGCGCATCGACGCCGAGAACTTCGCGGCGATCCAGACGCTCTCGACGACCCTCGCGCTGTCGCTCAGCCGGACGCACCTGAAGCTCTCGGAAGGAAGCGACGTCTGCGACCGGCGCCTGCTCTGGCGCTTCGGCATTTCGGGCGACCGGCCGATCGTGCTCGTCTCGGCCGGCGTCGCGCAAGGCCTTGGCCTGCTGCGCTCGCTGGCGCAGGCGCTGCGCCTCTGGTCATGGGGCGGCGTCGCCTGCGATCTGGTCGTCATCAACTTCGAGCCAGCGTCGTACCTGATGGAGGTCCATCGCGCGATCACCGCGCTGAAGGAGGCACACGTCTCGGCCATCGCCGCGCAGCCGGGCTGCGCCGACACGGGCTTTTTCCTGCTCCAGTCGAGCGACCTGCATGGCGACGAGGTCTCGACCCTGCGTGCGCTGGCGCGCGCGCGCTTCAGTGCCGACGGCCGACCACTCGCGCACCACGTGCAGGAGCTCGCCGAGCTGCACGAGCGCGCCTTCGAGGAGCGCCAGGCGATCTCGTGCGCGACGCTCGCCGGCGAGATGAGCGCCGAGATCGTGCCGCGCCATCCGAGCGGCGACTTCGCCGCGACCGGCGGCGAGTTCCGCTTCGACGTCGGCGCGCTCCTCAGGCCGGCGCGGCCGTGGGTCAACGTCCTTGCCAACCCCGGCTTCGGCGCGCAGATCAGCGAGGCCGGAGGTGGCTACACCTGGGGCCAGAACAGCCGCCTCAACCAGCTCACGCCGTGGTCGAACGATGCCATCGGCGACGGCTGCGGCGAGTGGTTCCTTCTGCAAGACCTGCGCACGCAGCAGGCATGGAGCGTGACGCCGTCGGCGGCCGGCGACGCCGAAGCGCAGTACCGTGTCGCGCATGGCCAGGGCTACAGCGCGATCAGCCACCACCACGGCGCGCTCGAGGTCAACGCCACCTGGTGCGTCGACGACGAGAGCGCCGTCAAGCAGGTGCGCATCCGGCTCGTCAACCGCGGCCATCGCACGATGCAGCTGCGCCTCGTCGGCATCGCCGAGTGGATCCTCGGCGCGCAGCGCAGCGACCGCGCCAGCACGTTCACGGCGATGGCCGGTGTCGACGCCGCGCCCGGCGGCGACGCCGCGCCCGCGGGCACGCAGAGCGCCGACGACGGCGGCCGCGCCACTGTCCTGTTCTGCACCCAGCGCGACCGCTCCGCGGGCTTCGGCGGCAGCACCGCCTTCTTCGCGCTCGCCGGCGATCGCGAGGACCTCACCGACTGGACCTGCGACCGGCGCGAAATGTTCGACGCGCGCGGCCGGGCGATCGTTCCGGACCATTTCGGCAATGCCGCCGGCTGCGCGCTCGATCCGTGCGCAGCGCTGTCCACGCGCATCGTGCTGCGCGCCGGCGAGACGATCGACCGCACCTTCTTGCTCGGCTACGCGCCCACGGCCGACGGCGCGCGTGCTCTCGCTGCGAGTGCCGCAGCCGTCCCGGCGCTGCGTCGACTGCACCGGGTGCGCACGCGCTGGGACGATCTGCTCGGCACGGCCGTCGTGCGCACGCCCGATCCGCTCTTCGACGCGATGGTCAACCGCTGGCTGCTCTACCAGACGATCGCCTGCCGGCTCTACGCACGCGCGGGCTTCTACCAAGCGGGCGGCGCCTACGGCTTTCGCGACCAGCTCCAGGACTCGCTCGCCCTCGCTGGCCCGGCGCCCGCGCTGCTGCGCGCGCAGATCTTGCTGGCGGCGTCGCGTCAGTTCGCGCCGGGCGACGTCCAGCACTGGTGGCACGCGCCGACCGGCGCCGGCGTGCGAACCCACTTCTCCGATGACCTGCTCTGGCTGCCCTATGCCTGCTGTCACTACGTGCAGGCGACGGGAGACGCGACGATCCTCGACGAGCAGGTGAGCTTTCTCGAAGGCGCCGGCATCCCCGACGGCGCCGAGGACGCGTACTACGTGCCGACGGCGAGCGACGACACCGCGAGCTTGTTCGAGCATTGCGCGCGCACCATCGACCGCAGCCTGCCTGTCGGCGCGCACGGACTGCCGCTGATCGGCACCGGCGACTGGAACGATGGCATGAACCGCGTCGGCTACCAGGGCCGCGGCGAATCGGTGTGGCTCGCCTGGTTCCTGTGCGACGTCGTCGAGCGCTTCGCGCCCGTTGCCGAGCGCCGCGGCGAGGCCGAGCGCGCCGCGCGCTGGCGCGACGCGTCGCGCGGCTGGCGCGACGCGCTCGAGTCGTCGGGCTGGGACGGCGACTGGTACCGCCGCGCCTTCTTCGACGACGGCTCGCCGCTCGGCTCGGCGAGCAACGCCGAGTGCAAGATCGACCTGATCGCGCAGTCGTGGGCCGTGCTCTCGGGCGCTGCCCCCGCGGGTCGCGCGCGCGCGGCGATGGTCGCGCTCGACCGCGACCTCGTCGATCGCGAGGCCGGATTGATCCGCCTCCTCGATCCGCCGCTCGCCGATGCCGAGCCGAGTGCCGGCTACATCCAGGCGTATCCGAAAGGCGTGCGCGAGAACGGCGGACAGTATTCGCACGCCGGCGTCTGGGCGCTGATGGCCCAGGCCGCGCTCGGCGACGGCGACGCGGCGTACCGCTACTTCACCTGCCTCAGCCCGGCGCACCGCGCGCGCCATCCGACGCACGGTGCACGCTACGAGATCGAGCCCTATGTCATGGCCGGCGACGTCTACACCGCGCCGCCGTACGTCGGCCGCGGTGGCTGGAGCTGGTACACCGGCTCCGCCGCTTGGATGCATCGCGCCGCGATCGAATCGATGTTCGGCCTGTCGCGGCGCGGCGACGTGTTCGACGTCAAGCCGTGTCTGCCGTCGGCCTGGGGCCAGGCCGAATTGCGTCTGACGAACGAGGGCAAGGTCGCGCGCTTGCTGTTCGCACGCATCGGCCAGACGGCGCCCGAGCAGCACGCCGCGGCACTGTCGGCGCGGCTGCTGCGACCGGGCGAGCCGTTGCGCTGGTCCGCACTCGAGGCCAGCTCGACATGGCTGGTGGTGATCGCCGCCGAGAGTCCCGATGTCTCGATCGCCGCCGAGACGGCCACGCTCGCGGGCGGGCAGTGACAGCGGTCACGCAGCTGTCCTACACCTCTGCACGCGGCGCTCCGATGCCTCCATCCTCGTGACGGCGATAAAGTTTTTTCCAGTGTGGACGAGAGCGCGGCCCTTCCGGACCGGACCCGTCAAAGGAGAAGCACATGCTGAAGTGGGCCCTCATCTTCGCCGTCATCGCGCTGGTCGCAGGCATGTTCGGCTTCACCGGCATCGCTGCGGGCGCAGCGGGCATCGCCAAGATCCTGTTCGTCGTCTTCCTCGTCCTCTTCGTCGCCGTGCTTCTGTTCGCCCTCCTCGGGGCCAAAGCCATCGCCGATCGATAGTCACGGAGCATCGTCATGAACAACATCACCAACCTCCAGAACCCCCAGCCTCCAGGCGAGCGTCTCCAGCTTGACGAAGGCGCGCTCGAAGCGGCCAAGCGCAGTCTGGAAA
>Ga0123338_10005965_pt1 | contig 10309 bp, 7 predicted proteins | sample grotaG_FD_89793 | JGI IMG/M metagenome (GOLD analysis project Ga0123338, IMG submission 89793) | Glacier valley bacterial and archeal communities from Borup Fiord, Nunavut, Canada, to study Microbial Dark Matter (Phase II) -... | ecosystem: Environmental > Aquatic > Freshwater > Ice > Glacier ...
GCCTAACCATAACATTACAAATCCTGGATATATAACCCTTGCGTTATATATAGAGCGCAAGGTATACTTGCAGCAGGCGACCTTAGACTTTTTCCTCTATCTGTAGATGTTCTGCAATGATGACGGTGGGCAACTTGCCCATCACCAGTTGTAATTACAACAGGAGGGCCGTTTATGTCCAAGGAGAAATCATTTCCCTATCGACGTGTTTTCATGCCCCTCTCGCTCGCTTTTGTGCTTCTCTTGCTTTTTGCCCCTTCCACATTCGCGCGTCCTCGTCCCCATGTGCAGACAGTTGGCGCGAAACAACGCTATCTTGCGCTTGGCGACTCGCTCGCTTTTGGGTATCAGCCCAATCTCAACTACGACGATGGCTATGCCGACGACTTTTACAGCTATCTAAAGGGTCATGGGGTGAGCAAGTCCGCCAACCTCGGTTGCCCTGGCGAAACCAGTGTCACCTTTCTCAACGGGAAGTGTCCCGTACCGTTTCTTCGTAAGTTTCCTTATATCGGCTCGCAGCTTAACGCGGCCCTGTTCTACATGGCACTCTACCCCGGACAGGTTAGCCCCGTGACGCTGGATATTGGAGCCAACGACCTCTTGCCCGACATCAACAAGAGTACATGCGCCATCAACACGGCGAAATTCGCAACCGACCTCGCAACACTCGACGCGAATTTGACGCAAACCATCCTGCCCAAGCTCCACAACGCCCTGCTGGTCAAGGGTCAGCTCACGGGCGATCTTGTGCTAATGAACTATTACGACCCATACCAGAATATTTGCCCCAACACGGTGCAATACATTCAGACCATCAACCAGCATCTCGCCGCCGACGTAAGCGGCTATGGCACAATCGCCGATGTGTTCAGCGCCTTTGGTGGTGCCACAACCCCGAATACCAATATCTGTAGCTATACCTGGGAGTGTAGTATTTTCCACGACATCCATTCCAAAAACACAGGCTACAGCGTTATCGCATCCGCTTTCGAGAGCAGCGTAAATTATTAAGGTGTAAAAGGTGTAGACAGGCGTCGTGTACAGAGGATGCACGGGTCGCTCGTCGGTCTATACCCCCTTCTTAACCGCGCGAAGAAATGTAAAACGGCTAGTGTATCCTCTTCTATTCCAGGGGCAATCATTGTACCTCTGGTAATTTCTGTGTCATTGTCATACCCCACGCGTGTGCATCTTTTCGTTGCCTCGCATCCCCTCAATCTCTTCCCCAAACTGGTATACTTACACTAGATGAAAGAGCAAACTTGGATTACAAAGGCATGTAAAAGAAAACAATGGCAACATTAAAACTCTTATTGGTAGACGATCATGGGCCACTTCGTAAGGCATTGCGCGAGGGACTTGAGGCGACGGGTAGCATACATGTCGTGGGCGAGGCCGCAACGGGACGCGAAGCATTAACGCGCGCGCTCGAACTGGACATGGATGTCATCTTGATGGATGTGCAGTTGCAGGACCCACAGGTTGGACGGCATCCCCTCAGCGGGGTTGGCGCAGCCGTGGCGATTCGGCGTGAGCGTCCGCGTATGCCCGTTGTCTTTTACTCTATTCAGGATGATGACGAATATTATCGGGAGTTTCGCGCCTCCGGCATCTTGACACATTATGCCTATGTACGGAAAAGCAATTATTTGTTGCCAAGTATGCTTGTGCCGCTTTTGCGCGACGCCGTGAATGGACGAAGCCTTGTTGACCCAGAGATCGAGGACCGAGTGCAGGAAGTGCGCGACCTGGATGAGCAGTCGCCACGCGCCTTGCTGGAGCCGAACGAATTGCGCGTCGCCGAACTAATGGCGCAGGGCATGACGAACGAACAGATCGCAGCTCGTTTGAGCCTGCACGATAAACGCGCCGTGAGTCGTACCAACGGGCGCATCTACGCCTCGTGGGGCTTGAGCGACAATGCCGTTGATGACAAGGTGGCGCGCGCGCGCGCAACGCTTATCCAGATACTTAACCGTATGATTATGTGGGATGAGGCCGGCGTCGCGCTGGTACAAGACCGTCGGGGCGACTGGGTTCCCCTCTATAAAGAAGCATAAAACTATGGCCTTGCAAACGTTCCTCAATCCCGCCCATCTGCTACAAACACTTGTGCTGGCACTCTCCATTTTCAACTTAATCGCGTTTCTCTGGCTCGCGTTCACGGTCTGGCTCAACGGCAATCGCAGCCGTCCCATCGCGCTAGTTGGGGTTGTGGGCCTCGGCCTCTCTGCGCTCTTTTTCTTTTTACACGCTTTATTGATTTCGGGGTCGCTTGCTCAAACCGCTGGTCTGGTAACTGCTGACATGCTATGGCATCTCATCTGGTTGCCAGCCCTGGGGGTCCCATACATCTGGTTGGTCATTGGGCTACACTATGCCGCACTCATCAGTCCAAAGTGGCGGCGACGGCGGCCTCTGCTCCTGATAGGAAGCGCACTGCTTGGGTGTAGCGTGTTCGCGCTGCTTCTGCTAAATCAGACAACTTTTACCTTTCTTGGTACGCTCCGCCTACTTGCCTATGGTGACATGCCTGAACCGGAAAACTTGAACATTCTGTCGCCGCTCGTGTTGCTCCCCATTCTCTTTTTGTGTTATGTGACATTCTGTGCAATTGGCCACTGGTTCACACCCACCCGTATCTGGCGCTTGCTGCGCGTTGTCTGGCACATAAGAGTAAAGAGCAGAAGACCGTTACGGCAACAACTTGCAGACGCATTTTGGGATGACCCGGTACAAGTTGACCTGCTCGAAGAGCCTGTGCTGTCCTGGCATCTTGCCCGCCCCGGCCTGCTGATCGCGGCCCTGCTTATGGTTGGCCTGACAACCTGCTTGGGACTACTCGGCGTCTGGTCGATGATTAGCTGGCTACAACATAGGGGTAACAACGAGATCGCGGCCCCCACCACGATCAGCGTTTTACCGCTCAATCTGCTGGTGCTTGACACTATCGCAACGGGTTCTGTCGCGTGCATCATTCTGCTGTTGGGCTATTCGATTGTGCGGCATGGTATTCTAATCGAGCGTCCGCTTGCCAGGCGCGGCTTTTTTGAGCAGTGGCGGGGCATCGTGATTGTCGCAACCACGCTTGCGCTTTTAATCGCGCTACTGGTGATTTTGACACAAAGCAATCTTGGCGGTCTCCTGCTGATTACCTCGCTGGCAACGGGTGCATATGCCCTCTTCACCTGGAGCAGCTATACCGCCCATGATCGCTATATCTCTATGCTTGGCCCGTTTTTGCGGAGCGCGAACCTGCGCCCCTGGCTCCAAACGGACGCCGAGAAAACCGAAAAGAGCATGGAAGACCTCTTTTTTCACCTTTGTAGCGACGTACTGGAGGTGCAATGTGCGCGTCTGCTGGTGTCAACCGGCGCGGTTCGGCGCAGCTTTACGTATCGTTGGCCCCCGTCCGATGCGCGCGATGAAACAAACCCTACCGTGGAAAATATAGCCGCGACGACGCCCACCATCGGGTTGGCGAAGCATACACCAACCCGCGTCCGTATGGTTTTACAGGGACAACCGATTGTATGTTGGGTCTTGCCAATCTATGACGAACTGGGCGTGGTCGCGACCTTTTACCTCGGCCCACGTCACGACGGAAGCCTCTTTACAGAAGAGGACATGGAGCTTGCCCACGCGTGTGGACAGCGTATCCTGGATACGCTACGTGACCACGAGGCGATGCAGGCGGTGGCTGATCTCTTGCGGCGGCGCATCGTGGATGTAAAGTTGCTGGACGCCCAGCATCGGCGTGTGCTACACGACGAGATTTTGCCACAGATGCACCTCGCGCTATTGCGGCTCGAAACGGTACGCTACGCCCTGAACAGTAAAGAAGAGCGGAGCGTAAGCACGAACGAGCAGGCGAACGCGGCCCTTGCTGACGCCGTGCAGACGATCAGCGATGCCCACCGCCGCCTCGCCGCGATGATGCGGGCCAATACGCCGAGTGCGCCGCATCGTCTTGAACGTGACGGAATGCTCCACGCTATCCGCGTCATGCTCAAGCAAGACTTCAAGCAAGCGTTCTATGAGGTTGAGTGGAACATCTCGGACGAGACCATGAACCGTATCGACGAGGGTGTGCCGCCCGCCATTGCCGAATTGATCTTCGCCGCCGTGCAAGAAGCATTGCGGAACGCCGCCCGCCATGGGCGCGGGGCCGATGTACACCGCCACCTGTCTGTCTCCATCAAAGCTTCCTATAGTCGAGACCTTGAACTGTTTATCGCGGACGATGGCGTTGGACTTCACGCCGCGACAAGCTCCACAACGGGAACGGGCGGTGGCCTCTTAACGCATAGCGCGCTGCTTGCCATCGCGGGTGGAAGTCTGGTTGTGAAAAGCACCCCCAACGGCGGTGTCACCATTCGCATCTTTTTGCCTGTTGAGTCTTTACGATAACTACGTATCTTGCTCTGAAAAAAGAATGTTACTATAGCACAGTGCGAACAGGCAAATAGCGGGAACAAGAGGTTGCAATGTTACTTGTTTTTCTCGTGCTAGGCGTCTCAAGCATAGCAACAAACAGGGAGGTTATTACATGATACTTATCACTGGTGCGACAGGCTATATTGGACGCCATCTTGCACTACGGCTTGTGGCGCAGGGCGAACGTCCGCGCTGTCTTGTACGCGACATCACCCGCGCAAAGACGCTTCTACCCGCAGACAAGGTTGAGCTTGTCGAGGGCGACACCACGCAGGCAAACACGTTGAACGCCGCCGTAGCGGGTGTTGAGACCATCGTTCACGCCGCGTTTATCACCGCCGACCATAAAGCCTTGACCAGCAATTACTACGAAAATACCAACGTCAACGGCACGGCCAATCTGATTAAAGCTGCGAAAGACGCAGGGGTAAAACGCGTCATTGAGATCGGCGGACTCGGCACGAAGCCTGATAAGGCCGGTAGCTACATGCAGGGGCGCTATCTCGCTGAAAAGATGTTGATCGATAGCGGCCTCGACTATGCCATTATTCAGCCCTCGGTACTGTTTGGCAAGGGTGCGCCATTTATCAAGGGACTCGCCGACTTGGTGCGTACCGCGCCTGTATTACCGCTTATTGGCGGTGGCAACACGATGTTTCAGCCCATTTATGTGGAAGATGTCGTAACCGTTATCGTCAAGGTGCTGGAAAATCCTGATGGTACAAAGAACAAAACATACACCATTGGCGGCCCGGCTTACTACTCCTTTTCGCAGGTCTTCGACGAGTTGCTCAAAGCCATGCACAAGAGCCGCCTCAAAGTGTACGCGCCCACACCAATCATCGGGCTTGGCGCGGCGTTCTTGGAAGCGATTTTGCCCAAGCCCCCCCTGACACGGGCTGCCATGACCCTCTTCACCTTTGACAACACAACCGATCTCAATAGTGTCGAACGCGACTTTGGCTTCACCCCAACTTCTTTCACAACCTACCTCTCTCAAAACGGCGTTCAATAAGGAAGACACGAACAGAGAGAGGACAAGGGTTTTCCCTACATATCGGGCAGTCGCTCAAAATGTAGGGGAGACCCTTGCCCTCTCGCCGCCACTACCCTGCTTTATCCATGTATCGTTGCCCCGATGATCGGTGTGATATAATCACAATGCAGAAGCGTATATACTACGATATACCTATATTTAGTGAGCATGGAGGCATCGTCTTGGCGGTATCACCTGATGGAGTATTGAAAGCTAGCAGCGACCTACGTGTGGTGGGCGATACACTAAGAAACATTTCGCGCTCCCTGCATGAACAAACGCAAAAATTGGAAGTGGCCGTTGAAGGCCGTTACGCACGTGAAGGCGACGATCCACGTGTACGTTTACTCAATGATGCTCTGCACGTGAGTCGCATTGCAGACATCGAACTGGGCCGTCTCAACCAGACCATTCAGCGTATTATGCAGACACTGCAAGGGCAAGCCGGGGGTGTCTCATCCACATCACGGGCAATCTTCGAGCGCGAACGGGAAGAACTTACCTCTAGCATTATCACGCTCACGCAGCAAAAAAGCGAGCAGGAGACCCTCTACGAGATCGCGCGCACCCTTAACTCGACGCTTGAGCTTGACGAAGTATTGCGTTTGGTCATGGATTGCGTGATTGAGTTTGTCAACGCCGAGCGTGGCTTTCTGATGCTGGTCAATCCCCAAAGCGGCACGGTTGAATTCACGATTGCCCGTGATAAAAAGGCTCGCACAATTGATGAAGGAGCCTTCAAGATCAGTCGTGGGGCGGTGATGCGCGTCATCAGCAACCGCGAAACACTATTGGCCGACGATGCAATGTTAGATGATGTGCTGAAAGCCAATGCGAGCGTGATGGCATATGGCATCCGTTCGGTGCTGTGCGCCCCGCTCATCGTGCGCGATGCCTGTATCGGCGCGGTATACGTGGATAGTCGTATCAACGCCAATCTGTTTGGCCCTAAACACCGCGACATGCTGAACGCGTTTTGTAACCAGGCCGCGATTGCAATCGACAACGCCCGTCTCTTCGCTGACCTCAATAAAGCCATTCAAAAGGTACGCGAAGACAAAAAATATATGGACAACATTTTTGCGTCAATCGCGAACGGCGTTGTCACCACCGACCCACTTGGCATAATCACGACGTTTAACGAGGCGGCCAGCGTTATTCTCAAGCTCAGTCCGACGTTTGTCGTGGGCCAGCACTACACGCAAGCCTTCCAACACATGCCGCAGCTTGGCCTCATCGAGTTGTTGGGGACAGCGATTACCGAGCATGAACATGGAACACGAGTCCCCCGCGCCGTTGATTGTGAGATTACGAAGGGTGAGGGCGTCATCAACCTGATTATGTCTGTTTCGTCTCTGCGCGATACGCAAGGGGAACCGATTGGTACGGCCCTGGTGATTGATGATCGTACCGAACTGACGCGTTCGGAGGCGAAGGCGGAGCAGGTGCGTCGCATCTTTGAGCAATACGTGCATCCCAATGTTGTGAAACAGCTTATCAAAGACCCAATGGCTCTCAATCTCGGCGGCGAGACCCGCGAAATTTCCGTCATCTTCGCCGACATTCGTGGCTATACACGCTTGAGCGAAAGTATCGCGCCAGAACAAGTCATGAATCTGCTCAACAGCTACCTTGAAATCATGGTCAAAGAGGTATGGGACGAAGAGGGAACCATCACCGCGTTTATGGGCGATGCGCTCATGGCGATCTTTAACGCGCCGCTTTCGCAAGAAGATCACGCGTTACGCGCAATTCGTGCGGCGTGGAAGATGCGAATGGCGGTTCTCAACTATCAGCGTCAACACGCGCAGGGCATCCAAATTTCGTTCGGCTTTGGCGTCAACACAGACCGCGCCACAATCGGGAATATTGGCTCACAAGGTCGCATCCAGAACTATACCGCGATAGGCGATGCCGTAAACGTCGCGGCCCGTCTCCAGTCTAACGCCTCCGACAATAATATCCTGTTGAACAACTCAACGCTGGATCGTGTGCGTGACGCTGTACGCGTCGCACAGATGGCCCCGTTGTATGTAAAAAACAAATCAGCTCCGCTCAATGTCTGGTGCTTAATGGGGGTTTTATAATCTTCTAGCGTAAAAGAACGCTATAGCACCTTACGTAATACAAAGCCCATCTGCTCTATACGCACAAAGCCGAACCATTCGTAGAGGTGGTGGGCGTGCGTATTGTCGTCTTGCGAGTTTAGCATGATACGTGTCACCCGTTCACGCTGAAAAAAGCGAATTGCCTCGGTCATCAGGCGTATCCCAATCCCTTTGCCCGATGCCACCGGATGAACCGCGATCCGGACGAGATAGCCGTAATCGCTATCGACCGCGTTGAATTGATAGCCTACAACCTTGCCTGCGTGTTCCACAACGACGAAGTAGGGATGTGTCGCGGCAACATCGGCGAAGCCATCCGCATCGTAGCGCCACAGGTCTTCAAAGCAGGCCGCTTCAATCGAGAGCAGGGCCGCCATATCGCTGGCTTTGCTCCACGTGTCGCGTATATTCACCTTCCGCACAAGCACCTGTTGATTGCCTGGCGCGGGAACACTATAGTCGTACTTGTCATAAGAGTTGAGGCGGCGGTAGGGCAAAAACCCGTGCTTCAACAAGATATCGCGTAGCCAATCGCGCTCGGAATCGTTGCCTGAATAGTGTAGGTGCAGTACGCCCTGTGTCACAAGACGCGCGGAGAGGGCAGCGAGGAGGCGCGACAATATTTCCAAATAGTAACTGCTCTCCGTCCAGCTTACCCCAAAGCCACCAATCCATGCTGTGGGCGCACTCACGCTCTGGGAAAGTAGAAAACTATGCAACGTTTTGCCATGAAACAGCCCAACCGCCGGACAATGTTTGAGTAACAGGGGCAACTCATTTAAGGTAAAGCGTTGATAGATGTATTCGGAGGTACGCAAAATACGCTCGACGGACGGGATATCGCCCGTCGTCAACAGGCGTGTCTGGTAGGTGTCCAGGTGTGGCGCAGGCATAGGGCGTCCTCTCATGCATCGCGTGTGTCGGGAGCAGCAGGAGGCATGGCATCTGGCCCTTTCATCTCGCGCCGCAACTTCTCTACATCTGGCTTCTTAAAATTACGCATTCGATAGCCCGTTAGCCCATGAATACGGCGCAGTTCAGCGATGAGTACATCCGTATTTATGCGTAGTGGGTCCACTGGTGGCGGTCCAAAGCTATCAACCGCAGCCTCGCCACCAAGCAGTTGGTTAATACTTGTTGCAACACACATGCCCGTTGCCTGCACATTATAACCGCCCTCCTGCACCATAATTACCCGTCCCCCACATACCAGGTCCGCGACATTCAGGATAATCTCATTCAGCCTGAAAAAGCCCGCCGTCGAGAGGTACATCTGTGTCCCCAAACCTGTCGGCGGAATCGCATCCTTCCAATGCGCGTCAAAGCCTGCGGAAACCAGGATCAGTTGTGGGTTAAAGCGATCCGCCGCCGGCGCCATCACCTGACGAAAAACGGCCTCGTAAGTGTCAAAGCCACAGGTCGCGGGCAAGGGAACATTAATGGTTGTGCCAAGTGCCGCCCCCTCGCCCAGTTCATCAGACGCCCCGGTTCCGGGGTAGAGGGGTGATTGGTGAATCGAGAAGTAGAGGACGCGTGGGTCATCATAGAACATATCTTGTGTACCGTTGCCATGATGCACATCGTAGTCAATAATCATTACGCGCTCAAGTCCGTAGTGGTCAATCGCGTAGCGAGCGGCAACCGCGACACTATTGAAAAGGCAAAAGCCCATCGCTTCATCCGGTTCCGCGTGATGTCCTGGTGGGCGTACCAGACAGTAAGCGTTTTTGATGTCGCCCTGCATCATTGCGTCAAGGGCGGTGAGCGGCGCGCCAGCGGCTCGTTTTGCCGCCTCATATGACTGCGCGGAAACGTAGGTATCGGTTGCGAAAAAAGCTGTTCTGCGGGTATCTTGTGGCCGCGCCTCTACCCGTTGCGCGGCCTCCTGCACATCCAGAACGTAGGCGCGGTCGTGCACCGCTGTTAACTCATCTATGGTCGCGGCACGTGGCGCGAGCTGCACAAGCCCTGTACGCGTGAGCCAGCCCAGTTCTTCGAGAATTGCATAGGCAACCTGTATGCGTTCAGGTCTTTCGGGATGGTTCACTGATGTGATATGTTCCAGAAAAATCGGGTCATAGATGAGTGCGGTGGTCATGATTGTTCCTTTAGAGAGACGGGCGACAACTGGACATATACAAGTACATCCAGTCGTCACTGGTTTTATAAAACCTTTTGAACGAGTTCAGGAATGTCGAAAATGGTATCCGCAACAGGCACATGTGCCGCCTGTAGAGCCGCGACCTTGCCCTGCGCTGTGCCGGTATTGCCAGAAATGATCGCCCCCGCGTGGCCCATGCGCTTGCCCGCCGGGGCGGTACGGCCAGAGATAAAGGCTATAACGGGCTTGCTCATTGTCTTGATGTATTCGGCGGCGTCCTCTTCGTCGCTGCCACCGATCTCGCCACACATCACCACCGCTTTTGTCTGCGGATCGGCCTCGAACAGCTTGAGGTAATCGACAAACGTCGAGCCAATGATGGGGTCGCCGCCGATGCCGATGCAGGACGATTGGCCGAGGCCAGCCGCCGTGAGCAGCGAAACCACCTCATAGGTGAGTGTGCCAGAGCGGGAGATGAAGCCAACGGGGCCAGGGGTGAAAATTTGATACGGGATAATCCCAATTTTGCCCTGGCCCGGCGTACACATCCCAGGGCAATTTGGCCCAATCAACCGCGCGTTATGCTCATGTACGACCAGCATTGCGCGGGTCATATCGACAACC
>Ga0123338_10005969_pt1 | contig 10307 bp, 7 predicted proteins | sample grotaG_FD_89793 | JGI IMG/M metagenome (GOLD analysis project Ga0123338, IMG submission 89793) | Glacier valley bacterial and archeal communities from Borup Fiord, Nunavut, Canada, to study Microbial Dark Matter (Phase II) -... | ecosystem: Environmental > Aquatic > Freshwater > Ice > Glacier ...
AACGCCCGGCAGGTAGACCGACCGGGCGTTGGCTGCTGCGCTGGATTTTTGCGGCAGGCGCTACTGCCGTAGACCACCGACGACCCGATTAATGGTTGTGGCTGCCACCCTGGTGGGTGTCGGTGTGCGTGGTCTGCGTGGTCTGGGTGGTCTGGCCGCCGTGCGCGTCCAAGCTACCCGCCGTGTTCACGTCCACCACTTCCTTGCGGACGGTGTCGCTCACGGTGCGCTGCTCGCTGACGCGCTGCTTGTTGATCTCGATCTCTTCGGTAACGTGCGCCTGCTTCTGCACCTGGACCGTCTCTTCGCTCACCGGCACGCGGATCACTTGCCCGTCGTGCAGCGTCTGATCACCGGCCTGCACGGGGCGATCCACCGCATGGCGGGTCACACTCACTTCTTCGTGGCTCAGTTCGACCGGGATGTTCACCTGCTGCTCGACGACGTGCTTGCCGATTTCGACTTCGCCGGCCTGACGCGCCGCTTTCTGCGCGGTCAGGGTCTCTTCCACGACGGGCACCCGGTACTGCGCTTGCCCCGTCTGTTGGGGGGCCTGCTCACTGTGTTCGTCGTGGTGATGCGGGTGGCTAGGGACGGCGTGATCATTAGTCTGGGACATCGTAATACTCCTTGTGCTGCTACGGTCATCGTGCCCGTGTACGGGCGACACCTGTGGCCGCCCACGACAGTCGGCGGCCCCGGCGAGGTGCTGCCCCACCCTAAGCAAGGTGCAGACCCGGCCCGTGCGCGGCGCGGCGGCTCCGGCAGGCCAGGGGGTTAGGCGAGGCGGCGTTCGTCACGCATTTGCACACAGCCCGCCGGGTGCGCACCTAGCAGGGCACGGCAGTATTGCCAATACGATGGGCTACGACTTCCGCGTGCCGGCCGCTGGGGTGGGATCTTACGCCTGCCTACTCTGGTACTATAACCAGTAGTTCGATAAAAGTTCCCTCACCATACATTCTGGGAACTTTCTCCGCTTGCCGTTGGCCGCCGTTATTTTTCTCTGGAGTGCTGTCCGCATGAAACGCAACTGGTCGCCCGATGAACTGATCGCGAGCTGGACTCTGCTGCCGCTCGAAGCCGCCCTGCTCGACAATAAAACCGGCCCCACTCGCCTCGGGTTTGCCGTCCTCTTCAAGTTCTTTCAACTCGAAGCCCGTTTCCCCGCCGGGAAAAACGAGATCCCGCGCATCGTGGTGGCCTATGTCGCCAAACAGGTCGGGGTCAATCACCATGATTGGCTGCAATACGATTGGCGCGGGCGCTCGATCAAATACCGCCGCGCCCAGATCCGCGACTTCTTCGGCTTTCGTGAAGCCACCCTCGACGACGAAGCCGCGCTCGGCACCTGGCTGGGCGACAGCGTGCTGGCCCACGAACAGGACCTCGGCCACCTCGAAGTGCGGGTCCTCGGCCGGTTACGCCAGCAGCACATCGAGCCGCCGACCCCCGACCAGGTCGAGCGCCTGATCCGCTCCGCCTTGCACACCTATGACGAGAGCCTGTTTGCCCGCATCAACAGCCGCCTCTCGGATGCCAATCGGCAGCGGCTCAAAGCGATCCTCTGGGCCACCGGCGATAACCCCGCCCTCAGCGTCGAGGCGGCCACAGTGCGAGCGACGACGACCGACCCTTCTGGCTGGAACTGCGCCACGATCCGGGCCGCCCCAGCCTGGAAGCCGCCCTTGGCGAGATCACCAAACTCGCCCGCCTGCGCGACCTCGGTCTGCCGCCCGATCTGTTCGCTGGCCTCGCGCCCAAAGTCGTCGCCGGCTATCGTGCCCGCGCCGGCCTGCTCGCGCCCTGGGTCCCCCTGGGGCCCGTTTATTCAGATCGGCGGCGGATGCCCCGCCGCCGCGACGGGCTGGACGCGACCCTCCAGCGCCAGGGAGGGCGGCGCTTCAGCCCGTCGGCGCCGACTAGCTTCTATTCCTCAAAGAACCGGTTTACTATCGACTCATGGAAGATACGGACTCGGCAGCGGAGATTCACTGTACTTTTCTGCCGACCGTGTACAGGTATCGGGTTTAGGCACCACACTCTATCAATTAATGAACCTCAGCGATATTAACCAAGGCGATCTTGATCAGTTGGTTGTTCTTTATAGTACTCCATAGCCATCGAGACACCTCACCTCATTTATGCTGTCGCGGCTAGTGGGCGGCAGCAATTGGGCCTAGGGATCACGTTCAATCTAGGATTGCTCACAGCAGATGTAAAGCTAACTAGCGGCTATACGTATTAGATTTTCTGTGGCTTCCACAGTTGTTGGGTGATTAGACCCGAAAGTTTTTCGGTAAATCTCCACTATGTCGGCATATAAACTGCGTGCCTCAGCGAGCTTACCCTGAGTTTCGTATAGTTCCGCCAAAGCATTAATCGTCAGGGCTGTTTCAAAATGATTCCGGCCCAGACTCTGCTCCTGAATAGCCCGTGCCTTTTCATACAGCGTCTGGGCAGTGGACAAATCGCCTTGCTTTTGAACCACTCTAGCGAGATGGTAGGTTGTTTGTCCGGTTGTACGGTGCATAGAGCCGAGCGCTTGATCAAAGATTGCAAGAGATCGCTGATACAGCTGGTACGCACCCCGAAGATCTCCTTGCTGCTCGCGTAAACGTGCCAGAGCACTGAAACTAAAGCCGGCCTGCGGCCAACTCGTACCCAATACCTGCCCACGAATCGCAAATGCCTGTTCCAACAGCGCGCGAGCTCCAGAGAAGTCGAGGTTGTCAATTTGCAGGGATGCCAGTTCTACAGGATCAAAAACCGGGATGACCCGTTCGGGCATCAGCCAATCCTGATGAGCAGCAACCGCTCGCTCTAACAGTGGTTGTGCCTCATCTATGTTTCCCTGATCCAGCAGTAAGGTTCCTAATCCCGTGAGCATGAAGATAGTATCGGGATGTATCGGTCCCAATACGGCCTCATCAATTGCTGCCGCACGTTCCATTAGGGGCTGGGCTTCTTCCAGATGCCCTTGTTCCATCAATAAACTGCCTAAAAAATTTAAATTCAACGCGGTTGCCGGATGGATCGGTCCTAGGATCTGCTCACACAGTGCTAGACTCCGTGCCAGCCAAGAACGTGCGGATTGCAGATCGCCTAGTGCCCGCAACAACTGCCCATAGTTGGCGATCATCATCAGGGCCGAGGCATCATCCCGATTCCTGGCCCGTTGAATTGCGACCCGCAGATGTTCTAAATACGGGAGGCCAAGTTGGGTATTGCCAACAACATGGCTGGCATATACCTCCCAACTTAAGGCCATCTCGACCGCGAGTTGATCTTCCAGCAGAGTTGGCGATTGGTGGCGGGCAAATTCCGCAATTAGCCGGTGCAATCGCAGTGTGCCGGTAGGTAGAAGCTCAATCAAGCCGAGTAACGCAAGCCGGCGAAAGGCAGCATCACTGATCGGAAGTGTATTGGAATCATCAGGATTTATGCCGACTGACCGGATTAGCATCCGCCGTGGGATGGGAATAGGTGCAGCCTGTGCAGCATGGTGCAGCATAACGCGTGCGAGCCGGTCTACGGGTTGGCTATCTTCCAATTTAATGTAGCTCAACGCAAACGTCTTCGCCACACTTTCAATGTGACCTGTGGGTAAACCCTCCGCGCCTTGCTGATTGAACGACGGATGTGTGATGGGAGCCGGTTGAATTTGCTCGTAATATTGTTGTAAACTGATACTATCGTAGGCTTCTAGGTAGGCCGCCGCCAACGCAATAGCGAGCGGCAGATCGCCGAGTGTGCTACAAATAGCAGATACGGTGCTGGCCGCCACATCAGCTAGTACTTGGGCCGGAGTTTTGTCCTGTTGGCGGGCCCGCGAACTCACCAGCAACTCTTCACTAGAACTGCGATCTAGCGGTTCTAGTGCTGTAAGGGTCACATTCTTACTGGCCGCCCAAATTCCCCGGCGGCTAGTAATCAGCACATGACATCCCCCCACCCGTGGTGCCCATTGATCGAGTAGCTGTGGGTCTTCCAAATTGTCGAAAATCAACAGCCGTAGATCAGGTAGCTGCCATGCAGCACGCACTGCAGCGATAGCATCGGCAAAGGTTAGACCGGCCTGCCCCGGCAGGTTTAAACCTCCTGGTCCTGCGTAAGCTGCTACTTGGGGAGCGACACTTTCTGGTTCTTCCATAGTCAACCAAAAAATGCCACCAGGAAATAGTGCCCGCACTCGGTAGGCAAATTCAACCGCGATCTGAGTTTTGCCAATACCAGGCGTACTGACAATCGCTTGGCGAATCCCTGACCCGATCAACCCCAGCATCCGTGTCAGCTCCGCCTCCCGGCCGATAAACAACGGATTGCGCGGAGGCACGCCAAAAAAGGGAGGAGTTGGGGTCGTAGAATCTCCAAAAATCTGCTGCCACTCGCCTGCAGTTAGCGCTTGTTGGGAGCTATAGGCGGTAATCAGGTTGCGGATCACAGCAGGAGTCACCGCGCCAGGGTTGAGGTGATAGCAACGAGCTAAGAAGTTTATTAATTCGCCTCGATCGGGATGCGATCCGTTTTCATATCGTCTGTACGCTTGTCCGCTGTTAACACCAAACGATTGGCGCGCCTGTGCCTGCGTGAGCCCAACACGCTCACGAATGGTCCTGAGCTGCCGTCCAAAAGATAGTGAATCTGTTGGCAAAGTGTTGTCAGATGTTGGCAGCTTGTTCATTGTGGACCCTCTGTTGCGCCGTCATAATAGGGCTGTGTACATTAATAGCTGCATAACACGTCAACAGTCCACTTAAATCCGGACGGAACTAGCCCGCCGGTTGACGCATCAGCCGTGAGGTGAGACTAATTTGTATTATACGCTACTAACGCACGGCTGACGAGCGCTGATTGTTTCCACAAAAATTTATGCAGCCCCTTTTAGCGAAAGGAGCGTAATCTACAAAGCCATACGAGAGATCAGATCAGTGCCTTAAAGGCGAGAAATTCTGTCTAGGCGATAGGCAGGAGGTAGTACGATTACACAATTCAATAGTCAAAGGAAGGACGCTGCTATGATTTTGCGTGTTTCAACGAAGTTCCCTCCCCGGTGGATCGGGGGTCTGATCCTTCTCCTGTTCCTGGCATTACTGACACCAGGCGCGACCCATGCCAATAGCTGGTATGTGGGCAGCAATGTCGGCCTCGCCCAAGGAACGCATGTTTATCAGGGCAATGGCTACCAGTATGCCTGCGAGGCGATTGCCCCGGATCCGAACTGGCTGGTGCGAGTGATCGGTGGTCCCCGCTATGCCGATGGACAAACTTGGTGGGATATCAGTCGCGCCGCTGTCGGGGATCCGTCAGGTGGCACCGGCTGGGTCGCGCAGGCCGAAGCTGACGGGGGTGGCAGTACAAACAATCCTCCCTGCGGTGGCGGCGGTGGCGGCGGTGGCGGCGGTGGCGGCGGTGGCGGCGGTGGCGGCGGTGGCGGCCCTACGCCGACCCCACTAGCCACCGCTACCCCGCGTGCCAGCACTAATACAGACTTTAGCCAGGTACAAGAAGGTGATGTTATCGTGGTCCACAACCCCGCAGCCTGGGATCAAGCGGTTGCCTATGGAGGATACTGGACCCACGCTATTCTGGTCACCAGTCACGCGAACGGAGTGATTACAATCATTGAGGCGAATCCAGGAGTGGGAGTTCAGGAACATCCCATTTACGATACCAGCAACTGGCGGCAAGCGACCGCATCCGCAATCTTTCGCCCGTATGTGGGTCCTACAACACGCGATGATGCGCGCACATACGCCCGTGCACAAATTGGCAAGCCCTACAATTATATACTCTGGGATAAAACCCGTACCGATAGCTTCTACTGCTCCCAATTAGTCTGGGCAGCCTACCATCACTTAAACGGATTCGATTTAGACTCGAACTTGAGCGTAGGTGGACAAGTCGCAGGTGGGCTATTGCCAGCTACACACTTGGGCGCTATAACAATTCCCGGATTTTCTAATATTAACGCGGTAACGCCAGATGACATCGCCTTGAGCGGCAGTGTTCGCTTGATTAGCAGCGGGAGCGACGGCGGCACCGTTATCTGGCGATTCAGCCCGATCACTCTGTATCTCACCGATTCTAACGGACACACCGTCGGAATCGATCCAACTACAGGGCAGCAAGTGAATACCCTCGCTGGAGCAATTTATAGTGGGCCGCAAGAGGAGCCAGAGTTCATCTCTACCTCTAATCTCACGGGACAGTGGCAGCTCCACGCAGTAGGCACCGGTCCTGGCCCGTACACACTTCTGATGCAGAACCCTGACCAGCCTGCGGCGTTATTGCTCTTGACGGGTACGACCGCCATTGGGATAGATGCGGTATATAATCTAAGCCGCAATAATCAAGGTACTCTCACGGCTGCCCCTCAAGACCAAACCCCCCCTCATACTACCCTGGCGATCCAAGGTACTCTGGCTCCAAGCGGCTGGTATACCACCTCGACCACGCTGGTATTCAGTGCCGTAGATGCGCCACAGCCTGGCGGGGTCGGTGTATCGCGCACCGAGTACAGTCTCGACAACGGCACGCAATGGCAAACTGTCACCGGTCCCGTGACACTGACGGATGGCACCTATACCGTCCTGTACCGTTCGGTAGATTACGTCAATAACGTAGAAGCCGTTCAGCAGATCCAGTTGCAAATCGATACCGTGCCGCCAGTCGTGACCCTCAGCACCAACCAGGCCGTTTACACGCGTCTGGAATCGGTCGTAGTTCAGGCCGGAGTCACCGATCCCACCCCTGGATCAGGTGTTGCAGACTTTCAGGTGTGGTTCGGTACCCAAGCGGTAGTCAACGGACAAACACTGGCTACGTTCTGGCTACCGACGGGCACTTACACGTTGACGGCTACCGCCCACGATAATGCGGGCTGGGGCACACGCCGCACCAGCAGCTTTGCGATTATTGCCACGCTGGAGAGCTTGCGGGCAACGATCCTCCGCTTGCGGCAGTTGGGCGAAATCGACAACGCAGGTATCACCCAGTCCTTGCTGGCGAAAGTGGACGCAGCCAGCGCCGCTGTGGGGCGCGGACAACCAGAGGTGGCTCGCAATCAACTGGATGCGCTCCTCCACGAACTAGCCGCCCAAGGCGGGCACCACCTGACCGTGCGTGCCGCTGACCTCCTCAGCGGCGACACCAGCTACGTCCAAGCACATTTACCATAACTCCTTACATTGGTCAGTACTTAGACCCGTTTGAGCATACTTCGTGGACACTGCTATGTACTGATTAACCGAAGTCGAATCAATGCACGGCCACCGCTGTAGCGGTGGCCGTGCGCTTACCGCTCTAACCTCTACAAATATTCTATGCCGGTGGCACTGTGGACCTAGTTTACTGCGATCCGCCTTCGCTATCAGCCGTATCTACCCTACCATTTACGTTGATTCGCTTCGGCAATGCTTTGCCCGACTTTCGTTCCCACGTTTCTATCAAAAACAGCGCTAGCGTGCTGGCCGTGTGGATCGCCAAGCGGGCAATCCGTGCGTCTATGCGGACGAAGCCCCGCTCTCGCCCATGCGCATCCCCGGCGTGCGTTCGTAATGCCCCGGTTCCTTTGGCAATGGTGGTGAGACCCCCTAAAATTTGACGGACATCCGCCGCAATTTCGGGATTGAAGTCGGTCCGCGCTGGTGATAGCCCTAACGGTTCCTGCACCGCATGGATAAGCGCCTCTACATCTCGCCTTGCTGGTAGGTCTAAGCCCAGTTCAATCAGGACTGAACGGCATACGGCCTCGATTAAAGCGCAGGCAGCGGTCAGTGCATCTTCTGGATCGGTGTCCGCACTCGCTAAGGCTCGTTTTATCTCCCGATTAACTGTATCAAAATCAAAAATAGCGGCTTTGGCGGCAAACAGGTCCACGACTGCACCTGATGACCCCCGCCGACGCAGCTCAGCAATACTGCCGTTGATTGCCAATTCATAGCCATCCGCTGCCAGAGCTTGGTTAAGATAATCGAGGGTGGCTTGTGCTTTCCCTGGATGCCGGAGATACTCACGCGGATCGGCAACGTGACATAACACCCGGATAATATCCTTGTAACCTTCTGGCTGCGTGGCTGTATAACGTAAGAATTCCAGTAGGGCGGGAACGCGCGACTGGCTGCCGACATTAAAGTTAAGATTACAGTCCAGTAGTAGACGTTCCATTTGTGACGCACTTCTATAAATGCCTATCGGCTCGCTGGGATCATTGCCGGAACCACCCGAAATTATTTCGGCTAACGCCTTCAACGTGTAGGTAGAAAAGCTTGGCTGGTTCATCATTATGTACCTTTGTGCCATTCTGCTAATGTTGAGCGTGAATGAGCTGACGACCTGGTTTGGTAGCCATGTCTTTGCTGATGTCTATTGATCACATATGCTGTGTTCACATTTATTGACAAATGCGAACTCCTAGCTCAGGCGCGTCTCCGTCTCAAAGGGTTTTTGCCGCTGCTGGTCCGCCGCTGGCCCGCCGCTGGCCCCACTGCCCCCGCTACAGGCCGCATAGACCGCTCATCTATAGACTGTGTCTACTGCCCATGTCGTGGAACGTGTGCTGAACGCGGCGGATTGGGCACTCTGGTATGCAAGGCCGCGCAAACAGTGCTGTCCGACCTATAGACCTGGGATCTGCGCCCGGCGGACCCTCACTACCGGGTCAATATCCTGATGGCCATGGTAGTGGCTTACAACACAACAACATGCAGCTGCTGGTGCCGGCGCTGGAGGCTTATGTGGCGCCGGCACCAGCAGCAGTGGACAGTCCAGTGGCTCTCGTGTTCTGGCTGCCTTAATTGCAGTGGGGGTGGATCAATATCCCCACCCAACAGCCGCTCTTTACGCTGGGTGAGGTAACCAAGCTGGCGATCCAGTGTAAAGCGCCGGACAGGCAAAAGCTGCGCCTGCCCAATGATGCGCTGCTGACGGAAGCCGAGGGCGGGCCTACCTGCTCTACGGTAACCTCCGCCGGGTCGCCACCGATACAACAATGCGATCTCCTGCTAGGATTTTGCAGGGCGTGTTTCGTATACCTTTAGTACCTCGTCGCCATAGTGATTGATCACTTTGATGGCGATTTTGCCCGTTTTTGGGCGGGCGAAAGACCGACTAATAGTCGCATACAGACTGGCCCAGGCATTACTATCGATCTCGGCACGTAATGCTTTTTTGAGATTGCCATAAGGATCTTCTGCGCCAGTGAAGTAGGCATGACGGACAAAGAAGCTCTCGCCGTTGTAGTCGGTATCGATAAACCAGCAGGCAATATCGTCGGTAGAGTTGCTGCGAATTTCGCCGGTGGCGGGATCGTAAACATCAACACCTTTAATCTCAACAACAATCTGATCATCCGACTGATCATGCAACACGACATCCGGCTCACCAAACACTGTGAAGAGATTTCCGGCCCCTGTTTTTTTGAGTAGTTCGTCACCCATCATGAGATCGGAGTTGATCCGCGTGATCCAGACTGGGAGCCGACCATAGCGTTTGCCTTCTTCAGCAACATGCGGATCGAAGGCAAAGCCACAGACAATAAGAAGATCAAACCCTATTCCCAGGACAGCCTCCTTCGCCGCTTCTCTGATGTGCTCTGGACTGACAGTTCCATACTCTGGACCAATAGACACCGCCGCGCGTCGGATGACTCCCTCGCCGTCAGTATACTGACCCACTGCGTGCAGGTAGCTGCCAGGATACGGTTCTAGATTGTCAAACTTGAGGCGCTCGTCTTTCCGGGCCGTTTGCACAGGTGCGCGTTTAAGGTTCTCAATAATACGGCTCTCAAATCGATCGCTCGCAAATTGTTGCCCAATTATTTCGGAGGTTGGATGGTCCTCTTCGGTAGTCGAGAGTACTCGATGCGGCGAGAGACTCTCGACTGTGAACGGGCCAGTGACACGTACCCGCTTGGGATCTTCGTAAGGTTGATCATAGAGTAGCTCAATATCTGCCCGCCGTGCAATAGAGGTATCGATTTCTTTCTGGCGCGCTTGGCGCGCGCTCTGCCATGCGGTATGCACTTGTTGGGTCGGTGCTGACCAGGCGGAATCGGTCTGGGCGGGGATTTGCCATTCCTCCCAGGTGTGCTGTAGCAGCAGCTGGTTTAGTTCGCTGCGTAAGATATCTAGCTGCTCCTGCCAGCGGACAGAGATCATATCGATTTCGGAATTGATAGTAATGGATTTGAGCGTAATGTGAGGCACTCGCCGGTACACAAAGCCCTTTTTAATGTTGCCTTCGATCGTTAAATCAGATGGAAGGCAACATTAAAAAGGGCTTTGTGTACCGGCGAGTGCCTCACA
>Ga0123338_10005970_pt1 | contig 10306 bp, 8 predicted proteins | sample grotaG_FD_89793 | JGI IMG/M metagenome (GOLD analysis project Ga0123338, IMG submission 89793) | Glacier valley bacterial and archeal communities from Borup Fiord, Nunavut, Canada, to study Microbial Dark Matter (Phase II) -... | ecosystem: Environmental > Aquatic > Freshwater > Ice > Glacier ...
GCTTGGCTAGGCCAAGCCTTGTCATTGTAGACTGCTCGGATGTTCAGTATGATGGGTCATGGCCGCCACACCCGCCCGTATTGCCGAAGTCCTCGCCGGTCTTCGAGCCTCGTCTGCCCGGCTGTGCGTCGGTAGCCTGCAAGCCCGAGAACGAATCGCGACCGGGTTGCCGATCATCGACGAGGCGCTCGGTGGTGGGCTGTGTCGTGGACGCCTCAGCGAGCTCTATGGTCGCGGACGGCTGTCATGGGCGCTCGGGATTCTCGCCGCGGGCCAGGCGCGGGGGGAGCTGGTGGCGTTGGTCGACGGCGCCAACGCGCTCTGTCCCGACGACGCTGCCCGTGCGGGCGTGGTGCTGCCGGGCTGTCTGTGGGTGCGCGCCCCGTCGACGTCGGTGGCGCTCAAGGCCACCGATCGCGTCCTCGAAGCCGGTGGTTTCTCGACGCTGGTGGTCTATCTGAGTCGGCCAGAATCAGGACGTGCTGGCCGGAAGCTGGAGAATCTCGACGGTCTGATGCGTCTCGTGCAGCGTGCCGAGCGGGCGCGCACTGCGGTGTTGTTCGTCGCTGAGACGCCGACGCTGGGCTCGTATGCCGCAGCCAGCCTCGAGCTGCGCCGGGCGCGGCCACGCTGGGTCTCGTCGGGTGGCGTGCCCCGGCTCCTCGACGGATACCGCGTCGAGGTGGTCGTGGCCCGTAACAAGACCGGTCAGGAGGGCGCGTCGGCGTCGCTGGACATCGGCGTCCTGGGCGAGACTCCAGTGCTGTTACCGGCGATGTCGCCATCGTTATTGCCGTCGCTGGCGCCGGTCATGCTGCCGCGCAAAAGGCAGCGATGATCCATGCGCGTAGCGTGTCTGTGGGTGCCGCAATTCGTGGTGCAGGCCTGGCGGCGCGCCGAGCCCGAGCTGCAAACGGCGCCGCTCGCCATCCATGAAGAGCAGCGTCTCGTCGCCATCAGCGACGAGGGACTGACGCTGGGCCTGCGTTTGGGGATGGGCGTGTCGCAGGGACGGGCGCTGTGTCCGGCGTTGGTGGAGCGACGGCGCTCGGTGGCGCTCGAGCGTTCGGCATGGGCGGCGCTGGAGGACCTCGGCGCCGCATTTTCGCCGCACGCCGAGGCGCGCCTCGGTCGCTGGCTGGCCCTCGACGTCACCGGCTGGGAACGGTTGTGGCGGGGCGAAGAAGAGCTCGGCGGCGCCATCGAGGCCGGCGCGCGCCGGATTGGTTTTCGGGTCCGGGTGGGCGTGGCGCGCGACAAGTTGACGGCGCAGGTGGTCGCGCGTGCCAGCGACGGTGTGACTGTGGTGCCGGCGGGCACGGAGGCGGCGCGGTTGGCGCTGTTGCCGGTGTCATTGTTGGCGCCGAGCCCGGAGGTGGCGGTGCTGTTGACGCGCTGGGGCGTGCGGCGCATTGGCGAGCTGGCCCATCTGCCTGCCGACGGCCTGGGGCTTCGCCTCGGCAAAGAAGGCGCGCGGCTGGCCGAGGTGGCCCGTGGGGTTGCCGAGTCGCCGCTGGTACCGCGGCCGGAGCTGGTGGTCTTCGAGGAGGCCATCGACTTCGAGTGGCCCGTCGAGCATCTGGAGCCGCTCTGGTTCGTGCTGCGTCGCATGCTGGAGCAGCTGCTGTTGCGGCTCGGCTGTCGCGGCCTCGGCGCCGCCGAGCTCACGCTCGAGCTCAAGCTCGGTGACATGGTGCGCAACCTCGACGGTGACGGCTCCGTGTCCACACCGTCGATGATCTGTGTCGTGCCGGTGGCTGCCAGCACGCGTGATCCGGGCACGCTGCTTTTGTTGCTGCGGACCCGGCTCGAACAGCAGCCGCCGTCGGCAGCGGTGCTAGGCCTTCGGTTGCGCATCCGCGGTTCCAAAGTAGCCACCGCCCAGCTCAGCCTCTTCGAGCCGGCGCGCCCGTCACCGGATCGGCTGGCGGGGCTGTTGGCGCGGCTGTCGGCGCTGGTCGGCGACGGACAGGTTGGCGTGCCGGCGCTCGTCGACAGCCATCATCCAGATCCGGTGGCGATTGCGCCTTTTGTCGAGCCAGTCGCTACGCGTCCGACCATCGCTACTCCCGTCGCTGGAGGGGCGATGTCACACCCTTCTGCCAGGCTGGGTTTCATGCAGCCCACGCCCTTGGCTCTGCACGCTTTTCGTCCGCCACGCCCGGCGACGGTGCGCCGAGATCGCGGTGCGCTCCGTTATCTCACCGCCGTCGGTTTTGGCGGTCAGGTCTTGACCGCCGTCGGGCCGTTTCGCCTCCAAGACGGCTGGTGGTTGCCCATACCGCTCGATCGCGACTACTACGATGTCGAGCTCTCCGACGGTGCGGTCTATCGATTGTTCGAGGACCGTCGCGGCGGCGGCTGGTTCATCGACGGGTGTTACGAGTGAGCGACTACATCGAGCTCGGGGCCCGGAGTGCTTTCTCTTTTTTACATGGCGCCTCCTTGCCCGAAGATCTGGCGACACGCGCGGTGGAGCTGGGTTATCCGTCGCTGGCACTGTGTGATCGCGACGGCGTCTATGGGGCGCCGCGCTTCTTCCAAGGCATGCGTACCGTCGACGACAAGGCGCGGGCCATCTGCGGGGCCGATGTCGGCATAGGCGCAGCCGGGCCGCGCATCCGGCTCTTGTGTCGTGATCGCGGCGGCTATCAGAACCTGTGTCGCCTGCTGACCGCGGCCAAGGCCGGCCGCGAAAAGGGCCAGAGCCTGGTCACCTCGGAGATGCTCGAGGCGCACGCGGCGGGCCTGGTTGCCTTGGCCTCTCCCGACGCTGCGCGGCCGCCACTTCTCGATGCGCTCTCCGGGATCTTCGGCCGTCAGCTCTTTCTCGAGGTTCATCGCCACCTCGATCCCGTCGAAGAACGACGCACCCAGGTGACGGTGGCGTTGGCCCGATCCCAGGGCTACCAGCTCGTGGCCACCAACGACGTGACCTATGCGCGCGCCGCCGACTCCGACCTCGCCGACGTGCTGACCTGCATCCGCGAGAAGGTCCCGCTCGATCGCGCCGGGCGACGCCTTGGCAAGAACGCCGAGCGCTACCTCAAGTCCCCGTCGGAGATGGCCGCGCTGTTCCACGATTTGCCCGATGCAGTGGCCAACACCGTGGAGATCGCCGGGCGTTGTAACTTCACGCTCAAGGACCTCGGCTATCGTTTTCCCGACAGCCCCGTTCCCGGCGGGCATTCGCAGCAGAGCTGGCTACGCCATCTGGTGGAGGAGGGTGCGCGCCGTCGCTACCGGCCGATGACCGAGGCCGCGGCCACCCAGCTTCGCCGCGAGCTCGACCTCATCGGCAAGCTCGACCTGGCCGGCTATTTTCTCATCGTCTGGGATCTGGTCGAGTTCTGTCGTCAGCGCGGCATCATGTGCCAGGGACGCGGCTCGGCGGCCAACTCGGCGGTCTGTTACGCGCTCGGCATCACCGCGGTAGATCCGGTGGGCATGGAGCTGTTGTTCGAGCGGTTTCTGTCGGAAGAGCGTGGCGAGTGGCCGGACATCGACCTCGATCTACCGTCGGGAGATCGGCGCGAAGAGGTCATCCAGTATGTCTACCGTCGCTACAGTCAGGTCGACGGCGTCACCGCACCGCGGGTGGCCATGACTGCCAACTGCATCACCTACCGCACCCGCTCGGCGGTGCGCGAGGTGGGCAAGACGCTCGGTTTCTCGATCGATCGGCTCGAGCGGCTGGCCTCGTCGCTGTCGCCGTTCGCCTACCACACCGACGATGAAGAGCTAGCGGTGCTCTTGGAAAAGGCGCAGTTTTCGATCAAAGAGCCGCGCGTGAAGCAGCTGTTGCGGCTGAGCCAGGCGGTGCAGGGCCTGCCGCGCCACCTCGGCCAGCACTCGGGCGGCATGGTCTTGTGTCACGGTCGTCTCGACGAAGTGGTGCCGCTCGAGCCGGCCTCGATGCCGGGGCGGGTGGTGGTGCAGTGGGACAAAGATGACTGCGCTGACCTCGGGCTCATCAAGGTGGACCTCCTCGGCCTCGGCATGATGGCCGTCCTCGAGGAAGTGGTGCCGATGATCAAGCGCTACGAGCGCGTCGACATCGACCTCGCCCAGCTTCCCAAGGACGATCCCACCACCTACGACATGCTGTGTGCCGCCGATACCGTCGGGGTGTTTCAGGTGGAGAGCCGCGCGCAGATGGCCACCTTGCCGCGCATGAAGCCGCGGAAGTTCTACGACCTCGTCATCGAGGTGGCCATCATTCGGCCGGGCCCTATCGTCGGGCAAATGGTGCATCCGTTCATGGCGCGGCGAGCTGGGCGCCAGCCCATCACCTATCCTCACCCGTCGCTGGAGCCGATCTTGAAGCGCACCCTCGGGGTGCCGCTGTTTCAGGAGCAGCTCATGCGTCTGGCCATGGTTGCGGCGGGCTTCACCGGCGGTCAGGCCGAGGAGCTGCGGCGCGCCATGGGGCACAAGCGCTCGGTGGAGCGCATGGCCCTCCTCGAGAAGCAGCTCCACGACGGCATGGCCGCGCGTGGCATCGGTCCTGCTGCGCGCGACGAGATCGTCCAGTCCATCCGCGCGTTCGCCCTGTACGGTTTTCCCGAGAGCCACGCGGCCAGTTTTGCGCTGCTGGCCTATGCCAGCGCCTACTTGAAGGCGCATCACCCCGCTGCGTTTTGCGCCGCGCTCCTCAATAATTGGCCGATGGGTTTTTATCACACGGCCACGCTCATCACCGACGTCAAACGCCATGGCGTTCGGGTGCGCCCCGTCGACGTCAACGCCTCCGACTGGAAATGCACGCTCGAGCCCGAGCCGCTGTCGGCGCGCGGTTGGGCCATCCGGCTCGGTCTTCGTTATGTCGCCGGGCTCCATCAAGACACTGCCGAGCGCATCGTGGCCGGGCGGCCTTATGCGTCGCTGGCGGATCTGTCGGCGCGGGCCCGGCCGAGCACCGCCGAGCTAGGCACGCTCGCCTCGGTGGGCGCGCTCAATCAGGTGGCCAACTTGACCCGTCGACGGGCCATGTGGCGCGCGGCAGCCGTGGGCAGATCCGGCGCGCTCTTCGACGGAGTCGAGGCTGCTGGAGAACCCGAGGAGGCTCTGGCAGAGATGACCCTTCCCGAGCGCATCGTCGCCGACTATCGCGGCAGCGGCGTCACCGTCGGGCCGCATCCAGTCTCCCTCATCCGCGCGCCTCTAGACGCACTCGGTGTCGTCCCGGCCGCCCAGCTAGGCCGCTTGCCGCATGGCTCGCGCGCCCGCACCGGCGGCGCAGTCATCGTGCGCCAGCGCCCGGGCTCAGCCAAAGGCTTCTACTTCGCCACCCTCGAGGATGAGACCGGCTTTTCCAACATCATCATCAACCCGCAGCTCTTCGCTCAGGAGAGAGCGCTCCTCCTGACCGCCCCCGGCCTCATCATCGAAGGCGTCGTCCAGAACCAAGACGGAGCCGTCGCCATCAAAGCCGATCGCTGCCGCCCTCTGCCGGCGCTGAGCACACAGGTTCCGTCCCGCGACTTTCACTAGACCTTTGATATGGAGACCTGCTGCACAAAAAATTGCGTCGTCGGCGTGTGCAGGTGAGGTTGGTGCATGGACGTTGTATGTCGCACCTGTCACAAGAAGCCGGATACGGCTGGGCTGCGTCGTGGGTTGTGTCGCGCTTGCTATCTGCGGGCCTGGCGAGGGACCGAGCTTCCCGTCGCTGCGCGGTGTACGTTTTGTCCGGAGCAGCGGCATCTCGTGCTGCGTTGGACCAAGGTCCATGTCGGACCCGAGAAGACCGAGCGGGTCGTGACCTGCCAAAACTGTGGGTTTCTGGCGGACCGCATCCGGCCGCGCCCGACCACGCTGGCTGAGCTACGCACCGTTCTCCGACGGGAACGCCGCGCGTCCGACCGACGTCAGAGCTGGATTCTCGATGTGACGAGTCCCGTTGCCGAGCGACGCGCCCTCCCGCGACGTGTACGGAGACGCCGTACCGTGTAGTACACGTCGTTACGCACCGTCGGTGTTTTGAATCGTCATCGGGCTTACTGCGAAGCCTGGCGCGCAGGCGCAACATGGAATCATGAGCCTGGGTCTAGGCGTCGCGTTCTTGGGGCTGATGTGGACGGGACTTCCCGCTCCGTCGCAATCGGCCGCTCCTCCGTCGTTTCACGCAGCCCTGCCGTCGTCGACTGGGCCGAGAGTGGTGCTGGTGACGTTACCGGCGCCGCAGCCGAGCGCCTCCTTGGGCCGACAGGGGTCGATAGAAGCCACGATCGCCGTCGAGCAAGGCGACGATCCGCTGGTCATCTACCTCGAGCCCGTCGACGCTAGCGCCGACACCGTCGAGGTCGATGAGCACGAGCCGAGCTCGTGCGCGTTTCGCTCGACACTGCGCTCGCTCGGGCGCTGGCTGGTGGTGCTGATCTCCATGGTGTTCGTGGTCGCGCTGCTTGGCAGCGTCGGCGCGTCGCGGCGACCGTTGCCGCTCGCGGCGATGGCGGTGCGGCAACCATCGCGCCCCGTGCCGTTGGTGGAGCGTCTCCTGGTCCTGTGTTGTCTGTGGTCGCCGATGCTGATGCTGCTCTCGCTGCTGCAGGCCGAGCGCGAGATGTTGTCGTCGGTGCTGCTGTGCATGGCGGTGACCGGAGTGGCCTCGGCCGGCTCCATGCTGTCGTCGCGTCGGCGGTTGCTCGCCCAGCTCCGTTGGGCCTTTGGCGGCGACGGAACCCGTCTCCGTGATCAACCGACCGGGACCATGGTCCGCGCCGAGGTGACCCCCCGTCGCATGGCGCCACCGCCAGGCGCAACTGCGCCGGTGCCGTGGTTCGCCGCCGACCTCGTCGTTGAATGCTCGGAAGGCGATGGGCCCAAGGAGACCGCGCGTGTGGCCCTCGACGGCGCCATCGTCGACGAAGCCGCCGCGCGCGCCATGGTTCGCATGGCCATGGGCTTGCCCGCCGACGTCCAGCTCACCATCCTCGGTCCCACCGCGCCGACGCCAGCCGACGCCGACGCCGTCCAAGCGCTCGATCGTGCCGCACCCATTCAGGCCCGCATCGGCGGAGTCGAATCTCGCGGCTCCGCCCTGGTCATCGCCGGCAGCATCAGCGATCTCCGCCGTCGCCTGCGCACCGAATCCATCCTGCTCACCGGCGCCCTCGCCGCCTCGCTCGTCGCCGCCCTCATCGTCGTCATCTAACGCATCAGCTATTGAAGAACGAGGTCGAGAGGTCAGGAGGATTTTCTGATCCTCACTGAGCTCTTGACCTCGCTCTTCGATATCTGAAGAGCCGTTAGCTCGTCACTTGACGAACGTGCCGTCGGTGCAGCCTTGCCTGACCGTGATCTCGCTGTTGTTCGGCTTATAAAACCAGGTGATGTACGTGAGCATGGTCGACCCGTCCGTCTTGCTACACCCACCGACGCGATTGGTTGCCGAACAGCCGCTCGCCGACCAGGTCCCTGCGCCACAGTTGCGTGAGTACGTCGCGACGACCTCGGTCGCCCCCTGATACTCGATGCAGGACTGATTGATCGGCTGCGTATCGCAACCGCCTGACGACACGCCGCTGCCACCACATCCTGCGAGCAACAACACCAGACCGTAAGCCACCCTCATGGAACCCTCCCTCGCTGCCGGGCATTGTACTCTGTCGGCATGAATCGGTTGCGCGTGCTTTCACTCAACATCTGGAACAAGCAAGGGCCGTACGAAGCCCGCCTGCCGCTTTTGCGTTCGGCGCTGCGGGCGCTGACGCCGGATCTCGCCGGGCTGCAAGAAGTACTGCGCCTCGAAGGCAGCGGCAGCGACGGAGATCAGGCCCAGGAAGTGTCGCACGGCCTCGGCTATCATCACGCGTTTGCCTCCGCGTGGCACATCGGCGGCGGTCTGCATTTTGGCAACGCGGTCTTGTCGCGCTGGCCGATCCTCCAGACTGAAAGCTGGCAGTTGCCGGTGTATGCCGGGCACGAGACGCGCGGGCTCTTGTATACGCTGGTCGACTCGCCGCACGGCCGGATCCCGTTCTTCGTCACGCATCTCGACTGGCAGTTTCATCTCGGCGCGCATCGCGAGCTACAAGTGGCCTTCATCGCCGACACCATCGAGCGCGTGGTGACCGCGCTCGGCGACTGTTTTCCGGCCATCGTCGCTGGCGACTTCAACGCCGAGCCCGACTCCGACGAGATTCGCTTCTTGTCGGGGCTGCACAGTATTGCTGGCCGCAGCGCGTATTTCGCCGACTGTTTCCGCGTGTGCGGATCGGGCGCCGGCGCGACCTATGCGCGCAGCAATCGCTTCGCGGCGGAGGTCGGCGAGCCCGATCGACGCATCGACTATGTCTTCGTGCGCGGTCCGGACAAGAAGCTGCGCGGCCAGCCGCTGCACTGCCGTGTCGTCGCTGACGACCCAGTCGGTGGCGACTTTCCCTCTGATCACTACGGCGTTCTGGCCGAGCTCAAAGTCTGATCCAAACCGAGCGGAGCCCAAGCCCCCAGCCGCGGCACAGTCGACCCCTCGTGGCGCTCAGCGACGACAACAACCCGATAGAACGGTCGGCGCAATCCAGCGAGGTGGGGGAACACTCCCCAGTTCGTTAAAATAGGAAGTCACGTATCTACATGACATGACGAGATAAACCCAGTCGACGCCGCTCGCGCTTTGGACGGCACGACGCTCGCAATAGACGGTCTCGTGCGCGTGGGCTTCCTGGGTTTGACGATGTGGCTCTCGGCCTGCTTGCCGAGCTGGGACGGCGGCATCGCCGACGGCGTCGACGCTGGCAAGCCGGCCAACGACCTCGCCACCGTCGACGTGGTCGCCGAGTTCAACCGCAAGATCGCGCCCATCCTCGGCGGCACCGACGGCAAGAGCGGCTCGTGCGGCGCCTGCCACAGCCGCGCTGGCGGCGTCGGCCCCGGCTTTCTCGAGGCCAAGCCCGACATGCTGACCAACATGCTCGGCTACCCGGGCGTCATTGGCCGCACGCCGCCGCAGAGTCGCATCTACGCCAAGGGCATCCACGAAGGTCCCGCACTGGCGGCCGCTGACGCCGCCATCGTCGCTGACTGGATCTCGGTCTTCAACAGCACGCTCGCCGATCGCGCCGACAGCGGCGTGGTGCGGCCACAGCTCCCGCCGTTTCAGCCCATCGTCGGCGACAACACGATCGATCTGGCCCACCTCGATCTGCGGCTGGCCAACCACAGCCTCAACTTCACCGCCAAGATGGTAGGCAGCTCCATCCAGCTCAGCAACGTGACCATTCACACGCCGTCGACGAGCGGCGTGCACCTCGTGCATCCGCTGTGGGTGAGCTGGACGGTGGCCGGCGATGCGTTGCCCGATCCGGTGGACAGCTTCGCCACGCTCGACGCCGCGTTCGATCCCGGCGTCGACGAGCCGCTGGGGCCCGGCATCGTCATCCTGCCCAGCTTCCCAGTCGATGGCCTCCTCAACGTGGTGTTCGAGGTGGCCGAGCCCATCGCCGGCGGCTCAGGTAGCGGCAGCGACGGTGGTACCCTCGGCGGCTGCAAGGCGCCGGCGCAGTTTGGCAGCACCGTCCGGCCCATCCTGGCCACCCAGTGCTACAACTGCCACGCCAGCGGCGCCGGCGGCTACGCCATGTCGGCGGCGCTCAGCGACGACGATCTGTGTCTGGCTGCGCGCGGAGAGATCAACCTCGGCGCGCCCACCAGCTCGCGCCTCTACACCTATCCCGACCCGGGCATGACCGCGGCGCACACCGGCGCCAACCGCAAGTTGTCGTCGGCGGCGTACGCGGATTTCGTGACAGCCCTCAACAGCTGGATTGCAGCGGAGAAATAACCCATGTCCATGCACGGGAAAACTTGGCTGGTGCTGGCGATGACCGGCTGTGTCGGCAGCGCGCCGACGAACACCACGCCCGATCCGCACGCAGCGACGGGCGCCACGCCGGCCGCCACCACGCCGTCGCCCATGATCGTGCCCGAAGATCCGGCGCTAGCCGCGCGATCGATTGACTATGGCCTGGCGCTGCGGACGGCATCCCTCAAGCTGACCGGCGGCTTGCCGTCGCTGGCTGAGCAGCGCGCCGTCACCGACGCCAAGTCTTATGCCGCCCAGATCGACCTGTATCTCGCCGATCCGCGCTTCGCCGCCGTCATCCGCAGCTACTTTTCGGACCTGTTCAAGATGGGTGGCACGCTGACGGCCACCGTCGGTGGCCAGTCGATGGATGTGAGCCTCGACACCGCGCCGACCTTCGCCGCGTCGCTGGTCGTGCGTGATCAGCCGCTCACCAGGCTGTTCACCGCGACCGCCCAGACCTGCCCGCGTCTCGATGTCGACACCGGTGTGTTCACCGAC
>Ga0123338_10005971_pt1 | contig 10305 bp, 10 predicted proteins | sample grotaG_FD_89793 | JGI IMG/M metagenome (GOLD analysis project Ga0123338, IMG submission 89793) | Glacier valley bacterial and archeal communities from Borup Fiord, Nunavut, Canada, to study Microbial Dark Matter (Phase II) -... | ecosystem: Environmental > Aquatic > Freshwater > Ice > Glacier ...
AAAAAGTAAAGCCTGTGAGGAGAAAAGCCACCTCACAGGCTGATAGATAAATTTACTCGCATGAATTGGTAGATAGGGAATTTTATTTGCCAAAATATGTCCAAAAGTACTTGCCAGTTACAAGGGTGCACCAACAATATTTTATTTAAAGGCATGGAGCAAAGAAGCTGCTTTATCTTATGTTATGGAACGCCTTCTCAACTCAGCCACAAAAAAAGAAACTTTAGCAAAAGTAATGCAAAATTTGAATAAAACAGAGATAGTTGAATTATTCGAGAATCTTACAAATACAAGTATTCTATATTGGGGAGTTATTGATGAGACAGTTATTAGTAATATTAAGGAAATAAATATTTTATAATATAATGGGGAGAAAAATAATATGAAAGTTATCAAAATAGGGAGTTTTATAAATCAAACCGGAGAGATGATTGTTGTCGATCCTGGCAAATCAGAAATTATTTTAGAACCTTATAAAGAAAAGGTTGAACACATGGGCAATAAATACATATTTAATAATATATATCCTGGAACTTATAACTGCTATAACCAGAATAATGAAGAAAATATTATTCAAAATGTTATTGTACTTCATGAATACTATGAAATTGATAATTATAGTGCCTTAGAACTTTCTGAATCCATTATTTTGGAAACTGGGATTGGAAGAGCATTTTGTTGTGTAGATACTAAGTATTATAATTCACCTGAATATTCTTTGAATAATTTAAGCATTTTTGCAAATTATTCACCAACGGATCTGCTGAAAATACTAACTTATTCTCCTTACTCTAAAGAGATTAATTCACGAATTGAAATCCTAATTAAAAAAAGAATTGCTGAAAATAAATTTGTTGATGGGCTATCACTTTCAGATATAATTGGTAATGAGCCATATTGGGCAGAATTTAAAAACTCAGAAATACGATCAGATCATTGGAGTGGAGATATCCATCAGCGATTGAGTTTTAATTCCTGTACTGTAGTTATACAGAGTGGAATGGCCACAAGACCAGGACATAACTTTTTAAAATTTCATCTGCTAAAAAATAATAGTAATGATATAATTGGATTTGTAATCGATTACGATGAGATAGATATTTTCGAAATTCCAGAAGACTATCATGCTCCCTGGAACTATGCTAAAAAAGTAGTTAATTAATTTTTTTCCAATACAAGAACTGCTTACCAACTGTCGATGAGAATTTCTGTATATGTGGTGATAATTTTACCTATTACTTTTTATCAAATCCTAAGACATTGCTTTTTTTAGGTTGTTGATTTATTTCAACCTTAGATTCCTGGGGGTATTAATGGATTCAAATTTTGATAAAAACTCGGGATATATTGGATATCGAATGAGTAAACATGCGGAAGCAGCACATAAAAGAGGCCAGTTTCCAATCTCAAGCATTAATAGTATCATGCTTAAAGAAAACCGTTTTGTATATTCGGTATCTTTTTTTCAATGGCTTTGTAAAAAGCAATATATTATTCCTATTGCATGGCATCATACCGGTGTAACATCCACTATGACTGCTTTTTATTCCTTAGATACAATTACTTATGTATCGGAGAAATATAATTTACCTTTACTATATCAAATATATTTAGGAAAATTAACAAGAGAAGACGCTAAGAAGAAGTTGGGCATAGTCTATGTTAAAGCTAAAATTATTCCGTCTGCACTAGAATTTAATATCTCTACTCCATTAACTGTTGATTTAGTAAAATACGGTGAGTGTTATTACTTAACAAAAGACAAAAAGTTTATATTAAATGATAACCAGATTGAAATATTGCAATTATGGGAGGAGGTACCATCCCAGGGCTGGGCTAATAAAGACAGAGAACGAATAATTAAGATGTTGCTATGCAAAAAGCTAGAGTAAGTGGGTTATACTATGCCTTAACATATGTTACAATACTAATCAGTAAAACAAAAACATTTGAAAGGATGATTAACATGTCATTATTTAATAAGTTATTTGTATATTCCAAACCATCAAGTGATAATTTTTGTGCTTATACTGTATATCGAAAAAGACGTTTTGGGTCAAATTATCCGAATTTAACAAAAGAAGAAAAAAAGAAATATAAGCATCTTCTCACAGGAATGAGAAAACGTTCAAGAAAAATTTTAAGAAATGTAGAACATCCTGGCTTTATTAACATCATAATAAATCGATAGTAATTGATAGAAATAATCCTGCAATAATGCAGCGATGATGTTCTTCTTTGGCCGTTTTACCGATTCTCTTGTTTTTCTAACCATGATAAAAGGCCTCCTATGATTTTTTATTTTATCATAGAAAGCCTAAAGGCTATACTGTATTTCCAGACTTTGTTTCATAGTCTCTATTAATATTAAACTCGGAATGTATAAAAGAAATTATTCTGTCCTTTTAATGACCCAGTCAAAAAGCTTTTATTAGACAAAATGACAAAATCATTAATTATGTTTTCTGATTCTTCTTGATAATCTGAAATTTCCAACCACACATTTGCTTTTTGATTTTTTAAATAAGGACCATTCCATGCTTTATTTGGAGAATCTATCATTTTGTTGCTCACATCATTGTAGACAATTCCATCCACACGTACGGATTCAGTAATTACATTTTCGCCATCTTTCTTAATCAAAAAATAAAGTCGTAGTTCCTTTTTATTAATAGACTCTCGTAGCTTTTTTATCATTCTTTCTCCGATTCCCCTCGGCCTACTTGTAGTTGGAAACATTGTGGATCCATAATTATAAATTGCCTGCATATAGTTTTCAACAACTTTTTCTGGTGAATAATCTATCCCACCATCATTTACATTTCCAAGTCTTAATACCATTGAAAAAACCTCCTTCATGCTATAGTCACCATCTTTTTGATTCTCAATTAAGCGCATTTTTTTTAGAGTTACATCCTCATGCACTTCATTAAACACAGATGAATCTAGTATTTCCATAAAAGCCCTAACTCCTGCAGCAATTAAACTATCTTTGTTGAATCCTAAAACTGATGTTTTTTGTAAAAATTTTTCTACTTCTTTTTCCAACAGTTCGTCCAATTTATTCACTCCTCTCTAATCTTGTTTGATAAGTTAGATACATGTCTTTTAATGACTGCGCCTATTATACGATATCAGTGGAAATTTGTCAACCTTTTCTAATAAGATTTTTTCAGCTTGTTAGAAGACTCGTTTTCTCTGCAAAGGAAGTCATGTTAAATATTGCTCGACTTCTCCATAATATGGTCTCCTGTCCTTGGGATTGATTTATTTGAAGAAAAAATTGCCCCTACAGATATGGCTGAGAGAAAGATAGCCTCCGAATTTGTTGATAATTCGGAGGCCGTCATATAACTTTCATATTTCCCTTATGTCTTTTTTCCCCTTAATAATACTTAATGACAATGCTTTTGCTTTACATTAATTATAATAGTATTTAAATGATCTTACTTACTATTTCATGAGAGTTGGCTTTTCTCTTAATTCCGTTGTCTTTACTATTTACATGTCCGTATTTGGTATAAGTTATTCTCAATTATTTTTGAGTTTTTTTATAACTATATTTTTATCACCTCGCAAAATATCCTTTGGCCATTTAATCCGAATAACATCTCTTAATGCTTCCTTAGTTGTTACTGACTTATCACTAAAACTGAGATTACTTACATCTATTCTCTGATATCCTTGTCTATCGTCTGTAGCAGCCGTAATACCAACCTCCTCTAATTTTAGTAATATTTATATTTCTATTACGTTATATCATAAAAAATTATTATTTTCAATATTTGGCAAGAATTAAAAGAGTGCAACGTTATATGTCTTTGATGCAGCTTCGCTCGATCGCAGAGAAGAAATTCCACCCACACTCCTCTAAGCCAGGTGTTGTAATGCAAAGAAGTCGGTAACTTAAATTAAGATTTTGATAAGTATAGAGTAGCGCACATTGATAAATGAATATTGATGGTTGGTAGATATTGTATTATAATGTATAAATAAGAAGTTACATTTTACCTATTAGAATAGTAACGAGATTGAAAGGAGTATATGAATTTGATTAAACTTAATTTTTCAAAGCATCCTGAGGCGCAGGACATGATAAAAATTATTGAGAAGGACAAATGCTTATCGACAACAGAAGCTATAAACTTTTCCATAAATTCAGAAATATATCATAGAATTTTGGAAACTGGATGGGGATCTATTGCTTTGTCTTTGTGGGGACACGATGATCCAGAACGAGAATGGGAAAAGATGAATAACCCATGTGTTGAAGTTGACCTTGAAGAAAGCAAACTTAAAGAAGTAAATGACATTACTAAAAAAGACAAAATAGATACTGAAACAGCAGTGACTTATTTCTTGATTTTTACAATGGAATTATTAGGCTATCATATTTAATATTATTTACATATTTTTATTATAGTGAATTCAAAGTTTAATTGCAGTTTTTTAAACTACCAATTATCAATATTTAGTTGGTAGTTTTTTATTACGCTAAACTGTAATTAGTTACCAACATTTATGCATAGATTGATAGAAATATTCTAGGCTAGTTACCAACATTTTTGTCTAGAGTAAAATTTGTAAACCTTGAAAACCTTTATTTATCGTATATTTATTTACCGACATTTTTGCACAAATACACCATGCGTAGAAGAACGGGAAAACCTTCTAAGCAAGGACTTTATGGCAAGCAACATCAATCAAAAATATTGTACCAATATAACTATGTTAATACAGTAAAGGACGGCTGTACATGAAGCAGCTTCTGTGGCAAGATAAAACCTTTTGTGTCTACGATATTGACACAGATCCAAATATTCAAAAACCTAGGCTACTATTTAAAAGACTAATTCCTTTTATTATCAAACTGCTTCTTGTATCTATAAAAAGTCGACCTTGTAAGGTTAAGTTCACGCATTAGTTCAAATGGTTTAATCGATCCGTCTACAACTCTTTGATATTCTTTAGTAAACTTCTTAAATTCCATCTGTTTTGGACGTCCATAATCGTCCCATTCCCCTCTATCTTTTTTCGCTTGTATTCCTTCAACTTGCCTTTTCTCTTTCTTTTCAATCTCTTGTTGAGCAAATATAGCATACATCTCAATAAGCATATTATTAATCATCTGTAACATTTCAGATTGTATATAACTTGTATTGCTTACTACTGATGGTATGTCCATTAATGTTGTTGGAATTTCTAAAATCATAATTCTAATATTATTATCTTGAAAGGATCTCAATTCTTTTAGAGTATCTACTTTGTTTCTACCCAACCGGTCTATTTCCGATATGATAATCATGTCTCCCGGTTTCACAATTCTCTTTAGCACCATATAGTCTGGTCTGTTAAAGCTCTTTCCAGTTGCTTGATCCGTAAATATTTCAGTTAATTGATAGTCTCGTTCCCGGCAGAAATCAGTGATTGCTTTTATGCCTCTATCAAGATGTTGGTCTATTGTCGATGTTCTGTGATAACCATAGATATTCAAAAAATTCACGTCCTTTCATTTAGATATATTTAATTATATTCCTTGTGTTCCCATATTGTCAACATTTATAATGGGAATTCTCATAATTATATATGATTACATTTTGAGTATATAATATGCGCAAGGTCTGTTATGCTTTAAATGTATACTTTTTGAGAATTACTATATGCTACCAGCTCCAAAAACTAATGTGATGTTTGGCAAACCTATTAACGGGAGCCATAAAACATAGCAAGTACCTTTGTGTTTTGTATAAACCTTTTAATAAGCATTTTCTTCATGCATCACCACCTCTATTCATCTGTTTTAGGATATGAAAAAGGATCATGATTTACATGATCCTACCATAAACTATTTTATTATATTATAGTCCAAATAAATCATTCCATATTTTGCCCGAATCATAATCCTGTTGATACTTAACAAGCTGTTCAAATCTGTTATCTAATAGTTTGCCTTCTTTTATACAATTCAGCAAATCATACATACTATCTTCAAAATAATAAGTTTCAAAATTAGCAGCAGTTATTCCAATACAACATATGTTACTTACATACATTGATTTTTCAGATATAGAGATGAATTTATTGATATATTTTAATAATACTTCTATAAAATCAGGATCAGAATAAACATTTTCTTCTTCGTATAATTTTATGTCTATTTTTATATGCTAAGTATTTGGTATTATAACTTTAAATTATCTATTGAAACAAATTAGTAAAACGAATATAATAATACAGCTATATAATATAGCATACTTTTGCACTCGATTTTGCATACTAGTATTGACACACGATGTAACAAGTGTTATATTAAGGTTGTAGATACCAAAGTATTTACGACTTAATATTTAAAACTAGCACCACTTATGAGTGCTTTTTATTGGCTGATGAAATATATGGTGGGTCAAGAACCACTGTATATGGAGGTCTCCATGGGTTTCAGAAAAACCGCAGCTTGACTAGGTTTATAACCGAAAAAAAATCTGATAAAAAAGGCTCTTTAATAGAGCCTTTTTTATTATTACAAAGGACGGAAATATGGATCAAATATATCAAAGTGCAAAAGTATTTGAAAAATTGTTCGCTATTGAATATGATCTCAAGCTTTCTTGCAATAAGAAACTTGTAGAATTTAGACTTGATTTTAGAAAAGAAGACTTTTTTCATTTAGTTGGTCTGCAGTATTTAGAAGATTTGGATATTAGTAAAAATCCTAGCAATGTTTTCGATAATATCTTAAATAAAAATATTACCGATGAATCCTTATCTAATAGTAACTTTTATTTATTTGTTGATGAAAACTATGTGGTCGTAAAAGAACGTATTTCAGGATTTCAATTTATAGAGGACTGCTTAGATTCAAAGAGCATAGTTTTTAAGTATATAAAAAACAAAAATGCATATTCCCGTATAAGAGCTGAGTTTATGATTGAAGTAATAGTTAATAGCATTACATATTACGTCTTTTTTATAAAGAGAAATACGGATAATAATTATAGGCTATGTTCCTTCTTTGAAAAAAAATCTGAGTATAAAGGAAACAAAGCATATTGGCTGTATAAGGAAAAGATTGACACAAATGCCAAAACAGCTAATGTTTTATATAATAGATTAAAATTTTAAGCCAATTATAATAATGCCCAAAATCTAATATCCGACTTGTTGTTAAAAGATAAAAAGAGTACTGAACCCTAAATTTTCTTTGTTGTTACAGTCCATGAACTACATCCTGATCTAATATCTTTTTACGATCCTTCCAGTCTGGCATATGGATACTTAAGAAGTCATAAAACTGCTTACTGTGATTTGGATAAATAAAGTGAACCAGTTCATGCAATACAACATACTCAATACATGCTGGTTTCGCTTTAATTAAATATTGGTTGAATGTCACAACGCCTTTTTCCACGCTGCAGCTTCCCCAAAGAGTTTTCATTTTTCGTAAAGCAATCTTAGGATAGGTAACCTTATACTTTCTTATAATCGGATATAATCTTTCCATTTCAGTTGACAAAATCACCAGTGATTCTTTTCTCCACCATTTTTCAAACTGTGTCAGTAAATTTTTTTGATTGTTAATGTCATTACTATTAACATGTATGATTTTGCCTTCTTTGTAAACAACATTCTTATCGCTATGTTTTACTAAAAAAATTAAATCCTCACCCAAAAACTTTATTGACATTCCGTTTCTTATCTCAGTAGTGGCCGCGTACCCTGCAGTTTTACTGAATTGTTCCAATTTAGCTTCAATCCAGTCACTTTTTTCTTTCAAAAAATCACTAATCCAATCAACCGTAGCGGATTTTGGTGTAGATAGTTTAATAGTTTGATCTGGAAAAACTTTGAGTCGGCAAGTTTTCATCTGCTTTCGTTCTATTGCTACAAATATGTGCCTTTTTGATGATGGTAATATGATCTCTTGTATCTCCATACTAATACCCCTTTTTTGCCACCATCATTATCTCATCAATAATAATGTCAATGGTATCCAAAGACCAGTTCAGATTATTATCTTCCATAAAATCAAACAGCCGGTCATCTAGTTGCTTTTTAATATTTCTATGAACAATAACGTTGTCTCTCCAGTCACGTTTTGCATACTCAACAATCGTGGATTTAATTTGCAGAGATAGCCTACCCATTCCATCCTCGTTGTAACCAGTGACTTCACCCAGCGATTTTTTAATTCCGCTGCATACTGCGCCATAAAATGCCTTAGCAGCACCATCGTCCATAATGATTTCCGGATATATGACTGAGCTTCTACCTTCTCTGTAATCCTCTGCCATTTGCTCCATAAACGAAAGATACTTTTCACTGTTACGCCCTGCTAAATACTCTTGAATCGTTTTATTGATTCGCTCCATAAAAGTCATGTACATAATTGGGTCGTCATAACGACGACTTTCGAGAACTTCCACCTGACGGGTTTGGATAGCTTCCGCTTTTGCTTCTTTTGATCCAAGTCTTGCTAACTGCTCTTGCATTTTATCTTTATTCGTAATATCAAGTGGTTCTATAATAATCCTTGCGTCTTCCGCATTCACATAGGTATTCAACAATTGCCTGATACCATCTTCATACTTGGAAAAGTCCACACTATCATTGAAGCGAAGAGAAACACTGTCTTTTAATTTTTTGAAAAATAGGTAATCACTGCGGTATTCCTCTGACTTTCCAAATCCTACGGACTCAAATAATTCATAACTCGTATATAAAAAGTCAACTTGTTTGGCAAACAATGAAAGCTTTTCATAAAAATCTTTTCTTACGTCGTATTCGCGCAAACGTTCTTGCCACACATTAGCACTGGTTTCTTTTTTTGAGATTCTTTCAAAGACTTTCCATAGCTCAGAATGTGTTTTTTCAAGCTTAGTCTTTTCTTCTGACACAGCAGAAATAGCATTCCCGATATCCTCTCTGTCAAAGCCACTCATGCCAGATTTATCGTCGTTGTATAAATCCAATGCCGAATTCATTTTTTTAAAAATACCGATGTAGTCTACAACCAAACCAAAATCCTTACTTTCGTACACACGGTTCACGCGTGCGATTGCCTGTAACAGAGTATGGTCTTTCAGCGGTTTGTCCACATATAAAACAGCTGCGATCGGTGCATCAAATCCGGTTAAAAGTTTATCTTTTACAATCAGCAAATCAATATCACCATCAGGGTCAGTGAATGTCCCTGTTACATATTCTTCATACGTCTCATAATTATTCTTGTATAACGGATCAACTTCTTTTCGGAAAAAATCTGCAATAATCTTTTCAGACTCTTTCGTATATTCCTCGTCTTCACCTTCTTTTTGAGTGTTGGGTGTAATTACAACAGCAGGATTAATCCCCCCTAATTTCTTAAGCAAATAAAACATTTCAACAGCAGTTGCTCGAGACGAACAAGTTAGCATCGCCTTGTAACCTTTTGGCTTTACATAACCGACAAAATGCTCGTGTAGGTCAAATGCAACCATGCTTAGTCGTTGATTTGTCTGTGCAATGGCTACAAATCTACTGTACTTTTGCTCTAAATTCTTGCGAGCATCATTCGTTAAAGCGACAGTAATGTGTTTCAAGTGCTCATTGATCTGATTACTTGTAACCTTCTGAGAAACTACTCTTCCTTCGTAGATAATCGGCACGGTTACGCGATCATCTATTGCATCCTGTAATGTGTATTTATCAATCAATGGACCGAATTTATGATACGTATTTTTTGCACTTTCCACCGTTTCTTTTCCATTATTTTTCGGTTGATTTAAAAGTGGTGTTCCCGTAAATGCAATCTTTGCAGCATTGGGCAGTACCTTGCTCATATAGATATTCAACTTGCCATATTGCGTTCTGTGTCCCTCATCAATAAACAATAAAATATTATCATTCACATTGCAGTAATCCTGCTTAATTGCCGATTCAAACTTGTTTACCAGTGCCGTAATGACAGTATTTCCGTCCTCTTTTAAAAGTTCAATTAAGCCTTTGCCAGTTTTAGCTCGGTGAGGACTCATTTTCGTGTTGATAAAGTTGTCGCGGATTTGCTTATCCAGATTTATACGGTCGGTAACCATAATGAAGCGCGGGTCCTTAATCTGACTGTCAGATCTCAGGCTGTACCGCAAAATCATCTTAGTCAGCATTATCATAGTAATCGTCTTGCCCGAACCCTGTGTGTGCCACACAACGCCATTTTTGGTACCTGCGCCATCTTTTAATAATATCCGGTCCATGCACTTTTGAATTGCAAAATACTGCTTATATCGCGCAATCTTTTTCACATTGTTATCGTAAATAATAAAGTTATGA
>Ga0123338_10005972_pt1 | contig 10301 bp, 9 predicted proteins | sample grotaG_FD_89793 | JGI IMG/M metagenome (GOLD analysis project Ga0123338, IMG submission 89793) | Glacier valley bacterial and archeal communities from Borup Fiord, Nunavut, Canada, to study Microbial Dark Matter (Phase II) -... | ecosystem: Environmental > Aquatic > Freshwater > Ice > Glacier ...
TAATCAAAGTCATTAATAGCATCAGAAGTTTTTTTTGCAATTAATTTAATATCATGTAATGGTATGTTGTTATTAAAACGTTGACACTTAAATTTATCATAGTTTCCATTTTTATCATACATGTCTTCTATACTTAACAAATTTTCTATATTACAATTTTTATAGAAATGTAAATGATCAGCATAATATAATGATCCCATCCCTATATAGTTGAATTTACATTTTAATTCATTTGATACTTCATTGATAAAGTTAGAAAATAGTTTTCTTTCGATACACTTCTGCGGTCTTAATTTATAGTTTATTTTACTATAACTGTTCATCAATGATCACCCTATCTTTTAAAAATTTGAAAATTTCCTCTCCGAGTTCTCTATTAGTATCTACACCAAAGTACACTTTATATTTGTTTAATTCAAAAACAGTCATTTGAATAGAAACAATCTTTTTATTATCTTGTGCTTTAAAATCATCTAGGTTCAAACGAAAATTACTATCTGGTTTTTGAATAACACTTGCAAGATAGTTTTGTTTAAAATCATTATCTGGTGTTGTTCTATTTTCACTTTTATATTGGCGATTAACTTTTTGAAGTAACCTTAATTTACTTAAGACTTCTCCCATAATATACATCATCTCAGTTTTTGCCTTCACATAAAGGGGATGACTCTCATCAATTCCATCTTTAGTTGTATTTAACGGTAACTCATTCGGATTTTCAGCATCAAATATTATATACCCCCTAAATCTTGCAAAATCATTATGATAAGCAGGTACTTTCTTGTTTTGTAATATGACATCTAGTTCTTCATCATCATTTAAATTGTAAGCATTTTCCCAACCAGTTAACGAAGATTTATCATTTAAAATTATATATCTCCCATTGCAGATAATATTCCATCCTGCTTCCTTTGGAGTTGGAGCACCTAGACCTATTATAATTTTATATTCTACTTTTTCAGATATATATGTTTTCTTATACGTTGTGAGTATACTTGAATCAAATAGTATTTCATCGTTAAAAGTTATCTGTACATTATTAATAAAAATGTCTATACCATTATTAATAAAATTTTTATATTTTCCCTTTATACTACTTTTAATATTCTCAATATTTGAAAATCTGCCAAGGAAGTTGCTAATATCGGAATGAAGATTTGAAATTTTTATATGCAATCCATCTGAAAAGTTTAATTTTTTATCAATATAATGGAATTTCCATAATTCGTTATTATTCTCATCTTTTAAATCTAGCCATTCATCAAGATTCATACTTACGATAAAACTATCTTCACCACACTTACTCTCAACAATGAAATCTTTCCCTAACTTGAATAAAGATCTTTTCATTCCAATGCCATACATACCTAAAGAACCTGAATTTCTTAGTTCAAAATTCCCAAACTTAAAAGCATTGTTTAAAGCAATATCTTTGGTCATTCCACCACAATTATCATTTATTTCAATATAATTTTTATCAATATTAAAATTAATATCTATCCTAGCTTTATTAATACTTTTTTTCTTTGCTGAATCGATAGAGTTATCTAGTAAATCTCCAATACAACTTTCTATACTAACATCTTTTGTTATCATAGAAACAAAAAATTTTTTCGATGGTGACGAATCAACCAATAATGAACTTTTATCCAAATCCATCATTATCCTCCTTATTGATATATACTTCCACTGGAATATCTGCATATCTTTATAATTGATGTCTCTATTTATGTGTTTCATCTCCAAAACGTTCATTAAAACTTGCATCCCGCCACTGTAATTTTGATGATTTACTTTATACCTCTATCTCCAAAGCCCGAAGGACCCATGGATTCAATATATTTACTTATCGTCTCATGAACCTCTTTTCTATCCTCTAAACTTACCCCCATTTTTTGAATTTCCATTAATTATGTTCATCGATTTATATTCTTGTGAAAATCCCCTTATAAGACCTATCGTTTCATTGACAGTAAATGTTTCTTTCCTTCAATCCGCCAGTCCCGCTATCAAGCAGAAATAGTATATGTTAAAATTTATATTTAAATCTTTTCTAATATTACTAAATCATGTTTCTGCTTCTTTAGGTAATCTAATAATAATTATTTTGCCACATCGCTTTCTTCATTATCTTCTTTAACTTAATGAAAAGAGCAAATAAATTCTTTTCCAATTACAATATCATAATATGTTGTTAATGGAATATGTTTTTTCTTATGACATCTTCAGAAAAATTTTTTAGTGTATAATTTTTCATACAAACTTCGTTTCATTATAATAGAAATTAATGACTTATCAAAGTACCATATAATATTATATACCATAAGTCTCCATTTTTCTACACATAAAGGGTAAAACTTAAATTAACTGTGAATGAATTAAATTAAACCTTAAATTATAGTAAAAAGTAGAGGGTTCTGATTTCAAAAATCTTTGTGAATGTGAAGCCTAAGGAGACTTTTGATAATTATTCAAGAAAAATAAACACTAGGCAATATTGGCAATTAAACATATATACAACGTAAGCGTCAAATAAGATAGTGGATAGAAAAAAAGCAAAAGCCGGAGTATACTTCAGTTTTTGCTTTACTTTACGTTTACCAGTATTGTCTATGTATCCCAATCATTTTCAATTCCACATTATTAACTTTTTTCTTCTAATTCATCAACTAAATCCGCAAATAAATCCGATAAATCTACCTTTTGTTCACCTGTTTCAGGTGCATATGACATTACAAAATCCACAATTTTATCAACTGATGTTAGTGTACCATTAAAAATATTTTGCACTAAATAATCCATTCCAGAATTCGCATATTCCTCAATCAGTTTATACTTATCATCCTTATTTTCATTAATAAGTATTTTTATTTCACCAGTTGATAGTACAGAAATAATGTCCATTATGTTTTTATCATCGTCCTGAAATATATGCTCCTTTATTGGGTCCCCACCTGATTTAGAAAAGGTATCATGTTTACCACGCTCAAATCCTAATACAGTAGCTAATATATATATATCTTTCATTGTATCAAAGTATTTTTCTTTAATAAGTATTTGATAATATTCTTCAAATTCATATGGTTTACTTAATGTTGATTTCATAAAGATACCTCCTGAATTTCAGTATATTCGTCATCTAAGCCATTACCAATTCCATCGCTCATTTCATACATTTTTCCCACACGATTTGAGATATTGTTTGCAACAGTACCACTCCATTGTTCTTCTGATACAATAATAATTACTTGAGTTGCTAGAGACGAAATACCTGAAGCAACGTTTGCTTTATGTATATGATCCAAATTGCCAAATGGCGAATCCATAACTATCGGAAAATCTCCACCATCAAAATCAGTCAACAGCTTCCCTTTAGCCTTTTCTCTTGCGTAGGAAACTAATGCACCAATAAAGGAAAGGCTTGTTATTTGGCGCTCACCTTGTGAAAGTATTTGCTGTTTTTTACTAATCTTGTTTAGTATAACTAATTGAAAACCTTCAGTTAATTCAGGCTCTCTATCATCTTTTCGAGATATATTCCCAAATACTTCCTTTATTTTTTTATCCATATCTACTCTAGTATTTTTTACAAAAAAATCTCTTACTTCATCATTTAATTGATTTAATTCACTTGCCATTTTAAAACAAGTAGCATATTTATTTTTCTCGCTTGATCTTCTTTGAGCTATTTCTATTTTTATTTCTAGATCTTTTATTTTGTTTCCAAGTTTTATTAGGTCATTATTTTTAGTTAGAATTGAAACACGTAAATTGAGAATTTCTTGTTCTGTTGATTCCCGTAATTTTTCCTTTTCAGATATTATATCATTAATATCTGCTTTTAATATTTTCCCAATATCTTTTAATCGATTATTAATTTTTTCGACTTCATCTTGAAGTTGAATTATTGTATTTTTATACTCATACATTTTTGTGTAAAACGAATCAATTGTATTATTAATATTTGAAGACTCAATAAAAGATTTTAATTTTATATATGAATTATCTAATTCTTCTTTTCCAGCTGTTTGAAGTAGTTTTTCCATATTGAAGTATTCATCCTGACCCTCTATTAAAGGTCTACCACAAATACAAGTGTGTGATTCCAAAAGATCTTTTACAAATCGTTCTTTTATATCTGACGGAAGTTCTCTTTTCTTTCTTTTTTCTTCTAACATTCTCCCAATTTCAGAAAAATGTTTGGACATTAAATAATATTTGAAGTTTTTAGAAATATGTTTTAAAATTGTATCTTTCTCTTTGAGCTGTTTTTCTTTATTATCAATTAATTCCTTTTCTAGTCTATCTCTTTCATTTTGCAAATTCTTAACATGATCAGAATTATTTTCTTTTAAAAAAATATCACAATCTCTTTTAATACTTTCAAATTTCTTTAGATTTATTTCTTCATTATCTTTTATTGATTTTAGATTATCTCTTTGATCAATCAGTTGATCATATTCATCGCTCATTTCTTGAATTGCTTTATTTTTTGTAAGAGTTTTCATGTCTTGATTATATTTTTTCTTAACATTCTCAAGGTCCATGTTAATTCGTTCAAGTGTAGATAATCCTAAAACATCTAAAATGGCTTTTTTTATTTCTTCTCTTCCATCAATCATTGCTAAACGATCAATTCGCTCACCATCGAAAAAGAAAAATCCTCTTAAATCTTTAGGTATAATATTTTCAAAAAAATTTTTTGCATCAATTATTTTATTTTCAGATATATTTACAATCTGATGAAATTCTGTTCCATATTTTTCCACCTCACCATTATCAAGTTTTTTATATTGTTGGCCTCGTGAAATATGATATCTAGTTCCATTATTATCAAAACTCACTTTTACAGAAGCAAATTGTATTTCACCATTTTTCATTTCTGTAGCCCTTTTTTTATTGAGCATATTATCAATATGAAGTGGCTCTACAACATCCCCATAAAATGCATAATAAAAAGCACTAAGAATTGATGTTTTTCCAGTACCATTATCACCTTTTATTACTGTCACATTTCTATTGATATCTTTTGAAAAGAAAATTTCTTTGCTATTATATATTCTAAAAAAATATTCCATTATAATTGAATTAATTATCACTTTTTTCCACCACCTTCATTATTAACATTTCAATATCCTGCTTTCTTTCTGATGTTTTTTTTGTAACGCTTGTATCTTTGCTAAGAATTTCTTTATACACCATTTTAACATCCTGGCTATAACGATTTAAAATTACATCTAATTCATGCTTTGTATCCATTTTAATCCTCCTCATTCTAAATATATCTGCCAAGTTTTCAAAAACATGTCATAAGCTTCAATTCTATTTTCTGCCAAATCGGCGAATTCCTTAAGTCTTTCATATTCTCTTGTAATGATTTTAATTTCAGTTTTACGTTCCTCATCACTCATCATTAGAATTTCGTTTTTGTTAAGAGTAGGTATAACTATGAAATCATATATATATGCAAAATCTTTCCCTTTACATTTTCTTAAAATTCTACCACGTCTTTGAATAAATTCTTTTGGATTTGTTCCGCTGGATAAAATGAAAGCTCTTTGTAATTCAGGTATATCGACACCCTCATCAAGACACCTTATTGCAGATAACGCATTAATTATTCCTTGTTTAAATAATGACAAAATTTTTTCTCTATCATGTTGATTCTCTTCCGCTGTAAATTTACTTGTATTTAATCCCACTTTATTACTTAGTAAATCTGTAACTTTAGAAATAAATTTTTCATTTGTTGCAGCCTCAATCCGATCACCACAATAAAAAATATTAAAACTTGTATTTTCATATGTTTTTCGATATTCTAATAATTTCTTGATTTTATTATCAGCGGATGCAATAAGTCTCGATCTTTGAGAAAACAATGCTGTTAATCCTTGATTATTTTCTGGTATATTACCATTATTTGCTGCAATAATATTACTTATCTTATCGGATAGTAAATAGTATTCCTCTTTCTCTTCATCTGTTAACTCCACAAACACTGGATAATAGTAATACTTTGTTAAAAAGCCTTGATCAATAGCCTCTTTCATTGTAAAGGTAAAAACAACACCACCAAAATACTTTTTTAATTCCTCCATCTCATTAATACTATAATTAGTCATTAATGTTGCTGATAGCCCCAATCGATATTTTGCACTTTGAGGTAAACAATTCTGCATTCCATCAGATAATAAATGATGCATTTCATCTGCGCAGAATATGTAATCTCCCTTAATACTTTTGATCTGTTTCTGAAATGTTTCTTCGGAAAATGTTTTATTAGTTGTAATTAAAAATAGTTTGTTTCTCACGCCAGCATTAAATAATTCAATTTGATCTTGTGCTCTTTTTTCCCACATAAGTTTTGATTTCTTGCCTTTTATTGGCTTAATATCAACCTTATCTAGCTCGTTAACCCACTGCTCCAGTAATACCTTATATGGAACTACTATAACCATGCCGCATCTCATTGCGTTTTTATAGTATACTTCTAATATTTTTACCATTGCCGCAATGCTCGTAATAGTTTTTCCAGTACCAGTAGCCATTTCAAATATACCTAAACTTCCGTTTTTTATCCAGTTGGCAATTGCTTTATTTTGATAATTTCTCAATTGTACATCTGCTGGAATTCGAGGGATAGCATCGTAATATGAGTTTTCATGTGTTTCCTGAAATATTAGGGGTTGTATTTCAATAGGCCTCCTCAATACAATAATTTTATCAATAATTGCTTGAGGAAATTCAACCGTTTCCCATTTATTTCCATTATTTTTCCATATTTCGTCGAATTGGATTTCTCGTTGAGTAACACGCTTTATTCCATTTTTATCCCATGAGAAATCTACTTCTATAGACTCATAATTTGCTACATAACCCGTTTCACTTTCATTCATTGAGCCGCGAAAAGTAACTTTATTACCATCCTCATCTATTAAAACCGAAAATTTATCATGAAATATACCGATTTTCTTTTTATCTTTTCGAACAACCACTTGAATATCAAGCCTATTTTCATAAATCAACCAAGCTAACAAATTACATCCATCATCTTTTGAAAATTTATCAATATCAAATGCTTCCACTATCTTTTGTATTGCTAAATCTTTTTTTGCTTTATATCCATTATCAATGGCAATATAATCTTCTTCGCTAAATTCTGGCGATATCAAAAGCTTCATTCTACCACCATTATAGTAAAACTCTCTCAATCCTTTTCCTACACTTACTAAGGCTGAACTTGAAAAAAAGCCAGCTGCTCTTTTATAGATAACTGCTTCTGGGAGTACTTCATTATAAAACTCATCTGGAATATCGTCAGTATCTGTAACATATAAATCCTTTATATCTAAATCTATAAAGCTCATTTATTCACCTCTCTTCCTCCCAAAATAGATTTGATATTTCTTGGTTAACACAATCTATGTATTGTATTTCGTTTAAATTTTCAACCCAATTAATAAATATGTTTATTATAAATCTTACCCTTCTTGCCGACAAATTGTATTTTCCTGCATATATATATAAATTAGCGAAGTCAAAATCTACTAATTCCCTCATTAATTCAATATTACTTTTATAACATACTTCTAAAAAATATAAATACTTTGTATCAAAATATATTGACATTACAGTTGTTCTTGCATTAAGTATCAATTCATATTTTTTATCTACAACATCTCTTAACTCTGGAAATTTAATATAAGAAAAGTTATTTTGATACATATTATTCTTTCGAATCAAGATATCACTTTCAGAATTAATAATTTCTTTAGTCTCAATTTTATCATTAACTATTCTTTTATTAATATCATCTATTTTTACTATTTTTTGGATATATTTAAGATATTCATCTTTACTCATATCAAATAGTTTTATAACATCTCTACCATTTTGTACTGTAATGTTTTTGGTTTTAGATTTATAGATGTATTTTGATAATTCATAGCTCTTATCATGTATTTTATCATGACAATCGTTACACAGACTCATATAGGCGTTAGGATCATACTTATCACCATATGCTACATAATCTTTGTAGTAATGCAATATGTTTTTCGAATGAGTTTCCTTACCACACATTTCACATATACAAGCATTATTTATAAGAAATCCTTCTTTATCAATTCTTTGATGCAATGAGAACATAAGGTTTCCATGAATATTAAATTTATTATCAATTTTTAACCTTTTAATATTTGGTAGTAATAATAATATTGTATTACACAATTTGTCTAAATAAGGTTGCATATTATAGAATGCATCCCATACTTTTTTTTGTAATATAGTATTGGTTCCATATTTAATGCTTGTATTCTTATCCAAATTAGCAATATTAAGTAATGTAAGTACCATGCCGTTTATATTACGAAATTTCCTTGTTCTAATTTTCTTTGCGTATATTGGTAATATATTTAAATTTGCTGACAATTGAAGCACTTCAATTGTTTTATCATTAATTTTTTTATTTTTTATATGAAAATATGTGTTAACAGCAAACAAAACTTCATCAACTACCCATTTTGGCGGTTTAGTATTATCAACTTTAGTCTTCTGGCCCATTGAAATTCTCCTATTTGACAACTGTGCTATGTTTGGAAATTCATTCCTTGTATAATTTTAGCACGAATGGTAGTAAAATGCACCCATATTTTGCATATTAATAATATATTATAGTTTTTTGCTGCAAAATGAAATGTTGTGCTTAAGCATATACGCAGTCCATGCATATGTACAGTTGAATCTAGCTTCTTCTAGCTCTTCTCTTCCCTTTACTCCATGGCACAGACCTGACTATTCTAAATAGTTATTATAGGAGTTGTGCCCCAGTCAAATGGCACAACTCCATGTGTTCATTACTGAACTCTACATTCTTATTTCATATTTTTACATTTCACTAGTCGTTCTTTCAACCCCTTTTCAAAAGAAAAACCTGATATTCTTCGATGTTGTTCTACCATATCAAAATATTCTTTTAATTAGGTTATTCCTTAGTTCTAAAAAATCACTTTCAGAGAAATAGATATTAAATTCATTTTCATCTAAATTACCTTTACGTACAACTCTTTGAAGCATACCTAGCACATAACTTTGGCTATCTGCATTAAATCGAAACATTGAATATGCAAAGCTTGTTCCTCCACTAACTCTTTTTCCTTTACTTGTTTCCATAATAAAAGCTCCTTTCAAGCATTCTTCAGTACTTCTATCAGTTCAAGTTATAAATAGAGGCAATAAAAAACGCCCCAAATGGAGCGGCTGTCTCCTTATCTATGTTAGTTGTACCACCTTACATTACCTGCAGGTTCGTGTATGGTCACTGAGCTAACTCTCTACCATAACTCTTGATAAGAAATACTATTAAATTGTTATTATTTACTACTTGCTTAAACTACCACAATATACCAACAAAGTTAATCTTTCAATTTTAGTTACATGCATTTCATTCATGTAATCAAGTGCAACTGAACACCAATCGGTGTCCATTCACAAATACCCTTCCTGCTCCAGTACCCGCCCAGTCTTTACAATCAAATCAATAGTATCCTGAAGCAACGGTTCATGAATTTCTCTTATCTTCTCCAGACAGCTTTCGCTAATCACTTCAGAATAGGCTTCAAACTTTATAAAGGTCCCTACATCCATTCGATAAGGCACCAATTCCGGGAATATATTCTTCTTTATATACTGAAATATCCTCACCCCACCATAATCCATATCCCCACTATGTAAGTAATCCACTTTCTGCCCTTGTATTTTCTCATACAAGTTTTGCAAAAAGATTTTTTCAATAGGAGTGAAAAATCCATGGGAAAATAGGATCAGCGTACCCTCCTCGTACGGTTCCGCCACAAAATTAGCTTTATTTTCAATCGTAATTATCTTTCTAATCTGTGGATTATCTAAAACAACTGCATGTTTTAGTGTCTGAGTATTTAACACGACTCCATATCGATAATCTTTAGTATCCACCTCCACATGATCAATCTCTATCCGAAGGCTCCCCTTAATACACAATTCCTGCGCATATTCCTCAATATTAAGCTGTTCTAAGACATCGGAATCTTCCATAGCTTCATCAATGTCATCATAATATTTCTTAGCGATTCGAATAATAAAACTCTGAAGCTCCTTTTCAAATACCTTAGAACCATTTAAATAATGATTGCTGAATACTCTTTTAAATGATTATATACAATCCTCAGAAATGCCATAGCATGACCAAGTAGTGTAGTATTCTTATCTCAATAAAATTAAAAGTGAGGTAAGAACCATGAAAAAATATATTAATCCCAAGATCA
>Ga0123338_10005973_pt1 | contig 10301 bp, 10 predicted proteins | sample grotaG_FD_89793 | JGI IMG/M metagenome (GOLD analysis project Ga0123338, IMG submission 89793) | Glacier valley bacterial and archeal communities from Borup Fiord, Nunavut, Canada, to study Microbial Dark Matter (Phase II) -... | ecosystem: Environmental > Aquatic > Freshwater > Ice > Glacier ...
ACTCTGGGCTACAATGGCCAGGGTGGAGGGTTACCCGCCCGGCTGACCAGCAGTGTCACTGGAACGGGCTTCCCGAGCCCGGTGGACAGTGCCGCCTACAATGAACGAGGCCAACTGATCAGCCTGGCGCAGGGTGCTATCCCCCAGCAGAATATGCTCACGACGGACTTCACTTATGATGAGACAACGACCAAGCGCGGCTGGTTGACCGAGGTTCGGGCGAGCGCCGTCGGCAGCGCGCTGCTTGACCTACACCAGCACCACACGCTCAACGGCAACGTAGACAGCGTGAGCCAGGACGCGCCCAACGCCGGGCCGAACAACCCGCAGTTCACCAACACCTTCAATTACGACACCTTCGACCGGCTGCGAACGGCCGCCTCAAGCAGCCCAAACATCGGCAGTCTCTTCCCCACTCAGATTGACACGTTCGACACGCTGAGTCGGCTGACGAGCCGCACGCTCAACGGCACTGCCTATAGCTACGCCTACAACGCTGCCGGGCACGTCGATGCTCCCAGCACTTACGACCTTGGACCGAATAACTACCTCTATGACGCGAACGGCAGCCAGGTCGAGCGCCGCGGCGGCTCGCTGCCACAGACGCGCAGTTTCGATGCCGAGAACCGGCTGGTGAGTGTGGTGCAGACCCCGCGCGACTTCAGCCCGGCGACAACCAGCAGCTTCGTCTACGATGCGAAGGGGGTGCGGCTGATCTAAAGCGTTACTGGCGGTAGCGGTATTTCCGTTCGCACGCTCTACATCGGCAAGTTCTACGAGGAGACGCTCACCGGGGGTACGAACCCGCCGTACATCGTGTATTACTCTCTGGGTGGCAAGGCAGTGGGGCTGCGGCGGGCGAACCAGCCGGCGGGCAATGGGCAGTACCGGCTGGTGGGAGACCAGTTGGGCAGCACGACCTTGTTGGTGGATACGAGCAGTTCCCCGCAGGTGGTGCAGAGGCAGTACTATAAGCCGTACGGGGAGAGTGCGTTCCAGTACACATCTAATAGCAGCTTAACGACTCAAAACTTCACCGGTCAGAGGCTGGACAGTGGCAGTGGACTGCTGTATTACGGAGCACGGTATTACGACCCTGGCCTTAGCTACTTCATTTCGGCAGACCCTACAAGTCCCGACCCAATGACAGGACAGGCGGCAGATTGGAACCGCTACCTCTATGTTCGCGGCAATCCCTTGCGCTTTATAGATCCTATTGGACTCAGTCCAGAGGATTACTACATCTTTGCAGAAGGCTGTGTACCTGGTTCTGTAGGGAGTGGAACGGGCTGTGGTCATGCTGACTGGGGCCAGTATATGAGTGAGTTATTCAACTTGTATGAGGAGTGGACTCACAGCAATGGTGACTCTAAAGCCTATGCACGCTTCCTAATCTGGTCACACACCCATGTCTTCAATGTGATCGCGACAGATCCCCAATCAGGTGCAGACCAAATCGAGAACATAGTCTCCAGGCTGCAAGGACGAGGCGGGAGGATAAACTTGTTCGGTCATAGTATGGGTGGCGCTGCCGTATTAGCATACTTGGATCGGATGAGAGCATATGAAGAAAGGGCGGCAACAAACTACGGACCGATCCCAGACACAAACCTCGCCCATCGGAGGGGCTTGGAAGGCAATATAAATAGTGCTGTTGTGGTTGACGCAGCTCAGGTAGGATTGGGTACTGATTTTGGTGCTTGGGCACAGCGGAGGGGAATTAGAATATTTGATGTGGACACTCCGCTCGATTGGGTACATCACCAAGCAATTCCAGGCATCGATCCCCACAGTGGCAACTACGCAGGAGCGGATCGGCCTCCTGTTTCCACTGATCTCGAGGATGCACAGTATGGAGTGTGGGCACTCAACGGCAGGCGATGGGACTGGCATATATATACTTCGAGTCATATGGCTAGTGATACACAAACGTTCATTGACAGTGCATGGCCTTAGTTGAATGGTGAGTGAGACCACATGAATCCACAAAGAGCTGAATCCATCGACAGCGATTACCAGTGGAGCTACAAGGCTGTTTCCAGGTGCCATCTGGTGGTTCGATAGATGCCTGTACAAACCAACGACCAGAATTTTGCTGATCCATTGGCAAGATGGAAGATCTGGCTAGCATGGGTGACCGTCACGGTTTTCGCGGCAGGGATCGGTGGTGTTACACCCGACCTATTAGTGTTGGGCCTAGCACCGAACGCCTTCAAGGGCGACAACGCGGTGGGTCCTCTGCTGATTTGGGGAGGCGGCGTGGTGGTCGTCCTGGGCATCGGGCTCGGCTGTGGTCAGGCGTGGGTGCTGGCTCAGTACCTAGGCTGTAAACATGGGGGACGGTGGGTTGGTGCCAGTTTCGCAGGAACAACGGTAAGTGCCGTAGTGATCGTGATCATGGGTAGTTGGGGATTTACAACGGCCAGCGCCATTGTCCCCGGCCTGATCTTAGGCTTCACCCAATGGCTCGTCCTGCGGCGTAGCGCGCGGTCTGCACAATGGTGGATTGCAGGCACGAGCATTGCGTGGTGGGTGAGTGTCCTCTTCGTCACACGGGTGTATCCCTCGTTCGCCCCAGCCTCCAGTGTCATTTTCCCCTTCTATCCACTGGACTCAGCCGTATACTGGGCGGGGGGTTGGATTATAGGATCACTCATCTTCGCAATTATTACGGGGCTTGTATTAGTATACGTTGCAAAACCAAGGGCGTAAGTAGGGGTGACGATATTTTTACCGGGTTTTTCCCCGTTAAGCCCTCTGGGAGATTCTACGCCGAGTTTTCTGCGGCAACTTCCCGCGAGAACATACGGATTCTGAAGTGCTTACGCACGAAACACGAGTCGGCGGGCCAGCAACTCGTCGGAGAATAAACCAGCCTGTTGAAAAACTTCCCGATGATACCGAGCGTGGTCCGGGCAAGGCCAAAGATCGCTCATTACCGCTCCTACCAAGCCGTGAATCGAGGTGGAAATACCACCATCCTGGCCCCAGAGGGCCATTCAGTAGCTGGGCCCGGGGTTTTTCAACAGGCTGTTAGGATTTTCGGGGCATGGTCCTGAAACACGCTGTAGTGGCTTCTGCACCATCGAGCAGAAAACTCACGATCAAGCTAATTTAATTCATTAATACCTCGGCGGCGGAATCGACCGCGCACCGTGCCCGCAGAGGCCCACAACTGCCGTTTTTGACCCTGGAAGACCCCTGCCGCCGGGCGAGGCGCTGCGCACGAGTTCGCCAGTGGTATCTCATGACTGACTGGCGTACGTTGCGGTTCCATGCGCCCTTTAACGGAGAAGGTGTTGCTTTCAGAGCCACCCTTGAGTAACGGGGTGCCGGGTAAGCAGCGTGCGCCCGGTCGCGGCACGACCAGGGGTGCGAAGCCTGCGGATAATGCACGTAAACGCGGAGCCGAGCTGCGTGGTCGTGCTACCCTTGTGACCTATGCTGACGCGAGAAACCTACGTGTGAAGCGCCGTAAAACGTAACGGGCGCAATGGCTGAACCGCCCGCCCCAAAATGGGATGATGCCAGCCGAACTGAGTGGAACAGCGGTTCGGGTTACTTCGCAGTGCATCCGGTGTATAGTAGGCAGCTACGGGTTGCTATCACATCTTCTGCTGGAACTGGGGAACTCTGGTGCCCTGTAGACCTACACGGGGCGCGAAAATGCCAGCGCGAGCACCGGAGGGCGGAGGCGGCGTAGTAGCCAAACGCCCGGCTGTAATGGTCGGGACAGGGTGAAGGTCCGCCAGGGGAGGAAGTGCGAACGACAGGTCAACAGTCTTCAAGGCGGAAAGCAGATGATGGTCGGCTTGCCGGCTGGTGCGCCGCCTGGTTAGCAATAACATGGCTGCCCTTGTACAGTACCACGACCGAACTGGAAAGCGACGTGCGGTGAAAGTCGCATGCGTCGTTTGGGGCGGGGGAAAGATCGCAAGATCCGACCTATCGCCACAATCCTGCTCGCGTGCCAGAACGGGGTGGTCTATATTTGGGATCTGCAAGTGCCGACTGGCCCGCCCATACTGCTGCGGCACTAACCAAATCGTGTTTTATGTGAATAAGATCCGGTATCGGCATTGACAGCCATGCTATACTGCCGATAACGCGATCTGGCCTGTACTTAGCTTTCCGGCGGAAAGCTATAACGCGCAGAATAACGTGCGATTCAGGCGGGCCAGGCGCAGGATACCTAGGAAATATCTGCTTGTGTAGGATCGCTGGCGTCGAACCGTTGCCCGGCTAAAGCGCGGGCTGCCCGGCAAAATTAGCGTCAGCGGCGCAGTATAATGGTACAGCCTGTTGAAAAACCCCGGCAGGCGGTTCTAAGGATCGGAAGACTGCCCTGCCTGTCCGCGCGCTGGCGCATTCAGCGCCTGTAGACCGCCAATAGGGGGTGGATACGTTTCGACACGGCGGCTGGGGCAGCCTCCAGCGGGTGACGCCGAGTTTTTCAACAGGCTGGGTAGTTATCCTGCGTGTTGTAGCGTTTCGTCAGCAAGCTAAGTAGAGGCCAGTAGCATATGAAACATAACCCCCCCAGTCTCCCCAGCAAACGTGCGTTGCTTAGCTGTCTTCTGCTGCTCGGCGGCAGTGCGGTGTTTGCCTCAGCCTGTGGGCCGAGCCAGGCGTTAGAGGCCACTGGGCCTAACGCGCAGTTACCCAGCACCGACCTAGCCAGGCTCGCCGCCACGACCATGAAAGCTTACCAGAGCTACCATATGGAGTTTCACGGCGGCGTACCCTCGCAAAGCGTTCAGATGAGCCGCAATATGACCATCACAGCGGACCTGCAATTCGGAGGTAAGGGTTCGGCCGTCGCGATGAACGATGACGGCAAGATTGAAGGCGCTCCCAGCTTGATGCTCGGTATGGGGCCGACGGGACTTAGGATTCGGGATACAAAAGACGGGTGGTTCGAGAGCGCCGACAACGGGAAAACCTGGTTCAAGGCCACTACCGATACCCCTGGCGGCTTCCTGATGGGTATGTTTGGCGTCTTGTGGAACGCGCGTCCGTCCGCGGTGGCAAGTGCGACTCCGTACCCCAGTGCCGGGGAGGACATGGTCAAAGCACTGACGTTCCAAGACGGCGACCCGCGAGTTGAGCAGATCGACGGCGTACTCACCAGGCATATTGTGGCACGCCTGGGTGCTGCAACCCAGACACCCGACCTATTAACTCAGTCGAGTCGGGGCGATCCGTGGCGTGGGGGTACGCGCGAAGTCGAAATGTGGGTTACCACAGACATTTCGCCAACCATCATGCAGATGGTCGTACAAGGGGGCAATCCGGTCGCCCAGAACCAATTGGCTCCGGCGCAGGCGCTCGCCTTCAGCCCCGATGGGCATATGCTAGCCGTCGCGCACGGTCACGCTGCTGACTGGACGGTGCGCGTTTGGGACCTAAGCCGCCCAGGGCAGCCGGCCGCGCTCCTGAAGAAACTCACGAGCGCAGGCGGGCCATTTGGCTCGGTGGCCTTCAGCCCTGATGGCAGATGGCTGGCCGCCGGTGTCGAGAGCGATGGGGTTCCGAGCAGTGTTTACCTGTGGGATGTCGCCGCGCTTGATGCGCAACCAACGCTGTTAGCGGTACCCGGCTCTGCTAAGTCGGTGGCTTTTGGTAATGGCGGACAGCTGCTCGCGGCAGGGACTTCAGTTGGTGTGTATCTGTGGGACGCGCCGTTCAAGGATAAATCGCCCAGAAAGCTCACAGGCTCTGCAGGTGTATTGGTCAACGTGGTGCAGTTCAGCAAAGTGCACCTAGCGGCGGGTACGCTCAACGCCGGCGTGCTGGTGTATGACCTCAAGCAGGCCCAAGCCGCGCCAACTAGCCTCCCGCATCAATGGGTGCAGGGCCTTGCCTTCAGCCCGGACGGGCAACTGCTCGCCTCGGCAGGGGACTTCCAAATGAACAACGGAGACGCACTGAAACTCTGGAATCTGAAGCAGCTCCAACCGACCCCCGTGGTGCTCAAGAAAGACGAAATTGGTAACATGACTGTGGCGATCAGCCCCGACAGTAAGTGGCTCGTAGCGGTTGACCGTGCAGGAAGGCCCGCCCTTTGGGAGCTGGCGCGGTTAGCGCAGAGCGGACAAGTGACACCCTCTGTCGTACTCTCCGTGCCGCAAGGAGAGACGGTAGGTACGGTCGGGTTCGATCCGAGCGGAAAGGTTTTGGCAGCTACTGCGGGCACCGGCGTGCTGCTCTGGCAGCTTGCAGACGTTGGCAAGGAGCCGGGGACGACAATGCCTGCGCCGACCCTGATAAGGGAGGATGCCCAGGTTACCGATGCGCCGTATATGCTACGCTGGAAATGGAGTAAATTCAACGCTGACTTTGGCGAGGTAACGGCACCTCCTCCCGACACGGTGAAAAATCCGTAGGGAGCAGGAGATCGCGTTACCCGCCCAGCGCCGCAACCGCCTCCGACATCGGTGCCCAGTGCCGTGCTCGGAGAGCACTAAAAAGTCGGGGAGTCTCGCAAAATTCCGCTGAAGAGTTCAGCGAGCCTCTAAGAATAAGAAGAGCGCCTGCTGCACTACCAGACCCCCCGACTTTTTAGTGCTCTCGAGCAGCTGGCCTCTGATTAGCTTTTCGCCGAAAGACTACAACGCGCAGTATAACTATACAGCGTGTTGAAAAACCCAGAGTAGAATGGATGGGCGCTATTCTGGTGATGCAGGTGCGGCGATTTTAACTGGAGTTACGAATTCGTAGGCACAAAATTGAACCGTGTAGCCGATCTGCATACCCAAGAACTGGTCCTTCGGGAGTTTTGCAACAGGCTGTAAAAGTATCCTGCGCCTCCGAAGCTAATTTTGCAGCCTGGGCTGAATTTTAGCTTTGCGCTGATCCTATGGGGACGCGCCGCCAGGGATGCATAATTCCTACAGCCTGTTGAAAAACCCCCGGCCGTTGTTGTGGTGCGCTATGGTAGACCCCACTTATGGCGACCCTCGCTCACAATTCGGCGGCTTAGGCGCCCTCAAGGCCCAAATTCCGACGCTAATCGAGCTAGCGGTACCATCAAAATGGCTCCTGGGAGGTTTTTCAACAGGCTGTCCTAGTTATCCTGCGCCTTGCTCCTGGAATCGCACGTTATCCTGCGCGTTGTAGGTTTCCGTCAGAATGCTAAGTAGAGGCCAATATCATTGGCGTCCACGCCGACCGTATCGCCATCGATGCCCCCCCAGAATTGGGCGGCAAAACGTAAATAGAATGTTTGCCGTAGTAGAGGCTGAACAGCTGTAGCGCGGTTCCACACGCACAGGCTAAACGGGGATCGATCGTTAGCACTATATCAGGGTCCTGGTCGTAAGGCAGCGGCGCGGGTTCGGGCATGGGCGGGCTCCTTTCCGGTAGGGGCGCACGGGGGCGGTCCCCCGGTGCCGGCGTAACGGGCTATGGTTCGGCGTAGTCCAAGAAACGGAGGTAGCCACAGGCGGAGCAGCGCGCCGATTCGTCGCCGACGTGGAGCGGGCCGGCGCACGTCGGGCACCCGCCCGCTTGTAGATGCCCAAAGCGCTGGGGCCGCCGCCAGTGGATGCCCCAGTAGGCAACCAGGTCGCGCGCCGCCGCGCCGCCGCGGCAGGGCCGGCGGTCGGCGCTGCCGGAACGCAGCACCCGCCGTGGTCGGAGGCGGCGATAGCCCGGTCGGCGGGCGGGGACACAGGGGCGGCCCGCCGGCGTGCGCCCGCGATAGCGAAACGCATGAGCGGGGCAATAGATATAGCAGGAGTGGTCAGGCCGCGCCGCGATCTGCACCCGCCAGCCCGGCGGCAGTTGCGTGGCGAGATCCCACAGCCAGGGTGCATCGGCCAGGGGGCCGATGCGGCCACAGCCCGGCGCGTCACAGGTGGCCCACGCCGCCTGGAAGGGGGAGTCAGGCGGCGGGTTGGTTGGTGCGTCCATTGGAAACTCCTTGCAAGAGGGGCGGGGGCGGATTAGTCGTATGCGGCGTTACTGCGGATAGAGTCCTCGATGTATGCGTCGTCGGTGCTGCCGCGGATGTAGCCGCAGCTGAGGCAGACGGCGGCGTCGTCGTAATCGACGTGGAGCCTGCCGTCGCAGGTGGGGCACGCACCCGGCTGTAGATGCCCCTGCGGGTGCGGGATGCTCCAGCGCACGCCAAAGGTTGCGACGAGGGCGCGGGCCGACGCACCGCAGCTACAGGGCCGGCGGTCGGTGCTGTAGGCGCGCAGCACCCGGCGCGCAGCGAGGCGGCGATAGCCCGGTCGGCGGGCGGGGCGACACCGCCGCCCCTGGGGGGTGCAACCGCGATAGCGGAACGCATGCGCGGGGCAATAGGTATAGGGTGGGGTGATGCGTGTCGGCGCCGGTTGGATGCACCACCCCCGTGGTAGTTCTATCGCGAGATTCCACTGCCAGGCTGCGATGTCCATCCAGACGCTCACGTCACAGCCCGGCACGTCACAGGTGACCCAGGTAGCCGGGAAGAGCGAGTCGGGCGGCAGTTCGGTCATAGCGGCGGGTCCTTTCCGTCCGGCGCGGCCCCCTCGACGACTGGGGGCCGCGCCGGCGTGAGGTACGTTTAGGCGGCGATAGGGGCCGTCTCCGCCGCGTCGGGGGTCACCGCCGGGGCCGGCCAGGGTTGGTCCAGGGTCTGCGCCGCTGCGGCCGCGACCGCGTAGAGCCGCAGCAAGGTCGGCCGGTAGCGATCCAGCGCCGTTTGCGCCCGCGCCAGGGCGTAGCTGCTCACCTGGTCGTCGGGCCCGGCCTGCACCAGCGCCTGCTCCCAGGCTTCTTTGGCGCGCCAGGCCGCCGTGTGCAGGGCGTTGAAGTGGGCTATCGCCGCCCGCCCGGCCGTCAACTGCGCCGCCGCCAGCAACAACGGGTGCGACTCTGGGCAGAACACAAACACCTGGAGTCCCCGCCGGGTGGCAATGTCTACCATATGGGCAGTCCCTGGGCTGCGTCAGGTGGGGGTCGTGGGGAGTAATCGGAGCAACACATCCAGAGCCAGATCACTGATGCCGTACAGTGCGTCTCCCACATCCTGGGCCACAGCGGGATCCAACTGCACCTGCCAGCCACAGCCCAGGCAGCGAATCTGCGTGAGATCGGCCGTACAGTGCAGCCGAGCGGCACAGGCCGGACAGGGCGGTAGATGGATCAAAGCATCGCGGGGTGGGCGACCGCCCACCCCGCGATAGAGCGCCACGGTTCGTAACCAGTCGAGAAAGGCGGCATAGGGTTGCGCGCCCTTTTTGTAGTTGCAGGCGGCACAGCAGGTGACGACATTCTCCGGCACGTAACCGGCCGTGTTATCGATCCGGTCAATGCCGTTGTAGACGAGTTCGCTCCAGGCACTGCGCTTGCGGGTCGCCGGCGGACTACCACAGTAGTGACACTCCCCATCAATCAGGACCAGGATCGCCGCGTCCGACAGGGTACAGGGCAGCCCCTTTTTCCGTGCCCGCTCTCGGTATGCGCCGATGACCTGATTACGCAGTGACCGGTTCTCCGGTAAGCGCTTCGTCAGCTGCGGCTTGCCCTTGCGCAGGCAGCCGCAACTGCGGGTGTGCCCGTTTTTCAGCTTGGCGCTAGACACAATAACCTCCCGTCCGCATTGACAGCGGCAGCGATACCACGGCCGCCCGCGTCGTTCCAGCAGCGGGGTCAGCACCGTGAGACGGGCAAAGGTTTGCCCGCTGAGATCCTCGCGGGGGCAGCGGGTGCAACTCCCGTTATTGCCATTGATCAACTGGGCCGTGGGGACGATGACCGTATTGCCACAATCACAATGGCACTCCCAGCAGCGCCGTCCCTCCTCATGGACCACCCGCAGGGCGACCAGCCGCCCGAAGCGGCGGCCAGTGAGATCAAGCACACGCATGAGCTGCACCTCGCCCTTGTGTCGTTCTATCCACCAGTGCCATTGCGCGACTCCTTTCGTGGATCGGTACCGCATACTAACGTGCGCCCTGCCGGCGATCAGGGGGCCCGCCCGAACAGCAGGCCGAGCCACCCGTCGAGGGGCAGATCGCGGATGCCGCTGTAGCTGTCCTGGAAATCCTGGGCTTCCGCCGGGCTGAGGGTGGCCTGCCCGCCACAGCCGGGACACTGGATATGCGGTGCGCCCGATCCGACCACAAGTAGCGCCCCACAGACCGGGCAGGGCAGGTCGGACGGATGGGTTGTACTGGGTGGGGGCGGTAGCAGCGCCTGGTGCGTGACCACGCGGCCAATCCAGGCCAGGAACGCGTCATACGATTGCGCCCCTTTTTTGAAGTTGCAGTCGCGGCAACACGCCACGACATTGCCCGGCAGGTAGCCCT
>Ga0123338_10005975_pt1 | contig 10300 bp, 11 predicted proteins | sample grotaG_FD_89793 | JGI IMG/M metagenome (GOLD analysis project Ga0123338, IMG submission 89793) | Glacier valley bacterial and archeal communities from Borup Fiord, Nunavut, Canada, to study Microbial Dark Matter (Phase II) -... | ecosystem: Environmental > Aquatic > Freshwater > Ice > Glacier ...
CATGATCAGCGCTTCACCAACCGGGCCGGCGACCTTGTCGATCGAGGCCTGGCCCGCGATGCCGATGTTGATCAGCGCGCGGTAAATACCGATGACGGTACCCATCAGGCCGATGAACGGCGACGTCGAACCGACCGAAGCGAGGAACGCGAGGCCGCCCTGCAGCTTCGATGAAACTGCGCTGTTCGAACGGTTGAGCGCCATCGTCACCCATTCGTGCTGATCGATCTTGTCGGTCAGGCGACCTTCATGATGGTCCGAGGCGCGCAGGCCGTCGTCGACGATCTGGCGGAATGCCGACTGCTTGTCGAGCTTGGCGGCGCCGGCCTTCAGGTCGGGCGCGGCCCAGAACTTCTTCTCGAGCTCCTTGGCGTCGTTGAGCACCTTCCGCTGGTCCCACCACTTGGTGAAGATGATGTACCACGACACCAGCGACATGAAGACGAGAATGCCGAAGATCGTCTGGGTGATGATACCACCCTGCGTCAGGGCGGCCATCAGGCCATAGGGGTTTTCGACTGCAACGGTTTCCATCGATTGTTCCTTACGTCTTTGATAGCGTCTTGAGTGATACGAATGCGGCCCCGGCAACGATGCCGCCGGGGCCGCTCACGATTGCTTTAACGACCGTCCTTGAGCTGCCAGCGGACTGCCTGCTGCTTGGTTTCGGTCACCGGCTTGCCGTCGCGCGTCGCGGGCTTGAAGCGGAAGCGACGCTCGACCAGCTTGCAGGTCGTTTCGTCGAGCCGCGGGAAGCCGCTGCTGGTGATGACCGAGCAACCGCTCGCCTTGCCGTCGACACCGACGGTGTACGAAACGCGGGTAACACCCTGCTCCTCGGCGCGCTTCGACGCTTCGGGATAGTCATCTTCGCTGATCCCGCCGCCCCGGAGGACCGACGGCGATGGTGGCGAAGCCGGCGGCGCAGGCGGTGCCGGTGCGACTGCAACCGGAGCCACGAACTTCGGCGGCTCGACCTGCTGGACCTTTTGCTGAACGGTAATCGTCGGTGCCGGCGGCGGCGCGTCGATCGTCACCTCCGGCGGCGGCACGAACGGCGGAATCTCGATGTCCTTCGGCGGCGGGGGCGGTGGCTCCTCCGGCGGCTTGACCTCTTCCTTGATATTGACCGTCTTCAACGGCTCGGTGATTTTCTTGACGATGTTCCCGGCGAGACCGGTGACGATCGCATACCCAAGGAACACGTGAATAACCGCGACCACGCCAAGCGTGATCATCCGGTTCGTGCTCATCTTCTGATCCGCATAAGCCATAACTTAAGCGAAACTCCCTAAAGCAGTCTGAGACGCAAAACGTCCCGCTGCATGTTCTCGACCCTCGGACGATAACGGGCTCCCGCCGCCGTGCCATCATCCGCCATGAATGCCCGGCACACCCTCATTAACGATGGGATGTCGTCCGGCCGCCCCTAATCATTAGCTTGGGCACCCCTGCCCCGCAACCCGCTTTGTCGGCGCGGCGTCGATTTGCACCGCCCGGGCGTTGTGGGGTGGCACGCGAGCGCCTATTTCATGGCGCGCCGGTCAGCGAGGTCGTCATGCCATACGTCCGAAGTTTCATACTGTTATCGATTGCAGCGCTCGGCGTTGCGGCCGCGCCGGTGCCGGTGTTGCCCGGCTCCGCGTCCTATGCCGACATGGTCATCCTGACGTTGAATGCGCCAACTATCGTCCATGCAACTGTTGTCAAAGCCGAAACGATCGCCGCGAAGGACGCACCGGGACTCGCCGCCGGTACGGCCCGCGTGCTGGTCACGGCGGCGTTGACCGACGCGATCGCCGCACCGGCGCAGGTTCCGGCAACGATCGACTACCTCGCCGACGTCGCCGCCGATGCGCGTGGCAAGCCGCTCCGGTTGAAAGGCGCCGACGTGCTGCTATTCCTGCGCGCCACCGGCGACAGTTATGCGCTGAGCAATGCGCGCGGCCAGCTCGGCTGGACAGCGGCGGGCGAAGCGACCGTGCGGCGCACCCTCGCCGAGGCGCGCAGCGGCACCACGCCGGTCATTACCGGCATCGGCAACGCGTTCCGCGTCCCTGGCGGCGTGCCTGGCGAAGCCGAAAGCCAGTTCTTCCTGACCACCGCGAGCGCCAAGCCGGTGTCGCTCGTGGTGTTGACGCGGCCGGGCGAGCCGCAACGGCTGAGCCTCGCGCTCGGCGACGTGATCGACGAGGCGGCGGCCGGCGTGCCGCGCGACACGCTGCTGTGGTACCGACTGGCGTGTTTCCTGCCGCCGACGCTGCCCGACGCGGCGGACGCAGGGCTGGCGGCGGACTATGCCTTCGTCAAGACCACGCTGGGGCCATGCGGGCGGACGCTGCCCTAGAACGACGCGAGTTCAACGCCGACCGCGGCACAATCGGGGTAAATGTCGGGCTTGCGCGTCGACACGCGGAGCGCGGTGACACCGGCGCGCGCGGCAACAAGGTCATAGACTTCGCGACAGACGGTTTCCTGCAGGTTGAACCGCCGCCCGGCGGTCTGCGTCAGGATCGCGGTACGCAGCGTGTCGTAATCCCAAGCATGCGCGACGGTATCGCATTCGGGGAAATTCGCCGCATCGAGCCAGACTTCGACGTTGATGCGCAGCCGCTGCGGCGTGCCGATCTCGAACGCGTGAAAGCCGATGTCGCAGGGGAAATCGAAATCCTCGAGCACGATTTTGCGCGAACGCGGGGCGAGATCGGCGGGCACCATGCCCTCGAGCTTTGTAAATACAGTCATTTGTCCACCATGAAGGCGACGTCGCGCGGCAAGCCCAATAGCCGCTGCCCGGCGTCGAGCGTGATCGTCTGCGCGTTGAACGTCGGCGTGGCAATGATGAAGCGCAACGCCGCGACGATTTCGGCCACCTCGACGCCGCGCCCGAGCGGGTTGAGGACGTGCGCCGCCTCGAAATTCTCGCGGCTTTGCGGCCCGCTGACCATCGTGACGGCGGGTGCGATCGCGTTGACGCGCAGTCTCGGCGCAAACGCCCGGGCGGCGAGCTCGGTCAGCCCCTGCAGGCCGATCTTGCTGACGGTATAGGTGAAATAATCGGCGTTGAGGCTGGCGAGCTTGGCGTCGAGCAGGTTGACCACGAGCGCGGTTGCATCGGCGGGCACGGCGGCGGCAAACGCCTGCGTCAGCAGCGCGGGCGCGCGCAGGTTGACCGCAAGGTGCGCGTCCCACCCGGCCACATCGAAGCTGTCGAAGCTGTCATAATCGAACCGCGAGGCGCTGTTGACGAGCAGCCCCAGTGGCGGCGCTCCGGCGGCGGTTGCCGCGTCGATGATGCGCGTGGCGACATCGGCTCCGGCAAGGTCGGCTGCCACCACGGTCGCGCTGCCGCCGCCGCCCGTGATTTCGGCAGCCAGCGCCTCGGCAGCATTTACCGAGGTGTGGCAATGGATAACCACGTGCCAGCCGTCGGCCGCGAGCGCGCGGACCAGCGCTGCGCCGATGCGCTTGGCACCGCCGGTGACGATCGCGGTGCGGGGGGAAGTTGTTTCGGACATGGCGTCGGCCTAGCGGCGACCGGCCGCGCCAGCAAGCGGCACAGGGTCGCGCCAATATGACAGATTAAATAATAGGCACACCAAGCGCGATCGCTGTCGTGCGCCGCAGCCGCCGCTTCACGCGACTTTCGCCCACGCGCTTATCCACAGGCTCCGTGGATAAACCGAATATGAACAACGCGCTCCCCCTTGAGCGGTTCCCGCACCGCGCTTAGGTCTGCAGTCATGGCCCAGCCCCCCCTGCCCGATCGCTTTTCCGAGGATGCCGCCGCGTTCGCAGTGCGTGGCACCGGTACGCCCGACATCGATACCGGGGTCGCGGCGATCCGCAACGTCCTGCGTACCCTGCCGGCGCGGCCGGGTGTTTACCGAATGCAAGACGCTATGGGTGAAGTACTTTACGTCGGTAAAGCGAAGAGCCTCAAGAACCGCGTAACTAATTACACGCAAGTCACGCGGCTGCCGCGCCGCCTGCAGCGCATGGTGGCACAGACGCGCGGCATGACGATCGTCACCACGAACAGCGAAGCCGAGGCGTTGCTGCTCGAGGCGCAACTGATCAAGCGCTTTCGCCCCGCGTACAATGTGCTGTTGCGCGACGACAAGAGTTTCCCGTTCATCTTCCTGCGCGAAGATCATAGTTATCCACGGATTTCGAAACATCGCGGCGCGCGGGTCGGCAAGGGCGTGTTCTATGGCCCCTTCGCCAGTGCCGGGTCGGTCAACACGACGCTCAACGCGCTGCAAAAAGTGTTTCTGCTGCGCTCGTGCTCGGATAGTTTCTTCGCCAACCGGTCGCGGCCCTGCCTGCTCCACCAGATCCGCCGCTGCTCGGCACCATGCGTCGGGCGGATCGACGAAGCCGCTTATGAGGAACTGGTCACCGACGCCAAGGCGTTCCTGTCGGGCAAGTCGCAGGAGGTGCAGCGCAAGCTCGGCAGCCAGATGGAGACCGCCGCCGCCGCGATGGACTTCGAGCTCGCCGCGATCCTGCGCGACCGGTTGCGCGCGCTGACATACATCCAGGGCAGCCAGGCGATCAACGCCGCCGACAGCGCCACCGACGCCGACATCGTCGCGCTGGCGTGCAAGGGCGGCGTCATGTGCATCCAGCTGTTCTTCATCCGGGGCGGCCAGAACTGGGGGCACCGCGCCTTCTTTCCGGCGCACGTCAGCGATGTCGCCGAGGACGAGGTGCTGACCGCGTTCCTCGCGCAATTTTATGAGGACGTGCCCGCGCCGCGCGAAATCCTGATCGACCGTGTGCTCGACGAGATGGCGCTGGTCGCCGATGCGCTGTCCGAACGCGCCGGCAAGCGTGTGGCGCTGCGCGCTCCGCAGCGGGGATCGTCGAAGCGCCTTGTCGAACAGGCGAAGCGCAATGCCGAGGAAGCACTCGACCGCCGCGTCGCCGAAGCGACCACGCAGGGTATCCACCTGCGCGAACTGGCCGAGCTGTTCGACCTCGAGGCGCCGCCGCAGCGCGTCGAAGTCTATGACAACAGCCACATCATGGGGACCAATGCGCTCGGTGCGATGATCGTCGCGGGGCCCGAGGGATTTCGCAAGAACCAGTATCGCAAGTTCAACATGGGCGATGCCAAGCTCGACGGCAAAAGCATCACGCCCGGCGACGATTTCGCGATGATGAAGGCGATGCTGCAGCGCCGCTTTGTCCGGCTCGAACGCGAAGACCCCGACCGCGAGCGCGGCGACTGGCCCGATCTCGTGCTGATCGACGGCGGCCGCGGGCAGTTGAACGCCGTGCTTGAGGTGATGGAGGAACTCGGCGTGCAGAACGTCTGCGTCGTCGGCGTCGCCAAGGGCCCAGATCGTAATGCCGGGCGCGAGACCTTCTACCTCCCCGGCGGGCGCGAACTGACGCTGCCGCCGAATTCGCCGGTACTGTTCTTCCTGCAACGCCTGCGCGACGAGGCACACCGGTTTGCGATCGGCGCGCACCGGGCGAAGCGCGCCAAGGCGATCGTCAGCAATCCATTGGACGATGTGCCCGGCATCGGCCCGGCACGGAAGCGCGCGCTGCTGATGCACTTCGGCACCTCGCGCGCGGTCCGCGGCGCCACGCTGGAAGACCTCGAGCGCGCGCCGGGCATCAGCAAGGGCATGGCGGCGAGCATCCACGGGCACTTTCACCCGAAGGGGTGAGGCCGCCCCCTCTTCCTTATGGGGAAGGGATGTGCCGCCGCATTGGCAGCAAAACGCCCATCGGCGCGTGAAGCGATCCTTCAGGCCCGGTGATCAAGCCGTTCGCCAAGTCTCTGCAGCGCTACTACCCTCGTGTCAGCTCACTGTATGCAGTGATATGCTAACGCCGGTGCTGTCGATGCTTCGGCCATCAAGCGGGCATTCGCCGGATCAGGCGGCATTTACTCCCTGGGCTATCGTGCCAGCGTAAAGTGGTGTAGACTCACTAAGTAGATCAGAGGCGCTTATGCCGACAACTGCTGACTTGACTCAATTAAGTCTGATGGCATCCGAATACGGACCGTTTTTCTTCGCGCTGCTATTTACGCTGGTCGTACCTTTTATCGGTCAGGCGTTCATCAGCCGCAATATTCGGGAAAACAGCCACGCTTCGCCAGCGGAAATCGACGCCTTGCTGCACTCACAAGCACTGTACCGGCAGGTCGCTGTCTGGTTGAGCGTCTTCCTAGTAATTTTTTCGGTTATATGGTGGGCTGCGGTCCAGATCTGGCCACCGGCGACAGCGCAGGCAGCGCTCGACAAGCGCGTGCGCGAAGCTTTCAGAAACAAGGTTAGGATCGGCACGATCTACGGTATCGATGACGATGATACGTTCATCGTCCGCGGCAACGATCAGTCGCATTACAAGGTTTATCTCTATCCGCGCCGCGACATGCTCGACATGCAGGTCGATTACATCGTCGTGCCGCATGACGATGCGATCACCGATGCAACGCATCCGGACGATCCGATCACCGTACAATATGGCAATTTCAGTACAATGAAAGCAATGAAGGCAGTGAATCTCGGTTATACTTATGCTGATCTGCCTTTATGCCTCAAGAACGGCATCGTGACATTACTGAAAGGCGTTGGAACCGACGATCAGCCTTCCTTCAAGGACTGCAAATAGAAATGATCCGCATCACGATCCTGCTGTTTGCAGTCTTCTCGCTTACACGGGCGGCGACTGCGCAGACGTGCAACAATCAATGCCTCGTCACGCTTACTGGCAAGGCCCCGGCATGGGACGCGCGCCGGCAATGCTGCACGACAAGCATGATGGCTGGTACGTCGACGGCAGGCGACAAGTGCGTCACACCGCGCGCCACCTGTCAGGTGGGGCGACTGACCCGGGTCGGCACAACCTGTAGCTGCCCGCAGTCTGGCAGCATGGCGGGGCGCGTCAGCCGTTAGCATTTTAATCGACGCCCACCGAAGTCCGCCTTGACAAATTGTGCCATATTGGTTATCATGAACTCGTGATAAGCATATCCTCTTTGCGGAAAGATTCCGGCGTGGCAAAGAACGGGCGCAGCAACGGGGGAGCCCTTCCCCCTCCACGTGTCGCCAACTTCATCAACTTTGCATAGCTCGATGAGTCGCCCGGAGGCCATAATGACGCTGACGCTCTACACCGCAGCCACGCCGAACGGTTACAAGGTGTCGGTCGCACTCGAGGAAATGGGCGTGCCCTACACCGTCCACCGCATCGATATGCAGGCGGGCGAGCAGAAGCAGCAGTGGTTCCTCGATATCTGCCCCAACGGCCGTATCCCGGCGATCGTCGACGACGGCTTTGCCGTGTTCGAATCGGGCGCGATCCTGATGTACCTCGCCGAAAAGACCGGCATGCTGATGCCGAGCGACATGCACGGCCGCAGCAAGGTGGTGCAGTGGCTGATGTTCCAGATGGGCGGTGTCGGCCCGATGATGGGGCAGGCCAATGTGTTTTTCCGCTATTTCCCCGAAAAGATCCCGGCAGCGATCGCGCGCTATCAGGGTGAATCGCGGCGGCTGTTCACCGTGATCGATGCGCAGCTGGCAAAGACCGAATATCTGGCGGGCGATTATTCGATCGCCGACATCGCGACGTGGTGCTGGACGCGCATCGCCTTCTGGTCGGGCGTATCGGTCGACGATTTGCCCAATATGGCGCGCTGGGACGCGGCGATCGCGGCGCGACCGGCGGTACAGCGCGGCATCGCCGTTCCCGAAGACACCAGCGCGCGCATGCGTGACGAGGACTATGCCAAGCGCGCGTCCGAAAGCGTCCGCAGCATGGTCGAGATGGGCAAGCCCGCCTGACCGCGCTCGCAAAGTGACCGAAACAGCCGGGCCTGCCGCGCCGTCGGTGCGGTTCTACTTGCCGTCGCCGCCGCTCGCTGCGCTGGTCACGACATTCTACATGATCGATGTCACGCAGCCGATGGTCGATCACATCCACCCCGAATGGGGCAATATCCGGCTGGTCGTGAAGGGCTTGTGGACGTCACGGTTTATCGGTGGCGCGGTCGATTCCCCCGGGCTTGCGGTGTTGTACGGCCCGACCGACCGGACGCGGCAGATCGACAGCCCCGGCGGCGCACTGGTCGGCATCGGACTGACGCCACTGGGCTGGCTCAAGCTGATCGGCAGCAATGCCGACGCGCTGGCCAACCGGGTTGTGCGGTTGGACGAACTGCTCGGCGTGCCCGACGCGACGGTGCTGGCGCGCCTCGCGCCGGCCAGCGACGCCGAGCGCGTCGCGCTGCTGGAGAGCCTGCTGCTGGCGCGGCTCGATGCCCGCTCGACCGATGACGACGCCGTGCGGGCAGTGCATCAGGCGCTGATCGCCAAGGATGTGACCGATGTGGCAGGGCTCGCGGCGGCGTCGGGTCTGCACGTCCGGCAGTTGCAGCGCGTATGCGGCCGCGCCTTCGGCTTTTCTCCGCGCCGCCTGCTCAACCGCCAGCGCTTCATGCGGACGCTCAAGAATGTCACCGAGCAACTCGACCGCCCGGTGGGGGCAGTGCTCGACGAGGCCTATTACGACCAGGCGCAATTCATCCGCGACTTCCGGTCGTACATGGGCATGACGCCATCGGCGTATTTCAAGCTGCCGCGGGTGTTGCTGCAGCGCTCCGCCGCCGAGCGCCGCCGCCTTGTCGGCGAGCATTTCCAGCTGCTCCACCCGGCCGCACCATGAAGCGTTCAGATGCCCCGAAAGTTCGCAAACGCTGCCAGAGGCGCGCGGCGCGCGGCAAAGCCATTGGCGGGGTCGGCGTTGTCCTTGAAGCCGATCGCCATGCCGGTGAACAACATCCGCTCGGGCGGCGTGCCGAGGAACGCGCGGATCGTGTCGGGATAGATCGCCCAGCATTCCTGCGGGCACGAGTCGAGACCGGCCTCGCTCAGCAGCAGCATGACCGACTGCAGATACATGCCGAGGTCGCTCCACTGCGGCGGCCCCATGGTGCGCGCCACCGTGCAGAACAGCGCCACCGGGGCGCCGAAGAACTGAAAGTTGCGCGCGAACCACATCATCCGGCGCAGCTTGTCCTCGCGCGGAATGCCGAGCGCGCCGTACAGGTCCTCGCCGACTTCGAAGCGGTAGCTGCGATACGGCTCGGGCAGTTCCTTGGGATAGATGTCATATTCGGTGGGCTCGCCCTGCGGCGCGGCGGGCAGGCGCGCCGCCATGATCGCCTTGAGCGCATCGAGATCGGCACCGCCGACAATGTCGATATGCCACGGCTGCAGATTGCCCCCCGACGGAGCCCGCGCCGCCGTCGTCAGCACCTGACGGAGCAGTGCCGGATCGACGGGATCGGGCAGGAACCCGCGCACCGAGCGGCGCGAGGTAACAGCATCGGTGACATTCATCGGTTCGCCCCTGAACGAAAGAGGCCGCCCGGTTTCCCGGACGGCCCCGCATTGCCGGTCGTTTCAACCGGAGACAGTCTAGCGTGCGGTACCCCCGCAAACCAATGCAGTTCCGGTCTTCGACATGAGACAATGAGACACTGGACCACCTCCTTTCGCTATCAGGGACAAGACCATCAACATCGGAGCAGTCGATGACGAATGCAAGTGTCGTTTCGGTTCACATCGGCCGCGTTGCGCCGCTCGGCCGCACCGGGCAGCCGAGTGCGTTCCGCAAGGCTGCCGTCGCCGGCGCAGTCGCCGCCGGACCGCTCGGGCTCGCGGGTGACGAACAGGCCGACCGCCGGGTGCACGGCGGGGTCGACAAGGCCGTCTATGGCTATGGCACCACGAACTATTCGGCATGGACAGCGGAGTTCCCGGCGTTGGCATTCGGACCGGGCTGCATGGGCGAGAATCTCGCACTTGCCGGGCTGGACGAGGATAGCGTCTGCATCGGCGACCGGCACCGCATCGGCTCGGCCCTGCTCGAGGTCTGCCAGCCGCGCCAGCCTTGCGCGACATTGGTTCTGGCGTTCGACGAACCGCTGGTCGCCCGCGCCATGACCTGCACCGGCAGGTCGGGCTGGTACTACCGCGTCGTCGAACCCGGCATGGTGGCAAGCGGGGACACGGCGACGCTCGAAGCGCGCGCCAACCCCGACTGGAGCGTGCGGCGGTTCGTCAAGTTCATGCTCGCACGCAACCGCAGCGCCGACGACATCGCCGCAATCAGGGCGATGCCCGGTTTGGCGCGTCAGTGGCAGGCGAAGGCAGCGACATGGCGGCCTGCGCCCGGCGGTGGCGAAAGGCCTCGAACTCGGTGATCGCCAGTAGCAGCAGGCCTAGGGCGAACGGCAGCAGCGTGTAGATCAGCCGGAACAGGAACAGCG
>Ga0123338_10005976_pt1 | contig 10299 bp, 6 predicted proteins | sample grotaG_FD_89793 | JGI IMG/M metagenome (GOLD analysis project Ga0123338, IMG submission 89793) | Glacier valley bacterial and archeal communities from Borup Fiord, Nunavut, Canada, to study Microbial Dark Matter (Phase II) -... | ecosystem: Environmental > Aquatic > Freshwater > Ice > Glacier ...
GCGGCACCGTGGCGTCGAACGGCATCCGCTTCGCGTCCGGGCCGTTCCGGTTGGAGCGGTAGAAGATCTTGCGGCTGCCCACGAAGATGTACGCGTCGAGGAGGCGATCCGAGTCGCTCGTGAGACCCTTGATGTTGATGGTGGCGTCCTTGGTCGCGAGGACGACCGGCTGCACCTCGATCGACGGCGGGTAGCGGCGCATGACCTCCTCGAAGGGGACCTGCGCCGCGGGGGTGCCGCCCTGCTCGAGCTCGGCGGACTTCACGAAGCCGAAGCGGCCGTCACCGAGGGAGACCTTCGACATGTCGCCGGCGCTCGCCTCGACCTTCACGCCGGTCCCGGCGCCGAGGCGACCGAACGTGCGCGACGAGGCATCCGCCGCCTCGTAGAGCGTGGCGCCGCCGCCCTTCGCCTTCATGGTGCCGCTCGCCGCGGTGAGCGACGTGGGCACGGCGATGGGCATGCGGACCTTCTCCACCACCGTCTCGCGGAGATCGCGATCGGCGATCGACATCTCGACCTTCGCCTCGGGATCGGCGAGCGGCGACTCGACGTCGAACGTGAAGGCGACCTTCTTCACCTCGCCGGGCTGCATGTTCGAGATGTCGAAGCGGCCCTCGTGGAGGAGGAGGCCGTCGCCCGAGAGGTTACGCAGGTTCACCTGCGTCTCGAAGCTCTTGCCCTTGCCGACGTTCTTCACCGACAGGTACATCGTGAGGTGCTCGCCCTTCTGCACCTTGCCGTCGCCGTTGCCCTTGCGTCCGTCGCTGATCTGGAAGCTGTAGGCGAACAGCGGGCGCTCGAGCGCCTTCACCGCGACGCGGAGGTTCTGCGGGGCGGGCATGCGGCCGCGCGCTTCGTCGAAGCGGACCGCGATGTTGTCCTGACGTGAGAGCGTGTCGCGCGGGATCTTGCATGTGCGCGGCGCGTTCGTGGGGAGCACGGCGGTCGAGCCGGCCTTGCGGCCTTCGACCTCGCACCAGCCGAGCGGGATCGTCGCCGTCTTCGTCTTGCCCGCGTCGAGCTTGCCGATGACGAGCTCCTTGTTGTCGTAGAGCCCGTTGTCGCTCTTCGTGACCGCGGCGAGGCGGTTGAGGGCGACGGTGCCCTTGTTGGTGACCGTGACCTTGAGCTGCATCGGGTCACCGGCGTTGACCTCGTTGCCCGCGCGGTCCGTCTCGAGCTTGACCTCGACGTTTGGCGGCGGCGCGTTCTGCGCGGCGGGCTGGACGTCGGCGGGAGCGTCGCTCCAGTCGATACCGAGGCCCTGGAGATCGGTGCCGACCTTCGCGAGCTCCGCGGTGCGTGCGTCGTTGATGACCTGCTTGCCGGCCTTGAGCTGCTCGAGGCGCTTGCCGTGCGGGACCTTCGCCACGAAGTCGCGCGCGAACTTCACCGGGAAGTCCTTGTTCGGAAAATCGTTGCCCATCACCTCGTCGGGATCGCCGCCGCGCTCGCGGAGCTCACGACGGAGCGAGTCGGGGAGATTGTAACGGACGACCTCCTGCGGCTTCTGACCCTCCTTGATGCGCGCGTTGAGGAGGCTACGCGAGAGGTCGCGCTCCTTCAGCATCGTGCCCGTGTCGACGGTGAGGTCCATCTCCTGCGTGTCGGCGGTCATCGGGTCGAGCTCGATGTCCGGCGTGACGCCCGTGCCCTGGATCGAGATGTCGCCCGGCTCGGTGAGGTACTGCGCGATCGTGAGCTTGAGCGCCGCGCGGTCGGGCAGCTCGGTGAAGACGAGCTGCACGGAGCCCTTGCCGAACGTGGTCTCCCCGATGAGCACCGCGCGGTCGTGGTTCTTGAGGGCGCCGGCGACGATCTCGCTGGCGCTGGCGGAGGAGCCGTTCACGAGGAGCGCGATCGGGTAGTTCGGCTCGGTGCCCTCGGGGTGCGCGACCTTCTCCTCGCGGTCCTCGCCGGAGCCGGGGTTGCCGACAGTGGCGACGATGGGGCCGCTGACGAGGAACTTGTCGGAGACGCGCGCCGCCTGCTCGAGCAGACCGCCCGGGTTGCCGCGGAGATCGAGCACGAGGCCCTTGAGCTCCCCGTTCTTCTTCATGTCCTGGAGGGCCTCGTCGAGATCCTTGGCGGTGTTCGCCTGGAACTGCTTGAGGCGGACGTAGCCGATGTTGTCGGAGAGCAGCTTGTGCTCGACGCTCGCGACCTTGATGACCTCGCGATTGAGCTCGAACGGCTTCGGGGTCTGCCAGCCGTCGGGACCGTCGCGGCGGAGCCACACGGTGACCTTCGTGCCGGGCGCGCCGCGGAGGTGCTGCACCGCCTCGTTGAGGCCCATGTTGAGCGTCGACTCGCCGCCGATCTTCACGATGCGGTCGTACTTCTTCACGCCGGCGCGGAAGGCGGGCGTGCCGGGCATCGGGTTGACGACCGTGAGCTGCTGATCGCGGATCGAGATGACGATGCCGAGGCCGCCGAACTGGCCGCTCGTCGACAGGTTCATCTCCTTGTACGCCTCGGGCGACAGCAGGACGCTGTGCGGGTCGAGCGTGTGGAGCATGCCGTTACAGGCTGCGTACTCGACCTCGCGGAGATCGACCTCGGTGCCCTTAAGGTTCTCCTGCACGAAGCCGAAGACCTCGCGGAGGCGCGCGCTCACGTCCCAGAGGCCGAGCACGTTGTCGACGCGGAACTCGCGCTCCTGCGTGTCGACGCGCACCTTCACGGTGGGCTGCCCCTCGTCGTGGAGGACGATGACCTGCGCCACGTCGCGCTGCACGTAGTTGAGCGAGGACAGGAGCATGTCCTTCGGCTTCACGCGCTTCGGGTCGACGTACTTGTCGCGGACGCTCTTGAGGACCTCGTTCACCACCTTGAGCTGGGTGAGGTCGTAGTTGGCGGGGGTGTGCGTCTTCGCGTCCTTGTCGGTGCCCGCCGCGCTCGCAGGAGCGAGCCCGTCCCAGAGCCCTCCGCCATGGAGGCGGAACGCGAGGAAGGCGGCGATTCCAAAAGCGGCGAAGAGCGCGATGAAATTGAGCGCGCGCGCGAAGATACGCATCGGCACCAGTATAGACGCGCGGCGCGGACCCGTAGGCCAAAAGCCGCCCGCGTCTCGTCGAGAAAATGCGGTTTCTCGGGCTCAGCCCTTGCGGATGACGGCCACGTAGAAGCCGCCGAGCAGCGAGGCGGGGGAGTCGCACAGCAACCACTCGGCGCGACGAAGCATTCCCTTGAGGACCGGAACCCTCATCGCCATCGCCGCCGGGGTCACGATGCGGATGCCGCGCGCCGTCTCGATGCGCGTGTTCGGAGGCAGGATCCGGGGGATGACCCACGGGGCGTCGAAGCGGGTGTAGACCGCGCTCTCGCGGGTCTCCTTGCCGATCTTGCCCGCCGGGCCGAGCTTCTTCGCAAGGCCGCGGAAGCTGAGCGGGTTGTAGAACTCGGCGAGGACGACGCCGCCCGGACGGGTCACGCGGGCCATCTCCGCGAGCGCCTTGCCGATGTCGGGGACGTGCGCGAGGACCTTGAACGAGCAGGTGACGTCGAACGAGCCATCCTCGAACGGGAGCGCAGTGACGCTGCCCTCCTTCACCTCGAGGCCACGCTCGCGCGCGAGCTCCAGCATGCCGGGCGAGAGGTCGATGCCGGCGGCGCGGCGCGCGAAGCCCGCGAGGCGCTCGAGGATCAGCCCGGTACCGCAGCCGCACTCGAGGATGTCGCGACCGGTCCCGTAGCGCGCGCAGAGGTCGATCTCCAGGTCGTCGACGAGCGCATGGTATCCGTCGGCGTGGTTGGGCCGGCGGTGGTGCTCATAGCTCTTGCTGAACTCGTTGTAGTACTCGCGGGTCGCGTCGAGGGAGTGGTCCGCCGGTGGCATGGTCGCGGGTTCTAGCATCACCGTGGCCGATGATGGAGCGCACCTCGTACGTGTCCGAGAGGAGCTCGCCGACGTTGAAGCTCGGAGCCGGCGGCGGGGATGAGGTCAGGGATCGGCAGTCCGAGATCCAGCATCGTTCCATTGGACGCCGCACGCCCGCGATCGCATGACGTCGTCGTGCGAGCAGCGGTGCTGGTGAGCCTGGCCGTCGTGGGCCTATGCGCGGTCGCCGCCGCGTGTGGGTCCGGAGAGCCTGCGGCGCCCGGCCAGGCGCCGTCGCTCGAGGCCGGCGCAGCACCCGGGAAGGCCGTGCCGACGTGGTATCGCGACGTCGAGCCCATCGTCCAGACCGCGTGCGCCGGCTGCCACGTCGCGAACGGGACCGGGGGCTTCCTGCTGGACCGCGAGACGGCGGTGCTCCTCGCGGCATTCCTCGCGGAGCGTGTGGCATCGCGCATCATGCCGCCGTGGCCGCCGGGGCGAGGCGGACCGGCGATCGTCGACGCGCGCGCGCTCGACGACGCGGCGATCGCCACCATCACCGCGTGGGCCGCGGGCGGGACGCCCCTCGGCGACGAGCGCGACCATGTCGAGCGGCCGGCGCGAACGTCGCGGCTGCCCGCGCGGACGCCGGACCTCCACCTCGCGGTGCCGCTCGAAGGCGCGTACCGGCGGCCCGACAACGCGTTCGTGAGTGACGAGGTGCGCTGCTTCGTCCTCGATCTCCCTGCCGCAGCGGCGGGCGGCGCGGCGATCATCGCGGCGAAGTGGCAGGCCGCGCATCCCGTCGGCATCCACTCGCTCTCCGGCGTGCCGCTCGATGCCGAGGCCGCACGACGAGCGCATGCACGCGAGCGCGCGGACGGACGCGCAGGCTTCGAGTGCGGCGGCGGGCTCGGCGATCTCGCGCACGGACCGCCGCTCGGCGCGAACGGGACCGGCGCCGCTGGCGACGGCTCGTCGCTGCCCGACGGCACCGCGGTCCGCGTTCCTGCCGGCGGCGCCGTGCTCATGCGCATCCACTACGCCGCGGCGCACCTCGGCGAGGTAGCGGATGCGTCGGGCGTCGACCTCTGGCTGGCGCGCGAGACGGAGCCGGTGCGCCCGCTCGAGCTCGTGACGATCACCGCGCCCTCCGAGCTCCCCTGCCCCACCGGTCCCAGCGCCGACGCGGCGGACGCCTGCAGCCGCGACCACGCATTCTCGCGGCTCGCCGGAGGTGATGCCGCCGAGGTCCGCGCGCGCGCGGATGCGCTGCTCGCGGCGTGCGGCACGAGCCTCGAGGCCTACACGGCGCGCCTCCCGTTCGCCGCGAGCGCCCCCGATCATTTCGCCATCCCCAGCTCCTGCGCGACCGCGCTCCCCTTCGACGGCGTCATCCGCGTCGTCCATCCGCGCATGCTCACGCACGGCGCCGGCATCCGCGTCGAGGCCGAGCGCGCGGACGGCAGCTATGGCGTGCTCGTCTACATCCCGTCGTGGCGCTGGGCGTGGGACGGCGCGTACGTCCTCGAGCAGGGCGCCGCGGTGCGGGCCGGGCGCAAGGTACGTGTATCTTGCACGTTCGACAACGGCGCCGCCGCGCAGTGGTCCGCGCTCACCGGTGAGCCCGGGCACGACAGCGCGGCGCGGCCGCCCTTCCTCGCGCCGGGCTACGTGATCGGTGCCCCGAACCGGGCCGCGGAGACCTGCACGGCCTTCCTGGGCGTCGAGCGGACGTCGTCGTGAGGCGCCGCGGCGCAGCGCTCTTGCTGCCGCGCCCGAGCGCTCACGGACAGACGCGACGCTCGAGCCACGTCGCCGTGGTGTCGCCGTAGAGGACCCAGACCGCGCCGAAGGCGTCGCGCGCGATCGAGACATCGGTGATGGACTTCCCGGTCGCCAGCGGTCCGAGCGAGCGGAACGTGCCCGCGGCATCGAGGCGTCCGAGCTCGAGGATCCGGGGCGCGCCCGCGGCGCGCTCCGCGGGGCGAACGCGCGCGACGAAAGCAGGCTCGGCGCCGCCGGTGGTGCCGGCGATGGCGGCAGGGTCCAGGCCGTTCGGGTACATCGACCAGACCGGCTGCACGTCGAGCTTCGGCGGGTCGGAGACCGGGATGGTGGCCATGCCGAAGTCGAGGCTGTCGCGGCCGATCGGGAGCAGCGCGAAGAGCGCGCCGGCGCCGCTCGCCACCGCGAAGTCCACGGCGCGCTCCGGCGGACCGGCCACGAACACCACTGCGTCGTCGGCGAGCGCGAGCCGGCTGCCCTCGAGCGCGAGCGGGCGCGCATGCACCGGGACCATCGAGGTGCGCGCATCGAGATAGAACGCGACGGCGCCCGCGCCGCGCGCGACGAGCCGGAGAACGGTGGCGCCGGCGCCTTCCTCCGAGAGGCGCGTGGTCTCGCCGTCGTCGAGCGTGATGAACGCCTGGAGGCGTTCGCCCTCGGTCGTGTGGCGGACATCGAGCGTCGCGAGCACGGAGTGGTCGGGACCGAGGGCCGAAGCCGCGATGCGCGTGCTCGCGCGGCTCTTCGCGATCTGCTTCGTGTCGCGGCCGCCGAGCGTCGTGCGGTAGACGATGCCGCCCGCCGCCTGGCAGTAGACCCACTTGCCCGCGAGCTCGCACGGCGGCCAGCGCATGCCCACGAACGAGGCCGGCGCGGGCGGCGCCGCGATCACGGCCGAAGCCGGCGGCGGCGCCGCGAGCGGCACCGTGTAGAGCCGCGGCTTGCCGCTGTCGTTCGCGACGAGCTTCAGCTCGGTGGGCGTCGGCAGGAGCGCCGCGGGGCCGCGAAACGGCTGCTCCGCAGGGCCGTACACCAGACGACAGGCCGAGGCGCCGCCGTCCGCCGCCGCTGCCGCGTCGACGGGCGCCGCATCGATCGGCGCAGCGTCGACCGGCGCGGACGGCGCGGACGGCGCGGCATCGACCGCGCCCGCCTCGGCGATCTCCGGCACGCGTGCCTCTGGCGCGGCATCCTTCGCGGCGTCACTGCCGCCGCATCGATCACACGCCGCGAGCGAGACGGCGATCAGCAAGCCTGCGGAAATCCTCCGGAGCACCACGCCCTGCGTTCTATCACGAGGTCACGAGGTCACGACGTCACGACGTCACGACATCACGACTCCGGGGCCGGGAGTGGGCAGGGCCCGGGATCCGCGTAGCCCTCCGGCGTCGCCACGCGGTCGTACGCGCCGACGTGCAGGAACGGCGGGATCTACGTGCGCTCGGAGTGCGGACCGAACGAGAGCGTGAGCATGCGCTGGCCCCACGGCAGCGCGCGCAGCACGACATCGATGCTCGCCGCCTCCTCGCGCTCGAAGGCCTTGGCACACGGTGGAGGAGTCACCGAGCCCCTGGCCGGACCCGGCCGCGCAAACGTCGATCGTGAAGTGCGAGTCCTCGTTGTCCCGACACGCGGGGACGTGGCATCGACCTCGGTGCAGCGCTCCCTGCCGCGGCCGCACGCGGCGCGCGCGCCATGACAGCGCTGTCGCGAATCAGCGGTTCGGGCAGCCGGTCGCGGGGGTGAGGCCGTCCTCGGCCATCCAGCCGTAACGAACAGTGCCGGACTTCGTCTTCACGTAGCCGTAGAGGAACTTCATGCGACGGTTCGAGAGCTCGTTGAACGCCGTGCTGCTGGGCGTTCGCGAATAGAGCTTCACGTCGAGCGAGGGGGCCGAGCCGCTCTCCCACGTGGGAACGTCGAGGCGCTGGAACCTGGTACCCGCCGGGAAGATGTCGACCGCCGGCGCGCCGAGCGCGTCGCCCGGCACGCTGAACGCGAGGTTCGCGTAGACCTTGCCGTTACTGCGCTTCGTCGGCAGGTAGTCGTCGGGCTCCATCGACTCGCTCACCTTGGCGCCCTTCACCACCTTGTACTTGTCGAGCGCGGTATCGAACGTCGTGTGCACCTCGTAGCAGGCCATGTCCTTCAGGCCGGCTCCGTGCGCGTTGACCTCGCCCACCTTCGCGCGGATCGAGTCTGCATGCAGGAACGCATCGACCGGGATCCAGCCGGCGGAGCCGACGCCCGCGCTCAGCGCCATCACCCAGGTGCGATCGTTCATGCGGCGCGTCTGCCCGTGGTTCAGCGTGAAGCCCCGCTTCTTGCTGAGCCCCATGAGATCGCCGTTGCCGTCGACCACGGGTACATCGGCGAAGCCGTTCGACTTCAGCCACTGCGGGTCGACGTTCCAGGTCTCGTCGCCGGTCGCGGTGCGCACGCGCTGGCTGCCGGCGCCGGGGTCGAGCGCGCAGTTGTACGGGCTGCGCTTGCAGCCGTTGCTGTTGACGCCGTCGCGCAAGGTGGAGATCTCCGCGGAGGTGGACTCACCGTCGTCGTCGTCCGCGGAGGTGTCGGCCGCGCAGCCGTTCAGACCCGCGAGACCCGCGCTCGCCACCACCAACCCGAGAGCCTTGCGCGTGATCTTGCTCATCTCCGTCTCCTCGTTGCGTGCCTGCAGGTACTGATGCAGGCGGCGCGCCAGGGAGCAGCGGCGCGTTCGTGCGCGCGTTGCGCATATCCGCGTGACCGACCCGGGCCCGCTTCCTCGTCGCGATGGGTGTCTCGGCGTCGCTCGCCGCGTGCTGGCGATCGCCGACGACGAGGATCGCCACGGCGAGCTCGCCTGGCGCATGCTCGCGTGGGCGGTTCATACGTGCGCCCTGCTCGACGAAGCGGCGTAGCGCGGCGACGCTGCGCGCTCGGTGTTTCAGGCGCGGGTCGCCCAAGCGAAGGGCTTGGCGGCGGCGCGGGCGAGGAGGTGCGCCGCGCGTGCCGTCGGTGACGGAGGCTCCGCCACGCCGCGGATCTCGCGGCCCAGATCGACGAGCACGCGGTCCACACACTCCATCGCGCTCGCTGCCGCGAGCTCCGTACCGACGCCGCGTGCGCCCGCGTTGCAGCCCGCGAGGTACAGCCCGCGCAGCGGCGTGTGCACCGGGATGCGCTTCTTGCCGACCTGATCCGGCGTCTGCCCCGTCGACACGGCAGGCCCGAACTCCTTGCCGATCCAGCTCTCGATGAAGTCGACGCTGAAGGTGTCGACGAACACCGTGTGCTCGTCGAGCCCGGGGACCACGCGCCGGATGGTGCGCATCATCGCCTCTTCCCAGGCGGCCGGCGGCGACGTGAGCGCGACGTCGCTGGTGGGCGCCACCGCGCAGAGCGTGAGCAGCTGGTGCCCGGGCGGCGCGAGGTCGGGATCGAAGTTCGTCGGCACGGGACAGTAAAACGGCACGATGGGCGGGACCTCGCCGCGCGTGACGTGCGCGAACATGTCCTTCATGTCGTTCGCGGCGACGCGCGAGAGATCGATGCCGTCTCCCACGCCGCCCACGATGCAGCCCGCCTCGACGAGCTTCTTGCTCAGGCCGATCTTCGCCTGCACCGCGATGAAGGAGCCCTGGATGGCGAGCGCCCGCGCGACGTAGGCCTCGGGGAAGTGCTCGGCGCCCACGAGCTTCGTCACCGTGGTGCGCACGCTCGACGTCGACACGACGATCGTCGCGGGGACGACCGTACCGTCGGTGAGCTCGACGCCGGTGACGCGCCCCTCGCAGGTGAGCACGCGCTGCACGCCGGCCCCGAGGCGGACCTGCGCGCCCTTCTCTTTCGCGAGGCGCACGTAGGTCTCGGGGATGGCGATCGAGCCACCCTTCGGGTAGCTGAGCGCGTTGTCGCGTGCCATGCGCCGGAAGCACCAGAGCGCCTCGCCGGCGGACACCTGCCAGTAGGGCAGGATGAAGTAGAGCCCGAGCAGGAAGCCGAACACGCCGATGGTCGGCGCGTTGTCGGTGAAGGGCTCGAGAAACTCCTCGATGGTGCGGTGATCCCAGGAGGCGACCTCGGCGTCGCTCATCGAGAGGATGTACGTGAAGAGCCGGGCGGCGCGCAGGGCGTCGGCCAGGGAGAGGTCGAGCGCGCGCGCGATCTCGAACGCGAAGCGTGGCATGCGCGCGACGTCGGCGGGCACCGCCACGCCCCGCACGCGGCGCGGATCGCGGGGGTCGATGAAGCGCAGCTCGGCGATGTCGTGCGTGCGCACGAAGCGGATCGCGCCCTCGCTCTGCACGCGGCGCAGCACGTCTCCCAGCGGGCCCTTCGCGCCGCGGCAGAACATGTGCGTGCCGATGTCGATGCGGAAGCCCTGCTTCTCGTAGCCAGAGCACGAGCCGCCCAGGCGCCGGTTCTTCTCGATCAGCGTGACGGGGATGCCGGCGTGCGCGAGCAGGAGCGTGGCGGCGCTGCCGCCGATGCCCGAGCCGATCACGACGGCGCGCGGCCCCTCGGCGCGATTCTCTTTCATGGTGGCTCCCATCGCGAGGATCGATCATAGCGCGGGGGCGCCGCTGTTCTATGCTCGCGCGCGATGAACGTCCCTGGGCTCCGGGCCGCGCTGGCGGCAGTGATCGCGGTCGCGGGTGTCCTCGGTAGCTGCAAGCCGACGCCACCTGCCGCCAGTGAGGCCA
>Ga0123338_10005979_pt1 | contig 10297 bp, 6 predicted proteins | sample grotaG_FD_89793 | JGI IMG/M metagenome (GOLD analysis project Ga0123338, IMG submission 89793) | Glacier valley bacterial and archeal communities from Borup Fiord, Nunavut, Canada, to study Microbial Dark Matter (Phase II) -... | ecosystem: Environmental > Aquatic > Freshwater > Ice > Glacier ...
ATGTGAAAATGGCTGGAGAAGAGCGGGAAATGCTTGAGTTGTGCGGGATCAGACATCAGGGGGCTCCGGCGAAGGTCACGATTCTACGGCCTGCTCAATTGTGTTGGTGGCCGCATTATACCTATCGCCGTAACATTGGCAATCTGTATTGTGTTATGGAGCGCTTCCCGCTATTGTATGGCGATTACCACCGAAGGGAGTTATTCATGCTTTCATACGAACAGGCCAGGCAGATAATCCTGGAAAATATCACCCCGGCGGGGGTCGAGCAGGCTGAATTGGTCGATGCCATCGGGCGCGTACTGGTTGAAGATGTCGTTGCTCCCTGGGATATGCCGCTCTGGGACAACTCGGCGATGGATGGTTATGCACTCCGCAGCGCCGACTGCAATGAAATACCGTGCAAGCTGAAAGTAACCGGCTACATCCCGGCCGGTGCCCGGGGAGACGGGATTGAAGTCAAGGCGGGGTGTGCGGTCAAGATCATGACCGGTGCGCCGATCCCGACCGGTGCCGATGCGGTGGTGCCGATCGAGGAGACCGAAGAGACCTCCGGAGAGCAGGTTGCGGTTCAGGCCCCCGTTGCTATGCACCAGCACATCAGATTTCGTGGCGAGGACGTGCGTGCCGCTCAGACCGTCATTACCGCCGGAACGATCCTCCGGGCGCCGGAAATAAGCATGCTGGCCTCCCTCGGGCGGGGCAGGGTGCCGGTCTTTCTCCGTCCGGTGGTGGCGATCCTCTCGACCGGAGATGAGCTGATCGAAGTCGGCCGCACCCCCGGCGCAGGGGAGATTATCAACAGCAATACGCTGGCGCTGGCGGCGGCGGTGCGCGAAGCGGGCGGCATACCTCGCATCATCGGCATCGCCAGGGATAACCTGGAAAGCCACCGCGAACGGTTGCGGGAAGGGCTCAAGGGCGACATGCTGGTTACCTCGGCCGGTGTCTCGGCCGGTGATCGTGACCTGGTGAGGGTGGTGCTGGAAGAGCTGGGGGTCAAGCAGATCTTCTGGAAGGTCGGCATCAAACCGGGCAAGCCGACCGCCTTCGGGGTCAAAGAGGGGAAACCTGTCTTCTCGCTCCCGGGAAACCCGGTTTCCAGCCTGATGACATTTGAGGCGTTCGTCCGTCCGGCCCTGCTGCGCATGATGGGACAGCGTCAGGTGCTGCGACCGACCTTTCGCGCCGTTCTGCGTGATGACATCAAAAACAGGGAAAGCGACCGCACCACCCTGCTCCGTATCCGCCTGGAACGGGAAGGGGACCGCTTTTACGCATCAACATCCGGCAAGCAGCAGACCGGGTTGCTGAAGACCATGGTCAATTCGGCGGCCATCGCCGTTATCCCCCCGGGGCGCGGATTCATGGCGGCCGGTGAAGAGGTGGATGTTCACTTCTTTGGCAGTTATATCGATTTGATTTGAAATAAATAGAGTGAGGTTCGCATGAACGACTATCTTGGTGCCCATATGTCCATCTCGGGAGGGCTGCACCTGGCGGTCGACCGGGCCGTCGCTGCCGGCTGCAGTGTACTGCAGATTTTCACCCGCAACTCGAACCAGTGGAAGGGTAAACCGGTCAGTGAGAGCGATGCCGCTCTTTTCCGCAGCAAGTTCGCCGCCTCCGGCCTGCGCGAGGTGGTCTCCCACGATATCTACCTGATCAATCTGGCCTCCCCGCCGGGTGAAACGCGCGACAAAAGCGTGGCGGCATTCCGTGATGAGCTGGAAACCTGTGCCCGCCTCGGTATCAACAAGGTCGTCATGCACCCCGGTTCACACCTGGCAGACTCGCCCCAGGCCGGATTGGCGCGGGTAATTGAGGCCTTTGACCTGCTTTTGGGTGAGGTACCGCAGTTTGAGGGGAAGGTGCTGATTGAGACGACGGCCGGTCAGGGGAGCAATCTGGGGAGGACGTTTGAAGAGCTGGGTGCGATCATCAACGGCTCGCGTTTCCCGGAAAAGTTCGCGGTCTGCTTCGACACCTGCCACACCTTTGCCGCCGGTTACGATATAGCTACTGAAGAAGGGTATCGCGATACAATGGAACAGTTCGACCGGATAATTGGAGCTGATCGACTGCAATGCTTCCATCTCAACGACTCAAAGAAGGGGCTCGGCTCACGGGTCGACCGGCACGAGCATATCGGCCAGGGAGAGCTGGGGTTGAACCCGTTCCGCTTCATCCTGAACGATCCCCGTTTTGCGGTGGTGCCGAAGATCCTGGAGACCCCCAAGGGGGATAATGACGAGATGGACGGGGTAAATCTCGCACTGTTGCGCGGGTTGGTCGGTTGATCGGGAAACTGCCTATATCTTGTCAAACAGATATTCCAGCCCGTTGACCTTGATTTCGTAGACAGTCCGCAGCATATCCCCCAGTTTTCCGGGGGGAAAACCCTGGCCGGCAAACCAGACCACATACGGTTCCGGCAGATCGACGATACGATGCCCCCGGTATTTGCCGAACGGCATGCGCGTGGCGGCCAGCTCCAGCAGTTTAGTGTGGTCGAAGGGGGGATACTCCCCTTCAGTTTCAATAGTAGAATTCATTTGTTAATTCCTAAACGACCCGATTTTTAAGCCTCAAACCAACCCCTCCAAACCTCCCCTTATCAGGGGAGGCTTAAAGGCTTCCCCCCTGATAAGGGGGGATTGAGGGGGGTTGGTTTACAGCATCTTCCTTAAATACTGCCCCGTATATGATCTCGTGACCTTGGCGACCTGCTCCGGCGTGCCGGTCGCGATGATCTCGCCGCCACGGTCGCCCCCCTCCGGCCCCAGGTCGATGATCCAGTCGGCGGTCTTGATGACATCCAGATTGTGTTCGATGATCACGATCGTGTTACCGGCGTCGACGAGGCGCTGGATTACCTCCAGCAGCTTGGCAATATCGTGGAAATGCAGGCCGGTGGTCGGTTCGTCGAGGATGTAAATCGTCCTGCCGGTGGCGCGTTTGGACAGTTCCTTGGCCAGCTTGACCCGTTGCGCCTCACCCCCCGAAAGAGTCGTAGCCGCCTGTCCCAGCTTGATATAGCCGAGTCCGACCTCATCCAGTGTCGCCAGCTTGTTCTTGATGCGCGGGATCGCCCCCATGAATTCAAGCGCCTGCGAAACGGTCATGTCCAACACATCGGCGATCGACTTCCCCTTGAAATGCACCTCCAGCGTCTCCCGGTTGTAGCGCGCCCCCTTGCAGACCTCGCACTCCACATAGACATCGGGCAGGAAGTGCATCTCGATCTTGATGATGCCGTCGCCGGAGCAGGCCTCACAGCGCCCCCCCTTGACGTTGAACGAGTAGCGCCCCGGCTTGTAGCCGCGCAGTTTGGATTCGGGGAGGTTGGAGAACAGGTTGCGAATGTCGCCGAAGACGGCGGTGTAGGTGGCCGGGTTGGAGCGCGGGGTGCGGCCGATCGGTGACTGGTCGATATTGATGACCTTGTCGAGGTTCTCCAGCCCCCGCACATCCCGTACTGCGCCGGCTTTTTCGCGGCTGCGGTACAGGCGCTGCCCCAGCACCTTGTGCAGCGTATCGATCACCAGCGTCGATTTGCCGGAGCCGGATACGCCGGTCACACAGGTCATGACGCCGAGCGGGATATGGACGGTGACATCTTTGAGGTTGTTCTCGGAGGCCCCGACAATGGTTAGCGATTTGTCGCCCGTGCGCCGTGTTTTCGGCACCGCAATAGAGAGCTCGCCCGAAAGGTAGCGTCCGGTGAGCGACGCGGGATTCGCCATGACCTCCGCCGGCGTTCCCTGGGCCACCACTTCGCCGCCATGGACTCCTGCTCCCGGCCCCATGTCGATCAGGTGATCGGCCTCCAGAATCGTCTCTTCGTCATGCTCCACGACCAGCACGGTATTGCCGATGTCGCGCAGGTGCTTGAGAGTGCCGAGCAGGCGGGCGTTGTCCCGCTGATGCAGACCGATGGAGGGTTCGTCCAGGATGTAGAGCACCCCGACCAGGCTGGAACCGATCTGGGTCGCCAGCCGGATCCGCTGCCCTTCGCCGCCAGAGAGGGTGCCGGAGGTGCGGTCAAGCGACAGGTAGTCGAGGCCGACGTTGACGAGAAACGAGAGCCGTTCGCGAATCTCCTTCAGTATCCGGCGGGCGATCTCCTGCTCCTTGTCGGTCAGCGTCAGCTCCTCGAAGAAACGGAGACAGTCACGGATCGAGAACGCGGTGACGTCACGGATGGTGAGCCCCCCCACCAGCACGTGCAGCGCCTCGGGACGGAGGCGGGCACCCTGGCAGGTCGGACAGGGCATGATGTTCATGTATTTTTCCAGCTCTTCACGGGACGTATCCGATTCTGTCTCGCGCCAGCGCCGCTGCAGATTGTTCAGAACCCCCTCGAATTCCTTCTGGTAGGTGTGGCGGCGTTCGCCATCTTCCTCCCACCAGAACTCGATTTTCTCCCCTCTGGAACCGTTCAGGATAACATCTTGGACAGATTCGGGCAGATCTTTGAAGGGGGTGCGGATGTCAAACGAGTAGGCTTTGGCGAGTGCGTCCAGAATCAGGTGAAACCAGCCGGAGAGGCGTTTTTCCCACGGTGCGATCGCCCCTTCACGCAGGGAAAGCTCCCTGTTGGGGATCACAAGGTCGGCGTCGAAATACATCCTGGTGCCGAGGCCGGTGCATTCCGGGCAGGCGCCATGCGGGTTGTTGAACGAGAAGAGGCGCGGGGTGATCTCCTGATATGAAATGCCGCAGTCGACGCAGGCCAGCTTTTCGGAGAAAAGCATCACGGTCGGCTTGGCGACTCTTTTCTTCCCCCCCTCGCTCGGTTCATCTGTCGCCGGAGCGACGGCTTCCACTTTGACGACACCATCGGCATGCCCCAGGGCCGTCTCCAGCGAATCGGCCAGGCGGCGCTGAATCCCCTCCTTGACGACAATCCGGTCAACGACGATATCGATGTCATGCTTTTTCTTCTTGTCCATCTCGATTTCATCGGCGAGTTCCCGGACTGTCCCGTCAACCACGACCCGGGTAAAGCCATCTTTTCTCAGCTGACCTAGCTCTTTTTTGTACTCCCCCTTGCGGCCGCGGATCATCGGGGCGAGCAGGGTCAGCTTCGTACCGACCGGTAGGAGCATGATCTGGTCCACCATCTGGGAAACGGTCTGGGAGGTGATCTCCTTGTTGCAGGAGGTGCAGTGCGGATGACCGACCCGGGCAAAGAGCAGGCGGAGGTAGTCGTAGATCTCGGTGACGGTGCCGACGGTGGAACGGGGGTTTTTGCTGGTGGTTTTCTGCTCGATGGAGATGGCCGGTGACAACCCTTCGATCGACTCGACGTCCGGCTTTTCCATCTGCTCCAGGAACTGGCGGGCGTAGGAAGAGAGGGATTCGACATAGCGGCGCTGCCCCTCGGCATAGATCGTATCGAACGCCAGGGTGGATTTGCCGGAGCCGGAGAGGCCGGTGATGACAACCAGTTGGTCGCGGGGGATTTCGACGTCGATGCACTTGAGGTTGTGCTCGCAGGCGCCTTTTATGATTATTTTATCGTGTGCCATGGGATAATAATGCCATGAAGGGGCGTTTATTGCAACTGTGGGCTGGGTGTTGGAGAGGGAATTCTGCCGGGTGTTTGCTTTAAATTTTGCGGCTCTACTCAGTATTTCAACCCGTCGCGGAGGATTTCCGCGAACAGTTCCGCCGGTACCGGTCGGCTGAACAGGAAGCCCTGCATTTCTATGCAGTTGTTGAACGAGAGCAGTTCCATCTGGGCGCGCGTTTCGACACCTTCGGCAATGACACTGAGCTTAAGGGTCTGGGCCATGGCGATGATGATCTCGGCAATAGCGGCATCGTCAGGGTTGGTGGTGATGTCCTGGATAAAGGAACGATCGATTTTGAGACGGCTGATCGGAAAATGCTTGAGGTATGCCAGGGATGAATAGCCGGTGCCGAAGTCGTCAATGGCCAGGCTGATACCCATCTCTTTCAGCTTGCGCAGGATGATGGACGTCTGCTCTGCATTTTTCATGATGGCGCTTTCGGTTATTTCCAGCTCGAGCCATTCCGGCTCAAGCCCGGTCTCCATCAAGGTTGCCGAGATCATTTCATCGAGGTGATATTGTCCGAACTGTTTCGCCGACAGGTTCACCGCCACACGGACCGATGGCAGACCCTGTTGTTGCCATGCCTTGTTCTGCCGGCAGGCGCTTTGCAATACCCATTCTCCGATCGGGAGGATAAATCCGGTTTCCTCGGCCAGGGCGATGAATTTATCCGGACCCAGCAACCCGAGGTCAGGGTGCTGCCAGCGCAGAAGTGCCTCCATACCGGTTATCTGGCCGGAACGAGCATCCACCTGGGGCTGGTAGACCAGGAAAAACTCCTCCCGCTCCAGCGCCTTGCGCATGGAGTTTTCCAGCATCACCCGCTCCTGCACCTTGACGTTCATCTCACTGGAGAAAAACTGGAAATTGTTGCGCTCCAGCTCCTTGGCCTGGTACATGGCCAGGTCGGCGTGTTTGAGCAGGGTGTCGCTGTCGTCGCCATCCATTGGGTAGACGGCGATGCCGATACTCCCGGAGGTGTAAATCTCCTGCCCATCGATGTAGACCGGCTCGGAGACGAGCATCAGAATCTTCTTGGCAGCGGTAGTGATGCCTTCGGCGCTGTTCACACCGGCCAGGATGACTACGAATTCGTCACCTCCCAGGCAGGCCAGCGTATCGCTTTCCCGGATGCAGGCTGCCAGACGCCTGGCAACGGTCTTGAGCAGTTTGTCTCCGGCACGGTGCCCAAAGGCGTCGTTAATGCTCTTGAAACGATCCAGGTCGAGGAGCAGCACGCCGACAAGCTGTTGATCCCTCGACGCCTGGGCAATGGCAAGCTTGAGACGGTCATGCAGCAGGCTGCGGTTGGGAAGCCCGGTCAGGGCATCATAGTTGCTCAGCTGCTGAATCTCGCTCTCGGCCCGGATGCGGGCCGTGATGTCCAATGTCGTGCCGGATACGAGCCGGGTCCGCCCATCGGCATCGCACTCCACCTCGCCCTGACAGTTGACGACGATTTCGCCCCCGGGGCACGAGATGATGCGGTAGACAAGATCGAAAGGGTGGCCGTTGCTGGCGGCGGCGAAGATAACCTTCTTGAAGGCCGGCAGGTCAGCCGGGTTGATCAGGGCGAAAACCCACTCCAGTTCTATCTGCTGATGATCACTCGGGTTCAGTCCGAAAATACGGAAGAGCTCATCAGACCAGTACATCTCGCCGGTCTGAACGTTCCACTCCCAGCTCCCCATGCCGGCAATTTTCTGGGCCCGCACCAGTCGCGACTGGCTCTGACGCAACGACTGCTCGGCCCGCCGCAGACGTTCCAGGGTGGTCTCCAATAGTGCGGAAGCACCGGCATCATCTCCGATGATCGGAATGTGGGAGTTATTTGGTATGCACTGCAGGGTTTCGGTCATGCTCTGCCTTCATGTCACGCGATTAAGCCCCTCTTGAACGGAAGGGATTACTTCTACTTCTTTTTTAAACGCCACCCTTCCTTATTCACCTGCGGAACACGGGAAATGGCCAGCGAATCGGGCGGCACATCGATCGTAACGGTTGTGCCGGCCGCCACCAGAGAGTTGCGGCCGACGCTGACCGGCGCCACCAACTGCACGTCGCTGCCGATAAAAACGTCATCGCCGATAACGGTGCGATGCTTGTTGACGCCGTCGTAGTTGCAGGTAATCGTGCCGCAACCGATATTGACGTTGCGGCCGATTTCGGCATCACCCAGATAGGTCAGGTGTGAGGCTTTGGAACCCTCCGCCATGACGATCTTCTTCGTCTCGACGAAGTTGCCGATCTTGACCTTGTTGCCAAGGATCGTGCCGGGGCGCAGATGCGCCATCGGCCCGATCGCCACATCCTCACCCAACTCGGAATTTTCAAGTACCGATGCGGCCTTGATATGGCAATCATCACCAATCCGGCAGCCGGAGATGCTGACACCCCCCTCGATCAGGCACCCCTCCCCGATGACCGTTCCTCCCCCGATCAGGCAGCCGGGGTGGATGGTCGTGTCGGCGCCGATGATGACACCCCGGTCGATATAGGTGACTTCGGGGTCGATGATCGTGACGCCGTTCAGCATATGTTCGCGGTTGATGCGGCGGCGCAGGATGCGGCTGGCTACCGCAAGCTGAACGCGGTCGTTAACCCCCATTATTTCGTCGGCATCGGCGGCCGGCAGGGCCAGGCAGGTCAACCCCTTCCGGACGGCGATCGCCAGCAGATCGGTCAGGTAGTATTCCCCTTGGGCGTTATCATTGCCGATCCCCTTGATGTTGTTGAAGAGAAAGTCGGAATCCATGCAGTAAATTCCGCTGTTGATCTCACGGATCCCCTGCTCATCGTCGTCTGCATCCTTCTGCTCGACGATGCGGGCCACCCGGCCGGAGTCGTCACGGACGACGCGCCCATAGCCGTACGGATCATCCATCACTGCGGTCAGTACCGTTATTGCGGCCCGGTTGCCCTGGTGGAACGCCAGCATGTTTATCAATGTTTCGGAGCGGAGCAGGGGTGTGTCGCCGCAGAGTATCAGCAGAGTGCCGTGGAAACCGGTCAGCGTTTCCAGTGCGCAGGAAACGGCATGCCCTGTGCCGAGCTGCTCTTCCTGCATGGCGCAGAGAATATCGGGTGCACCACGAAAAACGCCCTGCACCGCATTGGCCTGATGACCGATCACCAGCACAATGGTGTCTGATCCTGCATCACGGGCCGCTTCGACCGGCCAGGCGATCATCGGGGTTCCGGCAACGGGATGAAGAACCTTGATCACCCCCGATTTCATGCGGGTGCCCTTTCCGGCTGCGAGTACAATTGAGGCAAGTGATTCCATGCCGATCACCTCCATACAAAAAGAGTGGAAAACGCGTCGGGACACTTTATGCGATAGAGGGGCAAAGCGTCAAGAGATTAGCGCAGTTGCGACGTTATAACCTATCTTTAATCTTTACTTATCTGCCGGTTTGGCTATAGTATTCTTCCCTTTATTCAGAGAGTAAAGCAGGCCCGACAGATCGGGAAAAGTGCGTTAACCAACTTGATTCTCTGTAAAATAACGCAGAAAATAGTATCTAACGTACTAAAAGGGTGCCGATGGCTATTGCAGAGGATGTCATACTTCTTGACCAGAAACTGAATGAGCTGATCTCAAAGTACGAAAAGTACTTTATCGGTCTGGAAAAGCGGGAACCGCTCCAGTTGCTGGGTGAGGTGGAAAAAATGGTGCGCCGCTACAGCGGCGTGCCGATCAGTAATACCATGTACAAGCACCGCTTCATCATGCTGGTGGCCCGTCTCAACACCTATCGTGAACACTGGAACCGGATTCTGAAGCTGATTGAGGAGGGGCGCTACTCACGAGACCGATTTATCAGCGATCTGCACCTGCGCCAGAAAAATACCCCTGAAAAGAGAGCGCCCGATTCTCCTCAGATGACAGCCGAATCAGATCTCGATCGCCTCGTCCATGAATTCCGTGAAGCGCGGAAGGCCTGCAGCCTGCCGGACGACACGGTCTCCCGTGAGCTGATTGCAGCGACCATTGAAAGACAACGGCCGGCGCTGGTGGCAAAGCTTGGCACCGAAAATTTCGTCTTCAGGGTTGTTGTTGAAGAGGGGAAGCCGAAGCTGAAAGCCGGACTCCGCAAGCATTGATCCGAATCAAACGAGCTCCCATGACCACTCTGATCCCCCAAACTATTGACATTATTGCCGCGCTCCGCCGCGGCGAACAACGCATAACCATCCCGGGGCTGAAAGGCTCGTCCCCGGCTCTGCTTGTTGCGGAGCTGGTCCGGGGAGGGCTTGACAACCCGCTGGTGATTGCACCTACCCAGGAAGCGGCAGAGGAATTCTGCCGGGAGCTGACTTTTTTCTCGGGTGGAGATCTGCACGCGGCACTCTTTCCCGCCTGGGATGCGGCGCCATTTTCCGCTGCTTCTCCGCACCCGGATGTGACCGGCGCCCGGCTGGATACGCTCTTCCGACTGCAAAACGGCGTGTCCCGGATAACCGTCATGCCGGTGTCGGCGGCGCTGCAGCGGGTTCTCCCCCGGAAAACCCTGAATGATTCCTCCTGTTATCTTCTCCCCGGCGAAGAATTCGAACGGGACGATCTGCTCGCCAGGCTGATCCGGATGGGGTACGCCAATGTACCGCTGGTGGAGGATCGCGGCACCTTTGCCGTGCGGGGAGGAATCCTTGACATCTTCCCCCCCAACCTGCCGACGCCGGTCAGAATCGAGTTTTTTGGCGACACGGCC
>Ga0123338_10005980_pt1 | contig 10297 bp, 9 predicted proteins | sample grotaG_FD_89793 | JGI IMG/M metagenome (GOLD analysis project Ga0123338, IMG submission 89793) | Glacier valley bacterial and archeal communities from Borup Fiord, Nunavut, Canada, to study Microbial Dark Matter (Phase II) -... | ecosystem: Environmental > Aquatic > Freshwater > Ice > Glacier ...
GTGCTGAGAGCACCGCTGCTCATGCCTTTGGTGATGACCTGCTTGCCTTCGCTGGCAAGGTCGGCCTGCAGCGCGAGCTGGGCCATCTCCATGTAGTCGGCCGGCGCCGACATGCTGCCGGTGACGAGCGAGAGCCGGTAGGCGTCGAGCGAGAGGCGATCCGAGAAGTTCGTTTTTCGCTGCATGCGGCTCAGCAGGTCGACCCAGTACTCCTTTTTCGGGTAGTAGGTGACCAGCTTTTCCATCGCGTAGACGTAGGCGTTGTTGTCGCCCTGCTTCGACGCCGCGTTGAGCAGCAACTTGAGCCGGTCTTCCGTTGGCGGGATGCCGCTGCGCTCGGAGCCCTGGATCTCGACCATCAGCTCCTTCGCGGCACCGACGAAGTCGCCGCTCAGGTACTGGCTCTGGATCAGCATCGTCCGGATCGCCGGGCTGGTGCCACCTTCGCGCAGATAACGCTGGCTCCACTGCATCGACTTCGCGTACTGCTGCGAGCGGTAGTAGGTGCCGGCGATCGACTCGATCATGCGCAGCTTGTCGGGGCCGGAGACCCTGCCCGTGCCGTTCAGCACTTCGAAGGATTTCGACGCGGTGTCGGCGTCGCCAGCGCCCGAGGCGGCAGCGATGCGCATCCGCTCGATCAGGTACGTCTCGTTGGCGTTGCGGGAGCCGCCCTCGGCCTCGTGCACCTTGGCGAGCGCCTCGCGGTAGCGGCCGGTCTTGATCAGATCCTGGGCCGCCTGCAAGGGCTTGCCGACCTCGGGACGAAGCGACTCCTGCGCGAGCAGCGCGCCGGACGACAGCAGACCCGTCGCCACGACGGCCGCCGCGACGAGTGTCCGCACGCGCCTACTTGACGAACTGTTCATTGCCGACCATTCCCAGCTTGGTGACGCCCAGACGCTGCGCCGAAGCCAGCACCGTCGCCACCGACCTGTATTCGACGAGCTTGTTCGGCCGGATGTGGACCTCGGGCTGGTCGGGCTCCGCTGCCGCACGCGACAGGCGCGATTCGAGCGCGCCGCGGTCGGGCACGGCCTCGCCGTTCCACAGCACCGTGCCGTCGAAGTCGATGTCGATCGTGACGACGACCGGCTCCTTCAGCGGCGGCGGCGGCGTGCCGACCGGCATGTTCAGGTTGACGGTGTGCAGCTGCACCGGGATCGTGATGATCAGCATGATGATCAGCACCAGCATCACGTCGATGAGCGGCGTGGTGTTGATGTCCATCATGACCTCGGGTTCGCCGCTGCCGCTGCTGCCTACGTTCATTGACATGGATTGCTCCTCAGCCCTTCGGCGGCGGTTCGGTCACGAAGCTGACCTTCTGGATCGCGGCACGCGTGCACTGGAACAGCACCCGCCCGACCGACTCGTAGCGCGCCCGGCCGTCGCCACGGATGTGGACTTCGGGCTGCGGCTTCATCGTCGAGATCTTGCTCAGGCGCTGGAACAGCGCATCGCTGTCGGCCACCAGTTGCTGGTTCCAGAAGATGTCGCCGTCCTTGTTGACGGAGATGTCGATGTTCTCCGGCTTGGTCTGGCGCGGGATGTTGGCTTCCTTCGGCAGCACGACCGGAATCGTGTGGGTCACGACCGGAATCGTGATCAGAAAGATGATGAGCAGCACCAGCATCACGTCGACAAGCGGCGTGGTGTTGATGGAGGAGACGACTTCGTCCTCGTCTCCGTCGCCCGAACCGATGTTCATGGCCATGGGAACGCTCCAGGTCTCAGCGCTTGGTCGAGACGGCGCCGAGCTGCGCGCCCATCAGCACGCCGTGCAGATCGGCACCGAAGCGGCGGACCGACTCCATCGTCACCTTGTTGCGACGGACGAGCCAGTTGTAGCCGAGCACCGCCGGGACGGCGACCGCCAGGCCGATGGCGGTCATGATGAGCGCCTCGCCGACCGGACCCGCGACCTTGTCGATCGACGCCTGGCCGGCGATGCCGATCGCCGTCAGCGCGTGGTAGATGCCCCAGACCGTGCCGAACAGGCCGACGAACGGCGCCGTCGAGCCGACGGTGGCGAGGAAGGCCAGGCCGTCCTGCAGCCGGCTCTGGATGTCGTCGAGGCTGCGCTGCACGCTCATCGACACCCAGGTGTTGTGGTCGATGTTCTCGGTGAGAGCGCCTTCGTGGTGCTCGCTCGCCTCGATGCCGGAATCGGCGATGAAGCGGAACGCTCCGCCCGTCTTCAACGCCTGCGCACCATCGCGCAGCGATTTAGACTTGAAGAACGCGCGTCCGGCGGCCTTGGCTTCCGAGCTGAGCTTGAGGCTCTCGTAGAGCTTGGTGACCAGGATGTACCAGCTGCCCATGCTCATCAGCACCAGGATGATCAGCGTGCCGCGGGCGATGAAGTCGCCCTGCTCCCAAAGCGCGCTCAGGCCGTACGGGTTGTCGACTGTTTCCTTCGACGTCGGCGCGGGGGCGGCGGTCATGGGCGCAGGTGCGGCGGTCGCGGCGGAATCGGAAGCAGCGACCGCCGCTGGCGCGACGGCAGCCGTCGCATCGGCAGCCGACGCCTGGGCGAACGCGGCGTTCGGAAGCACGGCGCCGGTCAGGACGACAAGCGCGACCAGCACTGCCGCGAAACGCGCCGAGTTGGTTTGGGTATGACGCATGGATGTTCTTTCTGTCTGTCTGAGGTTTGCGATCGAATTGTTGCTGGCGCCAGGCCCGATCCGCCCCTCGCGGATCCGCTGGCGCGTCACTCGAGCTTGTAGCCGAAGGGGACGGTGACCGTGATGTCACGTCCCTGTCCCTGGCACTTGTACTCGCCGACGATCCGAACGCTGTTGCGCGCGAAGATCGGACTGGTAGACCGGATGGAACGGATGTCCTTGACCTCGCCATTCGCGGTCAACGTGAATTGGACGACGGCTTCGCCGCGGTCCAGGCCTTGCCGGATGGCTTCACGCGGGAAGTCCACTTCTTTCATCACATTGGTGTAGTTCGAGCAAACGACACCGGCGGACATGACAGCGGGCGCAGGCGCCGCCGGCGGCGCGGGCGCCACAGCGACCGGCGGAGGCGCGGGCGCGATCACCACCGGTGCCGGCGGCGGCGTCGACGTCGTCGCGGTGATCGTCGGCGCCGGGGGCGGATTGGCGATCTGGATCTCGGGCGGCGGGATGAATGGCGGCGGCGGCGCTTCGAGCTTCGGCGGCGGCGGCACGACCACCTCCGGCGGCGGAGGCGGCTTCTTGATTTCTTCAATCACCTTGGTCTCGATCGGCGCACGGACGACGTCGATGACCTTTTTCGCCAGACCGGTCACCAGTGCGTACACGACCAGGACATGAAACAGGATGACAGCACCGATCCCGAAGAGATGCTTTTTCGGATCGGCTTGTTGCTGCGAATAGTTCATCGCACCGGGGTCTCCAGATTGCGGTCGAAAGCTTGCACAGAACAACTCGATGGTGTCGAGCCACCCTCGGGCCTGCCGTCTGCGGGTCGCGGGATTCTAGACGCTGGGTTCCGCCCCGCCGTCGGACAACGTCGCGCGACGCGGGTGCCGGCACAGGAAGAGCCGTGCTCGCCGCTCGACCTCGCACGCATTGCGCCCGATCGATGGTCGCGGTCACGGTCGGCTGATGCCAACGACTGACGGTCAACCATAAAAAAACTCCACCGCCCGTTCAGGCGGTGGAGTTCTGTCGAACGCCTCTTAGAACTGGTGCTTCACACCAAGGCGGAAGAAACGGCCGATCGCGCCCGAGTAGTCGAGCGGGTTGTAGCCGATGGCGCCGTAGGTGTAGAAGTCCGCCGGCGGCTTGGCATCGAGCACGTTCTGGATCGAACCGAAGACTTCCGAGTTCTTGCCGAACTTCCACGCTGCGGACAGATCCGCGGTGGTGAACGACTTGATCTTGCAGCCACCCGGGAAGTCGGAACCGTCCAGCAGGTTCTGGTTGCAGGAGGTATTCGATTGCTCGTCGAGGTTCTTGTACTTGCCGCGATAGTTGACGTTCAGGCCGACGCGCCACGGAGCGAAGTCCCAGGTGCCGTTGAAGCTGACACGATCCCTCGGCGAGCCGATGCAGTTCGTGATGTTGCAATCACCGTGGGTTCCGGCGTAGTTGTGGACCGTGCCGTCCGCCGTGGTGACGCGCTGCGTGATCAGGTGCGACCAGGTGATGCCGGTCGTCAGGCCGCCCAGGGTACCCAGGCTCCACTTGCTCTTGCCTTCGACGTCGACACCGTTCGTCTTGCCTTCCGACGAGTTCTGGAAGACGACCGCGCCGGCCAGGATGGAGCCCGGGTCGTTCGGGCTGAGCTTGGTGGCCGGGTCACGCGTGACCCGGTTGCCGTCGACGGCGGACTGCGGGTCCTCGACGACCGGCAGCCCCTTGCGCTTGATCTGCCATGCGTCGACCGTGACGCTGGACTTGGACGTGACGTCCCAGACGAGGCCAACGGTGAAGCTGGTCGACTTCTCCGGCTTCAGGTCGGGGTTGCCGCTTTGCACGAACGTCGGCGCAATGCCCCGGCAATTCGCCGTCACGGTGGCGGCAGCGACGCCGTCTGCCGTCAGGGCAGCACAACGCGCGTTGTCGTTGATCGTCGCGCCACCGAACGCAGCGACCGACGACGAGCTGTTCTCCGTCGACGACGGCGCCCGGAAGGCCTTGGCGTACGTGCCGCGCAGCGCGAAATTGCTCAGCGCCCTGTACTTGATGCCCATCTTCGGCGTGACGGAGTCGCCGGCGTCGGTGTAGTGGTCGTAACGCACGGCGCCGTTCAGCTCAAGCTGCTTGATCACCGGCAGCGCGACTTCGGCATACGTCGCATAGATGTTTCGCTTGCCGCCGTAGGCGGTGAGCGACAGGCCCTGGTAGTCGCCGAGTCCCGTGTAGAGCGGCAGGGCATTCTGCTCGCGACGCGCCTCGACGCCGACGGCCACGCCGATCGGACCACCCGGCAGCTGCCCGACTTCCTTTGAGACCTTGAAGTCGGCGCCGTACAGGCGCGAGTAGCCGTCACGGTGCTGATCGGCAAGGAGCGCGTTGTACAGGGCGGCCGAATTCAGGCCGGAGTTCTCGCCGATGCGCCACACGGTCCCGGCCGGCAAGGCAGCGTACGCGGGGCTGAACGCCGCCGCAGCGGCGACGTTGGCTGCGGTCGGATTCAGCAGCGCGTTCTTGACACGCCAATTGACCGTCTTGGTCGACGTGTCGGTCTGCTGCGCTTCGGACCAGATCACGCCGGCGTCGAAGTCGTAGCCCGCATACGTGCCCTTGACGGCGGCAGCTAGACGCTCCGAGTGGCTTGCCGAGTTGGTCGGGGCGACACCGGTGTCGAAGAGCGGCAGGTAGGCGAGTCGCGCCGCGGTGCCGAAGTACGGGTTGTCCGGGTGGCTCGCACCGAGCATCGTGGCCGCGGTCTGCGACACCACGAGGCCGGCGGGCGTGAAGAAGCCGGCGCTGGGCGAGATCGGCAGGCCGTCGACGCTGACCCGCGACTGGTAATAGCCGAAGTCGAGGGAGCCTTCGATGTCGGGCGTGATCTGCTTTGTGATGCGCCCGGAGAAGCTGCCCATTTCCTGGCTAGGCTGGATCTGGCTGACGGCTTGGCGGACGTCGACGATGCAGCCACCCGAGGGATCGTTCTGCGGCAGGTTGGCGTTGGCGCCGCAGAACGTCGCCGCGCCCGGGAACGTGCGGGTGAAGCCGACACCTGCTGGATCGGAACGGCTGTAGTAGTTCAGTGTCGTCGGGTTGCGGACGTTGCCGATGATGCTGGTCGACGCGCTGTTGTTGGTGCCGGCCGGGATCCAGCCGTTGCCGCCCTGGCGCGGAATGTTGTTGCTCGGGCCGGCGTTCGGATCGAAGCCCCACTGCGGCTGGCCGATGGCCGACACACCGACCGGGCCGCGGCCGACGCGGTCGTGGTAGTAGATCGCGCCCTTCTTGCCGTACTCGGCGTTGAGCAGGACGTTGTAACCGTCCTTGGCGAGATCGCCGAAGCCGTGGGTCAAGGCGATGCGCGGCTCGTTGCCGTCGCCCTTGTAGGAGGTGCCGTAGGAGGCCTTGGCCACCGTGCCGACGAAATTCTTGCGCAGGATGATGTTGACGACGCCGGCGACCGCGTCGGAGCCGTATGTCGACGAAGCGCCGTCCTTCAGAACGTCGACATGATCGACCATTTCCAGCGGGATCTGGTTCAAGTCGACGTACGTGCGCTGGGCGTCGTCGGCGAGCACGGCCGTCGTGACGCGGCGACCGTTGATCAGCACGAGGGTGGCGTTGGCGCCGAGGCCGCGCAGCGAGATGCCGGCCGAGGTGGCGCCGGAGAAGCCGCGACCGTAGGTGAACGGCACCGAGCCCTGACCGTCGGACGTGAGCGTCTGCAGGAATTCGGCGACCGTGCCCTTGCCGGACTGATCGAGCTCTTGTTTGCTGATGACCTGAACCGGCGACGCGGTTTCAGTGTCGGTCCTGCGAATGTTCGAGCCCGTGATCTCGACGCGCTCGAGGGATTGCGTTGTCTGCGCCATCGCAGACTGGCCAGCACTCAGCAATGCGCCGCCGCACGCGACCATCAGCCCCGTACAGAGTTTCGTCTTCTTCAACATGAAATTTCCCCCGGTGAAAGATTCGATCGACAGATCTATAGACCCCGGCCGTTCTGCAAGTCACGTACCAATCTTGTGAACGGCACGAGACACACTGAAAAGGCATGTAAATGAATTGTCGTGTCGGCGGTCGAGTGCGATTTCCTAGGGTTTCCGCTAATCGCGGGCTAACGCGCTTGATGCGCACTGGGAAATTGGCCGTGTCAGCGAGCCGATCGCCCGGTGTAGGCCGTGAGACTGCGGGTTAGCGTGGGTGCCAGGAACGATTGAGCTTTACACAAGCGCTGTCCGCGACGGCCCGCCGGACCGCTACGGCGTTGGCTCTTTGCAACATACACACGAGACGACTCGCTTCAAAATGTCGCGAGAGACGCCAGACCGGACGACCACGCTCCGCCGGCGAACGCCTAGGCCCAGCCGATGTAGGCCTGGCGACGATCGACGAGCAGCCTCACGGCGGTGCCGACCGGCAATGTCACCTTGGTCGCGACGTGCCCGAACGGCAATCCGGACAGGATGGGCGTTCGCGTGCTTGCGCGCACCCGCGCCAGCATCGCCGCGACCGAGTAGCCGCGATCGAGCGGCGACTTGCGAAAGCCGGACACCGCGCCGAGGACGATCGCTTTTTGCTGGTCGAGCACCCCTGCCTGGTGCAGCTGCAGCAGGTTGCGCTCGACGCGGTAGGGATGTTCGTTGACATCCTCGAGAAACAGGATGCCGCCCTTGATGCGCGGCCAGTACGGCGTCGCCAGCATCGAATTGACGATCGCCAGGTTGCCGCCCCAGAGCGTGCCGCGGACTTCCAGCCCGTCGAAGCCGGCCTCGGTGCGAAAGCCGATCGCCTCCAGCTCGCCCGACATCGCCTCGAGAAAGCACGCCTGGGTGATGTCGTCGACGCCGCCCTCGGCAGCCGTCCGGCCGAAGTCGTCGCAGGCCAGCGGGCCGGCCCAGGTGACGCCGCCACCTTTGGCGAGCAGGCCGAGCTGGAGCGACGTCATGTCGCTCATCCCGACCCAGCGCGTGCCGGCCTCGACGCTCTTCCTCACGCGCTTCCATTCGATCCGGTCGAGCAGGCGGGACAGGCCGTAGCCGCCGCGGGTCGCGAGGGCGACGCTCGGTCGGGCGTCCGCGACCCGATGCAGTGCCGCCAGGCGGACGTCGTCGTCGCCCGCGAAGCGCTGGTGTTTCGCCGCGGCATCGGCGTCGATCTCGACCGCGAAGCCGAGCTTGCCGAGCCGCGCGGCTGCGCGACGCAGCGGCGCGACCGAGCGCAGCACGCCGGCAGGCGAGAACAGCAGCAGCCCGCGGCCGGCGTCGCTCATCGCTCGGTCTTGGTGTCGATCTCGAGCGACTCGCCCGCAGGGATCGGCTCGGCCACGAAATCGGTGCCGGCCGACGGCACCGGCACCGCGCGACGGGTCCGGTACTGCTCGCGCTTCTCGGCGAAGAACGAGCGCAGGACCTCGCTCGCCTCGCTCGCGAGTACACCACCCTCGACGAGGGTGTGGTGGTTGAGCGCGGCGTTGCCGAAGACGTCGATCACCGAGCCTGCCGCGCCGGTCTTCGGATCGAGCGCGCCGTAGACGACGCGCTTGACGCGCGCATGCAGGAGTGCCATCGCGCACATCGCGCACGGCTCGAGCGTGACGAAGACCTCGCACTCGGGCAGCCGGTAGTTGCCGAGCAGGTGCGCGGCGTGGCGCAAGGCGACGATCTCGGCGTGGGCAGTCGGATCGTGGTCGGTGATCGGCCGGTTGTAGCCGGTCGCGATCACCTGCCGGCCGGCAGGCGTGTCGCGCACGATGACCGCGCCGACCGGCACCTCGCCGACGATCCAGGCGTTCTGCGCCTGATCGAGTGCTTGGCGCATCGCGGACTCGTCGGAGCCTGTCATCAGTTCGACGCGGTGGCGCGCTCGGTCCGCTCGGCACTCTCTTGCAGAGCGCGGGCAGTGTCGTCGCGGATCTTGTCCTGGATGGCCTGCGACTGCTGTTGCACCGTCACCTGGCCCGCACCCTCGCCTGCGTGGGCCGAGACGCCACCGACGCCGAGAGCACTTTGCTGCTGCCGGACGAGCGATCCGACGATCGCCAACACGATCAGCAGCGACAGAACTCCGAAGATCGCCCGCATCGCCCCGCTCCCAACGCCGCAGCGCCATCCGTGGAGGTCGCCCCGGCGGCGTTCGCGTCGCCGGGCCCTCGGCCGAGATGATAGGGACTGGGGCGAAGCGGACCGACGCCGGTCGTCGCCGGCGCACCGATCGCGGAACTTATGCCGCCAGACGGCGGCGGCGCGCCACCCGCGCCATCACGCCGAACCCGGACAGCATCAGGCCGTAGGTTTCTGGCTCGGGCACCGGCGCAACCGCGACCGGGCCGGTGAGCAGCAGGCCCGACGCGCTGGTGTCGGTGACGTCGTCGGGCAGGACGAAGTTCAGGTGGCCGGAGTTGCCGAAGTCGCAGTCGGTGCCGCCGGAGCATTCCAGGCTGAAGCCCATGATGACTTCGAACGAGGTCTGCGGGCCGACGATGCTGAACACGCCGTGCAGATGCCTCTCCGCGACGGTTCCGGACACCAGCTCCAGCTCCGGAACCCGCTCGGCGCGCCCGTGCCATCGGAGACGGCCCAGATCGCGTAGTTGCGTGGATCGTCGGGCTTGTCGTAGAGCACGGTCGTCCAGCTGACGCCGAGGCCCTCGCGTCCGCCGGCGAACATCTTGAGATCGTAGAGATAGCTGATGTTCTGCAGCGCGCCGACCGTCCCGTCCAGCGTGAAGTCGAGGCCGATGTTGGTGACAGTGGTGGCACTCGCGCCGGCGACATTGAAGGTGATGTCGTCGTTGAGTTGCGCCGGGCTCTCCCGCGTGAGAAGTAGTCGTCGGTGAAGACCGAGACGTGCAGGCCAGCGGTCGCGTAGTCGGCGCTCGCGCGGACCGATCACTCCCACTCGATCGTCGCCGGCGGTTTCGACGAGATGTCGTAGGTGACGCGGTTGATGCCGCGGACCTCGTTGATGATCCGGCTCGAGACCTTCTTCAGCAGCGTGTAGGGCAGCTCGGCCCAGTCGGCGGTCATGAAGTCGCTGGTCTGCACCGCACGCAATGCGACGACGTAGTCGTAGGTGCGGCCATCGCCCATCACGCCGACGCTCTTGACCGGCAGGAACACGGCGAAGGCCTGGCTCGTCAGGTCGTACCAGCTCTTGCCGGTCGCGGGATCGATCGTCGCGCGGAGCTCCTCGATGAAGATCGCGTCGGCGCCGCGCAGCAGGTCGGCGAAGTCGCGTCTCACTTCGCCCAGGATGCGCACGCCAAGACCCGGCCCTGGAAACGGATGGCGGTAGACCATGTCGTGCGGCAGGCCGAGCGCGACGCCGAGCTCGCGCACCTCGTCCTTGAAGAGCTCGCGCAGAGGCTCGAGCAGCTTCAGGCCGAGCGTCGCGGGCAGACCGCCGACGTTGTGGTGGCTCTTGATCGTCGTCGCCTTCTTCGTCTTCGCGCCGCCCGACTCGATCACGTCGGGATAGATCGTCCCCTGCGCCAGCCACGTCGCCTGCTTCAGCTTGCCCGCCTCGCGCATGAAGACTTCGACGAACTCCTTGCCGATGATCTTGCGCTTGGCTTCCGGATCGGTGACGCCGACGAGCTCGCCGAGGAAACGCTCGCTCGCGTCGACCGCGATCACCTTCATGTGCCGATGCGCGGCAAAC